>Ga0316206_1000340_pt1 | contig 71550 bp, 60 predicted proteins | sample 6monthpyrite_MG_FD_204942 | JGI IMG/M metagenome (GOLD analysis project Ga0316206, IMG submission 204942) | Microbial mat bacterial communities from mineral coupon in-situ incubated in ocean water Damariscotta River, Maine, United States -... | ecosystem: Environmental > Aquatic > Marine >...
CCCTTCCAATCATCTTTACAATGTCAAAGAACATCCCAGGACCAAACCCGGAAAAAAAACCCCAAACACCACCATCGTCACCGTTTCAACCGATGACCTTGTTTGCGTCGGGAGCCGGTTTATAGGCCCACAGACCAAGCCTGTCAAACCTAAATGTGAAATTTTTGTTAAAAATCAGAGACGTTCACTCCACGCCTCCGATTCTTCCACTCGTGGCCGGTAGAAGACGGTGACGCGAGGCTTCGGCTCCCGCCGGTTTAGGGCTAAATCCACCTCCCTGCAAACCGAACTTCTTCTTTGGACCGCCCGGGGCCGACCTTATCCGTCGGCCTTCCGGGTCGGCTGAAATTCATCCCACTGGATGATGTTTGCCGATGAGTTTGACAGTGCTGGCCTGCGGACCATCGACTCCTTCCCCCTCGGCGATGACCAAATTCACCTCCGAGCCGGCTTCGAGATCACTGAACTTGCCATTGACGACGCTGTTTTCGTGGAAGTAGACATCCAAGCCGTCCGATGTCGTGATGAAGCCGTAGCCTTCACGTTCCGACATCCGCGCCACCGTCCCGTGCAGCGGCGCTTCATGCGTCTTGACCTTGCCGCGGGCCTTGCGGACGTGATCTTCCAGCATGCGGGTGGCCGCCTGGAAAGAATCGCGCACCGCCACGTAGACGTCCTCGTGAGCATGATCCAGGGGGCCGGTGCGACTCACCTGGATATCGGGTCCGGGCACGCCAAGCGTAATGTGGACGTCATAGAGACGGCCTTTATGGCCGCGGCGATGCAGGGCCTCGACGATCACGCGGCAGTAGTGGAGGCGATCGTAGAACCGTTCCAACCCGGCGATCTTTTCGCGAACGTCGGCCTCTACGTAGTCGGAATGGTCCATGTTGCGAAACGAGATTTCGATGGGGAATTCCGGCATCATTCTTCTCCCTGAACGCAGGCACATTAAAATCGGATATTACTCGAAAATTTCCGGCACCGCATTGACCTCAATCAGATTTTCCACCTCATTGACGCCCGGCGCATACCCGGCCCCGCGTTCGGCCCGCTTCCTGCGGCCACCCGCGGCTGGCACAATCCCATATATGCTGCGATTATAGCCCGTTCGGACAAAGCAAAACACCGTGATGGAACCTGAAACGACAAATCGCTTCATCTGTGATGAAATGCTGGCAAGACTGGCCCGCTGGCTTCGTGCCGCCGGATACGACACCGGGCTGGTCGCAAACGGTGTCGACGACCGCGACCTGATGGCCGAAGCCATCAGTGATGATCGTCTGATCCTGACACGCGACCGCACCTTTCTGGAACGGCGCGGCGCGAAAACGCATGTCTTCCACATTGTCTCCGGCAAGCTCGATGAACAGGTGCGGGAAATCTCCAAAGCTCTCGGGATCGATTGGATGAAAGCACCGTTCAGCCGCTGTCTCCTCGACAACACACCGGTTCGACCGGCCAATGATGAAGAAATGGCCGATCTGCCATGGTCACGCCGGAGTATGACCGGCCCGTTCACCGTCTGCCCCGAATGCGGACGCCTGTACTGGACCGGCGGTCATACGCGGCGCATGCGTGACAGACTTGAGACATGGTCACGCGGCATAAAGTGATGTTATGTGCTAATATTGTTCCTATTCATCGACTCCTGTGGATGGCAACGAAGAAGCGAAAGGGGGCGCGATGACTCCATACTGGGAGCACTATCCCCATCAAGCGGATATGGGGGTGCGTGGCTATGGCGCCGACATCGCCCAGGCATTCGAACAGACGGCCGTGGCAATGACGGCAATCATGCTCGATCCCGTCACCATCAATCCCACGACCGCAATAAGCATAACGTGTCAGGCGCCGGACGATGAAATGCTTCTGGTCGACTGGCTCAACGCCCTGGTGTTCGAGATGGCGACAAGGAGTATGATATTCCGCCGCTTCGAGGTCACCATCGAAAATCATGCCCTACGCGCACGAGCCTGGGGAGAACTTCTCGATTTCGCACGGCACGCGCCGGCCGTCGAGATCAAGGGCGCAACCTTCACGGACCTTGGCGTCCGGCCCGTAAGCGGCGGCTGGCGGGCTCAGTGCGTGGTGGATGTATAGACGGGAGATAGCACCATGGACCGCGCCAAACTGAACCGCATCTCCGAGTTCGAATGGGTCATCGAACCGACCGGAAAGATGCGCGTACCCGGAGTGATTTACGCTTCCCGCGACCTGCTCGATGAGATGGATGACAAGGTATTCGAACAGACGGCCAACGTCGCTACCCTGCCCGGCATCGTCCAGGCTTCTTACGCCATGCCCGACGCCCACTGGGGATATGGCTTCCCGATTGGTGGCGTCGCCGCCTTTGACGCCGACGAAGGCGGAGTCATCTCGGCGGGTGGCGTCGGCTTTGACATTTCCTGCGGCGTCCGCACCCTGACGACCGGACTCCGCGCCGAGGACATCCGCAGGGTTCAGGACCGGCTGGCGCAGACCCTGTTCGAAACCGTTCCGGCCGGCGTCGGCAGCACCGGCAAAATCAACCTGTCGCCAACCGAAATGGACGCGATGCTGACGGGAGGTGCCGAGTGGGCGGTGGCTCAAGGCTGGGGCGTCGCGCCGGACCTCGACCACATAGAGGAGCGCGGCCGCATGCAAGGCGCTTTGCCCGACTGCGTGTCCGACAAAGCGATCAAGCGCCAGAAAAAGGAAATGGGCACGCTCGGGTCCGGAAACCACTATCTCGAAGTGCAAGAGGTAGAGAAGGTCTTCGATCAACGGGCGGCTGAGACATTCGCCATCAGCGAGGGGGACGCCGTGCTCAGCATCCACTGCGGGTCGCGCGGACTCGGCCACCAAATCGGCACGGAGTACCTGCGCGAGATGGCCGTTCGGGCCCAGGAATTCGATATCGATCTACCCGATCGCGAACTCGCCTGCGCCCCGATACGATCGGACCTCGGGCAACGCTATCTGGGCGCCATGCGCGCCGGCATCAATTGCGCCATGGCGAACCGCCAGATCATCACCCATCTGGCCCGCCAGGCGTTCGCCGAGGTCCTGCCCGCGGCCGACCTGAAACTGCTTTATGATATCTCGCACAACACCTGCAAGGAGGAGGAGCACGCCATCGGCGGTGAAATCCGACGCCTGTTTGTCCACCGTAAGGGAGCGACGCGGGCTTTTGGCCCCGGGCACCCGGCAATCCCGGAGGATTACCGTCACGTGGGACAGCCCGTCCTGATCGGCGGCAGCATGGGTACGCATTCGTATATACTGGCTGGCTCCGAGGCCGGCGAAAGCCATGGTTTCAGTTCCGCTTGTCATGGCGCCGGGCGCCGCATGAGCCGTCACGCCGCGACGCGCAAATGGCGGGGGCGCGCCGTCGTCGACGACCTGGCCGCAAAAGGCATAACGGTAAAGAGCGCCAGCGACCGGGGCGTTGCGGAAGAGGCCCCCGGCGCTTACAAGGACGTCACGGCGGTGGTCGACGTCGCGGAGTCGCTTGGCCTGGCGCACAAGATCGCGAGGCTTAAACCGATGGCGTGCATCAAGGGGTAAATGATTTTCCTGTTTGAGGGCACGCCGCCGACTTTTTTTTGCGACTGACCGATCGCCCCCCGAACCACGCTCAGTAGACCTCGATGGTTCCATTGACGAAGCGGTCCTGCAGGGAGTCCAGGTCGGCCAGATGCGCCGCCACGATGTCGCGCAGGCGCGGGCGCAACGACTCCACCGGCGTGTCGGCGCCCATCACCAAGGCGAGACGCACATATTGTGGCTGGTCAATAGGCCGTCCGATGGCGCTGACCAGAAAAACCTGGGCGCATTCCACTTCGGCGCATTCCGCCTTCACGCGCCGCGCAATCTCCGTGGCCGCCAGATTGTAGAGCTTGCCGACATGACTGACCGGATTCTTGCCCGCCACCGCCTCCAGGCTCATGGGGCGGCCGGGCGTGATGAGGCCGTTGATCCGGTTGCCGCGCCCGACCTCGCCGTCGTCTCCGGACTCACCCGATGTACCGGTTACGGTCAGGTAGACCTGGTCGTCACCCGCCCCGTCGGCCGTGTTTACCGCGACCGCCAGGTCGTCGATGCCCGACGCAGCCCCAATCCGGCGTATTTCAGCGGCCAGTTTCTCTTTCTCGGCATCGTAAGCCGCGCGATCGGGCAAATGGCGGTCGATGAAGGCCCGTGCCACGGTCAAGCTTGCCGCGCCGTCCGGCCCGCCGCGCATCCCCATGATTTTCACGTCCTCACCGCCAGCCGGGTGGGCTTCGCGGAAGGGCTTCGCATTGATTTCCCGTTCCACCGCCAGCACCAGTTGCTCCAGCCGGCTCAGTGGCGCGAAACCGACACCGCAGGAGGTGTCGTTGGCCAGGGTCGGTCCGCCGCCGCGCCGTTGGAACAGGTCACGCAACTCCACCGAACCCTGGCGGATGCAGCAATGCAGGCGTACATGTCGCTCCACATCCAGCGCGCGCATGTTGTCCCTCAGCCATTGACGCGCCGTTTCCTCGACGATCTCGCGCACCGGAATCGTCTCGTTGCCGACGCGCTCCACGGCCCGCCCGGCCAGATAGATATCGATCGGCTCCAGCACCTTGCCACCACCGAAGGCGGGCCGCGCCGCGCCGCCGACCAGCAGTGCTTTGTCGACGTTGTGGTGCAGAATTACGCCGAACGCGTCCAGGTAATGGCGCGACAGGGCCCGCGACAAAGCCTCGGCCAGCGCGTCGCAGATCGTATCGGGATGCCCCAGCCCTTTGCGCTCCACCACTTCGGCGGCGGGAGGAAAGGCACTGGCGTGCTCCAATATCAGGTCCATCTCTCTCACGTCCCCTTGCTTGGTGCTGACGCCGTTTCAACGATGGGAAAGCAAGATCGTCAGTGCCGAGAATTGCTTCCGCACAGGTCCGTCCCAAAGTGCTGAAACCGACAATGGCCGGATATCGGCCAGTTTGAGCAGGATCATCCTTCCGCTCCCGTATTGTCCATCCCGGCAGTTCAGCACCGAAAAGCCCCGTCGCGCAATGACGTGGGTCAATTCGTCGATCGGCAGAACACGCCGCTCCGGCCAATTGACGGCTTGATCTGTGATCGTGATGGGATTTCTATTTCATGCTACAATTGCTTCCCGATAATTCGAACGAGGGACATTAGTTCATGACCGACGCCTTCTCTTTTTCCGATGATCTCGGCCCCCTCAAGGTCATCCACGTCAATATTCCCAAACACGGTGTCAAAGGCATCCTGGTGGTCGACAACGTCGCCGCCGGCCCCTCCATCGGCGGCTTGCGCTTGGCCCCCGACGTGGGCCTGGCGGAATGCTTCCGCCTGGCCCGCGCCATGACCCTGAAAAATGCCGCCGCAGGCTTACAGCACGGCGGCGGCAAGTCGGTGATGATCGGCGATCCGCACATGCCAAGGGCTGAAAAAGAACCGATGGTGCGCGCCTTCGCCAAGGCGCTGGCCGGGGAAGGACATTATATCTTTGGCCCCGACATGGGGACGGACGAGCAGTGCATGGCCTGGATCAAGGATGAAATCGGCCGCGCCGTGGGCCTGCCCCGCTCCGTCGGCGGCATTCCGCTCGACGAATTGGGAGCCACCGGCTATGGCCTCGCCGCCGCCGCCGATGTGGCGATTGATTATTGCGACTTTGACCTCGACGGCGCCCGTCTGGCGGTGCAGGGCTTCGGCTCGGTCGGCATGCACGGCGCGCACTTTTTGGCGGAACGGGGGGTAAAGCTGGTGGCCGCGGCGGATTCCCAGGGCACGCTTTTTGATCCGGGCGGCGTCGACATACCGGCACTGATAGCCCACAAACAATCGGGCCGGTCCGTCGCCACCTTCGGGACAGGCGAGGTGTTGGATCGCGATGCCGTTATCGGTGTCGATTGCGACATCTGGATCCCCGCCGCCCGCCCCGATGTCATTACTATGGCCAACTGGGAAAGCTTCAGGGCCAAGCTGATCTTGCAGGGCGCCAACATCCCCATCACGGCGGAGGCCGAGCGCAAACTGGAGGAAAAGGGCGTGGTCATCGTGCCCGACTTCATCGCCAACGCGGGCGGCGTCATCTGCGCGGCCATGGAATATCACGGCCAGACCCAGACCGGCGCGTTCGACGCCATTGCCGAAAAAATCCGCCGCAATACCCGCGACGTCCTGGAGCGGGCCAAACGCCAGCACGGGACCAGCCGCGAAGCCGCCGTGCGGCTCGCCTCCGAACGGGTCCGCGCGGCCATGGCGACGCGCCGCTTCGGGGTGTTCTAAACCCGAACAACGGCGTAGAATAGCAAGCTTAAATCCAAGTCTGACGGAAGGCGCGCACGGACGCCTATTGGGCCGAGGTGGAGAATGGCGAAGCAAAACGACCCACTTCCCAGTTACCTTCACCGGGGCGGTGACGCACCGTTGCTGTGGGCGACCGTTCCCGGCCACTTCCGCGCCGTCGCCGAACGCTTTCCGGATAACGAGGCCATCGTCTCACGCCATCAGAACCGGCGCTTGAGCTACCATGAACTGATGGTGCGGAGCGACGCGCTGGCCAAGGGACTGCTGGCGCTGGGTTTCGAGAAAGGTGAGCGCATCGGCGTATGGGCCACCGACAACGTCGAATGGCTTTTGGTGCAGCTCGCCACCGCGCGCATTGGCGTGATCCTGGTCAACATCAACCCCGCCTATCGCCCGCGGGAACTGGAATACGCACTCAAGAAATCAGAGATCCAGGGCCTGTTCGTCATGCCCCGGTTCAAGACCAGCGACTATCTGGGGATGCTCGAGGAATTGGAACTGCCGGGTCCAAGATGCCGGGAGTTGCGGCGCATTTTCGTGTTCGACCCCGAGGCGAAAGCGGGGCAGGAAACGGAAGACTGGCGCACCGTTCTGGCGGCGGGCGCGAGGGTGACGGATGCGGAACTCGACGCCGTCACCGCTTTGCTCGACCCCGATGATCCAATCAACATCCAATACACCTCGGGTACCACGGGCTTTCCCAAGGCGGTCCTGCTGAGCCACTTCAACATCTTGAACAACGCGTTGTTTTCCGCCCACGCCATGCGCTTCACCGAGCATGACCGGCTGTGCGTGCCGGTGCCGTTCTATCACTGCTTCGGCATGGTGCTGGCAAACCTGCTGTGCCTGTCCGTCGGCGCCACCATCGTCTTGCCGGCGGAACATTTTGACGCCCTGGCGGTGCTGAAAGCCATTGAGGCCGAGCGCTGCACCGCGCTGCATGGTGTGCCGACCATGTTCATCGCCGCCTTGGAGCACGAAGACTTCGCCACGTTCGATCTCACGTCCTTGCGCACCGGCATTATGGCGGGCGCAACCTGTCCCGAGGCGCTGATGAAGCGGGTCATGAACGATATGCATTGTCCGGAAATTCTCATCGGCTACGGCCAGACCGAAGCCTCGCCGCTGACCCATCTGACCGATGCCGGCGATCCAATCGAGCTGCGCACCCGGACGGTGGGCCGCAACTTGCCGCATCAGGAGGTCAAGGCAATCGACTCCGAGACCGGCCTGACTTTGCCCTTGGGCGAGGTTGGGGAGATATGCTTTCGCGGCTATCACGTGATGCGCGGATATTACGGCGACCCCGAGGCCACCGCCAAGGCCATCGATGCGGCGGGCTGGCTGCATTCCGGCGACCTCGGAACCATGGACGCGGCCGGCTACGTGCGCATCACCGGGCGTATCAAGGACATGATCATTCGTGGCGGCGAGAACATCTATCCGGCCGAAATCGAAGAGTGGCTTTTCCGGCATCCCGCCATAGCCCAGGCCGCCGTGTTCGGCGTGCCCGACGACAAGATGGGCGAGGAGATCATGGCCTGGATCGAACTGCACACAGGCCAGGCGTTGAGCGAGGACAATGTCAAGGCCTACTGCCGCGACGGCCTGGCCCACTTCAAGACGCCTCGCTACGTTGAATTCGTGACCGAATTTCCGATGACGGTGACCGGTAAGCTGCAAAAGTTCAAGATGCGCGAAATCGTCGCCCGGAAACGAAAGGCCGTTTCCGCTTAGGGTTGACCTTCCCTACTTCCCATTGACCTGGGAGGGCCGCAGGGAGTCTCATTATTGCCGCCCCGGTTAATGCCGCTGCTTTCGCCATGGGGGGGGGAATCCAATGCGAAAAAATATTGTCGGAGCGGCCCCCTAACCGCGCCGATACAACCCGATCAGTTCGGCCCGGGCGACGATGCGCCCGCCCATCGCCCTTTCCAACTTGGCCTTTGTCGGCGCCCCGAGATCGGGCAGGACGGCGTCGAGCGCATAAAGTTTGAAAAAGTAGCGGTGCGTGCCGGTGGGCGGGCAAGGACCTCTGTAGCCCGTGCGCTTCCAGTCGTTCAGCCCCTCAAGCGTGCCCGCTGGAAGTTCTTCCCCTTCCGCCGCCGCCGGCATTCCGGAACTGTCCGGCGCCATGTTGTAAAGCACCCAATGAACCCAGGTCATTTTGGGGGCCGCCGGATCAGGGGCGTCGGGATCGTCAACGACCAGGGCCAGGCTCTTCGCGCTTGCAGGGACGTCGTCCCAGCGCAATTCGGGTGATATATCCCGCCCACCGCAGGTATGGGCGCTGGGAATTCTATCCATGTGGGCGAAGTCGGGTGACGCAATTTTCAAACTCACCGAAAGGCCCTCCTCATGTAGATGGTTCTTTCCACGGGATTGGGTGAAGGCGCGATTATAGCATGTTTTTTCCGGTTTTCCGTTCGACAATTTCCTGCTGGCCAGCATCCAGGAATGGGACCGTCAAATCGACATCAACCGATCATGATATTGTCTGGGGGGCTCATTGCGCCACCTCAATCCGGCCCGCCGAGCGTGCGCACCTGACCCATTAGGTCCTCGGCGGTTTGTATGCCCGATTTGCTCACCGCGAAACCGGCGGACGCCAGGGCGCGCGCGCTCCATGTATTGCAGGTGTTGAAAAGGTGAAACGTGCCCACCGCGGGATAAAAGCGGCTGCCCGGGTACAGGCCGGGCCCGGTTGCAAGTGCGCGTTGACGATCGCCGCGTTCAAAGCTGGCGTCGATAAAATCGACGAGACGCCCGACGCCGGCGGCGTCGATCAAAAGCGGAACGACCTCGGCCTCCGGATAGCGCTCGGCCGGAGGAACCGTCAGGCCGGCAACAAGGACGACGGCCGGTGTCGGAAACAAAGCGGCGCGCAGCGTCATGCCGATTGTCGCATGTTCGGCCGGGTAGTACTCAGCGTCGCCCCAACCAAATTCCAGGTAGCGGGCCTCGGGAAAATCGTCCGCCTCGGGAATGCGCCCCGGCGGCAGGTCGCCGCGTTCAAGGACGATACTGCTGTGCCAGCCATTGGACGTTACGAAGATCGTGTGCGCCGCGCCGGAGGGCGGCTGCGCGGTTTCTGAACGCCGGGAAGAATTTGGCGCGGCCGCGCAGGCGGCGAGTCCCACCGCCAGCAGCACCCACGCAACGGCGACGCGGCATGAGAATATGATTGATTCTGACATCATGAGCCGATTCTCACCCTCGAAACGACGGTCCGGCGGCAATCGCGCGCCGGCATCACGGCCGTTTCCTGCGCCGAGACATTACCGGCCATCACCACTTCCCTTTCCGTCGCTCAACGCCCGCAGGGCAGCGGCGCTTGCCCGCGCCACCTTGGCCATGAAACCGATGTCGAGTGTTTCGGGTCTGTCCGACATCAGGTGGTAGTTGGAGTTTCGCATGAACGCCGTGTCGGTAATCATCACCGCGGGAATGCCGTGGTCCCAGAAGCTGGCATGGTCGGAAAGGCGAACCGCAGGCAACAACCACCCGCGCAACGGCACCGACAAGTTCTCGGTCGGCAAATCGCCTACGCTTTCAAATGCCCGCGCCACATCGCGCACCAGTCGGCGCGAGCGCCCGTCGCCGATGACGCCGATAAAATCACCGGTTTTGGGGTAGCCGGCCCACCGCAGCAGCAATGGATAACCCTGATCCGCGCAGGTATAGCCAACCATTTCCAGCACCAGTGCCGCCGCGATCTCCTTGCCGCAGTGGCGGACGTACTGGCGGCTACCTTGTTCGGACGTAAAAAAGTAAGGTGGCTCTTCCAGGGTGAAGGCGGCGAAACGCAAGGGACGGTTCTCGTCCTTCAGCAAACGCGCCGTTTCCAGCATGACGGCAACGGCGCTGGCGTTATCGTCGGCGCCGACGGTTCCCGGCACCGTATCGTAATGGGCGCCGATCAGGATATCGTGGCGCCCGCCCGATCCCTTGGCCCTGGCGATCACGTTGGCGGTGGCTATCGGCGCGCGGCGTGCCGGGGGCACGTAATCGTAGAATTGCAAAGTCACCTCGTAGCCCAGTTCGCCGAGCGTCTGGGCGATATAGCTCCGGGCGCGTTCGAGGTTTTCCGGCTCGGCGCCGCTGCGACTGCCGATATCGTCACAAAGGACGGATACATGGTGGCGCAGTGCATGTTCGATCGACGCAGTTGTCATGAACCGATCCCCATTACGCCCGGTTTTGGTACAGGAGTCACATGCGCCGGGCTTGAAAAGCCTATGCCCGATAGGAGGTGAAGGCAACCCGCCCGGAGGAGCACGCCGGGGCAAGCCATGACGATGGCGCTTCAGGAAAAGTCGGATATGTCGTCGCACGGACATAAGACTGAAAGGCGATCCGCTATACATATAACAATCATATTGTGTTAAAATGGTTCTCGTTCCTGGATTTTCCTATCATCCGGTGCTTCCCCCGCGGTACCGGGAGCGGTATCGACCCGATGTAAGAGATATCGAAGTGGTTGCATATCTCGTTCGTGTCGAAAAGGAGTGCGTGTCATGCCTGCCACCAAAGTCATCTTCTCCGACGCGGCCCGCGAACACCTGCTCAAGGGGGCCAATATCCTGGCCAGCGCCGTCAAGGCTACGCTGGGGCCGAAAGGCCGCAACGTTCTGATCAAACGCGGGTTTGGGCCGGCCCGTATCACCAAGGACGGGGTCACCGTCGCCAAGTCCATCGAACTGATCGATCCCCTGGAGAACATGGGCGCGACCATGTTGCGCGATGTCGCCGCGAAAACCAGCGAACTGGTCGGCGATGGCACGACGACAGCCACCGTTCTGGCCCAGGCGATCCTGCGCGAGGGAATCAAGGCAGTGGCCGCCGGCATGAATCCGATGGACCTGAAGCGCGGCATCGAGCTGGCGGTGGATACTGCCGTGTCCGATATCAACCGCCGCGCCCGTAAGGTGACGACCCGCGATGAAATTACCCAGGTTGGCACAATCTCGGCCAACGGCGAGCGCGAGATCGGCGAGATTCTGGCTACCGCCATGGAGAGGGTCGGTCACGAGGGCGCCATCACGATCGAGGAAGCCAAGGCGCTGGAGACGGAGTTGGAGGTTGTCGAGGGCATGCAATTCGACCGGGGCTATCTCTCGCCATATTTCGTCACCGAGGGCGAAAAGATGATCTGTGAAATGGAGACCCCGCTGATCCTCCTGCATGAGAAGAAACTCTCCAACCTGAAGGAACTGCTGCCGCTGCTCGAGCAGGTCATCCAGGCCAACCGGCCGTTGCTGGTGATCGCCGAGGATCTGGAATCGGATGTCCTCGCCACGCTGGTCGTCAACCACCTGCGCGGCGGCCTCAAGGTGGCGGCCGTCAAGGCGCCTGGCTTTGGCGATCGGCGCAAGGCAATCCTGGAGGATATCGCCATCGTCATCGGCGGCCTGGTGGTTAGCGAGGAATTGGGGATCAAGCTGGAGTCGGTCACCATGGACATGCTCGGCACCGCCGCCCGGGTAACCGTCAGCAAGGACAATACCATCATCGTCGGCGGCGCCGGCGACAAGAAGGTCATTGAGGATCGCTGCCGGCAGATTCGTTCTCAGATCGAGGAAAGCAGTTCCGACTACGACCGTGAAAAAATGCAGGAGCGGCTGGCCAAGCTGTCGGGCGGCGTCGCCGTCATCCGCGTCGGCGGCGCGACGGAGATCGAAGTGAAAGAGCGCAAGGACCGGGTCGATGACGCCATGCACGCCACCCGCGCGGCGGTCGAGGAAGGCGCCGTCGCAGGCGGCGGCGCGGCGCTGCTCTACGCCACGCATGCGCTCGACAAGCTTAATACGGCCGACAGCGACCAGAAGGTCGGGGTCGATATCGTGCGGCGTGCGCTGCAATGGCCGGCCCGGGACATCGCCATCAACGCCGGCGTCGACGGCGCCGTCGTCGTTGGCAGGCTCTTGGAAAGCAAGGATTCGGATTACGGGTACGACGCCCAAAATGAACAGTACGGCAACATGTTCGACATGGGCATCATCGATCCAACCAAGGTAATGCGCCTGGCCCTGCAGGACGCGGCTTCCGTCGCCGCACTGATGATCACAACCGAGGTATTGGTCGTCGAACGTCCGGAAACGACACCACCACCGTCCCAGAACTGGAGTGGCGGGATGTGAGCAATTTTAATGGCTGGCGATCAAGATTGCTTTTGACGCAAGGTGGAGATTTCGGCCGGCCTCGGGCAAACTAGAAGCCCTGGCTCACGGCCGTCAAGTCCGGCCGGCTCCGGTCGCGTCAAGGACCCGGGCAACATTCCTGGCCATGGCCCTGGCCGCCGTCGGGTCTCGCTCTATGACCAAAAAATCGAAGCCCTTGCCCGTTAGCGCGACACCGGGTGTCAGCACCACTACCCCGGCCTCGGCACCGGGACGGAACAGCAATGGATCGAGCAATTTGAGCAATTCGTCAAAGCCATGCTTGGGGGAGACGTCGTTGTAATGCTGAATAACGATGAACGGCGCGCGCTTCCAATCGCCGACCAGCCGATTGGCTAGCGTCATTGGGATGGATACCGCACCCCAGCGGCCGTTGCATTCGACCCAGTGCAGCGAGACATCCGCGCCCGCAGCGCCAACAAGAAGGGCGTCAAAACTGCACCGGCCAAAGTATCCGAGTTCCTGAAAAAGGGTGGCAAGCATCAGTGCCTCGTGCGCCAGTTGCTCGCCCCAGGGCGGTGCGGGTTCGACCCGTTCGGCGCCAACGAATTTGCCGTCACCGTCGATGATCATCTGCGCGAATATGCCTTCGATCACCGGCGGCCCGTTCCGTTTTTCCGGAATCCACGCCTGCACCGACGGGCTCATGATGACAGGAGCCTCCCACACCGCGACCATCAGGGGGAAGGTCTGACGCCAGCCGATGGTATCGAGTAGACTGAGAAGCAGGTCCCTGACGCCCGAGATGTCGAGGCCGCGGATGGTTTCCGCCGCCAGTACAATGTTGCCGATGGAGCCGGCACTGTCGGGAACTTTGATCACCACCTGCGCGTTTGTCCGCGCCAGGCGTGCCACGCACCCGGCCAGCGCTGTCGGTCCGAAGGCGGGTTTCGTCGGCGGCAGCGCCCGACGTCCCAACAGCTCCTCGACCTGGTGGGCAAACCAGATCTTGTCATTGATCCGCCGGGCCAGCCTGGGCGGCGGCGCGGCGACCCGGATATTGGCCCCGCTTTGCGCCGCAATTTCCGCGGCGAACCGCCAAGTGCCACCGGAACAGATGTAAGGAACGATGTTGAGTGAGCCGGCGCCGCGCGCCCGGGACACGATCGCGCTCATGGCCGCTTCGTCGTCGGGCAGTTTTCTGACCATCGGCACGGCGGGGCCGCCCGTATCCGGCATCACGGCAATGATATCAATATTGCCCAGTGCGAGAATGTCCCTGAGATAGGCCTCAAAGGAGAGTTCGCGGGGAGCGAGGACGGCGAGCAGGTCGCCGTCGCCCGCCAGCAGGGCGATGCGGTATTTATAGGCTTCCGCGGTCCATTCCCGAACCAGCCGGATTTCCGAATGATCCTCATAGAATAGCGAAGGGCCGGAAACCAGACCCGGCCGTACCCGCGAGCCGAAGGCTTCAGTCGCCGCCAGCGCGGGTTCGTCGCGCAACAGCCGGCCTGCGAGGGACAGAATACGCGCCACTTCGGCTGCGGACAGGTGTGTCTTGCCAAGGGGCACAATAGGAAGCGGACAGCCCTGCGCCTCCGGCGGCGGCACGCAGTCGGCCTGCGGTCTGGTCGTTTTCGCGGGCGTCGAGCACATTTCCGTGCACCCCGTAGCCTTGATCGCCGGAGCCCGGCAATTAATACCACATGCATTTTTAGCCCATATATTCTACACTTGAACAGTCAATCACGCTGAGAATAATTGCCGAAGGAGGACAGAAATGTGCCGTCTGTTTGGCTTTACGGCAAACGCACCCACCCGCGTCGAATGCTCGCTGGTCCATTCAATCAACTCACTGGTGGCCCAAAGCGTCAACGACATGTTGGGCAAACAGCACGAGCATGGCTGGGGCGTCGCCGAATATCCCGACGGGGTGCCGGTTCTGGAAAAGCAGGCTTGGGCGGCCTACCACGGCGAGCACTTCAAAAAAGCGGCGGCGCGCGTTTATGCGAAAGTTGTCATCGCCCACGTACGCCGGGCCACCGTTGGCGCGCCGGATATCAAAAACACCCACCCCTTCACCTATGGCCACTGGGCCTTTGCCCATAACGGCACGGTGCCCAATTTCGATCGGGTGCGGGACATTCTACTGGATGAAATCGATCCCCTGCACCGAAACGAAATCGGCGGCAGCACCGACAGTGAACACATTTTCCGCTATCTGCTGTCGCTATACGCCCATGAACCAGAGCGCCCCTTGATTGACATCCTGCGCCACGGTCTCTGGCGAATCGTGCAGTTGAGCCAGGGTGTCGATCCGGAGGCGCCCATCGGCCTTAATATAATGTGGAGTGACGGGCAGCACCTGGTCGGCTCGCGCCTTGGGCGCACGCTGTGGTATCTGAAACGCGACGGCACCCATATCTGTCAAGTGTGCGGCGAACGCCACGTCCACCACGAATTCGAGCACGGCTACCGCGCGGTGGAAATCGCATCAGAACCCATCACCGATGACGACAACTGGCAGGAGGTTCCAAACGGGACTCTCTACGCTGTCGACCCGGATATGAACGTTCATTTCCACGCCTTCGAATCACGCAAAGAAGACACATTCGACGTTCCGCCCGACGAAACGCCGGACATATCCTGAGGCCTTCATGCGAGCAGGAACGGCGCTTTCCTGTCGGCCAACGGCCAGAAGCCACGGTCCACGCTGATACGGCGAGACAAGTGCCTCCACGTGTCAATGAGACCGGTGACGGCAAGGTGACCGCTGCCACCGACCATGGTGGCCGGCCTCAAACGGCGTCCTCTCAGTCCTCGATGCGGAAGCCGACCTTCAGCATCACCTGGTAATGACCAACCTTCCCATCGACGATGTGGCCGCGGGTTTGCGTCACTTCGAACCATTCGAGATGCTTGAGCGACATCGCCGCCGTGCCAATGGCGTTTTCGATGGCGTCTTCAATGCCGATTTTCGACGAACCGACGAGTTCGACTTGCTTGTAGACATGATCTGACATGGCTTACCTCCTTGTTTATCTGCCTTATTACCACCCCCATCCGGGCCGGCGACCCGCCCGGTCCGGATAGTCGGCTGGCTCCCTCCGCTCTGTCGCACCTTCGTTACTTCCGGCTTCGCGGATTATATCATTTTCCCCGGGCTGCGTGTTGATCTTGTTCTCGCCTGGCGCGGGTGGACGGACCAGGGCCGGCACCATATATCACTGTATGAGGGGTAATTTCACCCGTTGACCGGAATCAGGAGGGTCTCCCGCCATGATCACCAGCACTCAAATCCGCGAAATTGTCGGCCACAGCCGAGTGAGCGAGCACGCGATAGCCAAGATCATCGACCTCGGGCCGACCGAGAAGGAGTTGCTCGAAGCGTTTGACAGAATCGCCCGCGGCGACGCCATCGGCGCGGAGACCTTGCGCCCACCGAGTTCAGTCGTCTTGAGATTATGCGAAATTCTCAGCGCCGACGAGTTCTCGTTCCCCGGGGAAACGGCAGATTAGCGGCCGGCCCCCCATATCCTCGGGCGGCGGGTGATGGTATTGCTGAATTTACAGGATGTTACCTGCATCGCGGAGCCCGATTGTTGCGAAAAAAATGCCCGCCCTATACCCACCCAACCAAGGCGGTCTACCATGCTTGGGTGCCGCAAACCATAAGATCGAAGGAAGCGAAGGAGGCCCCCCGTGGCGACCGACATCAAGCGCATGGCAGCCAAGCTAACCGAGGAAGCGCGGGAGAACACCCGCTGGCGGCGCAACGAGTGTATCAACCTCATTCCCTCCGAGCAGCCCGCCTCGGCCTATGTTGAGACGCTGAGCATCGCCGATCCCGGGGCCCGATACAACGAACACAAACGCATTGAGGCCCTAGGTCCAGACGCTCCCGATATGCGCTACTACAAAGGCACAGCCTTCATCATGGAGAAAGAAGATGAGCTCAAGGCGGCGATGCGCGCCCACTTCAATTGCGCCCACGTCGAGCCTCGCATTATCAGTGGTCAGATGGCCAATGACACGGTTTACGATGCCCTGAAGGCTTTCAGAAAACACCGGCGGGATGGCGGACAGCCTCGACTTATTGCGCGGGTGCTGGTCCACGACCTGATCAGGGGCGGGCATTTGAGCGCCCAGCCCATGGGGGCGCTCAAGAACTATTTAGCCAGGGACTCAGAAACGGGCCGACCGGCGGTCGAGCATTTTCCATCCCGGGCGGACAACCCCTATCGAATCGATGTAGAGGCGACCAAGGAACTAATCCTGCGCACCCGGCCGGAGTTGCTGGTGTTCGGGCGTAGCGTAATTATTCACACCGAACCGGTGAAGGAGATCGCGGCTTTCATCCACACCGAGTTCGGTGCCGACAATACGGAAAGGCCGTTGATCATGTATGACGCGGCGCACGTTTTGGGGCTGCTCGGGCCTCACTTCCAGGATCCGCTGGCGGAAGGAGCGGACATCGTAACGGGCTCCACTCATAAAACTTTCTTCGGGCCTCAGCGCGGCGTGATCCTGAGCAACTTTGAACCCGGTTCCCCGTTTGAGCCTCTTTGGGAACTGATCGAAATGCGTACCTTCCCCGGCCACGTCAGCAATCATCATCTGGGCTCAATGCTGGGACTCCTGGGAGCTACGTACGAGATGACGCGCTTCCGCGATGACTACCCCAAACAGGTGATCGCCAACGCCAAGGCGTTCGCCCGCGCACTTGCCGATCAGGGACTGTCGATCGAGGGCGATCCCGACTGCGATTTTACCGAGACCCACCAGGTTCTCCTGCGTACCGAGCGGAGTAAGGGCGGGCACATTGCCGATCGATTGGAGGCCAATAACATTATCACCAACCCCCAGGCATTTTACGACGATTCCAGCTTTACCGCCGCCAGCGGGATCCGCATGGGCACGCAAGAGATGACCCGCTACGGCATGGATGAGGCCGCCTTCCGAGAATTCTCCGCGCTGCTGGCCGAAATCGTCGGCGGCGGCACGACCGGGCAGGAAGACTCGTGGCGGCAGCGGGTGAAGGCTTTCCGCGCCCGCTTCACCGATATGCACTACTGCTTCTAGCCGCCCGTCGCGGTGGACTTCCGGTTGGCCGCCATCCCCGCGTTCGGGGCTATTTAAGAGAAAAGGTCTTGCTTTCGCCAGCCTTGAGGCGGTGTCGTTTGCCTCTGATATTGACATTGATCGGCTTTGCCGCGCTGATATGGATCGTCACCGTTACCGCATTTTTCGTAATGTCGAGACCAATCCTGTGGCCTCGGTAGATGACGGGAAACGCCAGCCGGCTGAGTTGAGGGGGTAGGCAAGGATCGATCCAAAGCATGTCTTCGCGTAGATCGAGCCCGCAATAACAACGTCTTACAAGGTCAACGGTGCCCGCCATACTGCCAAGGTGAATGCCCTCGGCTGTGGTGCCACCGGGATCGTCACTAATGTCACCTTCCAGGGTGTCGCTGAATAGTTTCCAGGATCCTGCCCGGTCCGAACGCGCCAGAACCCAGGAATAGGCGACCCGGCTGAGACTGGAACCATGAGATGTGCGCTTGCCGTAGTAGGCGACGTTCTTCGGGATATTTTCCGGGGCGAAAGTATACCCGAGCCGCTCGAATAAATCGAAGATTTCATCCGATGACAGCAGATAGAAGAGCATCAGCACGTCGGCCTGCTTGGAGGCTTTGTAGCGGTTCGGACTGTCCCCTTCCGCCTCGAGCAGGCGGTCGAGACGACTGATGCCTCCATACTTGTCGGCGTATGCCTGCCAATCCAGTTCCTCGAGATCTCCATAGCCTTCGTATTGACTGATAATGCCGTCGTCATGAAAGATGATGCGCATGCGGCGACTGATCCGGTCCCATTCGGCGATCTCGTCATCGCCGAGAGAAAGAAGGCCGCTCAATTCGCGCCGGCGATCCTCGGATAGCATCTCCAACACCCGGAGCGCCCGACACAGCACCCACACCGCCATGAAGTTGGTGTAGGCGTTGTTGTCGAGCCCCGGCGTCTGCCGGTCCGGATAACCGTCGGAATATTCATCCGGCCCCATCACACCGCGGATTTCGTAACGCTCCAGGTCGTCGTTATAGGTCGCGATGCTGGCCCAGAAGCGGGCAATCTCCAGGACCATCTCGGCGCCGAAATCGGACATGAACTCCATGTCGCCGGTCGCTTGGTAATATTTCCAAACGTTGTAGGCGATGGTGGCATTGACGTGGCGCTGCAGGTGGCTGTTATCGGGAATCCACCGTCCCGAGCGTGGGTTGAGATGAAGTTCCTGACTTTCCTCGCGCCCGTCGGAACCGCTTTGCCAGGGGTACATCGCGCCGCGATACCCTTCGGAGCGCGCCGCCCACCGGGCCTCGTCAAGCCGCCGGTAGCGGTACATGAGAATGGAACGGGTTATTTCCGGCTTGCTGAGGCTGAAAAACGGACAAATGAAAACCTCATCCCAGAAGACATGACCCCGGTAGGCCTCGCCATGAAGCCCGCGCGCCGGCACCCCGACGTCCAGCCCGACGGTGTTGAGCGACATGGTTTGCAGCAGGTGGAAGATGTGCAGACGCAGAACCATTTCCACCCTGGCGCCGTTCTCGATCGTGATGCCGCAAACGTTCCACAGTGCGGCCCAGGCCTGAAGGTGCGAATCGTAAAGCTCGGCGGCCCTGCCGACCCTGGAAACCGCCTGGCGGGCCTCCAGACCGGGTTCCGAGATAGCCGCGTCGCGCGAGGTGTACACGGCGACGACCTTCTCCACCGTAACCGGGCGGCCGGCCTCGACGCCGAAGGTCAGGTCTTGTGCAATATATTCTGGATCCGAAATGATTTGCCGTTCGGCCTCAACCAGGATGTCGTCGCTGTAGACCCGCGTTCGCGCCGCCTCGGCAAGGCGGATATGGGATTTGTTTGTCTCCGAAACCAGAAAAATACCGTCCTCGTCCAGCCCGCCCGACTCCAACGGAAGGAGGTGCTTGCCATTGAGTTCCCGGTAGCGTTCCACGCCGCCGTTGACAACGCGTCCATCGAGGGCCGATCGGGCCTGTAGGCGTCCCGACCAGTTCTCCGGAATCAACGTCGTTTCCTGAATGGCGAGATGAGGATGCCCCATGTGCACAATGCGGCGGGTCGCAAAATGGGTAATGCGGCCTTTCTGATCACGAAAGCGGACGGTGCGATACAAGACCCCCGTTCTCAAATCCAGATCCTGCCGATAGGATAAAAGTTCAACCGCCATGACGTTGAACCAGTCGCCATCTTCGGGCCTGAAATTGAAACACAGCCAGTTTGGGCAATTGACCAGATCTTCGTTTTCGACGAGCTGCCCCGCGACCTCGGTGCTGAGCCGATTATAGCACCCGGCTATATAGGTGCCTGGATAGTGAATGGCATCCGCCTCGGATTCCGCGGCGGCACCTCGAGTAGCGAAGTAACCGTTGCCGAGCGTGCACAGCGATTCACGCACGCCCTCATGGTCGGGGTCGAAATCGTTAAAGACCAGAGACCACGACGATAGCTCTTGTTTGTTGTCCGCGACATGATCCAGATTTAATTCGGAAAGGTCCCGGGCCACGATATCGGCACCCGCTTCTTTCAGCGCGTCGGGGTGATTGGTGCGGTCGATGGCGACGACAAGTCCGAAGTGACCACGGCGTCCGGCCTGGACGCCTGAAATGGCGTCCTCAACCACAATACATCGATTGGGCGGAATACCGAGGCGAAGCGCGGCGACGCTGAAAATGTCCGGCGCCGGCTTGCCGACCAGGTGAAGGTGTTCGGATTCCACGCCGTCCACCCGGACGTTGAAAAGGTCGCTGATGCCTGCGGTTTCCAGGATTGTCTTGCAATTCCGACTGGCCGAAATGATCGCCGTTTTCAGGCCGTTTTCCTTCAACTCGGATATGAAATCGACCGACGTCTCGAAAACTTCGATCGGGGTATCGCGCAGCGCCTCCAGAAAGTAGGCGTCCTTCCTGGCGCCAAGGGCATTTACCGTGTCGAAGCCGATTGGCTCCTGAACGATCCCTTGGGGCATGGAAATGCCGCGGGCGGCCAGAAACGCCCGCGCACCGTCAAGGCGAGGCCTGCCATCGACATAGAGGCGATAGTCCGGCTCGATCTCGAACGGCGTGAACGGTTCCATGCCGTTCGCCACCCGGTATTGAAGGTACTCGTCGAACAGCCGTTTCCACGCCGCGGCGTGCACTTTCGCGGTGTCCGTGATGACGCCGTCGAGATCAAAGATTACCGCGTCGAAATCCCGTTTGGAAATCGTATATGGGATTTTACCCGACGTCATGAAGGCCCCCTCTCACGAGATGAGCATTGACATTAAAATTATCATACCCTTGCGACGATTGACACCTTTTCGGCCAATCGTGTCGTAAATTTATCGCCTTATGTTTTGATGCCGTTCCGCACTATACTGTCGCAACCGACGCTCCTTATCAGCGGGGTCTTGTCAGATGGAAAAAAAGCAGAAACTTCCGACGCCCCGTTCGAACTGGGGGTTCTTCCTTGATGTCGATGGAACCCTGCTCGAAATCGCTCCCACCCCATCCGACGTGGCGGTGGGAGAAAAGGTGCTAGTCGTGCTCGATGCTCTGTATCGTGCGGCCGGCGGCGCCGTGGCGTTGGTCAGCGGCCGCCCACTTGATCAGCTTGATCAGTTGTTCGCCCCGCTGCGCCTGCCCGCCGCCGGACTGCATGGTCTGGAGGTCCGCACCGCCCGGGGCGATATCCTGCGTCCGCCCGTACCGCCGCGCAATTTAGAACTGATGCGCGAAGCCCTCGTAGCGTTTGCCGCGGAACACTCAGGCGTACTTTTCGAAGACAAGGAATACGCCCTTGCCCTGCACTACCGGTTGGCGCCAGAATTCGAAAATGCATGCCGAACATGCGTCGAGGACGCCGTCGAGAGATGGGGCGATGGCTACCAAATCCTGTATGGCAAGAAGGTGTTCGAGATCAAACCGTCGCAGGCGGACAAGGGGAAAGTCATTGATGTCCTCATGGCCACCATACCGTTCACCGACAGGTGCCCCGTCTATATCGGCGACGACATCACCGACGAAGACGGTTTCGCCGCCGTTAACCGGCTTGGCGGCCAGTCAATCCGCGTCGGGGCATCACCGACCACCTGCGCCAGATATACGGTCCCGGACGTTTCCGGGTTGCTGGATTGGCTTGCCGACGTTGCAACGCGAATGCGTCTTCCGGTTCAATAGGAGGGCCGCCCGGACGGCCCAAGGGAAGTAAGGAAATCGAGCAGATGAGTGATCTCAACCTCGCCGTCATCGGCAATTGTTCCTACGGCGGCCTGATCGACCGCAATGGACGCCTCGTCTGGGCCTGCCTGCCCCATTTTCAGGACGATCCCATCTTCTGCAGCCTGCTTAACGACAACGGGGAAGAAGGGAAATTCGGGTTTTTCGATATCTCGCTCGAAGGACAGGTCAGGAGCGAACAGTATTACCACCACAATACCGCCGTCCTCGTCACAAAGCTCTACAACGACAATGGCGGGGCGGTTGAAATCACCGATTTCGCCCCCCGCTTCAAACGGCTTAAACGCATCTTCCGGCCGATGGCGATGGTTCGGCTTGTAAAGCCGCTTTCCGGCTATCCCAGGATTCGGGTTCGCTTGCGCCCGGCCTACAATTACGGCGCGGCATCGCCACCGACAACCCGCGGCAGCAATCATATCCGCTACGTCATGCCCGACATCACCCTGCGCTGCAGCACGGACGGCCCGGTTTCCTTCATCCTTCAGGAGACTCCTTTCGTCCTGGAGGAGCCCTTCACCATCCTCCTCGGGCCGGATGAACCCCTGGTTTCCCCCATCGACGAATCGGGTCGGGAGTTCCTCGAGGAGACCATCGAATACTGGCATGAATGGTCGCGCTACCTGTCGATCCCGTTCGAATGGCAAAAGGAGGTGATTCGCGCCGCCATCACCCTGAAACTGTCCAGCTTCGAGGAAAGTGGGGCGATCATCGCGGCCTTGACGACCTCCATTCCCGAGGCCCCGAACAGTGCGCGCAATTGGGATTATCGCTATTGCTGGTTGCGCGACAGTTATTTCGTGGTGCAGGCTCTCAATCGTCTCGGCGCCACGGCCACCATGGAACAATACCTCAATTACATCACCAACATCATCGCCGGGTCACAGGACGGAAACCTGCAGCCTGTCTATGGCATCACTCTGGAAAAGAACCTTGCCGAGGAAACCGTCGACACGCTTGCAGGCTACCGCGGCATGGGACCGGTGCGCAAAGGCAACCAGGCCCACGAACATATCCAGAACGACATCTACGGCAGCGTCATTCTGGCGGCCACCCAGACCTTCTTCGACGAACGCCTGTCCCGACCGGGAGACGAGAACCTGTTCAGGCTTCTCGAGGCCGTTGGAATGAAGTGCCTGGCGTTCTTCGACAAACCCGACGCCGGCCTTTGGGAGCTGCGAACCAGAGCCAAAATTCACACCCATTCCAGCGTCGTTTGCTGGGCCGGCGTCGATCGTTTGTCAAAAATCGCGTCGTCTTTTGGCCAGAATGCACGGGCTACTTTCTGGCGTGAGAAAGCGGATGCCATGCATGGCATCATTATCAAAAACGCCTTCAACAGCGAACTGAACACCTTCGTCGAAAGTTGGGGCGGCACAGACGTCGATGGCAGTCTACTGCTGATGCTCGAACTGGGTTTCCTCTCTTCAACGGATTCTCGTTTCGCGAGCACCGTCGAGGCCATTGGCCGCAAGCTCAGGCACGGCAATCATCTCTATCGATACGTCTCCGACGATGATTTCGGACGGCCGGAAATGGCCTTTAATATATGTACGTTTTGGTATATCGACGCCCTCGCCGCAATCGGAAAACGCGAAGAGGCTCACGAACTGTTCGAAAATATGTTAGAGTGCAGAAACCATGTCGGATTGCTCTCGGAAGACATCGATCCCGACAGTGGCGAGTTGTGGGGCAATTTCCCCCAGACTTATTCGATGGTCGGCGTCATCAACTCCGCCATGCAGTTAAGCAAAAGCTGGGAGGAGGCCTTTTGAACCGTCTCGTCATCATTTCGAACCGGGTAGCCGATCCTTCCGACAAAAAGGCAAAGGCCGGCGGGTTGGCGATCGCTCTCTTGGAATCGCTCCAGGAAACAGGCGGCCTCTGGTTTGGATGGAGCGGCAGGGTCGGCAAACAAACCTCGCCCATGGCCAAGAGGAGGCAATCAGGCGACGTCATCCTGGCCACCATCGATCTGAACCGCAAGGACTTCGATCAATACTATAATAACTATGCGAATCGGGTGCTCTGGCCGCTGTTTCACTACCGTCTCGACCTGACGGCCTATGACAGGAAGGATTTCGACGGTTACCTCAAGGTCAACACGCTGTTCTGCCGCAAGTTGCTGCCCCTGCTCGAAGAGGACGACCTGATCTGGGTGCACGATTACCACCTCATTATGCTCGGCGAACAATTGCGCCGGGCCGGCAAAACTCAATCCCTGGGTTTTTTCCTCCACATTCCTTTTCCGGCCATGGAAGTTCTTACCGCGCTGCCCCATCATCGCGACCTGGTGAAGGCGCTTTGCGCATACGACGTGGTCGGGTTTCAGACGGGGCGCGACCTGCACGCTTTTCATGACTACATCGTCCACGAGGTCGGGGGGGAACTTCTGGAAGGCGACAGGGTGCGCGCCTTCGGTCGCACATTGCGCGCGCAAGCGTTTCCGATCAGCATCAACGTCAAGGAACTCGAGCGTTACGGCGAGCAGGCGGTGAATAGCGCGTGGTACAAGCGCCTGAGCGATCATCCCGAAAATCGCAAATGGATCCTCAGCGTTGACCGTCTAGACTACAGCAAGGGCATCCTTGATCGCCTCAAGGCGTTCAAACGGCTGCTGGAACGTTACCCCGCTTGTTGCAGCAATATCACCCTGATCCAGATCGCGGCGCCTTCGCGTTCCGAGCTGTGGAATTACCGGCAAATCCGAAAAATGATCGAGACCGAGGCCGGTCATATCAACGGGCGTTTTGCCGAGTACGATTGGATACCCGTCAATTACCTGAACAGGAGCTTCACCCGACGGCAACTCGCCGCCTTCTATCGAACCAGCAGAATCGGCCTGGTCACGCCGTTGCGTGACGGTATGAACCTGGTCGCCAAGGAATATATAGCGGCGCAGAATCCGGACAATCCCGGGGTGTTGGTGTTGTCGCGTTTTGCCGGCGCCTCGCAAGAACTGGATGCGGCCCTGATCGTCAATCCGTTCGATTACGACGAAGTTAGCGATGCCATCATCAAGGGACTCGATATGCCCCGCGAGGAACGCATCGAGCGCTGGCAAACGATGATGAAGGTGTTGAAGAGCAATAACCTGAGCACTTGGCGCGACAATTTCATCAAGGCGCTGCGCGAACGTCCACAAGAGGATTGAGGCCGATGCCGAAAGCCGTGGGCCGTACCGCCCTGATCGCCGACATCGGCGGAACGAATGTCCGGTTTGCCCTTTCCGGCGCCGATCGAAAGCCAGACAACATTTCCATTCTCGCCTGCCGCGATTATCCGGACCTGCTGTCGGCCGCCGTCGCTTATCTGGACGAGGTTGCCGCCGCGGACCGCCCGGCTCGTGGAGCCTTCGCGATCGCCTGTCCGGTGACGGGCGACCACGTGCAGGTGACCAACCTTCCGTGGTCATTCTCCATCGACGCCCTGCGCCGCCAACTCGGATTCGAGACCCTCGATGTCGTCAACGACTTCACCGCCATCGCCCATGCCCTTCCCCGGTTGTCCGCCGGCGACAGGCAACAGGTCGGCGGCGGCACCGTCCACGACCGCTCTCCGATCGCCGTGCTGGGACCGGGAACCGGACTGGGCGTGTCCGCCCTGGTGCCGGCCGGCGACGAATGGGCCGCCCTGGAAACGGAGGGGGGACACGTCACCCTGGCGGCGGTCAACGAGCGCGAGGCACGGATAATAGACGCGCTACGCCCGCAGTTCGGGCATGTCTCCGCCGAACGCCTCCTTTCGGGCCCCGGCCTGGTCAATCTCTATGAGACATTGTGCGCGCTCGCCGGAATCGTGGCGAAACCGCTGACTCCGGATCAGGTGAGTGAACAAGGACGTGGCGAACCGGCTTCGCCGTGCGGCAAGGCGATTGAGATGTTCTGCGCCATGCTCGGCACGTTCGCTTCCAACCTGGCGCTTTCGCTGGGCGCACGGGGCGGCGTCTATATCGCCGGCGGCATCGTGCCGTCGCTGGGCAACGCCTTCGCGCGATCCGGATTCCGCGGCCGATTCGAGGAAAAAGGCCGTTTCTCGGCCTACCTTGCGAAAATTCCGACCTTCGTCATCGTTCATCCCCACCCCGCCTTCGTCGGCCTGCACGCCATCCTCGACCGGAAAACGCCGGTGCGCCCAAGCTCAAAATAAAATTACCCCCGGCGTTTGACGAGCCCGCCGGCATCGCTGATCAGGGTCTGGTCTGCCAGAGGACGAGGTCATAAAAGAAGGTCGCCCCGTCGGCGTCGAGGCGACCGTGACCGGCAAGAAACTCCCGGATATCGTTGCCGGTGTAACGGCCGCGCAGTTGGCCGTCCCGGATTACCAGTTTGTTTTTGGCCAGCTCGCGGGCCCTCACGTGGCAGATGGCACATTGCTTCCTGAACCGCCCTTGTCCTTCCGCCACGCGGACCAGCATCCCATAGAGAGCAGCGGCCTGAGTTGGGTCCCCAAGTGCATGGTGACGGCCCAGAAAGGCGCGGATGTCCCGACGGCTCTCGCGACTCCGCAGGACGCCATCCGTAAGAGCAAGAGTATCCCGCACCAAGTCGCCGGCATGCGCATGGCAGCGCCCGCAACGGTCTTCGAAAAGCCGGTGCAACTCTGCCGCCGATTGGGCATGGCCGACGGCCGTCTGCATGACAAGGGTGGCAAAGAGCGCGCCGATGGCCGTTCGTAAAAGGGGTGGCATTTTTCAAATGTACCGTTCAGTCTCTGATAGTGGGGCGGGCCTTTCAAATACGTCAGATACGCAAGGCCTAAAAGGCACGGCGCTGGGAGCGGGCCTCCCATACGGTCACTTTTCCGTCCTTGTTTGTATCGCTCGCTTCGTACCTTGCCTTGCCTGCGGCCATAAACTCGGCTTTGCTGACCGACTCGTCTGAGTCGGTGTCCATCTCCTTGAATCGGGCTTCCTTTCGCGCCTGCATGGCCTGTTGGCGGGCCGAATTCAAACCGGCCCCTGGCCCCATACGGACGGCCATGTATTCCTCGAACGTCAGCGCTCCGTCATCGTTGGCGTCCATGGCAAAGAACACGGATTCGTGCCACGCGGCGGCCTCGTCGGCGCTAATCACGCCATCCTCGTTCTGGTCCATCATCCCGAACTGTTCGAGCATCCTGCCACCGCCTCGACCCGGGCACGGCCCCTGTTGCGCGGATGCTGGCGTTAGTTGAAAAACGCTCGCCGTTAACGCTAAACCTATGACGAGCAGACTTGCGGTTGACATTTTCATCCTCTTCCTCCTACGCGAATATGGCTCCGGGCGCGCCCGACCAGTGATTTGTTTCGGGGTACAACCGTCTCCTTAGCCCTTATGAGGATTATCCAGTGATCGAAATTCCGATCCAGGCGGACCGGGCGCTGTGTCCGCATTATTTTCTCATACCTGAAACGCAATTACCAATAGTACTTCGGGAATATTCGACCGGCGGCGGGAGCGAACGCCCCCTTCGCTTCATCTTCTATGACGCGCCGATCCCCTATTTGCGAGTCCACGGAGCTACATCGGGATTCTTTACACCGGAGGCGCTATTCATTTTTCGCGACGCCAAACGCCCAGTGGCGACTAACCACGAAGGTCACGGCAGCAACGGTCGCGAGCGTGATAGCCAGCGCCAACGACGCCGCCAGAGTCGTGAACGCCAGGAGCGCCCCGAGCAGCGTTTCGCTGAGGGCAAAGCCTCCAAGGGCGGTCAGGGCGAACCGCCGCATGGACACGATCGCCGCAAGCTTGCGCTCCGCAAACGTAAATCTGCGGTGTCCCAAAAAGCTGATGTGAAAGGCCACGAAAAAAGCAACGCCATTCGCCCAGAGCGCGGCAACGCCGCCGGAGATCAACATCAGCGCAACGACAAAATGCGTTGCCGTCGCGACGATTCCAACGACGCCGAACCGCAGGACTTGTGGGCCGATCTCGTTCATCAACGGCCGCCTTCGATGTCCCGATAATCGAGCACATTGGCCACTATATGACCCGGACGGCCTTTCACCTCGTCGAAGATGCGGCCAACATATTCGCCCAGAACCCCGACCGAAATGAGCTGAACCCCGCCGAGAAAAAAGATCGCGGTCGCAAGGGTCGCCCAGCCGGGGACGTCGATGCCCCAAATCAGCGTATCGACGGCGATCCAAGCGCCGTAAAAGATCGAAAAGGCGGCCATCACGAAGCCGATGCCGCTCCAGACCCGCAGCGGCAAATCGGAAAATGATGTCAGCCCGGTCAGCGCCAGATTGACCAGTTGTCTCGTCCCGAACTTGCTCACTCCGCCGGCCCGGGGGTTCAGTTCGATCGCAATTTCCTTGGTTCGGAATCCGACCCAGCTATATAGGCCCTTCATGAACCGGTTGCGCTCGGGCAGAGCGATCAGCGCATCGACGACTTTTCGATCCATCAGCCGAAAATCGCGCGCATCCGGGGGAATACGGACCGACGTCAAGCGGTCGAGCAACGCGTAGAAGGCCCGCGCCGCGATTCGTTTGGAGCGCGGCTCATCGTTTCGGTGGGCCCGAACCGCATAGACCATATCGTAGCCACCCTCCCAGTGTTCGAGCAACGTTTCCAGATACGAGATCGGCTCCTGAAGATCGGCGTCAAGAATGACCGTGGCTTCGCCGCGTGCGGCCTCGAGTCCGGCCGAGATCGCCTGTTCCTTGCCGAAATTTCGGGAAAGCTGGAGAATACGAACCGGGTAGCGGTCCATCATTGCCTGGGCGATGCTGACGGTCCTGTCCCGGCTGCCATCATCGACAACGACAATCTCGAAGGATCGCCCGAGCCGCACCGCCTCTGCGGAAACCTGGGTAATCGTTGCGCCAACGCTCATCTCTTCGTTGAAGCACGGCACGATAAAAGAGAGGCACGGAGCTGCATCCGGCTCTACGGGGGGCGTCGTCATGAGAGGGAGCCTTGCAAGGACGTTGCGGGAGAATTGGTGAGCGGCTTTTCGAGAAACAGCATGACCTTGCCGAACTGCCCGATTGGGGAGAACCGATCCATGACGTTGGCCGGTATATCGCCAATATCGCGCGGTCGGATCGCCAGGAAATCACGGCGCGCGTCGGTGATCAGCCTGGCCAGCGCGCCGCCGGAATCGATTCGTCGCGCCTTACCGCGCGTATAGAATTCAGCCGAGTAGTAACGCTCTTTCCAGTAAACGAGATCGCCGCCATCGGAGGGTGCGAGTCTGGTGGTTTCGGCGACGAGCGTTTTCTGCGACTTCGTCGAGATGAGACCGGGAGCGAAGGCGAGGATGATGAGGGCAACAGCCATGATCGCAGTAAGTCCGAGCGCGAGGCCCTTGAATACCTGGATCGAGCGATTGCTCACGGGCGCGCCAGAACTGCTGTCATCGATCCAGCACAGGACGAGAAGAATGGCGGCGGACGGCAGCGCCGGCAACGCGTAGGGTGCAAGGGTATTACCGGCCGCAGTGAAGAAAATCAGGGGCGAGAGCGTCCAGAACAACTGATAGCGGCCCCATCCCCCGTCATCACCTCGAAATTTTTCGGCGATAGTGCGAAATCGCAAAATCGGACGCAGAAAGAAAAGCGACCATGGCAAGAAGGCCAACAGACCGAAGAGCCAGATCATGCCGCGAGGCTGCCGATGACCGCTGCCGTAGAGATCGCCCTTCCAACCGGGAACCGTGAAGCGCTCGAAATGCTCGCCAACGATAAAATAGCGCAAAAAACCCGGCGTCTTGAATTCGGCGGCAAGATACCAGGGAGCCGCAATGATCAGCATCAGAAGCGTGCCGCTGAACCAGGGGATGCGGTGCCAGGTATCTTTCCAGCGATTATCGGTCAGCACCCACAGGCCAACGGGCAGCCCTGTCAGAACGACTGCGAGCGGGCCTTTGGCAAGAAGGCCAACCGCCAGACCGACAAAGAAGAGATACCCCCAGAGCCTGGCCCGGGCGCGTAGTTGAATAGCATTCCAGAACGCGACCATGCTGAGCGTCGTCCCGAAAATGAGCACAAGGTCTGTCATCACCACCGCACTTGCGATAAAGAACATCCCCGAACTGGCAAGAATGGCCGTACTGACAAGCGCGAACCCCTTCCCCTTCTCCGCGCGCGCCCAGTAATAGACCAGCATCAATAGCGCGCAGGCGACGGCAAAGATCGGCAGGCGAGCCGCGAATTCGTTCACTCCGAACGCGCCCATGCCCGCGGCGGACAACCAGGTGTGAAGCGGCGGCTTGCCCCAGAAAGGGACGCCATATTGGAATTGCGGGGTAATCCAGTCGCCCGTTTCCAGCATCTTGCGGGCAATCTCGGCATAACGGGCTTCGGTTGTGTCCGTAAATGGCACAAGAACCATTGCGACCAAACGCACGACGAACAAAGCCCCCAGAAAACACCACAGAAAGCCCATCTGCGACGGTGTCAATGCCAGCGTGTCTGGCGAAATGGGTCCGTTGCGCTTGGTCACGGGAGCGGTGAGTGTGTTGTCAAATACCATCTTTGATCTCTGGTTGAAGCTGATCCGACTGGACCATTACACGACTTGCGGCATCACGTCACTACCCGGCGGCACCCTGACATGTACGCCCGGAAGGAAAAGTTCACAGACTGAACCCGACCTGACAGACACGGCGGCAAAACCGGTAACTGTCCGATCAGGTCGCAATTGCTACGGATAAACCAACAATACCGCGGCATTATATCAAGTTGCTTGTGACCAGGGCAGTCCTTGCCAAGGGCTTCCGGTCAGCCTGCCCCATCCAAAAAGCCGGAGAGGAATATCTGCTTCCGGAGGGGGAGGAACAACAGAGGTCGTGCCTGGCCATTGGGAACGATCGTTGGCAACCGAGACAAGACATTCGGCGATCTGCTTTGACTCAGATCATGTCCGATCTTGATTCAAACTGTTAACATTTGTCCATCAATGGATTTACACCTTTTGTCGCCGTAAATTCAAAGACTACGCGTGGGCGTTTCATCTCATTGAGAATGACTGCTTATCCGCCCCATACAATGGATACGCGAGGTCTTGCATGACCGCATTAGAATTATTTTTCTATATCTCGCTCGCGATCTCCCTCCAGGTCGCAGCCATCTCCACGCTGGCGTTTTATCGTCATTGGCGGGTCTACCAAAACATGAAATCGCGCCTTATCGGATTCGATGCCGGCTTGCCCGGCGAATCCAGTGACGAAGAGGCTTTGCCTGTTGTTGGTGCCGGGGAATTGACATCGTGGAGAGGACTTCGCGAGTTCCGTGTCACGCGCAAAAAGTTTGAAGACAAGAGCCAAAACATTTGCTCATTCCACTTGATGCCCGTTGACGGCGGCCCCCTGCCATCCTTCAAACCGGGCCAGTTTCTGACGCTCCAATTGGACGTTCCCGATCTCATTTCGGGCGGGCGCAAGTCCGTGGTCCGCTGCTATTCTCTATCCGATCGCCCCGACCTCGGCCACTATCGCATCTCGATCAAGCGCGTATCGTCCCCAAACGATTCCCCAAACGTGCCGCCGGGATTGGTCTCCAACCATTTTCATGACCACGTGCGAGAGGGTGACATCCTGCTGGTCCGCGCACCGGTGGGCCACTTTTATCTCCGAGAAGGCACGGCGCCGATTGTTCTGATCGCCGGAGGCATCGGTATCACGCCTATGCTAAGCATGTTGAACGCCAGCTTCCTGAATGGAAACACGCGCGAGATATGGCTGTTTTACGGTGTACGTAACAGTGCCGAGCACATCATGAAGGAACACTTGCAGACCTTGGCGAAGGAGTATCCGAATTTTCGGTTGCGCGTTTGCTACAGCAGGGCACTATCGGGCGACGTTCTCGGTAACGACCACTGGCACGATGGCCACATCGACATCGCGCTCCTGCGTCAGACGCTCTCTTTGAGGCCCTACCAGTTCTATGTCTGCGGCCCACGGGCGATGATGGAGTCCCTGATTCCGGCACTCGACGAATGGGGCGTGCCGGAGCAACACGTTCACTATGAATCCTTCGGCCCCGCATCCCTCGCCAAGTCGGCGTGGCGCCCCCCCTCGGAACATGAGGGCGAGGCGCCACCCAGCCCGGCCATCGTGACGTTTTCAAAAACCGGAAAGTCCGCCTCTTGGGACGGAAGTGAGGCTTCCTTGCTGGAATTTGCCGAGAAAAACGGCATAGAGATTGCGTCAGGCTGCCGCGCCGGTGGCTGCGGTTCGTGTCAGGTGAGCATCGAGGAAGGTGAAGTGGAATACCTTCAGGCCCCGGACTTCGATCCTGATCCGGGTTGCTGCCTGCTCTGCGTTTCCCGCCCTACACGCAACCTAATCCTGCAGGCATGAGGATGGTGATGGACGGATCCCTGTTCCGCTTGAAAGTACTTCCGTTCCTTGGCTACTTCGTCGTGCTGATGGCGCTGGCGATCCTGGGTGACTTTGCGCTCCATCAATTTGATCTGGTCTGGGTCGGGCGTTACCTGGGGATACCGGGGACCCTCCTTATCCCGCTGTCCCTTATATACTCACTTCGCAAACGCAAGATTATCCGTTCGGGTAACCCGCGACTGTTACTTCGCATGCACGAAATTTTCACCTGGCTGGGAACCCTGATGATATTGGTCCATGCCGGTGTCCACTTTAACGCCATCCTCCCCTGGCTGGCCCTGATTGCGATGTTGATCAACGTCATCAGCGGTATGACCGGACGTTATCTGCTCGACCGCTCGCGACGCCACCTGACGGGAATGCATGAAAAATACAGCATGCGCGGCCTGTCCAAGATTGAAGCGGAGAAGGAATTATTCTGGGACGCCGTAACCTTCGATCTGATGGAGAAGTGGCGAAGCGTACACTTCCCCATTTCGTTCGCCTTCGCCGTACTGGCCGTTGGCCACATCGTTAGTATTTTCCTGTTCTGGGGATGGAAATGAATAGGACCGTCAAGCTGATCCTCATCGTCAACCTGGCGATCATCGCAGTGCTGGTGTTTGCGTTTGCAGACTTGATGGTCAGCCCGGGCCGGCTGATTTATGATCACCGGGCTTCCGAAACAGATTGCTTCGCCTGCCATACTGCTTTCCTTGGCGCATCGTCTGAAAAATGCATCGCCTGCCACAAAGTTGCCGAGATCGGTGTGGTGACCACCAAGGGAACCCCTGTGGTCAATAAAAAGACCAAGGTTCCATTCCACCAGAAGCTGCTTGATCAGGACTGTATAGCCTGCCATAGCGACCACCTAGGCGTCGCCAAGTACCGACTAAACCAGAAGTTTTCCCATCGACTGGTTGCCACCTCGATCCGGGAAGAATGCGTAGGTTGCCATCAAAGACCGACGGACCCCATCCATCGTCAGATCTCGGACAAGTGCTCGCAATGCCACGGCACCGACAAATGGAAGCCAGCGACATTTGATCACGACAAATTCTTCGTGCTGGACAGGGATCACGACGTCAAGTGCGCGGCCTGCCACACCACAGCCGACTACAAGAAATACACCTGCTACGAATGCCATGAACATTCGCCCGGAAAAATTCGCGAGGCGCACGAGGAAGAAGGCATCCGTGATTACGAGAATTGCATCGCCTGTCATCGCAGCGCAGACGAAGACGAGGCCAAGCGGGCATGGGAATCGTTGAAACGCGGCATCCCTTACCAATTCGGCCCGCCGTCTACGGAGAAGGACAAGAGGCGGAGGAAAAAGCCCGACGAGGACGATGATTGATCAATCGTTGAATACCTACTTTAGGTTAATATCGCCAGCTCCGTCGATCTGAAACGATCTTTCATGGTCGGTGCGAAACGGACGGCATCGCCACGAACGCAGGCTCGGACGGCAGCTTTGACTCTCGTTGGATGGCTGCTGAACAGCGGTCACGTATCCGGACCACGGATTTTATTGAATATTGGCTTGTCAGTGACCATATCGCTTTGGTTACTGCTGCGCTAATCAAAACCTGTGGCGACCTTTAACCGTCGGCGGCCGACGCACTGGCCGCGGACTTAATCCGGACAGTCGAAATTATTTTATGAATGATATCAATTCGACATAAACTCCAGCACGAGCACACCATTAACGACCGGGGTGACGGCGCCCAGGGATCAAAAAACATGAATTTCCTAGAAAACACCCGTATCAGAACCACCGGTTGGGCGTTCGTCATCGCCCTGCTGATTGCGGGCGGAGTCTTCGCAGCCAGTTCACTGATCACCGTCAACAACATTTCCGCCGTCCAGAAAACATGGAGCCGTTTCGAAGAACATCGTTCCTACAAGGCTGGCGCGCTAAGCGCGCTGCGCAAGGAAATCGGTTACGGCGGCATGATCCACCAGTTCAAGAACTTCATCCTGCGTCACGACAAAAACGGAATCGGTGTCGTCAACGCCAAATTAGGCGGTGCGGCTTCGGCGATTGCCAGATACCGGGCCCTCGGGTTGAACGAAGTGGAACTGAAAGCCATCGTGGATGTTGAGAGAACGCTGGATTCCTATGCCGAAGCACTGTCGCACGCCGCCGCCCTGACAGCCACAGGGGCCACGTCCGCCGAGATAGACACGCAGGTGCGTATCGATGATACGGCGGCACTCCGGGGGCTGGATGCCTTAGATGAAGAAGTCACCAAGCTGTCCGACGGCGGTGCCGGGCGGCCCAGCAAATCTCAAGCGGTCGCCACCCTACGCAAAGCCATGGGCTACGGCGGCATGATTCACAATTTCAAGAACGCCATCCTGCGCCATGACCACCAGGCGCTGAAACTCACCTTGAAGGGAATTGCCGCCGCCCGGAAGGCCTTGGGCCTGTATTCCGAACGATCTTTAAGCACCACCGAAAGACAGGCAATTGCGAACATTTCCGGGGTCCTCACCGCCTACGAAACAGCTTCTGCACAGATCGAAAAACTTGCCGGGCAAGGCCAAACGGCCGCCGCCATCGACAACATTGTCCGGATTGACGACACCCCCGCGCTAAACGGATTCAACACCCTGATTCGGGAAATCGCCCAACAAAACAGACAGGAAGCGGCAAGGGTCGACAATGCCCTCGCGCTGGTCGCCTCTGTCGCCAAAAGCTCGGCCCTGGTCACACTGGTCCTCATCGCCCTGCTCGCCGCCACCTCGCTGTGGATTCTGCAAAACCGGATTATCAATCCAATTGCCCACATAACCCGTATTATGTCCCGACTGGCGGAAGGCAACCTCGACCTTGAAATCGATGCCGCCGGACAGAATAACGAGATCGGTGAAATGGCCCGAGCCGTCGAAATTTTCAGAAATACCGCGATCGACCGCGCCAAAGCCGATTTGGCGCTGAAGGAAAGCGGCGAGCGAATGGAGGCCGTCGTCGATCATATTTTCGATGGCATCTTCATCATCGACCAATTGGGAACGATTCAGTCGGTCAACCCGGCGGCCGTAAATATTTTTGATTATTCGGAAGGCGAATTGATCGGGCGAAACGTACGCATCCTGATGCCGGAACCGCATCACTCGGCCCACGACGGATACCTGAGCGACTATGTAACGACCGGAAAATCCGGCATTATCGGCATCGGCCGGGAAGTCGAAGGCGTACGCCGTGACGGATCCGGTTTCCCGCTGCATCTTCAAATCGCCGACCTGCATCTGAGCGCCGGGCGATTTTTTCTGGGCGTCGTACGCGACCTGACCGAACAGAAAGAAGCCGATCGGGCGAAAGGCGAATTCGTTTCCACCGTCAGCCATGAACTTCGCACACCGCTGACCTCGATCAAGGGATCGCTTGGCCTGATCCGCTCGGGCGCTATCGGCACGCTTCCCGAAAAGCTGCGCTCGATGCTGGACATCGCCTACAAGAACTCCGACCGGCTGGTGCTGTTGATCAACGACATCCTGGACATGGAAAAGATCAAGGCCGGCAAGATGGACTACCAAATGCTGCCGACGGAGATCGTATCGCTGGTCGATGAAGCCATTGAGGCTAACGAGGGATACGGCGAGGAACATAACGTGACCTTCGTCAAGCTAACCACCGAAAAGGAAGCCCTGGTACACGGCGACAAGGATCGCCTGATGCAGGTTCTGTCCAATCTGATGTCCAACGCCGCGAAATTCTCCCCCGATGGCGAACAGGTCGAAATGTCGATCGGTCGTCACGATGGCATGGTCCGCATCGCCGTAAAAGACAACGGCCCCGGCATTCCCGAAAAATTCAAAAAAGCAATTTTCCAGAAGTTTTCCCAAGCCGACTCCTCCGATACCCGGCAAAAAGGCGGAACCGGACTGGGACTCAGCATCACCAAAGCCATCGTCGAACAGCATGGCGGCTCCATCGGGTTCGAAAGCGAGGTCGGCAAGGGCTCGAATTTCTTCTTCGATCTTCCGGAGTTGACGGAACAAAACGAACAGTTGGAACGCCGCGAAACAGCGCCACCCAAGGCGGGTGGCAACGGCCATCACAAAATCCTTATTTGCGAAGATGAGCCCGACATCGTGGCGATCCTGGAAAAGACGCTCGAAAACACAGGATATATCACCAGCGTGGCGACCACGGCGGACGAGGCGAAACGCATGCTTGAAGAAAGCGAATACAGCGCCATGACCCTGGACCTTGGGCTGCCAGACCGGGACGGGCTGTCGCTGCTTCGGGACTTGCGGAAAACGGAAAAGCTGCGGGATCTTCCGGTTATCGTCGTCTCGGCGACGCCCCGGGAAGGGGAAGCGGAACTGATCGGCGAGTCCGTCGGCGTTCACAATTGGCTTGAAAAGCCAATTGATTCGTCGCGTCTTATCGAGTTAATCGGAGACGCGGTCAAACCTGCATCAAATGGCAAACCGCGTATTCTTCATGTCGAAAACGATGACAGTATCCTGCAAGTGGTTTCCGCCCTTGTCGCCGATACGGCCGATATCGTTTCGGCCGCCTCTATGGGCGAAGCCATCAACCTGATTGAGGCCGAAACCTACGACCTTGTGATCCTCGACCTGATGTTGCCGGACGGTGACGGCGAGACCCTGCTGCCCCTGCTGAGCAAGCCGGGGGCGCCCGCGACCCCGGTGATCGTCTTTTCCGCCAAGGATGTGTCGGGCGAGGCGGTTGACGGGATCGAGGCAACGCTGGTCAAATCGCAGACCACCAATGACAAATTGTTAGCGACCATACGTGCCGCAATTGAGCCCGGTCCCCGCCCATCAACGGCCCCACGACGTTAGCGCGCGGAACAAACAAGAATTAATGAAGAGCCGTTCTAAAGTCGGCCGAGTTTGGGTTCACAATAAATCCAAACAATGCTAGTTAAGTGTAGGGATTCGAAAAAGGGGCACACGTACAATGGTTTCTGGTATTCGAAGACTGTTCGTTTTCGCGATATTGGCTTTTGCAACGACGGCGGCAGCGCCTGCCGACGCCACGCAATGGCGGACCGACCTGCAAACCTTGCCGTCCTATGAAACCCCGTACGCCAATCACGGAACGCCCGTACAGTTAGCGGCCGCGGAGCCGTCAAGCAGCGCCGAAGCAACGGCAAAAATGGGTAAGGAAAAAATGGGTAAGGATATGGGCTCGCCCGAAATCCATTCCGACCTGTTTATCGAAGATAATTATCCATCCGCCAACACCTGCGCCACCTGCCACCCGAAGCAGTACAAGGAATGGTCGGTTTCGCAGCACGCCTATGCCCAGCTCAGCCCCGTGTACATGGCCATGCAGCGCGCCATCAATGGCCTGACAAGCACGACCAACGGCGATTTCTGCATCCGCTGCCATACTCAGGTCGGCATGAACCTTAAGGAATCCCTGAACAAATCCAACCTTGATCGCTATTCGGCGTCCAGGGAAGGCATCACCTGCATCGTCTGCCACAGGGTTCCAAAGGCCTACGGCAAGGTTTCGGGCCGCTTCCCCGTACCGGCGGGCGACCTGCTGCAATCGGTATCCGGCCCGACGGGCGATGCCGAATTGAAACGCGTACTCTCGAAGCCCGAAACGTACCGGGTCGTCACCAAAAAGGAAGAGACGGGGCGCAAGATCCACACCAAGGTCAAACGCTTCTTCCAGATGACCGAACCCGGTTTTTGCGCGACCTGCCACGACGTCACATTGTTGAACGGCTTCCGCCTTGAAGAAGCCTTCGCCGAATACAAGCGCTCGCCGGCGGCCCGCAATGGCGTTTCCTGTCAGGATTGCCATATGGGCAAGGTTCAGGGGGCCAACGCCGGCTACGAAGAAGGTCCGGCAGCGGTGATCGGCGGTGTAGCAACCAAATCCCGTCGCCTGACCAGTCATTTCTTCGCCGGCCCCGACTATTCGATCGTGCATCCGGGCATTTTTCCACACAGCGTCAAGGCCGCCGAATTCAAGACCCTGCGGGAATGGCTGCAATTCGACACCAAGGCCGGTTGGGGAACCGATGAATTCGAAGATTCAATATCTGACGACCACCCGTTTCCGGCTGCCTGGGAATCAATCGACGACCGCTATGACGCCCGTGAAATTATCGATGAACAACTGCAGCGCCTGAAGTGGGCCGAAAGCAAACGCCTCGAAGTCCTGAAAAACGCATTCGACCTTAGCGACATCCGCGTTGTACAGGCGGGCCGCGGCGGCATGGGCTTCGAAATTGACGTCCTCAACATGACCGACGGCCACGGCGTCCCTACCGGGTTCGACGCCGAACGCCTGATGTACCTCGAAGTTACGGTGACCGACCCGACCGGAAAGATCGTCTACCAGTCCGGTGACCGGGACCCAAATGGCGACGTCAGGGACCTTCACTCGCTTTATGTTCATGCCGGCAAACTGCCGCTCGACCGGGATTTGTTCACCCTGCAATCCAAGTTCGTGGTGCGCATGGCCCGTGGTGCGGAACGTGAGCAGGTTTTAGCGATCAACCGGTCCGTTTCCGTACAACCCTTCGTCCGGCCGGAACGACGCGCGACGATCATTTACGGCCGCCCCCGCGGGGTCCGCAAATACAAACAGACGATCGAACCGCTGGGCAAAAGAACCGCCGATTATGACATCAACGGCGATCGGTTGACCGTGCCCGGCGATTACAAGGTCAGGGTGCGCTTTATTTCGCAAATGCAGCCGGTCAGCCTGATCGATGCCATCAAGGGCGTCGGCTTCGACTACGGCTTGAGCCCGGCGGAAGTAGCCCGGCGCCTGGTCGCCGGAGCACAGACCATTCGGGAGCGGGAAACAACGATCACCATCGGTGGCGATAAACAGGCGGCTGCGACAGATTAACCGTCGGAGCGCGCGGGATAAAAAAGGGGAGCACTCCTCAAAACAGGAGTCGCAGACCAGAATGAAAAACATATCCGAAGCAACGTTAGGAAACGTCCTGATTGAAATAACGGCGCACCGTTTTTATACGAGCCTGATCACCGCTGTGGCGCTGACCTTGGGGCTGTCTTTCAACCTCGCCGTAGCAGCCGATAGCGATCTGTCCCTGCCGGATACGCCATTGCCATATCTGGGCGACGGGGACCTTCCGGAACGAACCCCGCCAATCATCGAACTGGGGCCGCACTTCCTTGGCCGGGGACCGATCGACGAAGGCTTCGAACTGCCAACCGGGGCCGTCTGGCAACCGGCCCTGTGGGTGTTTGGCGATTTTCGAACCGGCATCAATGTGATCAAGGACAAGGATTCCGGCGACCTTACGGAATGGGCCAACAGCCTGGACTTGTTTGCCAACCTGCAACTATCGGGAACCGAACGCGTTTTACTTGGCGTTAACGCCCTGAGCGATCACGGCGGAGACACCGGCTACGTGTGGAAACCCAACGGCAACACCGACGGCGCCCAGAATTTCTTCAATGCAGACATCAGCACCCTGTTTTTCGAAGGCGAATTAGGCGAAATATTCCCGCGCCTGGACCCGACAGACTCTGGGGCCTACGACCTGGGCTTTGCGATCGGTCGGCAGCCCCTGTTCTTCCAGGAAGGGATCATGCTCAACGATACCGTTGACGCCATTGCGGTTAATCGCGACACGATTCAGTTCCCCGGTGTCGTCGATATGCGGATGACCTATCTGTTCGGTTGGGATCAGGTCGGGCGCGACGACAACGAAGAAGACAAGAAAGCCTACCTGTTTGGCCTGTTCACTGAAGCGGACCTCAGAAACTCAACGGTCAATGTTGATGTCGCCTACGTCAAAAGCAAAGATGAAACCGCCAAGCGGGGCCTCGGGCGAGGCAAGGGCGATGGGTTGTACGCGGGCTTCGGCTCGACCCAACGGTTCGGTCATATCAACACATCGCTCCATGCCGATGGATCCTGGGCGCTCGACACGCCGAACGACGCCATCGGCAATGGCTACGTTTTTATGGCGGAAACGTCTCTTACCCCCTTCGGCACCCACAATGTCGCCTATCTGAACGGTTTTGCCGGTATTGATCATTATTCCTCTGCGTCGCGTGGACCATCCACCGGTGGACCGCTGGGGCGGGTCGGCATCCTGTTTGCGTCACCTGGGCTTGGCCGAGGCGGCTCTCCGCTGTCGAACCGCGCCGACGAAGTCTATGGCGGCGCCTTGGGCTACCAGATGTTCTTTAATGGCGACAGGACGCAACTAATCGTCGAAGCCGGCGGGCGCAAGGCAATCCAGACGACAGGCAGCAATCAATCAGGTGTTGGAATGCGATTCCAGCAAGCCTTGGGCCGACGGCATGTCGTACAGCTTGATGCCTTCGCCACCGCGCTGAAAAAGAAGAGCAACACCGTCGGCGCACGTGGCGAATGGCTGGTTCGCTTCTGAAAAACAAACGTGCAATGGAGACCTTCGAAAGACGTAACCTGCTGAGCGTAGGAAAGAACCCCGACCCCAGGCTTGACTACGTCACCAGCCTGTCCGGGCAGATGGCGGAGCCCGGCGCCCACCGGCACAGCAGCGTCGTTCTGCGATACGTTCCCGACAGATTGATTCTCGACCCTTCCGCCTTCGGCCGATATCTGGACGCTATGGGTGCCGTCAAATGGTCATCGCTGGAAGAAGCGGCCGCAACGCTGCTAAATGACATCAGCAACGAACTGGTGGCACGCTGGGTTCAGGTGTCGATTTCAGCGCCGGACGGGGTCTATCCCGGAATCGCCAGCCACGATGTTCTGCTGGAAGACCGCCAGCCGAACTGGGAAAACGCCGGGCTGCTGTCACGGCTAGGGCATCACCGTTCCGATCGCTGACGCACATACCCCTGAAGACCAATTTCATCGAGCCCGATCTGATCTTTTCGGGCCTTTTCTTTTTTTGCTTCGGCAAGTCGGTTAGCCTGCACCCTTTCGAATTTTTTTAGCACCCGGTAAGCTTCCGCCAGTTCGTCGCGAACAATCTCGGCCTCGGCTTCCGCCTTTGCAATGGACGAGTCGATCCGCTGCCGCCTGACGATGACGGCGGCAGCGTAATTTCCGTAGCCGAAACCGGCTTCCGCCGGCGAGGCCGTGGCCGCCTGCTGCTCGCGAATGAGTTCTTCTTCGAGATTTCTGGCTTCTGTTTGCAGGGTATCGATCAGGCGCACGATTTCGCCGAGCTTTCGCCGTTTTTGATCGACGCCCCAGGCATTGAGCTTGATCAGGGTCTTTAGTCCCGTCGCCATCTATCCAATATCCATCCGTTCCATGACCGGGTTCAGGACCCGGTTTTCTGCGACGTATTACTTGTCCAGGTCCGGCCCGCCGCCCAGTCGTCCCGTCGCTTATCGATCCGCCCCCTGAGCATTTTGAATTTCGGGCTGTACGGCCGGCGTCGGCGCTACACCCAGTATGTCCCGCAGGCCTTGATAACCGGATTCAAGAGAGACCTTTTCATCGATGGTCTGCGCCAGGAACGCTTCAATCGCCGGATAGAAATGAATGGCCTCGTCTATTTCCGGGTCGGTGCCGTTTCGATAGGCGCCAAGCCGGATCAATTCCGCCATATCCTCGTAGGTCGCCAAATATTTCTTGGCCCGATTCACCACCGCATTTTCTTCATCGGTGTTGCAGTCCGGCATGGTTCTGGAAACGCTTCTCAATATGTTGATTGCCGGATACCGGCCCCGTTCGGCAATCGCCCGGTCGAGCACCACATGACCATCAAGGATGCCGCGAACGGCGTCGGCCACAGGTTCATTGTGATCGTCGCCTTCAACCAGCACGGTAAACAGGCCGGTGATGTTGCCTTGCCCCTCGCCGCCCGGGCCGGCGCGTTCCAGCAACCTGGGCAATTCAGCGAAAACCGATGGCGTGTAGCCCTTGGAAGCCGGCGGCTCGCCCGCCGACAGGCTGATTTCCCGTTGCGCCATGGCGAATCGGGTGACGCTGTCCATCAGGCACAGGACATCATTTTGCTGATCGCGGAAAAATTCCGAAACAGCCATTGTCACATAGGCCGCCTGACGGCGCACAAGGGGAGGCTCGTCAGATGTCGCGACGACGACGACGCTTCGGGCTATCCCCTCGTCGCCCAGATCGTCTTCAATAAATTCACGCGCCTCACGCCCCCGTTCGCCGATCATGCCGATAACGATGACCTGCGCGTCCGTGTGCCGGGCCATCATCGACATCACCGTTGACTTGCCGACCCCGGACCCAGAGAAAATACCCATGCGCTGGCCTTTGCAACAGGTCAGGAAGGTGTTCAGGGCCCGCATGCCCAGGTCGATCTTGCCGCCGACACGCTGGCGTGTATGCGCTTCGGGCGGGCGGGCGTGAATACGATAGGCCTTGGGCCCCTTGGTCAAAGGTCCCTTGCCATCGACCGGTTCGCCGAAGGCGTTAATGACCCTGCCTTTCCAGCTTTGATCGGGATAGATGACCGGGCTGGTGACGCTTATTTCCGCCCGACACCCAAGACCGATACCATCGAGCGTCCCAAAGGGCAGCATCATGGCATGGCCATTTTTAAATCCAACGGTTTCGCACAGAACCGTTTCGCCATTGCGGCTGACCAGGCGACAATGATCGCCGATTGAAAGCGTCCCTTCGACACCCTCAACCTCGACCATCAACCCGAGGACACCTTTTACCCGGCCATAGACCGTGTGATCGGGCAGGTGGCTAATTTCATTGCCGATAGCGTCAGACAAGAGGCTCAAGCCGTTTGTTCTCCATGCATTCATAGGACAGGCGTTTTGCCGCGGACAAAGATTATCACAATGAGTCTTTAAGGTTTTGTTACACATGCCTGAATTTTCGCCTTTTTTTCCGATTCAGCGAAAGCGAACTGATCGCAATTTAAGGTTAACAATTATTAATTTTTAAGGTTAAGATATCGAATCTTGAACCTGTAATGGGGGCGCCCAGATGAGAGTGCTTCTCGTAGAAGACGACCCGGCGACAGCACAAAGCTTGCAACTGATGCTCGAGTCCGAAGGCATGGTTGTGGACTCCACCGACCTTGGTGAAGATGGGCTGGAAATCGGTAAGCTTTACGATTACGACATTATTGTTCTCGATTTAATACTCCCTGATATCGACGGGATAGAAGTCCTCAGGCGGCTGCGTGACGCCCGGGTAGACACGCCGGTTCTGATTCTGTCTGGGTTGACAGAGGCCGATGACAAGGTCAGAGGACTCGGTTCCGGTGCCGACGACTACCTGACCAAACCTTTCGACAAGGCCGAGTTGATGGCCCGGATTCAGGCTATTGTCCGCCGCTCGAAAGGTCATTCGCAGTCGATCATCAGCACCGGTCGGATGGCCGTCAATCTGGATGCCCATACCGTTGAAGTCGATGGCTCGCCAATCCACCTGACCGGCAAGGAATACGGCATCCTGGAATTGCTGTCGCTGCGCAAGGGAACAACCCTGACCAAGGAGATGTTCCTTAATCACCTGTATGGCGGAATGGACGAACCGGAACTTAAGATTATCGATGTCTTCATCTGCAAATTGCGCAAAAAGTTGAATAACGCGACGGGCGGAGAAAACTATATCGAAACAATCTGGGGCCGGGGTTATGTTCTCAGGGATTCCGAGGGATCGGAAGAAACCGCGGCAAATGCCGCCAGCGCTTAACCCCCCCCCCCAAGCGACTGGACGCTTAAATCGCGCCGAATGTTACGTTCGACCCGGACAGGCAGTAGATGCCCCGGAACCCTGGAACAGGCTTGAATTTATCGGTAATTCCAAGAACCGTTTCAGCGCCGCCGAGGAATAACACGCCGTCTTCCGGCATCAGACGGGCGATCTGTTCCAGGACCCTGCCCTTGGTTTCCTGATCGAAATAGATCAACACATTGCGACAGAACACAACGTCAAACCCACCGAGCGGCTGCAAGTCATTTAACAAATTGTAGAACTTGAATTCGATCATCGCCTGCAGGGCAGGATCAATCTGCCACACATCATTTTGCTTGCTGAAGTATTTCAAAAGCAACTGAATGGGCAAACCGCGCTGCACTTCAAATTGCGAATACGTACCGGCCTTTGCCTTGGCCAGGATTTCGTTGGAAATATCGGTGCCGACGATCTCGGTGCGCCAACCGGCCAGTTTTACAGCCTCTTCCTTGAGAATCATCGCCAGCGTATAGGGTTCCTGACCACTGGCGGCGGCGGCACACCAGACCCGCAAAGCTTTCTTGGATATCCGCTTGGCCACCATTTCCGGCAGCACATGGTCCCGAAACAAGTCGAATGGCTTGATGTCGCGGAAGAAAAACGATTCATTGGTCGTCATCGCCTCCGTTACGTCGTTGGTCAGGCCACTGTCGGCATGGGCCTTCATCGTGTCGACGAGGTCTTCCAGGCCCTTCAGTCCACGCTTTCGCGCGACGGGCATCAATCGGCTTTCCAGCAGGTACGACTTATCCGCAGTCAGGACCAGTCCCGACTGCGATTTGACAAGCTCAGACAAAAATTCAAAATCGCCAGGCCTCATTTATCTGCCCTTACCGACAAAATTCATAACATGTGGAGCCAGTTCATTCAGCGGCAGCACGGCGCTGCATAAACCAGCCATGGCAACGGCACCCGGCATTCCCCAGACGACGCTCGTATCCTCGTCCTGGGCAACGACTGTTCCACCACTATTAACAACCTCGACACACCCCTTCTGGCCATCCGCCCCCATGCCCGTCAGGATAACAGTCAGAATATTCCCGCCAAAAACCTTAACGACACTTCGCAGCATTGGGTCAACCGCCGGCTGGCAAAAATTTTCAGGCGGGTCCTGGTTCAGACTGACGACATGTTTACCGCCCTTTTCAGCGACCAACATGTGGTACCCGCCCGGAGCCAGTAAAACAGTACCAACCTTCAACTCTTCACCGTCCTGGCCCTCCCGACACACCCACTCAGTCATCTTGGTGATGTGTTCGGCAAGAATAGCGGTAAAGGTCGCGGGCATATGCTGGGTGAGGACAACCGGAATATTGATCGACGGGCTCAAATTCTTGAAAAATTCAAGCAACGCCTGAGGGCCGCCTGTCGAACTGCCGACCGCCAAAACTTTTGGCGCCAACCTTCCCGGGCCGCGCAGCGTGTACGAGGAGTCCCTGGGCTTGGCCGCCACCGGAGCGGGACGGGGTGTACGGGCCGCGCGTTCCGGTCCGGAAGCAGGAAGCACCTTTTGACGGCGAGCAATGCCAAGGGCGGTTACTTTCTCAAGAAGTTCCCGCCGAAAGCCGCCATCGGCGTGAATATCTGCGGACGACGTCGGTTTCGGAATATAATCGGACGCGCCCGCTTGCAGCGCCTGAATGCTGATATTTGCATTCCGGGCCGTCAATGTCGAAGATATGACAACTTTCACGCTGGGATCGATCTTGAGCAATTCCGGCAGCGCCGTCAGCCCGTCCATCACCGGCATTTCGATATCGAGGACGATAACGTCAACATCGTAGCGGGCCAGATTCGTCACCGCCAACTTGCCGTTTCCGACAGAGGCGACGACCTGAATGTTTTCATCGGACTCCAATATCCTGGTCGTCAGACCGCGGATGACCGCTGAGTCATCCACCATCATCACTCTGATAGGATTGGTGGAACTGATTGCCTCTTGAACTGGCACGTTATTTATCCGTTCCTTTGATGAAGATAGCCGTCCAAAAGGACCTACAACAGTCCGACTTGGGAGAATTTAGCTTGGATTATTTCACTATCGAATGGCTTCATGATGTACTCATTCGCACCCGCTCCAATAGCTTCCTGAATATGCTCAATATCATTTTCTGTCGTGCAGAAAACAACAATTGGCCTGTCTCCGCCTTCCAAAATGCGCAATTCCCGCAGGAATTCAATTCCGTTCATCACCGGCATATTCCAGTCAAGAAGAATTGCGTCCGGCATGCTTTTCTTGCAAGCATCAAGCGCCTGCATGCCATCGGCCGCCTCTTCGGTACCGAACGCCAGTTCCTGAAGAATTTTACGGGCCACCATACGAATGACCTTTGAGTCATCAACAATCAGACAAGACTTCATGCCAATTTCACTTCTTTCCTAATTTTCACCCTCACCGATCCGACGATCAGGAATGATACTCACCAATAATATGCTCACGACACGGCTCAAGTTACTATTAACGACCGCTTCTTCCAAGTTATTTAGTTACCGCAAGCGGGTAACACGATCCTTATTTTGAACCATCGCGGAAATTTCGCCTGTTCGAATAGAAAGTACGGCTTATTCCTTGTTCGTATTCACGACCAAAGAAACCGCGTCCGAAAGCGTCTCGACCAAGGCATCGCGGTCGAATTTCGCGACATAGTCATTAAAGCCCACTTCCCTGCCACGGGCGAAATCCTTTTCCGTCGCATGTGACGACAGCGCGACCATAGGGGTATTCTCCCAGGCTCCGCCACCACGAACCGCTTCGGCAAACTCAAAGCCGTCCATACCCGGCATTTCTATATCACTGATGATCGCGTCAAAGTGCTTCCCTGATTCCCGCATTTTCAATGCGTCACCGGCGCTTTCCACCGTCGTCACATCATATCCGGCAACAGACAGAACCGGCGTCAACAAATTGCGGAAAAACGGGCTGTCGTCGACCAGCAGGACCGTCTTGGATCCATGGACCAACTCACCGGTTCCGAAAGCGCCATCATTATCGCCAAACCAATCGGGAAACCCTTTTGTCAGGAAAAACCCCGAGTCGATGATATCCGTCGCCTTGCCATCGATCACGGCGCTGCCGATCAAGCCTTCGGCAGTCGTCGATAGTTCAATTTTCAGACGATCCTCGACGATATCGACGATTTCATCGACAACCAGCCCCATGGAATGGTCACGGTCGGTAAACACCAGAATCGGCTGACGCCCCTCATGCTTCCATTCGTGATCGGCCTGGAACGGAATCAGCGGCATCAGATGCCCACGGTATTGCACGACATACGTACCGTGGGATTTTTCCGCCGTCGCCATGTCAATTTCCTCAAGCCTGGCGACCAGGGCCAAAGGAACCGCTTTCAACTCTTCGCTGCCGGCGCGGAACGTCAACATCGTCGATGTCTCGTTTTCGAACCCGACGGCTTCCGCCGCCTCGGACTCGGCCGACCGCCCCTGGCCGCTGATATCGCCGCTAGACGACGCGATGCCATTGGGGTCGAGGATCATGATAACGCTGCCGTCGCCAAGGATGGTGTTGCCGGAATAATAGGGAATATGACGCAAAACCTGGGTCACCGGCTTAACCACGATTTCCTCCGTATCGAAAACGCGATCAACGATAATACCGAAATTGTATGCCCCGACCTGGGCTACAACGATGAACAATTCATCGGCGACATCGTCTTTTTTCTCCCCCAACTGTAAAAGGTCATGCAGGGAAACAAGCGGCAACAGACGGTTTCGCAAGCGCAAGACCGGCGATTCGTTGATCACCTCAATCGCATTTTCCGATTCCGAGGAGGCCCGAACCAACTCGAGGACACTGATCTGCGGGATAGCAAAACGTTCGCCGCTGCATTCGACAACCAGCGCCGAAACGATGGCGAGCGTCAGCGGAATTTTGATAGCAAAGGTCGAGCCCTTGCCTTCTACCGATTTCAAATCGATGGTGCCGCCAATTTTTTCGATATTGGTACGAACCACGTCCATGCCAACGCCGCGACCGGATACACTGGTGACTTTTTCGGCCGTCGAAAATCCAGCTTTGAAAATATGCATGTGAATCTGCTGATCCGTCATATTTTCGACTTCGGCTTCGGTCGCCAGTTCATTGTCGAGAATTTTCTGGATAATCCGGGCGGTATTCAGGCCGCGCCCGTCATCGACAATGGAAATAATAATATGGCCACCTTCGTGATAAGCGCTGAGCACAATGGTACCCAGATCGGGCTTGCCGTCGGCGACCCGGTCAGCCGGCATTTCCAATCCGTGGTCGGCAGAATTGCGAACCATATGCGTCAGCGGATCCTTGATCAGATCGAGAACCTGACGGTCGAGTTCGGTTTCGGCCCCAACCATTTTCAACTCGATCTTCTTGCCTGATTCAACGGCAAGGTCACGCACGATGCGGGGTAATTTTGCCCAGGCATTGCCAATTGGCTGCATGCGCGTCTTCATTACGCCTTCCTGCAGGTCCGACGTGATGTGGCTCAGCCGTTCCAAGGGCACCGTAAACTCGCTGTCATCCTGACCACGAACCATCTGCAAAAGTTGATTACGCGTCAGCACAAGCTCACTGACCATGGTCATCAGTTCTTCGAGCACATCGACGTTGACGCGGATCGACGCCGCGGCGACACTGCCTTCCGCTTTCTTGGAGGTTTCGGCCGGCACCTCCTTCTTTCTAACAGCGGCAGGAACCTTTGCTTCCGCAACGGGGGGTGCCGCTGCCGCCGCTTCGGCCGCTGCCGCGGCTTCCGCCGCCAACTGCTGATCCGTCGCCGCGGAAATGCCGCTGGCACTCGCCGCTTCGACTTCGGCCAGCAGTTCCGCTGCAACCGGCGCGCCAAACTCGTTTGATGGCGGCGAACCGCCGTCACCGTCACCGCCAGCCCCGCCGGCGGCTTCCACTTCGGCCAACAATTCCGCCGCGACCGGCGCGCCGAATTCGTTTGAAGGTGGCTCAGTGCCAGTGGCGGCCTCGACCTCGGCCAGCAGTTCCGCCGCGACCGGCGCGCCAAATTCGTTAGCCGACGGGGCCGCATCGGGTGCCGGACCCGCGACCGGCGCGGCGGCGGCCGGTTTCGGAGTCCCGCCTTCGGCATGGGCATTTAATTCGTCGATCAGTTCCTGATCGCTGCCTTCCGGCTCGGCGCCCGTCGCCTCCAACACATTGAGAAGCTCGCGGATGGTGTCGAGACACTTAAGAATAAGCGTCACGGCTTCCGGCGTTACCTCAAGGACACCGTCACGGAATTTACCGAGAACGTTTTCGCCCGCATGGGCAACAGATTCCAGCCTGGGGAGGCCGAGAAAACCGCAGGTCCCTTTGATGGTGTGCACCAAACGAAAGATATTCCCCAGAATATCCATGTCGCTCGGGTCCTGTTCGAACTGAACCATTTGCTGGTCCAGACTCTCAAGAGCTTCCGTCGTCTCGGTAAGAAATTCAGTTAAAAGGTCATCCATCGCAGAACCTGCCCTTTAATAAAGACCCCGTCGCAGGGTCGAAAAATGCTCGTTTCGTCGCTGATCTGTTTTCTTTGATCATTAATCTATATAGGGGTCGTCCTCAGAAAACGAACCATTCATTCGAAGTTTTCAGAGGAAATAGTAAAATTGCTCCAAAAACCGCGACGCCAACCAGCCGCATCCTACAATAGCAATCAGGTAACTATCTATATTTAAATAAGAAAAATAGTTTGTTCTTATTCCAACGCTAATCTTGAAGAAGGGCGGCAATTTGCACTTCACCGCCCTCACCCGACACTTCAATCACGCCGCCGAGACTTTTCGCCAGTCGCTGCATGAAAAATCCCTGCACATTGTGGGCGGTTAAATTACGATCGGTGCGGGCCATGCTGTCATCTTCAGACACGGTTTCCAGGCTCAAAACGGCCATCACGTCGTCCCTGATACAGGCGCCCAGGCCAGATGCCTTGACCGTCAGCCCAACCCCCGCCGGATCGTCGGATGTCACGACGAACCCAACTTCCAAGAGGCCGCCGCGGGGCAATGCGGCGGCACCAAAAAGGATCATATTGAGCAATAATTTTATCGCGGCGACGCGCCTTTGCCGGTCGAGACGATTGTCGCTCGCCACCCCCGAGGCGTCTGGCCAGTCGAGCGTAATCCGCCCCCCTTTCAGGAAGCTGGCGGCCAGATCATGGGCTTCCAGCAGCGCCGGTTTGCGTCCGCTCATGCCGCCAAGACCGAAAGCAATTCGGTAAAACCCCAACCGGCCATTCAGTTGCTCGATACTGGTCGCGACAAGGTCCAAAGCCCCACCGTCGCCGCCACCAGGTTCTTGCACTAATTCCATGCCGTTATGAACCGCCCCTGCCGGACCGGCCAAATCATGGCATAAACGCGAGCACAAAAGCTGAACGACCAGCATATCGACCTGTACGTTTGTTTCCATCTCATTCATATTCCATAGACTGTCGCCAACGAAGGTCTTTCCTGATGCAGGAAGTGTCGCTTTCCCGTCAGGCAGCAGCAATTTATTGACGCTATGACTATTGTCGGGTCAAGTCGATATTCAATTTTTCATTCATATTATGGCCATGACAAACATGTCTGCCTCTCCATCGACCAAACGTCACGCCAGCGGGTTCAGGGCCTTTCCGAAGGGTCGTCAGGCCGATGCCGGCGCACTGGAAGAAATCCGCAAGGTGCTGAACCGGCGGCCACGCCGGGCCGACCTGCTGATTGAACACCTGCACCTGATCCAGGATCGCTTCGGGCATATTTCGGCCCGCCACCTGGTCGCCCTGGCCGAAGAAATGAAACTTTCCCAGGCGGAAGTCTACGAGGTCGCCACGTTTTATGCCCATTTCGACGTTATCAAGGAAGGCCGGACGCCACCACCGGACCTGACCGTCAGGGTTTGTGACGGTATATCCTGCGCCCTGGCCGGAGCCGACGACTTGATTTCCACCCTGAAGCAGGCGCTGGGCGATACCATCCGGGTCATCCCGAGCCCCTGTATCGGCGCCTGCGATACGGCCCCGGCCGCCGTCGTCGGAAAGAACAGAATTGGCAACGCCGACACAGGCCGTATCGCCGCCGCCGTCGATGCCCGATTGACGGCGCCGCAGGCTGTCGATTATTCCGGCCTCGAGGCCTATCGGCGCGATGGCGGGTACGACGTTCTGAATTCCTGCTATGCCGGCGAACGGGACCGCGACGGATTGCTTTCCGAAATCGAGCAGGCCGGACTGAGAGGGCTTGGCGGGGCGGGCTTCCCGGTGGCGCGCAAGTGGCGTTTCATGTTGGATGCCCCGAAGCCAAGACTGATGGCGATCAACGCCGACGAGGGCGAACCCGGCACTTTCAAGGACCGCCATTGCCTGGAAACAGATCCGCATCGGGTGATCGAAGGGGCGCTGCTGGCGGCCTGGATCATCGAGGCGGATGAGATCTATATCTACCTGCGCGACGAATACCCTCAGATCCGGCGGATTCTGGAAACGGAAATCGCCAATGTCGAGGCGGCGGGACTGAACAACGCCGTTTCCATCCACCTGCGCCGGGGTGCCGGGGCCTACATTTGCGGCGAGGAATCAGCCTTGCTGGAAAGCCTGGAAGGCAAGCGCGGCCTGCCCCGCAACCGCCCCCCTTACCCGGCCCAGTCCGGCCTGTTTGCGCGGCCGACCCTGATCAACAATGTCGAAAGCCTGTTTTGGCTGCGCCAGATCATTGAAGGCAGCGCCGAAGCCTACCTGACGGCTGGCCGACCCCATTTCTACTCCGTTTCGGGACGTGTCAAAAACCCCGGCGTCAAGTTGGCTCCGGCGGGCATAACCGCGCGTCAACTGATTGACGATTACGCGGGTGGGATGGCCGATGGCCATACCCTGAAAGCTTATCTTCCCGGTGGCGCGTCGGGCGGGATATTGCCCGCGTCGCTGGCCGATCTGGCACTGGATTTCGGGACACTGGAAAAATACGGCTGTTTCGTCGGCTCCGCTGCCGTCGTTGTGATATCCGATCAGGACGACATCACCGACGTCGTCCTCAATCTGGTCCGTTTTTTCGAAGACGAAAGCTGCGGCCAATGCACCCCCTGCCGGTCCGGCTGCGAGAAACTATCCCAGATGTTGTCGGCGGGCGACCGGAACGAAGGGCTGATCGGCGATCTGGCGGAAACCATGCGCGAGGCTTCTATCTGCGGCCTTGGGCAGGCTGCCGCCAACCCGGTCATGAGCGCCTTGCGCTTTCTTAAAGACGAGATGGCATGACATGAGCGAAACAATTTCCTTCACTCTTGACGGTTCCACCGTCGATGCGTTGCCCGGCGAAAGCATCTGGCAGACAGCGGAGCGCCTGGGCATTAAAATCCCGCATATGTGTTCCGGCGTGAACAAACATTACCGGGCCGACGGCAACTGCCGATTGTGTCTGGTCGAGATCGATTCGGAACGGACGCTGGGTGCCAGTTGCAAGCGCCAGCCGACCGCTGGCATGGTTGTCAAAACGTCATCGCCGCGCGCGCTCAAGGCTCGCAACATGGTCATGGAGCTTCTTGTCGCGGATCAGCCGGAACGCGACCGGGCGCGCAAACCGGCGACCAAATTCTGGGCCATGGCGGACTCCATGGGCATTACCGAAAGCCGCTTTCCGGCCCGCAATCAGCCCGCTGCCGATCTAAGCCATCCGGCGATGGCGGTCAATCTGGATGCTTGCATCCATTGCACCAATTGCGTCCGTGCCTGCCGTGAAATTCAGGTCAACGATGTGATCGGCATGGCCGGTCGTGGCGGACGATCGAAAATCGTTTTCGACCTTGCCGACGATATGGGGGCCAGTTCCTGCGTCGGCTGCGGCGAATGTGTACAGGCTTGCCCGACGGGCGCCCTGCTGCCGAAGATGGCGACGGCAAATACACCCGAAGACAAAGAGATCAACTCGCTTTGCCCCTATTGCGGCGTCGGCTGCCAGATCACCTACCGGGTCCGTGACAACATCATCGTCGGCACCGAAGGCCGCGACGGCCCAGCCAACCTGAGCCGGCTTTGCGTCAAGGGCCGGTTCGGCGTCGATTACATTCATCACCCCCATCGACTGACGGTACCGCTGATTCGCCGAGACGACGCGCCAAAGGATGCGAACGTCGCCTTCGATGCGGGCGAGCCGCTAAAACACTTCCGCGAGGCGACGTGGGAAGAAGCGCTGGACCGGGCGGCGGCAGGCCTGAAGAATTTGCGCGCCGAGCACGGCGACAAGACGCTGGCCGGATTCGGGTCCGCCAAGGGCTCCAACGAAGAAGCCTATCTGGTCCAGAAGCTGGTCCGCACCGGTTTCGGATCCAACAACGTCGACCATTGCACCCGACTGTGCCACGCATCGTCGGTCGCCGCCCTGATGGAGGGCATTGGCTCTGGCGCCGTAACGGCACCGTTCACCGCCGCGATGGAGTCGGATGTCATTATCGTCATCGGTTGCCGGCCGGCCCAGAACCATCCGGTTGCCGCCACCTTCATCAAAAACGCCAAACGGAACGGCGCCAAGCTGATCGTCATAGACCCACGTGGTCAGGAACTTTCCCGCCACGCCGATTACATGCTGCAATTCCGCCCCGGCATGGACGTGGCCCTGCTCAATGCCATTCTGCACGTCATCATCAAGGAAGGCCTGACCGACAAGGCCTACATCGACCAGTTCACCGAAGGCTACGAAGAACTTGCGAAAAACATTGAGCAATTCCCGCCGGAACGCATGGCCGCGGTCTGTGGCATCGATGCCGAAATCATCCGCACCGTGGCCCGCACCTACGCCTCCGCCGAACGGGCGATCATTTTCTGGGGGATGGGTGTCTCCCAACACGTCCACGGCACCGACAATGCCCGCTGCCTGATCGCCCTGGCCGCGATCACCGGTCAGGTTGGCAGGCCCGGCACCGGCTTGCACCCGCTGCGCGGCCAGAACAATGTGCAGGGGGCGTCCGATGTCGGATTGATCCCGATGGTCTACCCGGACTATGCATCCGTTGGCGATGACGCTGTCCGCAAGACCTACGAGCAGCTTTGGAACACCCCCCTTGATGCGGAACCGGGCCTGACGGTGGTTGAAATTATCCACGCCATCCACGCCGGAGACATCACGGGCATGTACATCATGGGAGAAAACCCGGCCATGTCGGACCCGGATGTAAGGCATGTTCGACAGGCTCTGGCGAAGCTGGATCATCTTGTGGTGCAGGATATTTTCCTGACGGAGACCGCCCATTTCGCCGATGTTGTGTTGCCGGCGTCCGCCTTTCCGGAAAAAACCGGGACCTTTACCAATTCCAATCGTCAAGTTCAACTTGGCAGGCAAGTCGTTAGCCCGCCGGGTGACGCCAAACAGGATTGGTGGATCATTCAGGAAATCGCCAACCGCATCGGCCTCAACTGGAACTACGGCGGACCGCAAGACGTTTTCGCGGAAATGCGCGGCGTCATGTCCTCTATCAAAGGGATATCCTGGCAGCGACTCGAACGGGAAGATGTCGTCACCTATCCCTGTGCCCGGGAAGACCGGCCCGGTCGTGCAATCCTGTTCGGCGACGGGTTCCCGACCAAAAGCGGCAAAGCGCGGCTGGTGCCGACCGATGTCGAACCGCCGGGCGAAGTACCGGACGCCGACTACCCGGTCGTTCTGACGACCGGTCGGATGCTGGAACACTGGCACACCGGGGCGATGACCCGGCACGCCGGCGTGCTATCAACCCTGGAGCCCGAAGCCGTCGCCAACATCCACCCCAGAGAGCTTGCAAAGATGGCGATGTCGGCCGGCGACTTTGTCCGGGTGACGTCGCGCCGGGGCAGCATTTCCCTGAAAACCCGATCCGACCGCGATGTGCCGGAAGGAATGGTCTTCATTCCCTTCTGTTTTGCCGAGGCCGCGGCGAATCTGTTGACCAGCCCGAAACTGGATCCCTTCGGCAAGATACCGGAATTCAAATTTTCCGCTGTCAGGCTGGAGAAAAACTAACGAGGCGGCTGTTCCATATTTCGTGTTTCTTGACCCAAATCAATTACAAAACCGTGTGGATAGGCGTATTGTCATGCATGCTAACGGGGAAAGAAAAGGGCGGACCCCTTAGCCGCCCCGATACTGAAAACTGAAACAAAACCCGTGATCTCAGCCCCGGGTTTCGTTAGAGATATAGCCGCTGCCACCATCCTACGGACACCTCACTCCCCCCCCCTATGTCCGTATCCCCGATGGAGGCGGCGGCTTTTTTTTATTGACTCAATTTCATAATCCGCCCGGCTTCGATCAAATCCTCGGGACGATTGATATTAAAGAACGGGTCGAACGCATCCCCATTGACCGACACCGGCGCGAAATCGACGTGGACGATGTGATGGCGGGCCGTCCAGCGGTCAATCTTGTGGATATCTTCTTCGATCAAGGCATGGCGCAGATCATCAATCAGGCGCACCCGCCACAAGGCGACCACGGGATGCGTTCGTTCCGCCGATCGGGCGCATGCAATATCGGCGTCTTCACGTGCCACGGCTTCGGCCAGACGGTCGACCAGGTCCAGCGGCAAAAAGGGAGTGTCAACGGCGAACGACGCCAGCCATGCCGCCTCCGGGTGATGGGTCGATACCCATTCCAGGCCCGTCAACACTCCCGCAAGGGGGCCAGCGAAACCATCGATGACATCGGCGACAACCGGCAGGCCAAAGCCCGAAAACCGGTCAGGGTCGCCGCTGGCGTTGATGATCAGGCGGCACACCTGGGGCCGCACCCGGGCGATGACATGCTCGATCAACGGCTTCCCGCCAAGCAGCGAGGATGCCTTGTCTACCCCGCCCAGGCGTCGCCCCTGGCCGCCGGCCAGGATCACCCCGGCGATCGGTTGCGTTGGCATTACGGCTCTCCGTCCGCGTCGCCACGGGAGACGTCGGCGTCATAAATAATGCGCTGTTCGCCAGCCAGTGCAACGAAGCGCCGACCGCGGGCGCGCCCGATCAGGGTCAGGCCGACCTGACGGGCAAGATCGACACCCCAGGCCGTGAAACCAGAGCGGGAAACCAGAATGGGAATACCCATCTGTACCGTTTTAATGACCATTTCGCTGGTCAGGCGACCGGTGGTGTAGAAAATCTTATCGGCGCCGCCAAGCCCTTCGCGGAACATGTACCCGGCGATCTTGTCGACCGCGTTGTGCCTGCCGACGTCTTCCATATACAACAGCGGTTGATCGCCACGGGCCAGCACGCAGCCGTGAATGGCCCCGGCGTGCAGGTAGAGACTGGGCTGGGTGTTAATCTTTTTCACCAATGAGTACAGCCAGGACGTTCGGATCGCCGCGTCTGGCGGCAGGGAAACATTTTCGATGCTTTCCATGACGTCACCGAACACCGTGCCCTGCGCGCACCCCGACGTCAGGGTCTTTTTCTTCATCTTTTCTTCGTAATCGGTCTTGCGTTCCGTGCGCACAACGATGGTGTCGATGTCGGCATCGAAATCAATGGCGGTGATGTTATCGTCCAGCGCGACCATGTTCTGATTACGCAGATAGCCCAGCGCAAGATATTCCGGGTAATCGCCGATGGTCATCATGGTGACGATTTCCTGGCCGTTGAGGAACAGGGTCAACGGCCGTTCGACCGTTACCGAGGTGCTAACCGGCCGCCCATCCTGATCGACTCCTTCAACGCCCTGGGTCAGGCGGGGGTCGCCCGGGTTTGGCGCGATCAACATATCATTTTTTGTCTGCATATCCGATTGCCGTGGTTGATAACAATTTCGGTTCCGCCAATAATCATGGCCTACTGATACTATGCCCATCGGACGACACAAGCCAACCGGGGAAAACGCCATATATGAATGATTTTTCGTCCGCTTTGAGCGCCGCCCTGACGCTCCTGCTGCATGGAGACAAAACGCTCGGCAACATCGTCTTATTGTCGCTTCGGGTCTCCTTAAGCGCCGTTTTCCTGGCCACCATCATCGGCATGCCCCTGGGTTCCGCGACGGCGCTGTATCGTTTTCCGGGCCGGAAAGCGTTGACGGTCCTGCTCAACGCCTTGATGGGGTTGCCGCCGGTGGTGGTCGGACTGGTGGTTTACCTGATGCTGTCGCGCATAGGGCCGCTCGGCGTGCTGGGCTTGTTGTTCACGCCAACGGCGATGATCATCGCCCAGTCGATCCTGATCATACCGATCATCGCCGCCCTGAGCCGCCAGATCATCGAAGACCTGTGGCGCGAGTACGAAGAACAGCTGCGCTCTTTCGGCGCATCGCCGGGCCGTTCCATGCTGACGCTGCTGTGGGATGGCCGGTTTTCGCTGTTAACGGCCGTTCTGGCCGGATTCGGCCGGGCTTCGGCGGAAGTCGGCGCGGTAATGATTGTCGGGGGCAATATCGACCATGTCACCCGGGTCATGACGACCGCTATCGCCCTTGAAGTATCGAAAGGCGATCTGGCGCTGGCGCTCGGTCTCGGGATCATCCTGATTTCATTATCCCTGGCCATCAACGGTGCCGCCTTCGTTCTTAAGGACATAGCCGAAAGGCGGCACGCATGACCGGCCCCGGCACCTCACACCCGCCACGGCAATCCGATATTTTGCCATTGGTCCTAGACAATGTTTCCTTTGAAGGCGGCGGCAAACGACTGATCAAGGATCTCAGCCATTCCTTCAACGCCGGTCCCCGGACGGTTATCCTGGGGCCTAACGGCGCCGGGAAAAGCCTTCTTCTCAGGCTATGCCACGGCCTGCTCCAGCCGTCGGCGGGGGACATCCGCTGGCAAGGGGAATTGAGTGGTGACCCGGTGCCTCATCAGGCCATGGTCTTCCAGCGACCGGTGATGTTGCGCCGGACGGTCGCGGAAAACGCCGCTTACGCCCTGGGGCTACGCGGCATCCCCCGGTCCGAGCGCCGCGACCGGGTCGCGGAGGCCTTGAAGAGAACGGGTCTGGCGCGGCTGGCCGGATCGCCGGCCCGTGTTCTGTCATTTGGCGAGCAACAAAAACTGGCGCTGGCGCGGGCCTGGGCGCTGCGCCCGAAAGTGCTGTTCCTAGATGAACCGACGGCCAGCCTGGACCCCGCCGCGACCCATACGATCGAAGAAGTCATCGGCGCTTTTCACGACGCCGGGACCCGTATTATCATGACCACGCACGACCTGGGACAGGCCCGCCGCATTGCCGATGACGTATTATTCATGCACCGCGGGCGATTGCTGGAATTCAGTTCCGCCAAAAAATTCTTTGCCGGGCCACGGAATGATCTCGCCCAGGCATTCCTTCGCGGCGACTTATTGTGGTGGAAGCGCCGGGACATCCGCGCCAAATAGCATCTAATGCTTGCAGCTCGCCCCAATAAGGGCTTCGTCGAGGCCGTTTTGGCCGCGCCCCGTCAGGTTGATCCAAAGGGTCTGGCCACTGTCCAGCATGGTCCAGATTTCCGCGTCCTTTGGGGGACAAGCCAAATAGACGATGTGGGATTGTTCAATTTTGGTTCGGGACTTGATTTGGTCAACCTGCGCCTTGTAGGGCACCAGCACATCCATCACGACGCGGTCAGGGCCATCAGCCTTGACGCTGGTGGTCACCCAGTCGCCATTGGGAGGATTTGTCGCCGAATAGTCTCTCAGCCACTTCGCCGCTTTCTGGGTGCGCGCGTCATCGCCACCACAGGCAGCGACCTGAGATAACATGACAACAGCAACGACACATAAAAGGCGGACATAGACCGAACTCGACAATACCATCCCCTTTCCCCGGAATATTCATATTGAAGAGAATCTATAGCACAGGCATCCGGTGTTCACAAATATAGCCAGTCGCTTAGAGTCTCGAGATCAAGCCGCACTGGATTCTTCGCTAGCGGTCGGCAGGGTGATGGTGAAACGGGCGCCGTCGGCGGTATTCTCAGCCTTGATCGTCCCTCCCATGTCGTTGATAATCCCATAGCTGATAGAAAGCCCCAACCCGGTCCCCATACCGACGTCCTTGGTGGTATAGAAAGGCTCGAAAATACGTGGCAGTACGTCGGGCGCGATGCCGCCGCCGCTATCGGCAACGCTGATCCTGATGTCGGCGCCGTCATCTCGCACGGAAACATGAATGCGCTTGTCGCCGGCGGGTTTGTCACGCAGCGCGTCCCGCGCGTTTGACAACAGATTCAGCAACACCTGCTCGATCTGTACCTGATGCCCCTTGACCAGGTGGCTAGTTTCCGGTGAATCGACGCCGACACTGATATCGGACAAACGCAACTGCTCGCCGATCAGGCTGAGCGAGCCTTCAACCATTTTTACGGGATCGAGCGACTGCGGTTCTGCACCCGGCTTGCGTCCGAAGATCCGCATGTGGTCGATGATCGCGGTCGCCCGCTCAATCTGTCTTTCCACCTTGCCCAGCTTGTCGATCAAATATTGCGGGTCGGCCTTGTTGTCTCTCGACTTGCGCTGGATGTTATTGACCGCCATGCGGATGACGTTCAAGGGCTGGTTCAGTTCATGGGCGACGCCGGTCGCCATTTCGCCCAGGGTCGCCATCTTCGATGACTGGACAAGCTGTTCCTGCATCTGTCGGTTATCGGTGATGTCCTCACCGGCGCTAAGACAGCCGCGAACACAACCATCTTCGTCCGTAACGAAGGTATGGTGCCAGGCGATCAGACGTTGCTTGCCGGCACGGGTAAGAACATTGCTTTCTATGTGTTCGACCGGGGCCAGATTTCCAATCTGAATCTGCTTGAACGTTCGATGAGCTTCGCTTCGTTGACTTTCCGGAATGGCAATATCGAACCAGTTTCTGCCGATCATCTCACCGGCTTTCCGACCCAGAGTATCGCAGGCTTTCTGATTGGCGAGCGAGATGTGACCGGTTTCATCGACGGCAACGATCATGGTTCCGGCAATGTTCAGGTAATTTTCGGCACGTTGTTTTTCCCTGGCGATTTCCCGCGTCCGCTCAAGTACCCGGTTTTCCAAATCGGTATTGAGTCTGGCGAGAGACTCGCGGCTTTCAACCAGACGCTGGTTCAGCCGCATTACGGAAAAATAACGCCACGCAGTCAACAGCGCCAACAGCGCGGCGACCGGTATACCGATGAACAAGATCAGGCGTCTGGTGGTCCAGAAAGCCTTTTTGGACCCGAACCAACGGGAATAAATTTCCTCGTATTTGCTGGATTTAACAAACCTGTCGGCGGCAACGGACAGACGCTCGTGAAGTTCAGGGAAATTATTTCGAACGGCCACGCCGCGCTTGATTTCACGTATCGGGGCGCCGGCCACCTGAATTTCATCCGCTATCCCGATCGAAGCGGTAATGCGCCGAACCACCGCTTCCGGGTAGGCCAGGGCATCGACGCGTCCGGCGATCAGATCGATGATCGCTTCGTGAATATTTTGATAGACAATAATCGGCACCTCGGGATGTTTTCTAAGCACACGCTGCCCGACGTTGCTGGCAACAACGGCCGTGGTGCGGCCCTTGACGATATCAAGCCAATTTGCACCGAGTTGCGCTTCCGTCAACGTGCCCGAACGAACAAATACCGAAACCAGGAAGGTTTCCACCGGTCCGGTATATAATGCAAATTCCTTCCTGAAATCGGCGATACCCATATTCGGGATCAAATCGACTTTCTTCTCCCTAAGAGCCGCCGTAACCTTGGAGAATGAGTCATAAGCCCTGTAGCGGATATCCACATTGGCGATCCTGGCGATTTCATTCATCGCCTCGATGGCAAAGCCTTCAGGATTTCCTGAATCGTCGGTCATGTAATGGGGCGGCCAGTTTCTGGGAACGCCCGCCGTAACGACCAATCGCTTGGAAGGGGGGGCGTACACCCCCACATTTTCCTGGCCAGTTGCCTCCTGTGCCCTTGCTAATGACGACGCCGTCGGACACAAGGGAAAGACAAAGAAAATAGCGGTAAACGCCAAGCGTACCTGAACCTGACGATAGAATGAGCAATTCATATCATTACCTTCCTTCTGGCAGCGACCGTGTCCTCATTGCGCGGGGCAGAGCGTAGGGTCCCGTGTGCCGCATCTTGAGGCTTCTCTTGTCCCCAGTGTTCAGTCACATTTAACGTCTACGGGCAGTGTGATGATCACACGTGTCCCCTTGCCCGGGTTAGAGTCTATTTCCAGCCGACCGCCATGAAGTTCGGCAATGCCTTTGGCGAGCGGAAGCCCAAGCCCCATGCCTTCGTATTTTCGGCCCATCGTTCCGTCCACCTGGCGTAACGGCTCCAGGGCCGCCAGGATCTGGCTGTCAGACATCCCCGGTCCATCGTCGTTGATGCAAATATTTATCCGATCGCTTAGATGACGAATCGAGATCGTGACCTTGCCGCCCTCGTTGCCATACATGGCGGCGTTTTCGACCAGGTTCCCGACGGCTTTTTTCAACTGCTGAAAATCGGCGATTATTTCGAAAGACCGTTCGGGAAGGTCACACTGCAACTGTGAATTCCAGCTTTCAAGCACGGGTGCGTATTCGGAAGTGACTGAATCGACAAAATTTCTGGCCGAGAACCGGGCCGGGCTCAAGATCAGCTCTCCTGCCGATATTTCAGACAGGGTCAGGATCGAATTGACAACATCCGACAGGCGGGCTCCCGCCGACAGGATATGTTCGGCACATTGCTGATTTTTGTCATCGCCACCGTCTTTCAAACCTTCCTTCAATAGCTGGGCGAAGCCAACGATCGCGTTCAATGGCGTGTTCAGCTCATGACTCATCATCTGAAGGAATTCGGCCTTCAGCCTGCCGAGAACCGTTAATTCCTGGTTCTTTTGTTCCAGCGATTGGTTTCGTTCGGCCAGATCATCGGCCAACCTGCGGACCTCAACCGTTTTCTCCCGGACCTGCTGTTCCAGATGAATCTGAAAAAGACGATCATTGGAGCGCAACTGGATCATCTCTTCGGCCCGCCGCACAGAATGCAGCAAATGATCGGGCGAAATTGGCTTTGTCAGGAAGTCCTCGGCCCCCAATTGCATGGCCTCAATCGCTTCGGCCATACCAGCGTGACCGGTCGCAACGATAACATACAGGTCCCGCGACGCCCCGGCCTCGTCCTTCAGCTTGCGAGCCATTTCCAGACCATCCATGCCTGGCATGCGGATGTCGGTGACGATAACGCCGATAGCCGGATCGTTGCCGACCATTTCAATTGCCTGGGCGGCGTTGAACGCGAAAACGCATTCGAGGCCCTCGTCATCAAGGTGCTCGACGACTTCTTCGACAATATCAGGCTCATCATCGACGACCAGCACCTTGGTCGGGGTAAGCATCGCATCAAGAAGACGCTCCGTCTCGACCACCCTGGCGTCCGTGCCGATGACAAAATTTTCAGAATTTTCCATTTGTGCGCATCCTAAATATTCCCTTGTGCCCGCGCCTAAAGCGCTTCGCTGCAATCGATAGAACTGAATATGTCATAGCGTTATTGTTTTCATATGACCGACATGTTGCTATCATGTGACCAGTTTCATGTGGGAAGGCGGACCTTTGGCGACAAGCAAAAGGCGTGGCGATGTCCCCCTTCCGACCGGATGATCGACGTTTTTGTCAGCCGCCTGCGCAAGAAGATTGAACAAGACCCGAAACGCCCGCAATTCATCGTCACCGTGCCTGGCCATGGTTATAAATTTGCCGCTATGGCCTGATAATTGAGACATCTGTTTCGGCGATATCCCGTACTAAAGTTAGGGGCGACAATTCCAGAACGAGCGTTTATTCTGCCCGACCGGACAACAACTCATCAAAAACGCAGGCTGGGATATCCGCACCTATGACGACTCCCTCGATGATCGACCCACATGGCCGTACCATCAGTTATCTGCGGGTATCGGTAACCGACCGGTGCGACTTCAGGTGCCACTATTGCATGTCGGAAGACATGACATTTCTGCCAAAGTCGGATGTGCTGAGCCTGGAGGAACTGGATCGGGTGTGCAGCGCCTTTGTTCGCAAGGGCGTCAGGAAGCTGCGCCTGACCGGGGGCGAGCCGTTGGTGCGGCGGAACATCATGTCTCTGATCACGTCCCTCGGACGCCACATCGACAGTGGCGCACTCGACGAATTGACCCTGACAACCAATGGCTCGCAACTGGAAAAATACGCAGGCAAACTGGTCGAGAATGGTGTCAGGCGCATCAACGTATCGCTCGACACGCTTGATCCGGACAAATTCGCCAAGATCACCCGTTGGGGAAAGCTTGACCAGGTATTGCGCGGCCTGGACGCCGCCCGCGAGGCCGGTTTGAAAGTCAAGATCAACACCGTCGCCGTCAGCGGGTTCAACGAAAACGAACTCACCTCCCTTGTTGGCTGGTGCGGCAGGCAGGACTTTGACATCACCTTCATTGAAACCATGCCACTGGGCGACATCGGGGGCAGTCGGGCGGAACAGTATCTGCCGCTCGACAAGGTGCGCGAGATGCTGTCCCGGGACTGGACCCTGGACGATAGCAACCACGCGACCGGTGGCCCGTCCCGCTATTTCAATGTTACCGAGACCGGCAACCGGGTCGGCTTCATCACCCCGATGACCCATAACTTCTGCGCCACCTGCAACCGGGTACGGCTGACCTGTACCGGCACCCTGTTTATGTGTCTGGGACAGGACGACGCCGCCGATCTGCGTCGTCCGATGCGCGCCAGCGAAGGCGACGACTTGCTTAACGAAGCCATCGACGAAGCGATCTCGCGCAAACCCAAAAGCCATGAGTTCATTATCGAACCCGGCGATGGCCCGCCTTCCGTTGCCCGCCATATGAGTACCACCGGCGGGTAAACGGCCTTCTGGCTGCCGCGGGAAAGTCCCGTTATACTCTGGATCCCGATGGCCCATCCATCATGGTGGAGCAAGCTTTACGCATGAGAAGAATTCCAAGAATATCCTTCGTCGCCGCCCGTCAGGCCAGCGCCCAAAGGGCCATGAAGCGGCTGAAAAATATCTATGAGCACGTGCCGGTGGCACAGGCCGACGTCATCGTCACCCTTGGCGGCGATGGTTTCATGCTGAGAGCGCTGCACCGGCACCTTAAACATGGCCTGCCCATATACGGCATGAACCGTGGATCCGTTGGCTTTCTGATGAACGAATATGACGAAGACGGACTGCCCGAACGGATAAAAAAAGCGCAGTCAGTCACCGTACATCCATTGGAAATGTCGACGATCGGCGTCGATGGCCACAAGAATACGGCGCTGGCTATTAACGAGGTATCGCTGTTACGCCAAACCCGACTGGCGGCTAAAATCCGCATCGTCGTAGACGGCGTTGTGCGGCTGGACGAAATGATTTGCGACGGCGTTCTGGTCGCAACGCCGGCCGGCAGCACCGCTTACAACCTGTCGGCCCACGGCCCAATCGTTCCCCTTGGCGCCGGTTTGTTGGCGTTAACCCCGATCAGCGCCTTCCGCCCCCGACAATGGCGCGGGGCGTTGCTGCCCCACGACGCGACGGTAACGTTTGAAGTGATTGACCCGGAAGAACGCCCGGTCAGCGCCGTCGCCGATTATACCGAAGTGGTCAACGTCAGGCAGGTGGTGGTAACGGAAAACCGCGGCAAGTCTTTGACCATGCTGTTCGATCCGGAACACAACTTCGAAGAACGAATCCTGAAAGAACAATTCCAGCCTTAACCGTTCAAAATCCGCTCCCGTGGCAACGACCCGAGCGGCATGTCCGCCACCGGAACATCGTTAAGACAACAATCGTGTCATCTTCCGCCGGATTTTTCCATCGCTTTTCGGGTCCGATCACCAGGGGCGTTCGTCATTCGTGATCGACGCCAATGGCCTCCGATATATTGGCAAATCCGTCCGCCTTCAATAAACCGGGAAGATCACGCACGATCCGGCCCGGCAATTCCGGCCCGTGGTAGACCAGCGCCGAATAAAGCTGAACCAGCGATGCCCCGGCCCGGATCTTTGCATAGGCATCGGCGGCCGAGGCGACCCCGCCAACGCCAATCAAGGGCAATTTCCCTTCGGTCAGCCGATACATATCCGACAGCACCCGGGTTGACAGGGCGAACAGCGGGCGACCGCTAAGGCCCCCGGCCTCATCACGGTGCCTGCCCTGAAGGCCATGCGGGCGAGCGATGGTCGTGTTACTGACGATCATGCCATCGATCCCCGTCTGTAGCGCAACGGCGGCGATATCGACCTTATCCTGGTCGGATAAATCGGCTGAAATTTTTACCAACACCGGCGGCGGCGCGGTGATCGCGGGATCAGTCGCACACACGCCCGCCCGCGCCGCAAGGACGGCCTCAAGCAAGGCGGTTAACGGGGCACGCCCCTGCAGCGCGCGCAGTCCCGGCGTGTTTGGAGAAGAAACATTGATGACCAGATAATCCGCCAGGCGAGCCAGCGCCAAAACACCTTGACGGTAATCGGCGATGGCATCGTCGCTGTCCTTGTTCTTACCCAGATTGACGCCTACGAGTCCGTGCCCCCGCCGGCCCCGAAGCCGGGCGGCGACGGCGGCGGCACCGTCATTATTAAACCCCATACGGTTAATAACCGCCTCGTCAGGGCGCAACCGGAACAGTCTGGGACGCGGGTTTCCAGGTTGTGGACGGGGCGTTACGCTGCCTATTTCGACAAAACCGAAGTTCCAACGCCCCAGCGCGTCAACGGCTTCGGCATTTTTGTCAAAACCGGCGGCCAGCCCGACGGGATTGACAAACGCCCGGCCCCACAGATCCTGACGCAACGCCGGATCGTCCGGTACGGTGGCAGGGTCAGGCAGCAGGCCATATTTCAAGGCGGTTATCGCCAGCCGGTGCGACGTTTCGGGGTCAATCCATCTGAGAACAGGAGCGACCATGCGAAAGAAGTCGATCACGACAGTACCCTATTCATCCGGAGCATAGGCCGGAATATCGCCCGGAAACATATGATAGCCATCATTCCCTAGTGGCAGTTCCTCGGTCCGAACTACGGCAGCGGTCGGCAAGGCCCCGTACAGGTGGGGGAATAATTGCCCTCCCCTGGACGGCTCCCATTTCAGGAGGTCGCCAAGACTGTCCGGGTCAACGCCAATGAGCAGCAGATCAGATACCCCGGCGCGATGCCGGGCCGCGCTTTCGGCAACCTGTTGGCCCGTCGAAAAATGCAGGAAGCCATCCCGCAAGTCATCGCCGGTTCCGCCGTAGGTTCGTTTTTCAAGTGCCGCCCGCCAATCACCGCGCCGGCACAAATGGTAGATGAGATTTTCAAGCATGATGAAGAGAATATCAGTTCCAAATTGCAATATGCAACGCAGGCTGCAACGAGGCAACGCTTGGCTGAACATTATCGTACCGCCGCAGCGCCGACAACGCCATTGGCATGACGACAAAATAGTTCGGAAGAACTTAGCCAACTATAAATCTACCATTTGTTTTCAATGGATTATGAAAAAGTTCAAGCGTTTTCGGTCGAAGAACAATATTTCTGGCACAGCCCTTGCGTTGTTCTGGACACAACATTCTTCGGGAGACGTATTCAATGGCTTTGCTTGACACAAAATACTCCTTCGATCGCAAGCCCTCGACCGACGCGTTGTCGCAAACGTTCAGCTTCCTGGATGGACTGGCACGATCGGGGCTGACGGTCGCTTCCTATCAACCATCTCAAGGAATGATTGAGGCAGGTTCGCGAGTGGGCGACATTTCTCCGGCACGAGCAAAGGCAATCTATTTGGCGATGATTTCTCACCACGAGTAAGCATACCGCCACAGTCTATCGGACGGCCAGTCGGGCGGGCGACTCCCTCCTCCCCCCCCCCCAGCTCCTCGGCGGGTCGTCCGGATCCCCTTCCCAGACCTTGCGGTTACGCATTCTCCGGTAAACTCGAGGTGTCACTGGCCTCAAATACAGTAGGTGGCAGCATCAGAAGCGAGTGACCCGGAACGGGCGCAGACCGAGCGACGGATCCCTTGCGGCGACCAAATCGGCAATGGTCCGCCCGGTAATAACGCTGCCCATCAGCCCGGCATGGGAATGTCCAAAAGCATAGTAGACAGACGGAAAATGCGGTGATGGCCCAATCACGGGCAGGGTATCGGGTAACGAAGGCCGATGACCCATCCATTCCGTATAGTCCTTGGTATTGATGCCGGGTAGAACGCGGGACGCATGTTTCAACAAGACCTTGGCCCGATCGTAATTGGGCGGCGCGTCAAGGCTGGCGAATTCCGCCGTCCCGGCCAGTCGCATTCCCATCGCCATCGGCGTCATGGCAAATTTTCCTTCACCGGACATCACGGGAATTCGCGTCGTCACGCCGGGATCGGCCAATGTAACGTGATAGCCCCTTTCACCAACCAACGGCACCGGCGACCCCAGCCGTGCGGCAAACTTTCCAGAGAATGCTCCGGCCGCAATGACCAGCGCGTCCAGCCCCAGATCGCCATCGTCGGCAAGCAATTTGGTCGGCCCATCGGCACCGATTTCAATGTCCCGCACATCGCGCCGCAGAATGGTTCCGCCGTTGCGGACAAAATGTTCGGCCAACGCTTCAACGATCGCCAGCGGGCTGCTCACCTGGCCGTCATCGGGCAAGTGAACGCCGCGCACAAAACCGGGCGCCAGGCCCGGCTCCATTTCATGCAAGGTGTCCCCGTCAACAACGCTCAGACGAACACCGCGCCGTTTCAGCATGTCCCACTCTGATTGGTGTTTATTGAATTCCCGAACAGATTCATAAGCGTACAAATAGCCCGACGGTCTGACCAGATGCCCGGCCCCGATGGAAGAAAACAGATCCTGGAAATCGGAAACAGTGTCTTTGTGCAGGTCCCGCAGGGCGATCGAAGCCGCCTCGGCGCGGTCTGCGGTGCCGGCCCGCACAAACCGCAAAAACCAGGGAATCAGGGCAGGGAAATTCCGCCACCTGATAGACAGCGGCCCGAGCGGGTTGAGCAACCATTTCGGGACGTTCCAAACGGCTCCCGGCGTGGCCATCGGCGCACAATAACTGGCGGCGAGAATACCTGCGTTACCGAAAGAACATCCCTGGCCCGGGGCGTCCCGGTCGACAACGGTGACATCGTTGCCATCGCGTTGCAGATGAACGGCCGCCGCCATACCGATAACGCCGGCGCCCAGCACCGTTACATGGCGATTTCCGGAAATATCTTGAGAGGATGTATAGACCATGATTTCCTTCGTCTGTAGGCAATTCTTTGATCCAGCAATGTTGTCATATAGCCGTTCCGACGGCCAGAAATCATTCCATCCATATCAAAAACTGACAAAAAAAGAAGCCGGCCCCATTTAACGGGGCCGGCGATTTGACAGGAGGGGGTGGGTGGACCAGGAACAACTCGAGGGGTGCGAGCAGTTGGGGCATCCCTGGGCCACCTTGTGTTGCAATTATAGGGGGCGCCCCAAGACGCTGTCACATCACGCCCGATCAACAATTTGTGAGGTCAGAATCTGGACGACAGATCAGGGGTATCTGACTCTTGGCTCGCAAATTCGATATTGCCGGTAAAGCGGGCGAGAAAATAGCGCTTGTCGCTGGTCCAGAAACAAAGATCGCCGGCCGGCTTTACCTCAAAATACCCGTTCCGCGCAGCCATCTTATAATCTTGAGCGCAGCCCCAGTATTTGATCTGGAAACCATCCGCCGTAGGCCGGAACGTTCCGGTTGAATCGCGTTTCACGACAACGCCGGGTTGGTCGCGGCGGAAACAGTTTCCGGTCCGATTGTGGCGGCAGGCCGTTTCCTTGCTGTCACGGACCTTGATCTGGTCAATCGTGTTCCCGACGACCAGGAAACCGTCATCATCAAGCATCTCACAGCCATCTTCCGGTGCTATCCGGCTATGGGCAAACTCACAGGAGAACCAGGCGCCGTCCAGATCCATGACCTGACTGGCGTTGGCGCTCGGCGACATCTCGATGAACGACATCAAGGCCACCGCCAAGACACCCGGAAATATGCGTCGCATCATTCCATCGCCCCCGAAATCGCAACCAATCAGGCAACTATATTATCATATATCGGCGCGAAAAGCATTCCCCGAAACGGGCTCAGGCGACCTCTGCCCGATGGCCGGCATTGACCCACGCCATGATACCGCCCGCCAGTGTTCCCGGGTCAACGTCCTTGATGCTCATGCTTTTCATTTCCAATTCATTACAGGTCAAGCGCTGAACCATTCATTAGCATTTACTACTATATAATCACGGGAAATTTTCAATATTCAGATGCAATTTCAATGGCTTCGAATGGACATATATTGGCATACTCAGCTATGCTACCGACAAGGGGTGGTGACATTTGGGCTGGATTTTCAGCAAACGGTAACCCATGGCAAACATAAAGGCGAGAAATCAGCATGGCCAATGAGGCGGTCGACAAAAGCTCAAAGGAATCCAACGAATTTCCGTCGGAGTTCCTTGAGTATCTTGGACAAGGGCTTGCCATATTCGATCAAAAATTCCGCCTGCAGCATTACAACCGGAAATTTCTCGATACTCTAAGCCTGAAACGCGACGACCTTTTCATCGGCATGCCATTCGAAGATCTTGTCCGACTTCGATCCGAGCGGGGGGATTATGGCCCCAAGGTCTCGGAAGACAAAATTCGCGAGGCGGTTGAAAAGACCCGGTACGGCGACGCCAGCTACTTACGCCCCGAACAAGTGGAAAGAAAGGATTTTCGGGGTCATATCACCAATTTCCGCCGCGGCGGCTTTCTGATCAGTTACGATTCGGTTGACAGCTTCGATAGCGTTAACGTGGACCTTAACTTGATCGACCTTATCGGCCAGGAACTTTTCGTTTTTGAAGCCGACACCCTGTTTTTCACATACGTTAACCGGCATGTCCTGCAGAATTTGAAATTCTCGATGGAGCAACTGAAAAAGATGACGCCGTTGGACATCAAACCGATGTTCAACCATTTCCAGTTTCGCAAATTGTTGCAGGAGGTCCGGCAAGGGCAGGACAAGCATTATACGTTCGAAACCGTACACAAACGCTCCGACGAAACGGTGTATCCGGTTGAAATTTACCTGCAGTACAACCCCGACACGGAGCCCGAGACATTTACCGCCGTCGTTCGAGACATCACCGCCCGCAAGAAGGCGGAAAAGACCATCCGCAAGCAAGCGCAGGTTGACGCATTGACTGGCCTTCCCAACCGCACCGTCTTTTTTGACCGCCTGGTAATGGCGCAGTTGCATGCCGACCGGGAAGAGCACCTGCTGGCCCTTCACTTCCTCGATCTCGATAATTTCAAGGACGTCAACGACAGCCGCGGCCACAGTATGGGTGACACCCTGCTCAACGAAGTCGGAAAGCTGCTGAAAAGTGTGGTTCGCAAGTCCGATACAATCGCCCGCCTGGGTGGCGATGAGTTCGCCATTATCCAATCCGGTATCAATAACGTCGCCGACGCGGAGGCTCTTGCCAACAAGGTCTTGAAAGCCCTTTCGGAACCGATTGAAATCGCCAATAGCCAACTATTCATTGGCGCCAGCGTTGGCATCACAATATACCCGTTTGACGATCAAACCCCGGAAGAACTTCTGCGGAATGCCGATATCGCCATGTATGAAGCCAAGAACAGGGGCCGCAACGGCTTTGCTTTCTACGACATCAACATGAGCGACGCCATACGTGATCGCAATGAACTGGAACAGGATCTTCACGGTGCATTAGAAAAGGGCGAATTTTTTCTCGTCTATCAGCCCAAGGTGCTGAGCGCCACCGGTGACGTCGTCGGCATGGAAGCCCTGATACGATGGCAACACCCTGCAAGGGGCGTTATCCTGCCGGCCGACTTTATACCAATCGCCGAATCAACGGGGCTGATCGTCTCCATTGGCGCCTGGGTTTTACGTACTGCGGCGGCGCAGGCAAAATCCTGGCAAGACCGGGGGATGTTACCCCTCACCATGGCTGTAAATCTGTCTGCCGTGCAGTTTCGCGACGCTCAGCTGATTGAATTAGTCAGAAGCGCCATTGACGAAACCGGCCTTGACCCGACATTGCTGGAAATCGAGATCACCGAAAGCACGGCCATGGGTGATGCCAGCAATACGGCGCTGATTCTGGACAGCCTGGTCGCCATCGGCGTGAAAATTTCGCTTGATGATTTCGGGACCGGCTATTCTTCGCTGGCCTACCTGAAACGATTCCCGCTGGACACCATCAAGATCGACATGTCGTTCATCCACGACATCCTGACCAATAGCAACGATGCCGCCATCGTCCAGGCCGTCATCAACATGGGTCAGGCCCTGGATATGACAATCATCGCCGAAGGGGTTGAGACCAGCGGACAGAACAGCTATCTGGCCGAAAACGGCTGCGACGAGGTTCAGGGATATTTCTTTAGCAAACCGGTGCGGGCGGAGGACTTCCCGGCGCTAATAAAAAATTACAAACAGTAGCCGTCGATGAAAAACGGAATCATCTGGTATTTATCCGTTCCTTTCAGGGCATTAGCCCTGCTCATTCACGGCATTTCGGTGATCCGTGGCCGAGTGAACGACTACATCGCAGGCCCCCGTATGCAGACGGCATTCAAAGTGGTCGTCGCCCTGACCGTACTCGCATGGCTGGTCATCTGGATGTTTCGCGACAAATACCGCGACACCCTGACCGAGGCGCTCCACAACCTGTTCTAAATCAGGCCCGCTTATACCAAATTGCATTAATAATGACTCATAGAGACGGCCTCACAAGATTTTTGGCGAGGAGCGCACGGCGCAGCGATGCGGTGTATCGCAAGATGGGGGCGACGACGTCCAAAAGTCTTGTGAGGCCGCCGTTCCGGTCGCGTCCGCAACCCGTCGGAGTGCGTCGAAAAGCCTTGACGATGATCAACATCGCCTGCAGCTTCTCTCCTGCCCGACGGGCTGCGGACGCGATCTCTATGGGTCATTATTAATGCAACTTGGTATAAG
>Ga0316206_1000341_pt1 | contig 71348 bp, 66 predicted proteins | sample 6monthpyrite_MG_FD_204942 | JGI IMG/M metagenome (GOLD analysis project Ga0316206, IMG submission 204942) | Microbial mat bacterial communities from mineral coupon in-situ incubated in ocean water Damariscotta River, Maine, United States -... | ecosystem: Environmental > Aquatic > Marine >...
GGACGGTCTTCACGTCGAGGCCAAAGCGCCTCGCGATCTCTTTCTTTGGTACGCCTTCGCTCAAGTGCAAATGGCGGATTTCAGCCCACTGTGTCATTCTGATCACCTCTGGGTCCTCCGGGTTCGGGGTGGGAACGGGTTTGTACGTCGTTCCTCATACCGGGTCGGGGGACCCGTCTCAAGGGGTTGGAAGGGGGGCCCTTTTCAACGTGCCAAAAGGTCCACTTTCAGAGTGCCACCGACACTAGGACATCAAGCGTGGGGCGAAGCTATGGACCGCGCCGGATGGCACACAGCACCCAACCGTCGTGGTGACGGGCCAGGGCCAAGGCTTCAGCTTTCGAATCGTCTGCAGATGGCTCGGCCTAGCTGTTCAAGGCTACACAGCAGGACCATACTGAGACTCCGCAGTCGGCCCTTGCTACCCGGTCACCGCAGCAATCCACAGAGCCGCGACAGGCACCACTTGAAGAAGCTTGCAATCACCACCCTCACCCTGCGGATCGCTTCGTTCATTTGGACCAAGCTCTGGGCGCTGGACAGGGAAGCGCGAGCAGCATCGAGACCTCGTGGATACCGGCCGTACCAGGGCATCGCAGATCATTCACACGGCCGGACTGACAAGTGACGAGCCGCGCACCACTCCTGACCGAGTTCATCATCCTTCCAGAGGTCATGGTGTCGATGGTCTACATCGTGTGGGCTCGGATCTATTCGATCTGGGTTGGTATGACCTGCGACCTGACGGAGCCCGAGCCACTGCGACTGATCGGGCTTGGGCAGTAAGTTCCGATTTCGGCTTGGCATGTTTGCCTTGTCGCCGCGCTAGTCTTGGCGGGTCTTCGAGCACGCCGCAGCCACCCGAGCTTGCGCAAGGGGCACATCGCGAGTGTCCTCATGGCGATCATGCTCATCGCCCTCATCCAATATGTCGCCGACAAGTCCTATGGTCCCGTCCAATTCGTCTGAGCCCGAAACCCCAGCTGGCAAGAGCAAGTCCGGCCGATTCCGGCAGGTGTTCTGGCTGGCCTTCCTGGTGATCTCGCTGGGCTACGCGTGGTACTCGTTCTATGCGCCCGCGAACGACGTTGCCTGGGCCGAGGACTTCACGGCCGCCCAGCAGCAGGCAGTCGAAACGGACAAGCCGATGATCCTGTTTTTCACGGGAGCGTGGTGCTCTCCCTGCCAGATCATGAAGCGCCAAGTCTGGGCGGACGATCAGGTGGCGAGCAAGGTCAATGCCGAGTTCGTCCCCGTGACGATCGACGTCGACAACCCCGGCGCCGCGGCGACCCTGAGCCGCTACGGGGTTCACATCACGCCAACAACAATCCTCACCGATCCAGCGGGAAGCGTCCTGCAAGAAGAGCGCGGCGGGATGAGCAAAGCGGACTTTCTGGACTGGCTCGGGAAGGCGGAGCCGGCTGCCCTCGAGGGTCGGTAAAGCCGAAGGACTGGTGTGCGTGTTAGTGCATGGGCGTGGGTATAGTTGAACCCGCTGACCGGTTGCCGTGCGGCCTTCCGGCACGCATGCATAGGAATAGCAAGCCGAGCCAAAGTGAGTGCATCGCAGCAGTTCCGAGCCCCCCAACCGTAAGAGAACCCACCACCCCATGAAGAAGCTCGCAGTCACCGCCCTCGTCCTGACCCTCGTTTCACTCATCTGGGCCAAGCTTTGGGCGATCGACTACAGCAGCTCACCTGGCACCATGGGGGCGATCTTCAGCTTGCGTGAGATCCTCGGGCTTTCCGTCGCCCTCCGTGCCCTCGAGCCATTGATCGATCAGCCAAGGCGAGCCGAGGATCGAGAGTGGATCCCGCGGGCTTTGGCCGGAGTCATGGTCGGGGTCCTAGAGCGGACCTTCCGGCACTGTCGCGAAGTCCGAAGCCGCGGCTTGCGAATCCGGACATCGGGTGTCGCGATTGTCGCAATTGCGACATGGGGAGCCCTCAAAGTCGTTGCAGGGCGTTTGAGAGGGGGGGGCTATGTCGCAATTGCGGCAGAGCGAGTTCGAGGCATGGAGCGCGTCTTGGTAGTGGAGGCGGCGCAGGCACTTGGATGCCAAGCGAGGTGCGACCTAGTGCGGCCGCTGTGAAGAGGCGAGAGCGACTCTGCCTCGGCCTGTGGGTCCTTGCGGTTTGGGGCACGCTGAGCCTGATGCTCTTTTGGCCAGGCAACGGCGGGCTTCTGGCGCTTCCCGTTCTGTTGTGGATTCTGGCGGCCTTGATGCGGAAGTCTGCAAGGGGCGAGGTTCCGGCTGATAGGGGCGGCCCGCGGTCCTGGGTTCCCGACTCGCCCTTCGCGTTCGCGGGCGTGCTGGGAATCGCCGGCTGGTTGCACGCGGGGACGCTCTTTGTGTGGTGGTGGCCGCACGATGTCTCCGGGGCGATGGAGGGCCTGCTCATCGCCACGCAGGCTGCCGGACTCGGAGTCGTGATTGTGACGCTTCTTGCCTTCGGGCTTCGACGCGGGCGAGAGGCCACGGGTAGCCACCGGGCGCTCGCACTTTTCGGCTTCAGCCTTGTTCTCCTGATCCTTGTCCGACTCGTCCCCATGGCGTTGACGCCCTAGCCCCTCGCGTTGGGGAGCCGCGCCCGCGGATTCAAGCGGACGGCCAAACACCTATGGACAGCCGCCGATCGGTTATTAACGATCGGTACCCAGGCGTGGCTCTTGAAGACCGTGCTCGAAGCGCTTCGCAGGCACCCGCACACACCAAAGGACCAACAACAAATGGCGACATGCATAGCCCTCTTGCGCGGCATCAACGTGGGGCGCGCGAAGCGCATCGCGATGGCCGACCTGCGCCAACTTGCTAGCGATCTTGGCTACCTGAATGCGCGCACTCTTTTGAACAGCGGCAACTTGGTGTTCGAACAGGCGCGCCCCAGCCCCGCGAAGATCGCACTTGCGCTCGAGGCCGCGATCGAAGCGCAATGCGGGTTCACCTCGCACGTCGTTGTGATCACGGCGACCGAGCTGAACAAGATCATCCAAGCGAACCCGCTGCTTGACCAAATGGAGGATCCGTCGCGGCTGCTTGTGGCGTTCGCCTCGAAGGCCAGCGATCTGAAGACCGCAGCGCCGCTGGTGGACGAGGACTGGGGCCCCGATGCATTCGCGCTTGGCGACAGGTGCGCGTACCTGTGGGCGGCGAACGGAATCCTGAAGTCGAACCTGATGAAGCAGTTCGAGCGTCTCACCAAGAAGGCGGCCACCTCGCGCAACTGGGCGACGGTACTCAAACTGCAAGCACTGACTAGCCAGTAACATCAAAGCCATGCTGAAATCGAAATGGACTGGCCTTGCCGGCACCTTGCTCTTGGTGGCGTCGACAGGCTGCGCGGGAATGAAGTCCCATGCCTCGCCAGAAGCACAAGTCGTGACGCAACAGGACTCTCACATGAACATCCCCGAGAACGAAATCTACTACCTTGAGATCGTCGCCGACGATGCCGAGGCAACGCGCGACTTCTACCGAGAAGCGTACGGCTGGCAGTTTGGCGAACCGGTGCCCGAGCTCGGCGGTGCGTTTGTTGCCAGCTTGCCCAATGGCTCGGTCTGCGCGATTCGGGCTTCGATGCACGCGATGGAGACGCCGACGGTGCGGACCTACATTCGCGTGCTCGACGTGGAAGCTGCCGTGCAAAAGGCGGTCGACTTGGGCGCGACACTTGCGCTCGATGCCACCGAGCTGCCCGGGCAAGGCACGATCGCGATCTTTCTGATCGGCGGAGTCGAGCAGGGTCTTTGGCAGCTCCCCCCAGAGGTTCAAGAGTAGTTAACAACGTCGTGCTTGAAGCTCTTCGTCGAGAGCCGGTTTGCAGTCTTGCAGGACAAGCTGGAGTCAGACTTCTTATAGTTCAGTGATGCAGCCGATCCTCGACATCATCCACAGCGATGGCCCCTACGTCCTGCGCCTGCTTGTGGCGATGGTGCTTGGCGGCCTAGTTGGAATCGAGCGGCAGTCGCGTGGCCGCTCGGCCGGACTGCGCACGAACATCCTGGTTTGCTTGGGATCGGCGGGCACGGTCGTCGCGTTCCAGAAGCTATCTAGGGACATGGGGCTGGATGCCGAATCGGTCGTGCGGCTCGATCCCGCGCGCGCCGCTGCCGGGGTGATTACGGGCATCGGCTTCTTGGGCGCGGGCACCATCGTGAAGAGCAAGGACTTCGTGCGCGGCCTGACAACGGCGGCGTCGATCTGGGTCGTGTCCGCGGTGGGCGTCACGGTGGGCTTGGGCGAGTTCACGATCGCCACGTCGCTGACGGGGTTTGTGCTGGTCACCCTGTACGCCCTGAACCGCTTGCCGTTGCGGACCGACCGTTACTCGACCGTTCGCCTAGCTTGGAGTGGTGAACTCGAGGTCTTGACGGCCATCGAGAACATGCTGAAGACCCATCACATTCGCGTGAACCACCGCAGTATCACGCGCAAGCCGCAGCTCAAGCAGTGCAACGTCACTCTGTACGTGCGCTTCCGTGAGCCGGACTTTGGCTACGAGGCGTTTGCGGAGCTGCAGGACGACCAACGCCTCGACGAAGTCAGCTGGAACTAGAGTGGAGTGCGCTCTTGGTGTGGCCTTCCAATAACTGAGGACCCGTAACTGAGGACGCCATGCATCCGAGCGGCAAGAAACCGCTTGTGCCGCGGAACCCGGGCGTACGATGAGGGTTGAGGTGAGCCGCTCTTCCTTTGACGCAGCCCTCCTTCGACCATGACAGACCACGAACCCAAGACCGCCTCTGGATACCTCGAGGACGAGGGTGTGCAGCTGATGCTGGCCTGGCAGGCGGGCGATGAAGAGGCGTTTCCGGCGCTGGTTGAGGCGTATTCGGGGCGCGTGTTTGCGCTCCTGACGCGCTTTTTGGGACAGTCAGCGAGCCGCGAGGACCTGGTGCAGGACGTGTTTATGCGGGTCCTGAAGGCGCGCGAGCGCTACACGCCGACGGCGCGTTTCTCGACGTGGATCTATCGGATCACGTTCAACCTGGCGACGAATGAGCGGGCGCGTGGCGCGTCGCGCGCGACTCTGTCGCTGGATCGCGGGGCGGATGGCGACGACGACGGTTTGACGTTGGGCGACCGCGTTGAGGACCATCGGCACGGTACGCCCGAGGACGAGCTGGCGCGTGGCGATGTGGTCAGCGCGGTGCGCGCGGCGATCGAAGAGCTGCCCGAGAAGCAGCGCATGGCGCTAATCTTGGCCAAGTACGACGAGCTGCCTTACGTCGAGATCGCCGAGATCTTGGAGTCGAGTGAGAAGGCGATCAAGTCGATGATTCACCGTGCGCGAGAGACCTTGCGGGGTGTGCTTGCGCCGTTTCTGCGGGAGGAGGTCGCCTGATGAAGAGCTGCCATGAATTCCGTGAGCGCCTGAGCGCGGCGATCGAGGGCAAGCTGGAGGGAGCACCGCTGGCTTGGCACGAGCACCTTGTGGGGTGCGCCGCTTGCCGAGCGTTGTTCGAAGCCGAGGAGGCTTTGGACGAGCTGCTCGCGTGCCTGCCCGTGCCCGAGCTTCCGATCGCGCTGGCACAGCGTGTGTTGCGGCGGCTCGCGAGCGACCGGCAACTGGAACTCGCCTTGGACCATGCGCTGGATCAAGCGCGCGGCGCCGAGGCACCGGACGATTTGAGCGCGCGTGTCTTGGCCGGACTCGGCCGCGCGAGCTCGCTTGACGGTCTGTTGGACCTGGTGCCCGAGCCTGTGCAGCCGCAAGGCCTCGCGGCGCAAGTGGTTGAGGCCGTGCGTCTCGACGCCCTGCTCGATCGCGATGCCGTGCCCGAAGTGCCCGCCGGTCTTGCCGCGCGCGTGCTGCGCGGCCTGGGCGCGGAGCTTCAGCCCGTCGCTCAAGAGGAGCGTCCCGTTCTGCGCGCGGCCTTTGGTCGCATGCGCCGGATGGCTGCCATTGCTGCTGCGGTTCTGATCGTGGCCGCCCTGTGGCGCCTGATGCCCGCGACTCAAGACAGTATTCGCACGGACGAGCCCGTGCGCGTCGCCTCGAACGAGCCCGAAGTGGAAACGACCCCGGCGATCGTCGCCCCGGCGGACATCCCCGATCCCGAGCTCTTGGCTGCGCTCGACGTACTCGAGGACTGGGAGCTGTTGGTGCCGAGCGATCTTGACTTGCTCTTGGGCTCGCTCGACGAGACCGAGACCGAGCTGCTGCTCCTTGACGTCGCATCCGATGATGCCGAGGACGACTCGGAAGGCTAAGCCATGAAGCTCATCCGGTGCACATCCCTGATCGCGGCGCTCTTCTTGAATGCGGCCTCAACGCTTGCCTTCGCGCAGGAGCCCGGCCCGGCTTCGCGTCCGGTGGTCCAAGAGGCTCCCGATGTGAACGAGCCCGCACCGCTCGAGCGCTGGCAGAAGATGACCCCCGAAGAGCGCGCGAAGTTGAAAGAGCGCTTCGACGAGCTGCGCAAGATGTCGCCGGAAGAGCGCGAGGCTCTGCGTGCCCGCGCGCGCGAGCTAGAGACGGAGCGCGAGCGCCTCGAGGAGAAGCTGGGCCCCGACATGCGCGAGCGCCTGCGCCACTTGCCTCCCGAAGAGCGCGACCGCATCTTGCGCGAGCATCAAATGGACGAGCGCCGTCGTGCCGGTGAGACCGTGCGCGAGGGCCTCGACCCCGAGCGCGCCGATTGGGTCGAGCGCATGATGGGGCACGATCACCCGCGACCGTCCCACGACCTGCGCCGCGAGCTGCGTGGCAAGCTTGAGGATCGCATGATCGAGCGCTGGCACGACGGCGGAAGCCTGGATGCCAAAGAGCGCGAGCGCCTGATGGCCTTGTCGCCGAAGGCGCGCGTGGACGAGCTCTTGCGGATCCACCGCGACCGCATCGTGAAAGCGGTCGATGTGAGCGGTCTGCCAGAAGGTGTGAAACTTGAAAAGTGGCAGAAGCTGCTCGCCGAGCCGAAACCCGAGCGCTTCCTGAAGCAGGCGCGCAAGCTGGGGCTCGATTGCCTGGCCCCGCCGCCCGGCGATCCCGGACAGCCAGGTGCTGGCCGGGGCCCCATGCCGCACGAAGGTAAGGGGAATGGGCGGCCACCCTTCTCGCCGGCGATGCACGAGCTGGGCGAGCTGTTGCGGCCGACTTTTGAAGACCGCATGGATGCGGCGGATAAGCCAGAGGAAGAGCGCCATGTCTTGATCGACGGGCGCGTCGCCAAGCGCCTCCGCGAGCGCTTGGCGGATTCGACCTGGCTGGCTGAACTCGAGCGCTTGCCGCTGAAGGGCCTTGGCGATGGCGAACTGATCGACAAGATGCGCGGCTTCATGCGCGCTCAGCGTGGGCAGCGCGGACCCGAAGAGCGCGAGCCGTCGCGCCGTGGCGGGCCCCGCTAGCTGACTCGGCGCAGACTTGTGGGACATTGAGGTTCCCGGCGAGCTCAGGATCGGGATAATCCTCAGTAGGCCCCGCAATGCGGGCTAAACCCTGCCGATGCAGCGGACGGCCTTTCGGCCGCTGATGATCTCCAGGCCGCGCCATGTCCGACGCCTCCACGACTCATCTGATCCCGACCGCGACACCGCGGCAGCTCCTCGACCGCATCGGACCCGTTGCGGACGGCCAGCGGACCGTTGTGATCGACCTGCGCACCCCGAAGGAGTTTGCCGAGGATCACGTGCCCGGCGCGCTGAACATCCCACTGTTCCGCAACGACGAGCGCGCGCTGATCGGCACCTTATATAAGAGGGAGTCGCCCGAGGAGGCCTTCGCCAAGGGTCGCGAGGTCGTCGCCGAGCGCATCGTTCAGCTGTTCGGCGAGATCGCGGAGACCGTCGGCTGGGACGTACCGGACGTCGATCTGGCGAGCCGCGTCCTTGCCATGACCGAGTCCGGCATCGGCGGCTTGGAGGAGAACCTGACCGAGGCGCCGGTCGCCGAGCTGCCCGAGCGCACCGCGATCTTCCACTGCTGGCGTGGCGGCCTGCGCTCGAAGAGCGTCGTGGCGCTTCTGCGGCTGTGCGGTCTCGAGCGCGCCTTCTGCATCGAGAACGGCTACCAAGGCTACCGCCGGGCCGTGCTCGACGAGCTCGAGGCCTTCACGGCGCCAAAGACCTATGTGATCCGTGGCTTCACGGGCACCGGCAAGACCTTGGTGCTGCGCGAGCTCGAAAAGCTGCGTCCGGGCTGGACGCTGGACCTTGAGGGCCTCGCCGGCCACCGCAGCTCGATTCTGGGCATGGTCGGCTTGCAGCCGGTCACGCAGAAGACGTTCGAGTCCGCGCTCGCCTCACGGCTGCGCGAGATCCCGAAGGACGGCCCGATGGTCGTCGAAGGCGAGAGCCGCAAGATCGGCGACCGCATCCAGCCCGCCAGCATCTGGCAGGCGCTCCAGGCGGGCACCAACATCCACCTGACGGCCACGAAGGCGCGCCGGATCGAGGTCCTGATGGAGGACTACCTTGCCTGTCGCTCGAGCACGGCCGAGCTGCGCGAAAAGCTGCCCTTCATCGAGAAGCGCCTGGGCCCGGTCGCCTGGAAAGGCCGCCTCGTCAGCATGCTGGACACGGGCGCGACCAAGGAGCTAACCGAGGTGCTTCTTGATGCCTACTACGACCCCTTGTACAGCCACTCGGAAAAGAACAAGAGCTACGAATTGGCGCTGAACATGACCGATCCGAAGAAGGCAGCCATCGAGATCGCAGACTGGATCGAACAAGACCAAAATCACGAGTAAGATAGCGTCCCCGTGCTTGAGGTCGGATCAGCGACATCAATACGGCAGACCCGAGAACGAGCAACGAGAACCAGGGACTAGCGCTTCAAGCGAAGCTCCCCCCAAACCCGCCAAGCGCCCCTCTCCTCCCCCTCAAGAGGTGAGCACCGCAAAGCTAGGTGCCGGGTGGAGGGGGTCAGGGAGCGCTTGGAGGGCCAAAGGCCCGACGCGCTCCCCCCCTCCGCCCGGCACCCAGCGATCAACGCGCAGCCTCCCCCCCCCCAATTCATCATGTGTGGTTTCATTGGCATCTACGGTCCTGACGGCACGGACGTCGCACCCCAGATCTACGAGGGTCTGCTGGCGATCCAGCACCGTGGGCAAGACGCGGCGGGCATCACGACCTTCACGGATCAGTTCCACGTGCAGAAGGGTTTCGGCATGGTCCGCGACGTCTTCGACGAGGACAGCATGGGCCGCCTTGCGGGCAACATTGGGGTCGGCCACGTGCGCTACCCCACGGTCGGCACGGGCAGTGCCGAGGACGCCCAGCCGTTCCACCTGACGTTCCCGGTCGGGATCACGATGGCGCACAACGGCAACGTCACGAACTTCCTCGAGCTCAAGGAGACGCACTTCCAAAGCTCGGGCACGCGCCTGAACTCGTCGTGTGATCTCGAGGTGATCCTGTTCGTGTTCGCGACCGCGCTGCGCGACCGCGTGCGCCCCGGCCACATGGTCGACATGGAAGACATCTTCCACGCGGTCGGCGAGGTCTACCGCAAGGTTCGCGGCGCGTACTCGGTCGTCGCTAGCCTGCCGGACGTGGGCATGTTCGCTTTCCGCGATCCGTACGGCATCAAGCCGATCGTCTTTGGCGAGCGCGGCGAGGGCACCGAAAAGTCGTTCGCCGTCGCGTCCGAGAGCGTCGTTTTGGATGTGATCGGCTACGAGCGCACGGTCGACGTTGGCCCGGGCGAGGTGATCTTCGTGGGCCGCGACCGCAAGGTCGTGCGCCGCAAACTGATCGCCAAGAAGCACACGCCGTGCATCTTCGAGATGGTGTACTTCGCGCGTCCCGACTCGATGATCGACGGCATCTCGGTCTACAAGACACGCCTGCGCTCGGGCGAGGCGATGGCGCAGCAGTGGCTCGATCAGAAGTCGCCGACGCCCGATGTGATCATCCCGATCCCGGACTCATCGCGCGAGGCCGCCATGTCGATGGCGCGCGCGCTCGACCTCCCGTATCGCGAGGGTCTGGTGAAGAACCGCTACATCGGGCGCACCTTCATCATGCCGAACCAGGACAGCCGTCAGAACTCGGTGCGGCGGAAGCTGAACACGATCGACCTTGAGTTCAAGGACAAGCGCGTGCTGCTTGTTGACGACTCCATCGTGCGTGGCAACACGGCCAAGCGCATCGTGAAGATGGCGCGCGAGGCGGGCGCGAAAGAGGTCTACTTGGCCTCGTGCAGCCCCGCGCTTGTGGCGCCGTGCCCCTACGGCATCGACATGGCGACGAAGACCGAGTTCGTGGCGACCGGCCGCGGGCCAGAGCAGGTTGCAGCGGCGCTCGACGCCGACTACGTGATGTACCTCGAGCGCGAGGCTCTAAACGATGCGGCCCGAGCAGGCAACCCGGACATCAAGGAGTTCTGCAACGCGTGCTTCACAGGTGAGTATCCGACCGGCGACATCACCACCGAAGTGCTTGAGGCGATTGGCGGCGAGCGCAAAGACAATCAAGGTCAGCTGGAGTTTGCGGCGAAGAGTTAGGTCGTGAGGATCCTGATCACAAGCCCGGTGTTTCCGCCGGACCTCGGCGGCCCGGCCGTCTACGTGCCGAGCGCGGCGCGCTTCTTTGTCGACCGCGGCCACGAGGTCGGGGTCTTGGCGTTTTGCTCCCAAAAGGAAGTCACCGGCTTCCCGTTCGAGGTGAAGACGATCAGCCGCGGCAACCTGCTGTGGCGCTACATCAAGGCCTTCTGGTTCGTGTTCCGCGAGGCGAAGAAGTACGACGTGGTCTATGTGCAGGAGCACATCGCGCTCTTCCATGTACTGGGCGCCTGGCTCGCGCGCCGGCCCGTTGTGATCCGCATCATGGTCGACGGCGCGTGGGAGATCTCGCATCGCTTTGGCCTGATCGGCGACGACGACATCAACCTGTTCGAGACGAAGGACTACGGCTGGAAGGTCAAGCTGATCCGCGCTCTGCAGTTGTTCTGGTGGAACCGCGTGCATCGGATCATCGCGTGCTCGGACTTCTTGCGCTGGATCCCGATCAAGCGCTACGGCATCGCCGAGACGAAGTGCCTGCGTGTGCACAACGCCTACAACGGGCCGAAAGTCGAGGACGTCACCGAGACGCAGGCCGAGGCGCGCACCCAACTTGGGCTCTCTTCTGAGCCGCGCTTTGTGCTGACGATTTGCCGGCTTGTGGTTTGGAAGGGCGTCGACTTCATCATGCGCGCGCTGCAAGACCTGCCCGACGATGTGCACCTGTTGATCGCTGGCGACGGCGAGATGCAGGAAGAGTGGGAGCGCTTGAAGAGCGAGCTTGGCTTAGACGACCGGGTGACGTTCCTGGGCAACGTGCCGCATGCAGAGATCCCGTTGTACATCCGCTCGGCGGATCTGTTTGTGCTGAACAGCGAGTACGAGGGGCTGTCGCACACGCTGCTCGAGGTGGCGTCGCTCGGCACAGCCATTGTGTGCACAGGCGTGTGCGGCAACCCCGAGGTCGTCGAGGACGGCGTGAACGGTTTCCTAGTGCCGCCGAAGAGTCCCGCACCTTTAGCCGAGGCGATGAGCAAGGTGCTAGAGGATCCCGAGCTGGCGCGGCGCTTCCGCGATGCAGGGCTCGAGAAGATGAAGGGCTTCACGCGCGAGACCACCTTCCCACAGGTGATCGAGATTCTTCAAGCTGCCGCGGATTCGCGGAAGTAACCCCGGCAAGGAGGGGGTGGTGCGCCCGACAGGATTCGAACCTGTGACTTCTTGCTCCGGAGGCAAGCACTCTATCCAGCTGAGCTACGGGCGCACTCGTGTCGCGTAGTGTGGTGCGAATCGGGCCGAAGGGCAAGCCGCGGGGCGCGAACCCGTTAGGAGTTTCGATCGCGGCGTGAGACAGCCCTGGGGCGGTTTTCGGGTAGAACGCTCACAACTCCATACAGCAGACGCATTTGCGGCAGACGAAGGACTTGAAAAGTGGCCCTCAATGCCCCATAGGATGGGGTCACCTTCGTCCTAAGGAACGGCGGTTGACGGAATCCACGGGTTACCCGTATGATCCAACTGCGTAGTAGACATCGGTGGCCGTTCGGATTTACCCGAATGGCGCCGCGGTCCCTCATACCGTTCACAGCATGCTTGACTCCTCCTCTTCAGTAATTGGGAAGCTTCTGATCTTGCCCTGCCTGGCACTCACAGCCGGCGGGTACCTGTTCGGACTCTCCTTTGAAGAGAGTCAACTGAGCGCTGCTCCACTGGGTTCCCTGGACCTGGACCAGGACGGCCTTGTCGACGCGCAAGAGTCCATCCTGCTGACGGATGCGTTCCAAGCCGACTCCGACGGAGACGGCTTCAGTGACCTGGAAGAGTTCAGCCGCGGCAGCGACCCAACCGTATTCGCCGAGACACCAGGTGCCCCCGTGGGCGCCCTGGCGATGACCGGGCGCGCACAGAATGGCGTCTTCCGCGCAGTGACGGCCTTGTACGTGCCCGGGGGAAGCCTCGCGGGAGCCACCGTCTCCTTTGGCGCCCTCGCGGGTGGCAAGATGGCTCCTCTTGATCCAATGCTGTTCTTTACGGGGGCCAACCTGACGGTGATCCCCACAGGGACGGGCAACGACTTGATCTACGTGCTTGAGACACCGGTTCCCGAGTCTCTGATCTTCGCCTTGGGCAGCGCCTCTTTCTTTGCGACCTACGCTTCGCCGGGCGCGACAACCGTCGAAGCAGCTACGGCCATCAACTTGCTGGGCGTGAACGGCGTGGTGGCTCAGATTGTCGGCGGCACGGCGGGCGCGGGCAGCACCTATCGGCCCCTGGCCGACGATCCGGACATTCCCGCCACCTGGACGCCCGCGCAGGTTTGCGTCCAGAACCTCACAACCGTCGGGGTTGTGGGCTCGGTCCTTCAGCAGGTCGTTGATTCGGCCGCGTGTGAACCCATTCAGTCGGACTCGTACTGCCCGCCGGATTGCACGAACTTGACGGGGACGACCCGCGAGCTGATCGATCCCCTCGGCCTTATCGGCGGATAAATTGGGGCGATTGGGCCCGAGAACGGACCGCGCATTGCGGAAACAGAAGTCCTTCGGAACCCACATCGCAAGGGCTTCGTCACTATAAGGACCATGGCTTCGCCCAAGATAGACCCAGATCGTGCGCTGATTGAAGCGTGCCAAAAAGAGCAGCTGGAAGGGCTTGAGGGCCCTTTTCGCGACCTCTACGATCTCTATAAGGATCGGGTCTACAACGTCTGCTATCGCGTCACTGGGAATGCATCGGACGCTTTGGATGCCTCGCAGGAGACTTTTGGAATCCTCTTCCGAAAAGTGGGCGACTTCAGGTTCCAGTCACGTTTCTCTAGTTGGGTGTACCGAATAGCCATCAACGCGAGCATCGACCTGAAGCGTCGCCAGAGTTCTCGCCGCCTCGCTTCGCTCGAGGCCATTACCGAGAGCCGGACAGGTGATGGTGTCCATTTCGAGCTTGAAGATGAGCGCCTCGAGATGCCTGCCGACACGGCCTCGCGCCACGAACTCGAGGCTGAAGTCCAACGCGCCATCGGTCGGCTCTCGCCCAAACTGCGCACGATCACCGTGCTGCGCTACATCGAGAACCTCTCTTACGACGAGGTCGCCGAGACCCTCCAGATCAGCCTTGGGACCGTGAAGTCCCGCCTGTCGCGCGCGCACGCCGCGATGGACCGCGAACTCTCTCCAGTCCTCCACAAGCACTACTTGGGCTAGCCCCGCCCTTCCGAATCGTGAAACCCACCCCTCAGACATGCGCCGACGTTCGCGAGCTCTTGCTCGTGGATCGCAAGCGCGCCGAGCAGCATGCAGCGGGCTGTCCCGACTGCGCGATGTGGCTCGAGCGTCAGGGACGCGTTGCGGGTGTTTTGGGTTCGATGGATCGCTTGGTGACGCCTTCCGAGCTCGACGGACTTGTGGCCGAAGGCCTCTCCGTGGGCAATGGGGCAATCTTGGGCGCCCTGCGTGGCCTAGAGCGCCTCGAGGCTCCCGAGCAGCTTGACGACCTGTTGGCCCGCAGCCTGGTCGCGGAAGCCGAGACCGAGTTCACGGCTGATACCCAGCTGGAGATTCCCGCTTGGACCGCCTTGCTCAGCGGGCTCGAGCCCCAGGCAGCGCCCGCGGTGCTCGACCGCTTGGTAGATGAAGAGCTTGCCGATGCATCTCAAGCCCTGACCCGACGCTTTGCCGGCGGACTGTTCCGGAAGGCGAGCCCGCGGGCTCTCTCCTCGAGGGTCGCCAAGGATCTAGACACTCCGGCGGCGACAAGAACTGGAATCTCCCGGTACCGCTGGTTGCCTCTGAGCAGTGCGGCTGCTGCCGCTCTTTTGATCTGGATGGCCTCTCCAGTGCTCTTCAAGGACGCTCCCAAGCCCACTCCCCGGTTCCGCGTGGTCCACGTTGAGAGCCTGGCCAGCATGGACCCTCTTGCAAGGTCCTTGGTTGAGGGCTTCGCAGGTGGCAGGGTTCTGAGTATGGATCGGCGCAAGAACAACAAGGGGAGCGAGCTCTAGTGAAGCACTTCGCTCTCCTTATAGGTTCGCTTCTTCTGGCGGTGGCGCTTGCCACCGGCTGTAGCTCATCGTCGCTGGCGGGTAGCCCCGAGCTCGATCTGATCAGCCAGGTTCAGGACGCGCCCAATCGGGTCCAGCACAGCGGCACGCGCAGGGTCGAGTCCTACTATCAACTCGACGGCTCCGGCGAAGCCCTGATCTACCGCGAGGAAGTGCAGGCCGATGGGCAGGGACACTTTGCCATCACGCCCCTTGGCGCGGTGCAGGGCGGTCCCAGTAACTCGGCCGAGTTCATCGCGATTCAGATGATCCGCGCGGGGTTCAACTTCCGCTACCGGGACTTCCTGGTGCGCGACCTGACAGCCTTCTTGAACAACTACCAGCTGATCAGCGCAAACCAAGTGGTTCAGATCGCTGGTCGCGACTGCTTGCAGGTGGAGATCATCCGCAAGGACGGTTCGGCGCGCTACGAGGTGGCTTTGGATGTGGCGACCGGGCTTGTCTTGCGCTACCGCGAGTTCGACCACCAGGGTGCGCTGTACTCGATGATGGAGTACGAGAGCTACAACGCTGCTCCCGACCAAAGCCAGGTTGTGTTCCACCAGTCGACGAACCAAGAGGCGCCCCTGACAAGCGCCTCGGACCTTCACTTCGTCCCCTTCACGCCGAAGCTGCTGCCGGACTCGGCGTTTACGTTCCTCGAAGGAACCATCATCACGGAACCGTCAACGGGTGCCCGCTTCGCCAAGCTGAGCTACACGGACGGTGTTGAGACGATCTTCTTCCTCGATGGCGGGCCGGACGCCGCTGCGCCCACGTTGCCAACGCTTCAGGTGGGCTCGAGCTCGAACTACGCTGGCCTGACCGAAGGCCACGGCGATGGGATGGGTGACGAGGTCCGCGCGTTCCACGAGGGACCGTTGACCGTGATCTGGGGCAAGGTCTCTGGGCACTCGATCTATCTCGTGGGCAAGGTGACCGAGACCGAGCTTCTTGAGATGCTCACCTCGGCCCTTCCGTAGCGCTTCTTTTCGCAGCTTGCTCGATCCCGCCCCTTCGCGAAGGGGGGCGCCATGTTTCGGCCCTGCAAAGGTGATCCGTGCTCACAAGACGGCCTTGCGACTTGGATCTACGTTGGCTCAAGGAATGCACCGCTCGCGCCCGTTGCCTCGAACCGCCCACCCACGATCAAGCTATGAGCGACACCTCTGACATCATCGAGGTCCAACTGGAGCTCCCCGGAGGCGCCGAGGCCGCATTTCACGCCTGGACGAACGCGGAGGAGGTTCGGAAGTGGTGGGGAGGCTGGCCCGCGGGGGGGGCCCCCGAAATGCGCTTCGACGCTGAGCAAGGTGGTGCGTGGAGGTTTGCCATGTGCCTCGGTGAAACCACGCAGTGGGTCTTCGGGGAAGTCACCGAGGTGAATGCGCCGCACACGCTGCGGTTCAGCTTCGCGTGGGAGGGCAACCCGGCTCCCGAAACCCCGGTTGTTTTGGGTTTCGAGGACCTCCCAGAGGGCGGCACCCGTCTTACGTTGACACACGACCAGTCCACAGGCGGGAAAGCCTGCGTAGAGGGCTGGAGCTGGTCTCTGAATTGCCTAAGGGACTATCTCGTGGCCCAACTTGAGCCGAAATCGCCAAAACCGGCATCAAATCCAAGCTGATCCGACCTCTCAGGAGGGCTGGGGTAGTCTTCCTGTGTTCCCCGACCATCCCGCTCGACAGCCCCAGTAAGCACTATGAGTTCGAATTTCGACAACATGCCCCAGGATCCCAAGGGTCCCGAAAGTGCCGGTGAGGGCACTCCGATCGATTCTCCTGAGTACCGGGAGAAGGTGATGCGCAAGTTGAACTGCTTGATCGCTGTGTTGGATGTGGCCTGCACGAAGGTGCGCCGCTCGCTTGCTGGGCCGGAACCGGACATCGAGCGCCTGACGCGTATCCAGGCCAACTTGACCAAGACGCTGAAGGTCTGCCGCAAGGCGAAGCTGGCGCTCGAGCGCCGCGAGGCCCTGCCCGACGACCTGCCCGCATCGCTCTCCAATGTCGTGGGCGACCTGGGGATTCAGCAGAGGAAGCAAGAGAAGAAGCGCCGCCGCATGCCCACGGGCGCTTACATCGAGATGAGCTCGAACAAAGAGGTCGAGAAGTTCAAGGACTTGGGCCCCATCGCCAAGGGCGAGCTGACCAGCATCGACTTCGACGACCTCGCCGCGAAGCTGCAGGGGTAGCGCGGGGAGCGCCGCGCCAGAGTTAGCGTGAATACGGTGCTCAGCTCATCCAGTCGCGTAGGTAGCGGAAGTCCTGGCCGATGGTGCGGTGGGACAGCTTGGCGATCACGGGGGGCACGCGCTTGTACTGGTTGCGGATGATGCGCTTGGCAATCGTGCGGATGAAGTCCAGCTGGAAGCCGGCTTCGATCAGCTCGGCCTCGCTCCGGCGCTCGTCGACAAGGCGGACCAAAAGCTGGTCGGCGTCGGCGTAGCTGAAGCCTAGCTCGTCTTCGTCGGTTTGGCCTTCGAAGAGGTCGGCGGAGGGGGGCTTGTCGATGACCTCGGTCGGAAGCTGCAGGTGCCGCGCAAGTTGGAACACCTGATGCTTGTAGAGGTCGCCGAGCGGGTTGACCGCGTGGGCCGAGTCCCCGAACAAGGTCGAGTAGCCAAGCAGCATCTCGGTCTTGTTGCTGGTGCCGATCACGAGCCCGCGCCAGTCCTCGGACATGTCGTACAGGATGACCATGCGTGCGCGCGCCATGACGTTGCCGCGGCGCATGCCTTCGGGGACGGCCTCTTGATCTAGGTACCCGTCAACCATGGCGCTGATGTCAACGAGGCGCGTGGGCATCGACAACGAGTGGGCAACCAGCTTGGCGTGGGCGGCGCTGTCGGGGTTCGAGGTGCGGTAGGGCATCATGACGCCGAGAACTGCTTCGGGGCCAAACGCGCGCACGGCGAGCGCGGCGGAGACGGCCGAGTCGATGCCGCCGGACAAGCCAATGATCGCCCGGCTGAACCCGGCGGAGCCAAGCTCCTCGCGCAGGAAGCGGACCAGGATGTCCGTGACGAGTTCGGGGTGGATGTCCAGATGCGGATCAGCCACGGGGTGTCTCCACGGCTGGCTTGCGGCCCGCGCGGAGAGCGAGGCCGCTCTCGACGACCGACGGTCGCGCGTCGCGCAACAGGGGCGCGCGTTGGCGCGTGCGGAACAGCTCGGCCGACGCCAGGCGACCGGAGATCGTGCCCTCGTCGAGACCGTCGAGACCGGTCATGCGTTGGCCATCTGGGCCAATGATGCACGAGCCGCCCCCGAAGGCGACCCCGTCTTCGAAGCCGACGCGGTTCGCCCAGCAGGCGTACGCTTGCGTATGGCGCGCCGCGCTCTTCAAGAGGTCGTGCCAGACGCCGGTGGACTCAAGCTCGGGACCCGAGACGCCGCGGCCCGGTCCCGAGCTGGCGACAAGCAGCGCATCGACGGCATCGAGTGCGTACAGGTATTGGCCGCCAAGGTGCCACAGGTCTTCACATAGGAACGGGCCGAAGCGTCCGAGGCGGCTCTCGATGGGGGTCCAGCTCTCGCCGGGTGCGAAGTCGCGGGTCTCGTCGAACATGCCGTACGAGACCAGGTGGACCTTGCGGTGAGCCGAGAGCAACTTGCCGTCTTCGAAGAAGGCCAGCGTGTTGTAGCAGCGCCCGTCGGATGAGCGCTCGGGGAGGCCGACGGCGATCGAGATGCCACAGCTGAGCTCACGCAGAGGCTCGAGCTCGGGCGCATCGAGCCCAAGCGCGATGTCGAAGACCTGGTCGCGCAGGAAGTACCCCGACAGCGACAGCTCGGGGAACAAGATCAAGTCGGAGCCCTCGGCGGTGGCCGCACGGGTGAGGCGGATGTGATCGTCGAGGTTCTTCGAGATGTCGCCCAGCACGGGGTTCGTTTGGGCGACGGTGATACGCAGGTCCATAGCTACTTGGTGGTCTTGGCCGAGGCCTTCCAGGCGGCGGCGATCAGGCGGTCGGGCGAGACGCCGGAGGCCTCGCCTTCGTAGTTGAGCACAAGCCGGTGGCGCAGCGCGGGGGCGGCGACGGCTTCTAGGTCGTCTTCGTCGGCCCACGCGCGGCCGTCGAGGAAGGCGCGTGCCTTGGCGAGCAAGAGCACAGCTTGGCCTCCACGCGGGCTCGAGCCAAAGCGCAGCGAGTCTCGGATTAGAGTCGGGCTTGTGTGGCGCTGGGGGTCGGTCGCCAGCACGAGGCGCGCAGCGCGGCGCATCACCTTCTCGGAGGCCGGCAGCGCGCGGACTAAGGCTTGAGCTTCAACGAGCTCGGCCGCGGACAGCTGCGGGCTGGGCATCTCGAGCGGCTCGCCGCACGTGGCCTCTAGAATCGCGACAAGTTCGGACTCCTTGGGCATCGGCACATCGATCTTGGCGATGAAGCGATCCAGCTGGGCCTCGGGCAGCGAGTACGTGCCCTCCATCTCGATCGGGTTCTGGGTCGCGATCACAAAGAAGGGCGCGTCGAGCGCGCGGGTCTCGCCCCACGCGGTGACCTGCTTCTCCTGCATGGCTTCGAGCAGCGCCGATTGGGTTCGCGGGGTCGCGCGGTTGATCTCGTCGGCAAGCAGAACGTTGGTAAACACAGGGCCGGGTAGGAAGCGGAACTCCCGTCGGCCGGCCTCGTTCTCTTCCAAAAGGCGCGCGCCGAGGATGTCGCCGGGCATCAGGTCTGGCGTGAACTGAATGCGGCGGAAGTCCAGCTCCATCCCTGCAGCGAGGGCCCGCACGAGAGTGGTCTTGCCGAGACCCGGGGCCCCTTCAAGGAGGACATGCCCCCCGGCGATCAGGGCATACAGCAGGACTTCAACGGTCTCGCTTTGACCGATGAAGACAGAGCTGACTTCACTCTTGAGGCGGGCGAGCGCGTGCTCACTCACCTTCGTCGATGAGCTTCTCGACAAGCTCCTCGATCTCTTCGCCAGCCATCTCGGCGAACTCGGCGCCGAAGTCCAGCTCGACCACGTGAACCTCTTCGAAGTCGATGCGGCCGGTCGCGCGGCTGAACGGAATCCCGAACGTCCAAGTCAGTCCGTTGTCGCCTTCGATGACCAGCTCGACCTGATCTGCGTCCGGAACGCGGACGACTTTGTGGGAGAGTGCTTTGTAGCTGGGATCGGGCATGACTAGGGGTGGGGGCAGCTGGGGGTAGAAATCGAGCGGCTATTCTACCTTGCTAATAGCCCATCGTCGCTAGGCGGTCGAGGACCCACTCGTCGCGAAAGCGGTCCATTTGGCGCAGGTCCGGCTCCCCCTGGATCTCGAACGAGTCGTACCGCGTGATGTAGTCCGTATAGACGCCGATCGAAATGTGCCCGTGGTCCACTTTCCGCGTCTTGAGCGTGAGCAGCGAGGCCTCGGGTTTGTCCTCACGTTTCGCCGTCAGGACACCCGTCTTGTCGTAGGTGAGGTCGACGAAGTAGTTCTTCGCGACCTCGTAGTAGATCTGGTCGCGCTTGATCTCGGACGGCCGGCCACGTTGGAACCCTTGCAAGTAGTACCCAAGGCCGAAGGCGACCAGGTAGCTCTTCTCGAGGTCGTCGTGCAGGAACGTCCCACACATCCACATGCCACCCTCTTGACCGACTTTGGCTACCTGCAACGGGTAGCGCAGGTGCAGCGGCCCCTTGAAGGGCACGATGTGGCGGATGTCGTGCGCACCAAGGACCTGCAGGAAGCCTCCGTCAAGCTTGCGCTCCCACTCGCTTTCCGGCGTGCGGAGAACCCCCAGCATCTTGAGAAAGGGCAGCCGCAGCTCGTCCTTGGGCCAGTCCAAGAGCTCGTCCTCTTTGTCGAAGTTGTAGACCAGCCGCAGCTCTTCCCCGAGGACTTGATAGTCGGAGGCGTGCAGGCTCTGGGCCAGCTCCTCCATTCCCCACGCGGCCACCAAGGCTTCGCGCACGAGCGCGCGCATGCTGCGCCGCTTCGCCCCATCGGCGTCGTCGGCGAGCTGCGGATCGGACCCGCCAAAGAGTCGCTCGTGCAGATCCACAACCGCCCGACCTTCACTGCGCCCAAGCGAGCGACCCACGTAGTTTTCAAGAGAGCGCAGGTCGAGCACACGTACCCCGTGCAGGATTCGAGTCGGGAGATCCTCGAGGTCTTCAAGGACCTGTTCGTGTCCCTCTTCGTCGCGCGGCCACTGGCTCTTCCAGGCTTTGTCGCCGGCAAGACGCAAGGCGAAGGCACGCACCTCGGGCTTGCCCGATTTCGCGCTCTTCCAGTTTGCAGAGAGGTCGCCCAAGCTGATCTCGCCGACCTCGATGTTGTTGACGTTGTACTTGTTGAGAGCGAAGTCGATCAAGCCGTTCTCGTAGCTAGCCACCCGCAGCGCGCGCCGCTTGCCATCGATCTCGATGCGCAGCTTGTCGCCGGCTTCGGCGAGCCCAACGAGGAAGCTCTCGCGCAGCTCGATCACAGCATGCAAAAGCTCCAGGTCGCGGCCGGCTTGCGCGGCGAGCGGATCGTCCGGAAACTGCAACAGCGACGAGGTCAAGAGCTCCTCGGCATCCTCGAGCTCGGCGCGCGAGGCCAGCGTGCAGGCGGCGTCGAGGTCGGCTGCTAGCCCGACGGGGGCGAAGATCTGGTCGGCCGAAGCGACAAGACATAAGAGGGGAACGGCCAGCAGAGTCCGGCAGACGTTTCGAAAAGCATTCATGGCGCTGATGGGTCTAGAAGCCGAGTTCGTCAAGCTGGCCCACAAGCCACATCTCACGGAGTGGTGCTTGATCCGCGGCCAGCTGGCCCTCGATCTTAATGTTGTGGAGGCGCACAACACGATCGGAGTGGATCATGAAGAGCAGCCTTCCCTCGGAGCGGCTGTGCGCGTCGGCCGTGAAGACCTTCGTGCCATCCAGCTTCGACGTGACTTGGCCCTTCTTGTCGAGCTCGAGCTCGAGCTTGTAGGTCTTGCCCAGCTTGTAGGACAGGGGCGCGTCGCGGTTCTGCTGCGCGTTGGTCTCGCTGTCGTTGTCGACGATGTCGAGATTGCCGAACTGCGACATGCGCAGGTGCTGGTACGCGAGGTCGTCACAGATCGAGGTGTAGACGTAGTCGATTTCCGCCAGCGTGGCTTCGCTCTTCTTCTTCGTGCGTTCGTAGCTAAGCTCGTACGTCAGCGTGATGGGGCCGGCGAACGCCACGACATGTTGGAAGGTGGAGGAGCCTTGGACGAGCAGCATGTCGTCGTCGATCTCGCGGCGCACGTCTTGCGTCTTGAGTTCGGGGAACTGCGCGACAAACTCGGGCGAGTAGTTCTCTAGCGTGGGCCAGTCGGCAAGCTGCGACTTCGACTCGAAGTCGTACTCAAGGCTGAGGCTCTCGCCGTCCACCTGCGCGCTCTTCGCGGACAGGAGCGACGCGAGGTCGGTCTCGCTAAAGCGCTGGATCAAGAGTGCGCGCGCGACCTCTTGAAGGTGACCGCGCGCGTTGATGACCTCGTTCGCGGAGGCCGCTGTGGAGAGCAGATCTGCGATCGCGGCAAGGCGCTCCGCGCTGCCGGTGGACTCGCTGTCATCGATCGAGCTGAGCAGGTGCAGAATGCGTCCGCGCTCGAGTTGGCTCTCGACGCCTTCAAGGTCGGCGCTGAGGGTCTTGTCCTTCTTGAGTTCGATCGACAGGCTGCGCTTCCACTTGCCGCCAACGAGCGCTTGCGCCCATGCGCGGGCGAGCGCATCGCCGAAGACAGGCTTCTCCTTTTCCATACGGCCGACGAGCTCGCCGATGTCGATCGACGTGATCGCGAGGGAGTCCACGTCGCGTGTGTTCTCGGCCAAGAAGACCGTCTTGCGGCCGACGCGAGTGACGTCTGCTGCGAGCAGTTTGCCCTCGTAGTCGATGCGTAGTTTTTCGTCGACGGCGCCATCCGCGAGGTGCGCAAGGTAGGCCGAGCGCAAGGTCTGGAGAGCCTCGATGCCGGCCAAGCTGCGCGCCGCGGTGGCGTCGCCCGAGGCAGCCGAGAGTGCGCGGTGCGCGGCCTCGAGCTGGCCCTGCGAAGCGAGCCAGAGCCCTTCGGCGAGGCGATCTTCGGGGCGGCCGCTGGCTGCAGAGTCGCTGCGCTCGGGAAGCCCTAGCGCGGCGACGGCTTCTTCGAAAGCGGGCGGTCCATCGAGGCCGCGCGGTTCGAAAGCAAGGTCCGCATCGTGTTCGGTTGTGAGGAGGCGCGTCCAAGCCTCAAGCTCGGCAAGCGAGAGCCCGTCGGGGCTTGGCTTGTCGCCCGCTAGCGTGGCGTTGATCCAATCCCTGGTGGACTCCGCCGCCTCATCGCTTGCCAGGCCAGCAGCGAAGAGGTGCGTGGCTTGGTCGACGCGGGCTTCGAAGCGGCGCTCGGCCCAGCGATCGGCGTCGCGGCCCTCGCTGGTTCCCGCTTTCGCATCGGCCCAAAGCCCTTGGAGCCCGACCGGCGCCATGAGGTGGGCCGCGTCGCTGAGGAACTTGTCTTGGAAGCCGCCCTCGATCAGCGTGGCGATGAGGCGATCGTGCGGGCCTCGCGGAGCCGCCGCCGTCGTGGTCGTGCGCCTCTTCGAGCGCTTCGAGGAAGCGGCTATGGGTTTGGCCGTCTCGGTGGAGGCATTGGCCTGGCGCGTGAGCGCGGCGGCCTGAGTGGCGTCGTCGAGGCCGACGAGGCGGCCGACTCCCGCGATCAGGGCGCCTGGCAGCTCGACGGCGGGGGTCGCTGAGTAACTTGCGACGAGGGCCTCGCCGTACGTCTCGTTGAGGCCGGCCAGGCGCGTGCGCCGCGAGCTGCCGGGCCAGGCGAGGTCGTAGGAGATCAAGGCACCGTGCTCACCGAGCGCGGGCAGGAAGTCGGCGCCGCCCGGAGACGGCGGCGCGCTTGCGCCGCGAGCCGACCGCCAGGTGTCGGACTCGGTTGTGATCACGACGTGGATCGGGCTGCGGTCGTCGAGGCCGCCGAAGCGCTTGTCGAAGCGGGCCTCGACCGGCTGGAAGATAGCGGCGAGCTCCTCCGCAATCTTGTCCGCGCGGTCGGCGTCGGCGCCCGGCGTTAGCTCAATGTGGAAGATCAGGCCTCGCGTGGGCTCGACTTCGTCGAACTCGAGGCCGCCTAGGACCGGGTCCGCGCGCAGAGCGGCGCTGAAGTCCTGAGGGGCGTTGCCGGCGAGTGTTGGCAAGTTGAGGGCGAGTACGGAGGCGAATAAAGCCCAAATAGGCTTAGCGAGCTGAATCATAGAGAGGCCGAGTAGAGGAAGGGAAGCGATGCCATGCATGTTGTACGAACGGCGCCGACACGTTCCTACGCGGGATTCGTCGGAATGTTCGGGCCGCTTACGAGATGTCGTCGGCACTTTCGTGGGCGCGACGCAGGCGTTGTTTCTCGACCGCAAGCTCGTGTTGCTCGTCTCCGGTTGCACCGCCCGGCCGCAGAACGAGGTCCGCCAGGCCCGTCTCATGGCCGTAGAGAAGCAGGTGGTCGCCTTCGTGCAGGCAAGTCCTAGGGCCAGGCGTCCCGAGCACCCCGCCCACTTTACGATCGACGTTGAGGACCAACACGCCCTCGCCAATCAGCGCGAGCTCGCGCAGGTTCTTGCCATCGAGCCATGTCCCGGATTCGACGATCACGTGGCTGATCGAGTACCCCTTGTCGACGCGCAGAAGCGCCTCGTAGTCGTGAACCTTCAGCATGGGGAGTCGCCGGAACAGGGCCTGCAGGACCGAGTTCAGGAGCCGGTTCAAGAACTTGATGTTGGAGAACAACAGCAGCGACAAGAGGCCCACGATCGCGAAGAGGAAGCGCGACAACAGGCTCTCGTCACCGGTCTGCGAGAAGCCGACGATGAGCGCCGCGAGCGCACTAAAGAGGCCTGCGTTGCCGAGCAGCATCAGGATCTGGATGATGCTGCGGCGCGCGGCGTTGGTGACGATCGCCTCGGACTCCTTCGTGGTGAAGCCCGTCCCGGTGAAGGCGGACAGCGACTGGAAGCGCGCCATGTCCATCGAGAGCCCGGTCATCGTCAGCGCGACGGCACCCGCGCGGACGACAACGATCGAGAGCAGAACGATCAGGAGCAGGGCGGCGACTTCGTACATGGGGCCGGGCTAGCGGGTGACGCGCGCGAGGTGCCAGATCTCGAGGTCTTGCCAGATGTGGGTGCCGAGGGATTCGGTCAGCGTGTAGCCGGCGGCGGTCAGCTCGGCGTGACGCGTGGCGAGTGGCACCTTGTGGGACGGCGGGGGGCCGATGGGCAGCTCGCCGTCCTTGAACTCGAGCAGGACCAGCGCGCCGCCGGCCGTCAGGCTGTGGCGTAGGCTCTTGAAGTAGGCGACGCGATCTTCAATGTGATGATAGGTGTCGGCGATGAAGATGACGTCGCAGGAGCCCGGCGGCAGGTGCGGCGTTTCGTAGGAGGCGAGAACGGGCACGACGTTTTGGATGCCGCGTTCGAGGAGGCCGGCGCGGAGCGCGTCGAGCTGGGCCGGCTCGACATCGGCGGCGAAGACGAAGCCCTTGGGGACGGCGGCGGCAAAGGCCCACTCGAAGACGCCGGGGCCGCAGCCGACGTCGGCGAGGACGCTATCGGAGCGGAGGCCGAGGCGTTCGACGAGTTTCTGGGCGACGAGCTCGGGCTTGAGCTGCTTGACGCGCTCGTCGCCGGCGAGCATCGCGATGTAGCGCTGGGTGTCGCGCGGGCCGTGGAGGTCGCGGTTTTCGTCCGGCGCGCTTGGTGCGGCGGCGACGGGCTCTTCGTGCGCCGGCGTGGAGGGCTGGAGGGCGACGGGCGCGTCAAGCTGCGGGGCGGGTTCGGTCGCGGGCGACGAGGCGGGCCCTTGGCACGCGCCGAGGAGGAGCAGCGGAAAGAGGAGGATCGAGATCTTCATGGGTGTCGCGCGGTTTTCCCGGGGTTCGCGGGCGGTGAGGGGTGGCGAAGAGAATAATCGGGCTCCACCTATTGTCTTCCATCCATCCACGAAGTCCAAGCGGCTGAGCCATGAAGCAGAACCGGATTGAAAAAATCGCCCAGGCCCACGCGGTCGGCCTCGCTCCCGATCACGTTGTTCATAGCGGCGACTTCCTGACGGTGCGTCCCGCGCATGTGATGACGCATGACAACACGTCGCCGGTGATGGAGAAGTTCGCGTCGATCGGGGTGGCGAAGATGGCTGATCCGGCGCAGCCGATTTTTGCGATCGATCATGACGTGCAGAACCTGTCCGACGCGAACCAGGACAAGTACCGGCGCATCGAGGCGTTTGCGAAGGAGCAGGGGGTGCGCTTTTTTCCTCCCGGGCGCGGCATCGGTCACCAGGTGATGTGCGAGGAGGGCTTTGTGCTGCCCGGCACGATGGTCGTGGCGTCGGATAGCCACTCGAACATCTATGGCGGGCTCGGCGCTCTTGGAACGCCGGTTGTGCGGACCGATGCGGCGGGCTTGTGGGCGACGGGGGCGAGCTGGTACCAAGTGCCGCCGGTGACGCGCATCCATCTTGAAGGCGAGCTGGGCCGCGGCGTGTCGGGCAAGGACGTGATCATCGCTCTGTGCGGCGAGTTCAATCAGGACGAGGTCTTGAACCATGCGCTCGAGTTCACGGGGCCGGGGGTGGCGGCGCTCAGCATCGAAGCGCGCTTGGCGATTGCGAACATGACGACCGAGTGGGGGGCTCTGGCGGGCGTGTTTCCGGACGACGATCGGGTGCGCGCTTGGTTGGCGGCGCAGCTTGAGGCGCGCGGCGGGGAAGCGCTTGGGGACGTGACGCGCGAGCGGCTTGCGTGCAAAGCCCTCGTCGCCGACGACGGGGCGAGCTACGTGCAGACGATCCACTTGGATCTAACGCGCGTGGCGCCGGGGATCTCGGGGCCGGATCAGGTGAAGGTGCGCCGCTCGCTGCACGCGGTTGTGGCGGAAGGCGTCGTGATTCACAAGGCGTACTTGCTGTCGTGCGCGAACGGGCGCGCGGAGGACTTGGCGGAGGCGGCGAACGCCTTGCGGGCGATTGCGGCGGCTGGCGGCACCGCGAAGGTGGCGGCGGGGGTCGAGTTCTACATCGCGCCGGCATCGACCGAGGTGCAAGCGGCCAGTGAGGCGAGCGGGGATTGGCAGACGTTGCTCGCGGCGGGGGCGCGCGCGCTGCCCGCGGGCTGCGGGCCATGCATCGGCTTGGGTACGGGGCTGTTGGGGCCCGGTGAGGTTGGCGTGAGTGCGACGAACCGCAACTTCAAAGGCCGTATGGGGGATGCGAGCGCTCAGGCGCTGTTGGCCTCGCCCGCGGTGGTGGCGGCGAGCGCCGTGGCGGGGCGCATCGCGGCGCCTCCGGGCGGCCATGTGGCCGAGGACGGCAAGGCGGGGCGCCTCGAGCGTCACGAAGCCGCTCCCCGCAAGGCGAACGCTGTCGAGATCTTGGAGGGCTTCCCGAGCGAGGTGACAGGCGAGCTTTTGTTCCTAGATGCAGACAACCTGAACACCGACGGGATCTATGGCAAGGACGTGACCTACCAAGACGGACTGACGCCCGACCAGATGGCCGCAGCGGCGATGCTGAACTATGACCCGGCCTTTCAAGAGCTCGCCCAAGCTGGCGATGTGCTGGTCTCGGGCTTCAACTTTGGCACAGGATCGTCGCGCGAGCAGGCCGCGACCTGTTTGAAGCACAAAGGTATGGTTCTAGTCATTGCAGGCTCGTTCAGTGAGACTTACAAGCGTAACGCCTTCAACAATGGCTACATTTGCCTCGAGTGCCCAGCCTTGGTCGCAGACCTGCGCGAGCGCTTCATCGAGCAACTTCCAACACGGCGGGCCGGCCTTCAGGTTCGCATCGATTTCCGCGCCGCGGTGCTCGAGTACGACGGGGTGAGCCTTCCGCTCGCCCCGCTCGGACCCGCCGCTCAGGCGCTCGTGCTTGCCGGCGGGCTTGAAGCCCAGCTGCGAGCGCGTATCTGACCCATACAACTCTCATGTTTACTTGTCCCACTGGTCCCGTCCCCGTCTCCCGTCGCGGCCGGGCTCTACTCGAGAACCCCGTCCTCAACAAGGGCACGGCCTTCACCGAGGCCGAGCGCACCGCGTTCAAGCTGCGCGGGCTTCTTCCGCCGCACATCGATTCGCTTGAGGATCAGGTCTCGCGCAGCTACGAGGAGTACAAGCACAAGGACGAGGACCTGCAGCGGCATATCTTCCTTCGGCAACTGCAAGACGAGAACGAGACGCTGTTCTATCGGCTCTTATTCGAGCACATCGAGGAGATGACACCCGTTGTCTACACGCCCGTGGTCGGGCGCGCGTGCCAGCGTTTCGGGCACATCTTCCGGCGCCCGCGCGGGCTGTACATCAGCTATCCGAACCGCGATCAGATGGACCTGATCGTGGTGACCGATGGCGAGCGCATCTTGGGGCTTGGTGACCAAGGCGCGGGTGGCATGGGGATCCCGATCGGAAAGCTCAGCTTGTACAGCCTGTGCGGTGGGATTCACCCGCGCCGCACGCTGCCGATCCTGCTGGACCTTGGGACCGACAACCAAGAGCGCCTCGCCGACCCGCGCTATCAAGGTTGGCGGCACGAGCGCGTGCGCGGCCCCGAGTACGACGAGTTCGTCGAGCGCTTCGTGCAGGCCGTAATCCGCAAGTTCCCCCACGTGCTTTTGCAGTGGGAGGACTTCGCTTCGACGAATGCCGAGCCGCTCTTGCGCCGCTACCAGAACCGCTTGTGCACGTTCAACGACGACATCCAAGGAACCGCGGCCGTGATCTTGGGCACGATTCTGTCGGCTGTTCAAGCGAAGGGCGAGCGCTTGCAGGATCAGGTCTTCCTGAGTGTTGGTGCGGGCTCTGCTGGGTTCGGTGCGTTTGCGCTGCTTATGCGTGCGCTCGAGAGCAAAGGGTTGACCCCGGAAGAGGCGCACGCGCGGGTGTTCGTGACGGACTCGAAGGGTTTGATCTTCGAGGGGCGCGAGGGCGTCACGCCCATGAAGAAGACGATGCAGCAGCTGGCCAGCTTCAGTGAGTGGGCCGGACCCGATGGGCGCGTCGCCACGGAAGAGGTCGTCCGCCGCGCGAAGCCGACGGTCATGATCGGCGCGACCGGACATGCGAACACGTTCAACGAGGCGCTGATTCGGCCGATGCTGGAGTTCACCGAAAACCCGGTCATCATGCCTCTGTCGAACCCGACTTCCCGGGCGGAAGCGACACCAGCAGAGATTCTCGAGTGGACTGACGGCCGCGCGTTGATCGCCAGCGGCAGCCCGTTTGAGCCAGTTGTTTATGAAGGCGAGACGCGCGTCATTGCTCAGTGCAACAACATCTACATCTTCCCTGCCATGGGGTTAGGTGTCGGTGCTGTCAACGCGCGGCGTGTCAGCGAGGGCATGTTCCTCGCTTGCGCCTACGCCTTGGCCAAAGAGTCCCCCGCGCGCGACGGCCTGCACAACCCGCTGCTGCCGGCTCTGCCTCAGATTCGCGAGGTGTCGAAGCGTACAGCGAAGGCGATCGCGCTTGCGGCGCAGAAGGATGGGACGGCGGACGTGGTCTCGGAAGAGGAAGTTGTGGCGCGCATCGAGTGCAAGATGTGGGAGCCCGAGTACCCACGCTACCGCCCGGTCTAAGGAAGCTCCTTGCTGCTCACCGCCGCGATCGAAGCGATCTCGCTAGCCCGGCTAGCGTTGCTCGCCCTGCCGCTCGTGGCGGTGTTCTATTTCCTTGTCCAGTTTGGCGTGGGCGGGAAGCGCGCGGGCATGGGGCTCGTGCGCATGCTCGCGCAGCTTCTGATCATTGGCTACTTCCTGAAGTACCTGTTCGAGGCGACGAGCGCTTGGCCGGTCTTGGCGGTGCTGACCGTGATGGTTGTTGCCGCTAGCTGGATCGCTCTTGGCAGTGTTGCCGAGAGGCGGTCCTCTTTGTTTCCGAGCGCGCTTGTGTCCGTCGTGGTCGGCGGGACGCTGGTGCTTCTGCTTGTGGTCTTCGGCGTGCTGCAGCTTGAGCCCTGGTACTTGCCGTCGAAGGTGATCCCGCTCGCGGGCATGATCTACGCCAGCTCGATGAACAGCATCAGCTTGGCGGCCGAGCGCTTCTTTGCCGAGCGACGCAATGGTGCGGCGGTTCTCGACGCGCGACGAACCGCCTACAACGCCGCCCTGATTCCAATCGTGAACACGTTGTTCGCGGTCGGGCTCGTCTCGATCCCCGGGATGATGACGGGCCAGATCCTGTCGGGCGTCTCGCCGCTTGTCGCCGCGCGGTACCAGATTCTGGTGATGGGGATGTTGCTTGGCGCTAGCGGGATTGCGTCGGCGCTGTTCCTACAGCGTCTCGTTCGCGACGAGAGCGAGGTCACTAGGTAAGATGGGGTTGGCCTCGCCAACCCGCTCCGCAATGCAGGCCACGTCTCTAAAGGATTCCGACCCCCTAACTTTCGATGAAGTCTTATCTGGTGACCGGTGCGAACCGAGGCATTGGCCTCGAACTCTGCCGCCAACTCTGTGCCCTCGACCAAGAAGTGTTTGCCGTTTGCCGCACAAGCTCTCCCGAGCTCGATGCGCTGGATGCCACCGTGTACGCCGGGGTCGATGTGACGGATGCGGAGGCCGTCGAGAAGTTGGCTCTCGAGATGGACTGCATCGATTTAGACGTCCTGATTCTGAACGCGGGTATCTACGAGCACGCCGGATTCGCAGAGCTCGGCGAGCCGGCCTTCGAAGACATGCGCCGGATGTTCGAGGTGAACGCCATTGCACCGCTACGGCTGGCACACTCGCTGGTGGATTGCCTGTACGAGGGCTCGAAGATGGCGATCGTGACCAGCTTGATGGGATCGATGGGCGACAACGGCTCGGGTGGGTCTTACGGCTACCGGATGTCGAAGGCGGCGGTGAACGCGGCCGGCGTGAGCTTGGCGCGCGACCTTGCGCCGCGTGGGATTTCCGTGGGGCTCCTGCACCCGGGCATGGTGGCGACGGAGATGACCGGCGGGCAAGGCATCACGGCCGAAGAGTCGGCGACTGGGCTCTTGGCGCGGATCGCGGAGCTGTCGACCGAGACCACGGGCCGGCTCTGGCATCAGGACGGCCGCGAGCTTCCTTGGTAGTGGACGGCGCGCTGCCAGGTCTGCGGGGCCAGCGTGCGCTGGTGACCGGCGGGACGCGCGGCATCGGTCGCGCGGTGGTCGAGCTGCTTGCCAGCAGCGGTGCCGAGGTCTTTGTGATTGCGCGGGACGGCGAGCGCTTGCAGCGCCGGCTTGCGGCGTGGCAGGGCGAGGATGGCCTCGCTGTTGATGGCCTTGCGATTGACGTCACCGATGCGGAATCGCGCTCGGCATTGCTGGCCCGATTGGAAGAGAAGTGGGGCGCGCTCGACATCGCGGTTCTGAACGTGGGAACGAACATCCGCAAGGCGGCGGTCGACTACGCGCCCGCGGAAGTCGAGGCCGTTTTTGACACGAACCAGCGCGCCGCGTTTGCCTTGGCAACGGGGCTGCATCCTCTCTTGGCGAACGGCAACGCCGCCGCGATGGTGTTTGTGCTTTCGGTGGCCGCGCACACACACATTCCAACCGGCGCGCCTTACGCGATGACGAAGGCGGCGCTTGTGCAGCTTGTGCGCAACTTGGCCGTCGAGTGGGCGCCCGATGTGCGCGTAAACGCGGTGTCGCCGTGGTACACGAACACACCGCTTGTCGAAGGTGTCTTGGGCGAGCCCGCGTATCTCGAGCGCGTGCTTGCGGCGACTCCGCTCGGGCGCATTGCCGAGCCTGCGGAAGTGGCCGCTCCGATCGCGTTCCTAGCGTCGCCCGCAGCGTCGTTCGTGACGGGCCAGACGCTAGCGGTGGACGGCGGGTTTCTCGCTCGCGGTTTCTAGCTAGAGGTCACGCGTTCGCGACGATCGCGACGACGATTGCGAAGAGGACTGCGGCGCTGATGGCCGCGACGGCGAACACGCGCTTGAACGAGATCGGCGCTTCGCCCGTCATGATGCTCGCGTCTTGGCCCGACACGACGGCGCGGTACAGCTTCTCTTTGTAGCGGTACGCCAGCACCCATGCGGGGAAGGCAAGTCGGTCGGTCTCGAGGCTGCGCAAGAGCACAGACGTGTGCACCTTGCGAACACTGCGACCGGGGACGTAGTCGGCCGCGATCTCGGCCGCGGCTGCGGACTCGACCGCCGAGGTGATGCGCTGCCTGGCCGCCGAGCGCTGCACATCAAACGTCTCGCGATGGACTTCGCCAAGGTCAAGGGCGCAGTCCGCGGCGGGCTCTTCTCGCAGATCGTTTAGGTCATAGCTGCCGGCGATGACGTCGATCTCCTTGCCAGACAAGCCGCGCGAGGCGGACACCAACAAGTTGTCGAAGCGCAGCTGCGCACGCCCCGCATGCGGCGCCCACGCCGAGCGGTGTGAGCCCTCGTTCGAGTCGGCCGTCCAGGTCACATCGCAGTCGGCGTCGAACACCCAGCCGACCCACAGGATGGGCTTCAGGGCCTCGAGGCGCGAGCTGGAGGCCAAGTCCGCCGGGCGGAAGAAGCCGCGCGAGCCGAGCCACTTCTTCAGGCCGCTGGCCGCCTCGTCGTGGGAGACTTGAAACGGCAGGAACGCGCCGGTCTGCTCGGGCGGATCGACGAGCTCTTCTGTGTGCATCACGGATGAGCAGAACGCGCACGCGGGCGCACCCGCCGCAGCGTCGTAGGAGACCGCCGCGCCGCAGCCACCGCAGCGCAGGATCTGAATGCGCAAGCTAGCCTCGGTGACGTCTTGTGCGGGAGTGCTGAGCCCACAAACCGCGCAGCGCAAATCGCCGCGCTCGATCGGGCACGAGCAGCGCTCGCACTGGCCAAGAGCAGCGCTCATGCGAAGCCTCCCGCTGCCGCAACGATGACAAGCACCACGACCGCAACAAGTGCGATCACTCCGATCGAGAAGGCCGCGATCTTGATCCACGAGCGCGGCAGGACGCCCTGCACCTCGCCGGTCTGCCCGTTCACAAGAACGCGCAGCGTGTGCTCTTCGCCGCCGTTCATGTAGCGCGCCGCGAAGACCCAAATCGGAAGGAGCACCAGGTCGGTGTTCTCCTCGGAGAAGTCGGTCTCGAACGACTCGAGCCGCGAGCTGTCGCCCGGCAAGAACCGGCTGATCTTAGCCTTGACGGCCTGCATGCCCTCGTCGCGCGCGGCCGCATCACCTGCGCCGCGGTCGAGCGTCGCCTCTTCGGCGGCCCATCCCGACACGACCGCCGGGTCGTAGCGGCGCAGCGCGCCCAAGTCGAAGGGCTCGATCGTCTCAAGCTCGGCATTGCCCAGCCCCGAGCTCGCCGTGACGACCAAGTCGTTGACGTAACACGCGTGCTCACCGGCAAGCTTGCGCCACTCGGTCTTGGTCACCGTGCGCGTGCGTACCTGCGTTTTGCCTTTCGAGTCCGTCGTGGTGTACGTCTCGGTCGTGGTGTAGTTCTCGCCGATCGAGGCTCGGAAGCGCGAGCGTGCGACCGCACTGAAGATCCAAGCTGGCAAGTAGATCCCGCGCGTCGAGGTGACCTTCGCGGCCTTGATCGCGCTCGGTGCGAACAGCCGGCCGCGGCTGAGCCAGTTCGCAACGCGGCGCTCGGCCTCTTCCGTTGGCACGTGAAAACCCAGGATGAAGTCCGGCGCCTCGCGCCTTGCACCACCGTCTGTGACGGGCCGATCGACGACCGACGGCGACGCGCAATACGGGCAGACCGCCGCAAATTGTGTCTTGGGCAGCGTGAGCGTCGCGCCGCAGTCACCGCATTGAATCTCAAGCGTGTTGGCGTCGGGCGCGCGCGTGGAGATGGAAGCCATGTCGAACTTTACTCCACAACCGTGAGCCGCATTCCAGGTTCTAGCACGCCACTTTCAATCACGCGCGCGAGGAAGCCACTGCGGCCGACCATCAGGTCGGGAAAGCGCGCGTCGATCGCCTTCAGCGTGCGGCATGGTGAGCGAATGTCCAGAAGCTCGATCACGACTGGCTGCTTCGCCTCGGGTGCGCCGCAGGTCAGGCGCATGCCCGGGCGCAGCAAGCGAAAGTCCAAAGCGCGGACAAGCAAGTTCTCGCCGTATCCGCCGGGCCCCAACTTGGGAACGCCCTCGGCTTCCAGCTCTTCGCGCTCTTCGATCGACAGCAAGCACAGTGCACGGTGGTCGCCGCCGTGCACTTCGATGTTGTGGCCGTCGCCCCGAATGCCTGCAGTGCCAACCGCGGCCCGGGTTTGCTCCTGCTTGGGGATCCCGCCGGGGCCCGCGCAGACCGCGAGCACAACTCCAGATGCGCTCACTCCTTGAGGAACAGGTAGTACAGCTGGCCTTCGCTTTTGATGCGCCCTGCGAGCGCCTCCGCGTCGGGCCCGATGCCCATGTACAGATCCGTGCGGCCCGCGGTGCGGATTGCGCCGCCGGTGTCTTGGTCCATCAGAAACTGATGCATCGGAATGCGCTCGGCGGGGTCGATGCCAGGCAGGTCGGCATCAACGAAGCACAGCGAGCCGCGCGGAAAGATCGTCTTGTCGGTAGCGATCGAGCGCTTCGCACTCACGGGCACATCAAGGCTGCCGTGTGGCGTGCCCTCAATCGGCTGGAAGAACACGTACGACGGGTTGCGGAACAGGTACTTCTGCACGAGCTCGGGCGGCGCGGTCTCGGACCAAGTGCGGATGGCCTGCAGGTTCAAGCCAGAGGCGGGCAGCACGCCGTCCTCGATTAGCTCTTTCCCCAAGCTGTGGTACTCCGCGCCGTTTTTGCCGGCGTAACCCAAGCGGTAGATGTCGCCGTTCTCAAGTTGAATGAACGCCGAGCCATTGACGTGCGCGATGAACGCATCGAGCGGGTTCTTCAGCCAAGCGAGCTCGAGCCCCTTGTCCTTCAAGAGCCCACCGCCGTCGATCACCGAGCGCCCCGGATACGGCAGCGGCTTTTCGACACCCGCGACACGCCAGCCCAAGGTCTTGCCAGCCTTGTCCTTCTCAAGATCGGGCGGCAGCGCGTACAGCGGGAACTGATACTCGCCACCTTGCGCCATGCGGCCCTCCAAGAGCGGCGTGCAGTACCCGGTGAACAGAACGCCACCGCCGCGACCGTCCCAGCCCGCGCTCTTGTACCAGGTGAACTCCTCGCGCACGCGCTGGTCGAACTCGCGCCGACTTGTCGAGTCGGTCAACAGCTCGCGAAAGCGCACGAGGCTGCTCTCGGCGCGCTCCCACGTGACACCTTCCGTCGGGAAGAAGCCCTTCGCGTGCGGCCGCCGGATCCAGGCGATCGACTGATCGAGCGAAGGCAAGAGGTCGTCGCGAAACGCCCAATCGACAGCGAAGTCGGGGACGTCGTCGGCATCGACTTCAAGCAGCGCCGGCGCGCCATCGGGCAGCGCCTGATCGAAGTTGGGAGTCGTGACACAGCTCGCCAAAAAGGCCAGCCCTACGCTAAGAACGAGACGGGAGAGAGAGATCATCCCCCGAGGATAAGGTCCAAGGCGCGCGAGCGTTAGCGCGACTCTTCCATGACGCTGAGCTTGTACTCAAACTCGTTCGCAACGGCCGTCGGGTCGAGCTCGATCCGGAGCGTCCCGGACTCAACCTGGTCTTGAAACTCGATCATGATGATCGCAACGTGTACGGGGCCGGCCGCCGTGCCAACCTTGACCGCCCCCAAGCCAACCAGCTGAAAGCCGACACCAAAGATGTCGTCTTCAAAGGCCAGCTTGAGGTCGGCCGCCAAGACCTCGATGTCGCCGGGCTCGCACGTGAACGCACCACCGTGTCTCATCGTCGCCGTGAATGAAGACCCGCTCGAGTAGCTCGAGCTGCCCCCGCCAAGGGTGGCTGTCCAGTCGGTCGCGAGGCTCGAGGCCGCCTCCATGATGGGCACCGGCGCCATGCTGTCCCCGTACTCACTCGCCGGAAAGGACATGCCGGAGAAGCACGCCGCGAAGACGAGTAAGAACGGGGAGATGAGCTTGGTGAGGTTCATGAAGTCCTATGCGCGGCGAACCCGCCGCCATTGCTAAACGGTCAGTTTGGCGAGGCGGGCATCGCGGTCCGCGGCAAAACGCGCAATCCCAGCCCACAGGCTCTCGGGGTCGATGTGCGCCTCGCGCTTGATCTCGTCCATGCTGCCGCCCGTGCGCCAGCGGTTGTCCCAGTCCGAGCTCATCGCGTAGCTCTCGGCCACTTTCGACGACAGCCAGTCGTGCATCAAGCGGCGCCCGCCGTTGGTGACAACGGTCGAGTCGAGCCACTCGCCATACGGCAGAACCGAGTCGCGATAGGCCTCGTCCTGCGCCTGGAACAGCTCCCAAGAGCCGGCCATCACGATCTTCACGTTCGGGCCTTCGCCCGCGATGAAGCGCGGCAAGAGCTCGAACATCGAGTCGGTCGTCGACGTGCCTTGGACCAAGATCGTGCCCTCCTTCGGGCGCGTGGGATCGAAGTCGCGGATCACGTAGGCACCGCGCGCGGCTTCCTTATAGGAAGGCACACCGAGGGCCGCGCGGTCGGGGATCTTGATCCCGGGGCGCGTCAGGTGCAGCGCGATGATCGGCTGCGGCATCTGCAACGCGGCGGCCAGCATCGGCGCGACCTCGTTGTGCTCCCACGGTGTCAAGTTGATGACCTGCCCCTCGGGGAACAGTTGCGTGACCCCCGGCGAGAAGATGCCAAAGTGCGTGCGGCTGTCCTCGGCCGTCTCGGGACCGGAGTGGCCGACGACCCAGATCGCCTTGCCCACCTTCAGCTCGCAGTCTTGGGCAAGCTGACTGAACAGGCGCAACATCCCGTACTTCAAGTACGAGAACGACCCGTAGGTACTGAACGTCGCCCAGTAGCCCTTGAACTCTTCCATCGGCTTGTCAGCAAAGTTCACCGTCGCCATCCCAACGCCGAGCCCCGAGTTCGTGAACTCGGTGATCTGCTGCGGCAGCAAGCTGCCGCCGGGGTTCTTATTGCGCTCGTACCAGCCGAAGCCCTCAGCGCCATTGAAACCCTTCGCGAAGCCGCTGATCGAAGTCGAGTCGGCGAGGTCCGCCGAAGACGCGATCACCAGCGGGCGCCCCATGGCCTCCTTCGCTTTCGTGTTGACCCACGCACCGAACTTCGAGAAGCCCGCGCGGTTCGGCGCCGTGGCGCCGGCCTCGACAAACAGCTCTTCCGGCAGCGTGTCGACGTTCAGCCAGCTTGTGTCCGCGGCCAAGTTCACCGGCGCGTCGAGCTTGAATCCGTCGATCTTCTCGGGCACAGAACCCGCGAGCTCGGCCAGCGTGTCGGTGATGCAGTCGACCAGCGCTTCGTTTTTGCGCAGCACGTCCAAGACCTGCTCCATCCAGACGATGGTCTGCGCGCGGCAGGCCTCTTCGCCGACGTCGACTGTGCGGTCGTCCGCGCGCTGCCCTTCGAAGTCAAAGCCGTACTTCGTGCTGAAGTCCTCGCGGCACTTCCAGAACAGGTCCGAGTTGCGCTTGTGCGCCGCGCCGTGGCTCGGAGCATCGTACTTGTAGTACCCGCGGCCTTTCTGCGTCTTGAACCAGACCATGCCCGGCCGGCCGTCGGTGTCGTCGGCATGCACAATCTCGAGCATCGCCTTCGTGATCTGCGCGTAGTCGTGCCCGTCCTCGGCACCCGCAACTCGCCAGCCGTAAGACTCGAACCAGTCCTTCGGCGTGCCCGCCATGACCTCGCTGTTCGCGAAGCTGTCGATGCCGTGATCGTTCCAGTCGAACAGGTAGATCAAGTTGTCGAGCCCAAGCCCATAGGCCGAGTTCTTCACCTCGTGATGGCAGCCCGCCGAGTGGCCGCCCTCGCCTTCAATTGCGAAGACCTTGACGTCGTCCGCGCCCGCGTGCTTTAGCGCCAGGGCCTCACCCAGAGCGGCCGGCGCACCGTGCCCCGAAGGCCCGGTGTTGAACTTCAAGAACAGCGTCTTGCCCTCCATCTCGGCATGCCCGGCAAGGCCCTTGTTGTGCCGCAGCGTCAACAGGTCCTGCCACGTCAGCAAGAACTTCGCGTCGTCGGTCAAGCGGAAGCGCTCGTCACCCGTGCGCTCGAACCGCAGACGCATCGCCTCGTTGTACACAGCCAGCGTGCAGTACACGAGCGGCACCGCGTGCCCCGCGACCAACACAAAGCGATCGCCGAACGCCGACTCGGGCTTGCGAATGTCCCAGCGCATGCCCGCGCCGAGCGTATTCGCGACCATCATCGGCACCTTCGAACGCGACCCGCCGGGGTGGCCGCTCTGACGCAAGTTCAGCGTCAGGTCCAGCAGCTGGTCGATCAGATCCCCCGTCACTTCCCAGTGACGAAAGTTCTTGGAGAGGGCTTCGAACGTAGGCTTAGGCAGTGTCAACATGGCTCGCACGTAATAAGGGGGAGTAAGAGGCGCGCGCATGATAACGCTGGCGGCGCCCTGTTGCCTGCCAGATGGCGCATACCGTTCATACCGTGCCGGACACTTCTCCGCCGGTACCCGTTCATACTGTGCCGGACACTTCTGCGCTCGTTACCGGCGTAGAAGTGTCCGGCACAGTATGAACGGGTACCGGCGGAGAAGTGTCCGGCACGGTATGAACGGCGTCTAGGTCGCGGTCCGCCAGGGGGAGGACGCGAACTTGAGTCACGGCTTGTCCGTCGTGTGCCTTGCGCGAAGCTCTTGGCGCTTGGTTTCCCAGTACTCGGGCGTGGCTTCGATCGGCGCGCCACTATCTAGCCCTTCGATGAGCTTGCGTTCGAGTTCATCTTGCTCGGCGCGGGCCCTGGCCCAGTGAATCAGGCGCCGGACGTACTCACTTGTTGTTGTGCAGCCGGTGCGAGCGGCCTCCGCCACCACAAATTCACGCTGAGAGCGAGGCAGAGAGACGTTCATCGTGGTCAGTTCACTTTCGGAGCCCATGGAATCAAGGTACTTCAATGCCGAGACCTGTCAAGTCTCGGCATCTACCCGGCCTTCTCCAAGGCGGTTGGACGCCCCCGTCACTCCTGCCAGTACGCCTCGAGGTCGCGGAAGGCGGTCTCGATCGTGCCGCGCGGGCCCTCGCCGCGGTAACCGGCGATCAGGCGGGCGGCGGCTTCCTGGTCGGCTTCGGTGCCGAAGGTTAGGCGTTCGAGGACGGTCAGCGGCAGGCGCAGGCCGTTCCAGCGGCCCATGCCGGCGAAGCGGCCCTCGCCAGCGGCGGCCAGCAGGTTGATCGCGAGGGTGGCGCGGACGGTGGGGTCGGACTCGTAGCGCAGGGCGGAAGAGAGCAGCTGCAGGCTGGACGAGTCCGCGCCGCGCCAGGTGCCGCGGGCGGCGGCGGCGCGGACGCCGGGGTTCGCGTCGGTCAGGTGCTCGTGCAGCCAGACGAGGAACGTGCCGCGGTCCAGGCTGCGCTCGAGCCGGTCGCGCGCAGAGGCCGGGTCGGCTTGGAAGGTGTTGAGCCAGGTGCGCCAGTCGGCGGCGGGGGCCTCGCGGTACAGATCGAAGACCAGCCCCCAGCCGATGAAGTGAACAAGCAGGTTTTCTTCGACCGAGTGCTCGTCGCCGGACTCGAGCGCCAGGACGGTGGCCAGCGCGGCGTCGTCGGGCGGGTCGCTGGCGAGGACCGAGCGCGGCCAAGCGCAGAGACCGTCGCGGACCCACTCAAGGGTGCCGTCCGGGCCGGCGATCAGCTCGCCATCGGCCAAGAGCATCGCAAGCCCCTCTTCGAACCACAAAGGCGGCGTGGGGGAGAGCTCGGCTAGGCGCGCGTGCACCAGCTCGTGAACGGCGGCGCCGGCGGAGGCCTCGCCCAAGAAGACGCCCCCCGGGCCGAAGGGGTCGCGCTTGACGTGGAACGCACGCACGCGGGCGAGCCCCAAGTTCGAGTCGACCAGCCCCGCGTCTTCGCCGGTGCGCATGCGCCCGCGCGTGCCGGACTCTAGGTCGACGCCGCCGTCCCAGGCGTGCACGTTGACAGGCCTCTCAAACGGGCCTAGAGCCTCCTCGACGGCCGCCACAGCGGGATCTAGCAGCTGTTCGAACGACTCGGCGTCAACGCCCGTGCCCGGTTTCACGTACAGCGTCCAGTCCTCGTGACTCGCGACCTCTCGCCAGGCCGTACAGCCGGACAAGAGCATCATGGTCAGGCTCGCGATGACGAGCCGCGCTTCGGTGCACAGTCGATCCCCCATTACGCTTACCATAGCAGCCCACCGCGCTTAGGTTCCTCTGCTGACCATGTTGAAACATCTCCTCCCCCTCCTGGCCCTTGTGCCGCTTGCCGCCTGCGAAGATGCGCCCGCGCACGAGCCCCTGGTCGACTTCCCACCCCCGGCTCTGCGCAACGCGATGTTTGAGCTCGACGCCCTCAACTGGTCGATCGAGCCGATCTTGCGCGACCCGAGCCAAACCGCGGCCGTCGCCTCGGCCGCCCGCTCGATGCAGCGCTGGGCCACCGACGACGCCTGGACGGCCTACTACGACGAGCCCGGCTTCCTGGGCGACCGCTCGTTGTTCGACAAGTACCTGGGCTGGCTGCGCTCGGGCACCGCCCAGCTGGCGACCGCCGCCGACGCCGGCGACATCGAGGGCATGCGCACTGGCTTCATCCAGATGCAGCAGTCCTGCACCGCCTGCCACAAGCGCTTCAACCCCAACATTTAGCATGACCCGCGTCTTTGTGATCGTCCTGGACTCGCTCGGTGTTGGCGAACTTCCCGACGCCGCCGCCTTTGGCGACACCGGCGCGCACACGCTGGGCCACATCGCGGCCGCGATGGGCGCTGGCTTCAAGATCCCGCGTTTGCTCGAGCTCGGCCTCGGCTGTGTGCCCGGCGTGACCGGGCTCGCCGCTCCCGCCCAGCCCCAGGCAAGCTGTGGCCGCCTCACCGAGACGTCGCCCGGCAAGGACACGTCGACCGGTCACTGGGAGATGATGGGCTGCCCGTTGGACACGGCCTTCCCCGTTTTCGCGGACGGCTTTCCGGCGGAGATCCTGGACCCTTTCATCGAGCGCTGCGGCATCCCCGGCATCCTCGAGAACGCAGCCGCGTCCGGCACCGAGGTCATCGAGCGCTTAGGGCAAGAGCACATCGAGACCGGCAAGCCGATCGTCTACACCAGCGCCGACAGCGTTTTTCAGCTGGCCGCGCACGTGGACCACTACGGCCTTGAGCGCCTGCTGGAGCACTGCCGCATCGCGCGCGAAATCCTCACGCCCTACGGAGTCGGCCGCGTGATCGCGCGTCCGTTCATCGACGCGAAGCCGGGCAGCGCGAACCGCTTCGAGCGCACCTACGACCGTCGCGACTTCTCGCTGTTGCCGCCGACGCCCACGACGCTCGACCGCCTGAAGGCCGCCGGCCACGACGTCGTTGGCATTGGCAAGATCGAGGACATCTTCGCGGGCCAAGGTCTGACGCGCTCGATTCACACCGAGGGCAACCGCGACGGCATGCGGCACACGATTCAGGTCGCGAAGGAGCTCGATGCGGGCTTCGTGTTTGTGAACTTGGTCGACTTCGACATGCTGTTTGGGCACCGCCGCGACGTGGCGGGTTACGGCCGCGCGCTGGAAGAGTTCGACGAGGACTTGGTCGCCTTCGAGCGCGAGCTGCGCCCGGACGATCTCGTGATTCTGACCGCCGACCACGGCAACGATCCGACGCACCCGATCGGCACCGACCACACGCGCGAGTACGTGCCCGTGGTCGCCTGGCGGCACGGCCATCCGGGCCATGTGGACTTGGGCACGCGCGCCTCGTTCGCGGACCTGGGCGCCACGGTCGAAGCGGCCTTCGGACTGCAGCCGCCCGTTGGAGCGTCGTTCTTGAGCGAGCTTGACGGCGCGCCCGCGCTCGCCTAACTCCACCGAAGTCGCGCCTCCCTATTAAGGGCGTAGGTGCGAGAAGGGGGCGCATGGTTTGCCGGCGAGAACGCCGCGTCTAGCGCGCCACCTCGCGCCTGAACGGCGTAGGATCTGCGCTCCAAAGACCCCCAGAGACGAGCGACGAGAAACCATGGATATGCGATCAGTCTTGGCCACGAAACGCGACGGCGCCAAGCTTGAAGATGCCGCGATCGAGGCCTTCGTGAACGGCTACGTGTCGGGCGAAGTGCGCGACTACGAGGCGTCGGCGCTGCTGATGGCGATCTTCATTCATGGCATGGAGCCCAGCGAGCTGGCCACGCTGACGCGCTCGATGTTGCACTCGGGCGAGGTCTTCGACTTTCGCAATTTGGACGGGCCCAAAGTCGACAAGCACTCGACCGGCGGCATCGGCGACAAGGTCTCGATCCCGCTCGCGCCGGCCGTTGCCGTGTGCGGCGCGTTTGTTCCGATGATCTCGGGGCGCGGGCTCGGGCACACCGGCGGGACGCTCGATAAGCTCGAGTCGATCCCCGGCTTCCGCACCGACCTGGACGCCGCGACGTTCCGCCGCGCGCTGGTCGAGACAGGCCTGGCGCTTGGCGGCCAGACCGAGAACCTGGTGCCGGCTGACCGGAAATTGTACGCGCTGCGCGATGTCACCGGCTTGATCGAGTCGATCCCGCTGATCACAAGCTCGATCCTGTCGAAGAAGCTAGCCGAAGGCATCGATGCCTTGGTGCTGGACATCAAGTTTGGCTCGGGTGCGTTCATGGTTGAGCGCGAGCGCGGCGCCGAGCTCGGCCGCACGATGGTGAACATCGCCGCCGACTGCGGTGTGCGCGCGACGGCGTTCCAGACAAACATGGAGCGACCACTTGGTCTCGCGATGGGCAACGCGAGCGAGATCAACGAGAGCCTCGACTGCCTCGAGGGCGGCGGGCCCGCGGACCTGCGCGAGCTTGTCTGTTTACAAGGTGGCGAGATGCTGCGCTTGTGCGGCATCGCGCCCGACCTCGAGGACGGCAAGGCGCGCATCGCGGGCAGCCTCGACGATGGCACCGCGCGCGAGCGTTTTGCGAAGCTGACGGAACTGCAAGGCGGCGACCCGCGCGCGCTCGACAAGCGCCTTCGGTTGAGCGAGGGCCGCGAGGTCCTGACGGCCGACAAGGCTGGCTTCATCCATTGGACGGATCTGCGTGCGGTCGGTTTTGCCGTCGGTCACCTCGGCGGCGGCCGCTTGGCGCTTGGCGACGAGATCGACCCGAGCGTTGGTGTGGGACTCTTGTCCGAACCTGGTGCGCGCCTTGAAAAAGGCGACCCGGTCCTCGAGATCCAACACGCTGACGGTCGCGGCCTCGACCGCGCCCGCGAGCTGCTCAAGGGCTCGTTCGAGCTTCGGGATCAGCCCGACACTTCGCCGCTGGTGCTCGAGTAGCGAGCTGTACTGAGGCCGGCGGTCACGGCACGACGCAGAGCGAAACGGTCAGGTCTGTTGCCTCGATCTCCACGCCGGTCGGGGTGCGCTTGCTTGAGACGCAGCGCTTGGAAGGCCGGCCTTTCGGCGAGGTTTGTTCGCAAGCGGGCCTGCGTGGGGGATTGGCTCGGGCCTCCGCTCGGGTAGGATCCGGGGCGTATGGATATTGGTGAAAAGCTGCTGCGGGCTGTGCTCGGGCTCATCTTCTTCTGCTTTGTGTCGTGGCTGATGTCGAGCGACCGCAAGCGCTTCCCTTGGCGTGTTGTTTGGATCGGCTTAGCGATGCAGGCGGCACTTGCCGCGCTGATCCTGGGCACGGAGTCGGGCCGCCGCGTGTTCGAGGTTCTGGCGGCGTTCTTTGCAACGCTGGTGGGCAAGGCCTCTGCCGGCGCGGCGCTTGTCTTTGGGCCGCTTGCGGACCCCGCCGCGCCAACGGGTTTCATCTTCGCGTTCGCGGGGACGGGACTGGTTGTGATCATCTTCTTCTCGGCGCTGATGAGCGTCCTGTACCACCTCGGTGTGATGCAGGTTTTGATCTATGGGCTCGCGAAGGTGATGTCGAAGACGATGGGCGTGTCGGGTGCCGAGTCGATGGCGATGGCGGCGAACGTGTTCGTCGGGCAGACCGAGGCGCCGCTGGTTGTGAAGCCGTACATCGGCGGCATGACCAAGTCCGAGCTGAACGCGTTGATGACGGGCGGCTTCGCCACGATCGCGGGGTCGGTGCTGGCGGTGTACATGGGGTTTCTTGGGCCGGAGATCGGGCCGCACCTTCTGACGGCGTCGGTGATGTCCGCGCCCGCGGCGTTTCTGATCGCGAAGATCATGTTGCCCGAGAGCGAGCACTCGGCGACCAGCGGCGACGTGCAGCTGCGCTTTGACAAGAGCGCGTCGAACGTTGTCGAGGCGGCCGCGAACGGGACGACCGACGGACTCAAGCTGTACTTAAACGTGGTCGCGATGCTGATCGCGTTTGTGGGGCTAGTTGCGCTGATCGACTGGCCGCTGGCGGCGCTCGGCACGAGCTTCATGCCCGACGGCCAGACGCTGTCCTTGGCGGTGATCTTCGGCAAGGTGTTCGCGCCTGTGGCGTGGTTCATGGGCGTCGATGGCTGGCACGACTGTGAGCTGTTTGGGACGCTGCTAGGTGTCAAGATCTCGATCAACGAGTTCGTGGCGATGAGCGATCTGAAGACGATGACACACGGAGGATTCGAGTCCACACGCTCGTCGATCATGGCGGCCTACGCGCTTTGCGGGTTTGCGAACTTCGGCTCGATCGGGATTCAGATTGGTGGCATCTCGGCGCTGGCGCCAGATCGGAAAAAGGACCTGTCAAAACTGGCCGTGCGCGCGATGCTCGGCGGCGCGTTCGCCTCGTGGATGACGGCGACGGTTGCGGGGGTGTTCCTGTGATTGGGGTGCCGAAGGGGCCTCTGGCCGAGGCGAAGAACGACGTGCTGCGGCTGAGCTCAAGCCTGCGCGCGCACACAGAACTGCGGCTCGACGAGGTGCGCCTGGCATTCGTGTTGGGCTCGGGGCTGGGCGCGTTCGCGGGCGCGCTCGAAGATGCGGTTTCGGTGTCGTACGCCGACCTTGCGGGCATGCCCACGAGCGCTGTTCCGGGCCACGCGGGCAAGCTGGTGTCGGGGCTCGTCCCCGGTACGGGCGTGCGCGTGCTTGTGCAGCAAGGCCGTGTTCATCTGTATGAAGGTTGGAGCGCGTTTGAGGTCACGCGCTGCGTGCGCGCGCTCGCCGCAGTCGGCATTCGCGGGCTGGTCCTGACGAATGCGGCCGGCGGCGTGAACTCGAACTACAAGCCCGGCACGCTGATGCGCATCCGCGATCACATCAACTTGCAGAGCGCGTCGCCCCTGTTCCCAGGCGAAGGCGGCAATGCGAATGTCTACGACTTGGCCTTGGGCGCGGCGCTTGACGACGTCGCGGCGCGCACCGAGAACCCGCTCGAGGTCGGCGTGTACGTCGGCAACCTGGGGCCCGCATACGAGACGCCGGCCGAGGTCGACATGGCGCGCCGGCTCGGCGGCGATGCGGTCGGCATGAGCACGGTGCTCGAGGCGGCCGCCGGCGCCGCCGCGGGCCTGCGGGTCGCCGCGATCTCGTGCATCACGAACCTCGCTGCCGCCGTCGGCAACGAGCCGCTCTCACACGAAGAGGTCATGGAGACCGGCGCCGCAGTCGCCGCGCGCTTCCAAGCGCTGCTCGTCGCCGCGACCCCAGCCCTCGCGGCGTGTACCGAGCCAGGTACAAACCCGCCGCGTTCTTAGAAACGCTCTCCATCGCGCCAGACGAGCCGCCAAGATCGAGACGGATTCGTACCTGGCTCGGTACCCCCGAAACGAGGAAATCGCCATGAGCCAAGCCCTGTTTGTGTTGTACGTCGCCGATCAAGACCGCGCTCGTGACTTCTATGCTGCGGTGCTGGGGCGCGCGCCGAAGTTGGACGTTCCCGGGATGTGCGAGTTCGAGCTGCAGGGCGGCGGGTCGCTGGGTTTGATGCCGGGCGCGGGCGCGGCGCAGCTTCTAGGCCCCGGGTTCGAGGGGCTCGCGGGGGACACTCCGGGCAGCCTGCCGCGAGCCGAGTTGTACTTGCGGCTTCCCGATGCCGCTGCCGTTCTTGCACGTGCGCTCGACGCCGGCGCGCGCTTGATCTCGCCGCTGGAAGAGCGCGACTGGAACGAGAGCGCGGCTTACGTGGCGGATCCGGACGGGCACGTCTTGGCGCTCGCTCAAAACCCCGCCGACCCGATGCTGGAGGGCAGCGCGGGACTCGCGGAGGCCACCCTCGAGGTCACTGAGCACGGCACCAGCCCCAAGGGGCCCGGGTGGTTCATTGCGAACCTCGCCACCGCTGCTTGGATGCAGAACGAGCGCTTTGGCAGCTTCTGCAGGTTCGAGGGGGACACCAGCTTTGAGGACTTCGGGCTGAACGTGCAGGTCCTGCAGCCGGGGCAGCCGGCCTGCCTCTACCATCGCGAGGATTGCCAAGAGGGCTTCCTGGTGCTGCGCGGCCGCTGCCAGGTTGTGATTGAGGGCCAGTTGCGCGAGCTGCGAACCTGGGATTACCTTCACTGTCCAGCGGGGGCCACTCACGTGCTGGTAGGCGGGGGTGAAGAGCCCTCGGCGGTGTTGATGGTGGGCAAGCGGGACCCACTTCAGCGGCTTTTTTATCCGGTGGATCCCGAAGCGGATCGCCATGGGGCATCAGCTCAAAAAGCGACCAAAAACCCGCCTGAGGCCTACGTGGGGACCCCTTCGAGCCAGCCGGCCCCTAGCGAGTGGGAATAAAAGTTCCGAGATTCTTGCGGGTTAAGTGACACGTTCCCGTTTGAAAGAACGTGTCCCTTGTACTTGGAGGGGTCTTCGGATCTTTTCATTGTCTCTTCCGGTAGACTTAGGAGTACTTGGCCAGATGGACCAGGATCGTTGGGAGCCATAGAGATTCCGAGGGAGGAATCTTTGGTTTCCAGGACGGGCGATCCCCATCGGGTGAGTATTCCGGTCTACCGGGAGAGATACCTTTGCAAAACGAACCCGACAATGCACGTGACGAGGCTGACACCTTTGCTCGCGCCGACGAGTCCAAAGGGGACTTCTTCGAGCGCGTCTATGATGAGCTGCATGGCCTGGCTTCCCGCCAGATGCGCAGCCAGAGCCCCGGGCACACGCTGCAGGCCACGGCCCTCGTCTCCGAGCTCTTCCTCAAGCTGGGGCATCACGACCTTGAGCGGTGGCAGAGCCGCGACCACTTCATCTCGATGGCCGCTTCCGCGATGCGGTCGATCTTGGTCGACCACGCGCGCTCGAAGAACCGCCAAAAGCGCACCCCGCCGGGCGGGCGTGTCGCGCTTGATGAAGCCGCTGCCGAGTTCGAGGGCCGCTCGGGCGACCTTGTCGCCCTTGACGACGCCTTGGTGGCCCTTGGCGGGCTGGAGCCCGGGCTTGTCAAACTTGTCGAGCTGCGCTTCTTTGGCAGCTGCAGCATGGAAGAGTGCGCACGGCTCTCCGAGAAGTCGCTCCGTTCGGTCCATCGTGACTGGCGCTTCGCGAAGAACTGGCTGCGCAAGCGCCTCGATCCCGACTCTGCGAAACCCGCTAGCGGCAGTGCATGAACGCTGATCGCTGGTCCCGGATCCGGCGCCTGCATGCCGAGGCGTCCGAGCTGCCCTCTGCTGAGCGGCGCGCCTTCCTTGAAACGGAGTGCGCCGGCGATCAGATCCTGTTCGCCGAAGTCTGGGAGCTTGTCGAAGCGGATAGCGATGACGACTTCCTCGAGGCGCCCGAGGTCGAACACGTCGCGCCGGGCGTGATTCTCGGTGACTTCGAGCTGTTGGAAGAGCTCGGCAGCGGCGGGACGGGCATCGTCTTCCGCGCGCGCCAGAAGAGCCTCGAGCGCGAGGTCGCGATCAAGATCATGCCGCGGCACTTCGCGCTGAACGAGCGCCGCGTAGCGCGCTTTGTGCGCGAGGCCAAGGCGGCCGCGAAGCTGAAGCACCCGGGGATTGCGCCGATCTTCGAGGTCGGCCTTGTGGGCGACAACCACTTCTTCGCGATGGAGCTTGTGGCCGGGCACGACCTCGCTCGCGAGCTTGAGCTGCAGGCCGAGGGCCGCGGCCTCTGCGCCTCGAAGGACTCGTCGGTGCAGTTCCGCGAGGCCGCCCGCATCGTCATGCAGGTCGCGGAGGCCCTGGACTTCGCGCACAGGGCCGGCGTCGTGCACCGCGACATCAAGCCGAACAACATCATTCTCGACCCCGAGGGCCGCCCGCGGCTGGTCGACTTCGGCCTCGCCAAAGACGAGAGCCTCGGCAGCATCACGGTGACGGACAAGGTCGAGGGCACGCCCTATTACATGAGCCCCGAGCAGGCGCGCCTCGTCGAAGAGCAGGTGGATGCGCGGACGGACATCTACTCGCTCGGCGTCGTTTTGTACGAGCTCCTGACGCGCTCGCGGCCTTTCGATGGCCGCACCTCGCAAGAAGTGATCTCGAAGATCATCCGGCGCGAACCCAAGCCGGTGCGCTCGGTCGTGCCCGGCATCCCGCGCGACCTCGCGGTGATCTGCACGAAGGCGATGGAGAAGCGCCCGGGTGAGCGCTATGCCACCGCGCGCGCGCTGCGCGACGACCTGACGAGCTTCCTGGCCGGCGAGCCGATCCGCGCCCGGCCGCCGGGGATGGTGCGAAAAATGGGCCGCTTGGTGACACGCCACCGAGTCGCTTCCAGTGCGGCTGTTGGGGTGGCCTTGGCCTTAGCTGGCGCAAACTACGCCCAAGAAGTCTGGGCCCGGCAGGCTTGGCCAACGGTCTCGATCACGGTGGCGAGTGGCCCCGAAGCGCATGTGGTCGCGACGCCGCTTCAGGCCTTCTTGGGCACCGCGCGGGGCGAGTCGATCGACCTTGGGCAGACCCCCATCGAGGACGAGCGGTTGGAGCCCGGCCGCTGGCGCTTCTCGGTGGTCGTTGATGCCCAGCACTTCGCCGAACTCGACCGCGACCTCAAACTCGCCGGAGGGGATGAGAAGAGGCAAGAGCTAGAACTAGAGGCCCACCCGAGCGGTGAAGAGAGCCCGCTCAAGACCGTTCCTTTCGAGAGCGTTGAGATGCACTCGCGGATCTTGGAACGAGGAGTCGACGCCGATCCAACGGCGGCTTGGCGTGACGTCAGCTTGCGCTCCTTTCAGCTTGGCATCCATGAGGTGAGCTTCGGTGAGTATCGGGCCTACCTCGAAGAGAGCGGACGGCCCGGCCCTGGGCTCTGGGATAGCCTCGACATTCAGGCGGCCTCCGATGATCTGCCTGTCGTTCTTTTGACCCAGGAAGAGGCACGCGACTTCGCTGAATGGTACGGCTACCGCTTGCCCTACGATCCCGAGTGGGAGTGGGCTGCGATGGGCGCTGACGGCCGCCGCTACCCATGGGGAGACGCGGATGAGGATGTCGCGAAGCGCGCCAACATCCACGCCGACGGCCCACCATCGCAAGGCAGCCAGGGACATTGGCGGGAGGTTCTGGCCTTTGCTGAGCCCGTTGACTCACGCCCAGACGCGCGCACGCCCGAGGGACTCTTCCACATGCTTGGAAACGTCTCCGAGATGACTGCGTCCGGCGCCTCGTACTCGGCCCTCCCGTTGAATCTGGAGAAGCAGCCAGACAGCTTCCTGACACTGGGCGGCGCATGGTTCGCGGACACTCTCGCGAAGTACTTGCCCGCAGCATCCTGGCGCCCATTGTTCGAAGGCACCGCCTATCATCGGGTGGGTTTGCGGGTCGCCAAGAGCCGCGCCCCCTTCTCTGTGCGGTGAGCCTCGCCGCTGGGTGGTCTCCGGCGAGTCGTGTGTCCGGCTCCTGCGTCTCCCCTTTGGGTCTGCGAGGCCTTCCCGCTTGGCGCCTCCGGCCACTCATCGAGCGCCTTTACTTTGAGCTTTTCTACGGATAGAAGCGTACGAAAGGACTTGTAGGCAACCACGACTCCCCCTGGGTGAGCCCACTTCTTGACACCGTCCCCGATTCGTCCTGACCGAACCATGCAGTACACCTTCTCCGCGGGCATCCGCATCCTCGACACCGCTACCTATTCCAGCCTGACCGACGCCCAGCGCAAGGAAGCGCGTGAGCTTCTGTTCCAAGCGATTCAACCGGTCGTTGATGCGATGGGCGTTTTCGACACGGATACCCCGAAGGACTTCATCCAGATCCACCTTCAGACGACGGCGGGAGCGGAGTGGAGCCTGGGCGAATCGCTGAACGTCGGGATGTGGTACTACATCGACCCGATTACGGGGCGACGGGTCTGCCTAAGAGACTATGTCCTCTTGCAGGCTGGCGTGGAGAGTCTCACGACCGTCAACGTCGCCGGGAAGGACCTGAAATCAGCCTTCTACATCCAGCAGACCGCGGTCAACTGAACCATCCTGAGGCCTTGCCGCCCCCGTTCTGCTTGAAAAATCGCGGCCTTTGTACTCGGAAGGGAATCGGGCCATTTGGTCGTCTCTTCCGATAGACTTAGGAGTACTTGACTCGATGGACCAGGATCGTTGGGAGCCATCGAGATCCCGAGGGAGGAACCTTTGGTTTCCAGGACGGGCGATCCCCATCGGGTGAGTATTCCGGCTTACCGGGAGAGATACCTTTGCAAAACGAACCCAACAGTGCACGTGACGAGGCTGACACCTTCGCTCGCGCCGGCGAGTCCAAAGGGGACTTCTTCGAGCGTGTCTATGACGAGCTGCATGGCCTGGCTTCGCGCCAGATGCGCAGCCAGAACCCTCGTCACACGTTGCAGGCCACGGCCCTCGTCTCCGAGCTCTTCCTCAAGCTGGGGCACCATGACCTCGAAAAGTGGCAGAGCCGGGATCACTTCATCTCGATGGCCGCTTCCGCGATGCGGTCGATCTTGGTCGACCACGCGCGCTCGAAGAAACGTCAGAAGCGCACCCCGCTGGGCGGGCGCATCACGCTTGACGAAGCCGCTACCGAGTTCGAGGCCCGCTCGGGCGACCTTGTCGCCCTCGACGACGCCCTGGTGGCCCTTGGTGGGCTGGAGCCCGGGCTTGTCAAACTTGTCGAGCTGCGCTTCTTTGGCAGCTGCAGCATGGAAGAGTGCGCACGGCTCTCCGAGAAGTCGCTCCGTTCGGTCCATCGTGACTGGCGCTTCGCGAAGAACTGGCTGCGCAAGCGCCTCGATCCCGACTCTGCGAAACCCGCTAGCGGCAGTGCATGAACGCTGATCGCTGGTCCCGGATCCGGCGCCTGCATGCCGAGGCGTCCGAGCTGCCCTCTGCTGAGCGGCGCGCCTTCCTTGAAACGGAGTGCGCCGGCGATCAGATCCTGTTCGCCGAAGTCTGGGAGCTTGTCGAAGCGGATAGCGATGACGACTTCCTCGAGGCGCCCGAGGTCGAACACGTCGCGCCGGGCGTGATTCTCGGTGACTTCGAGCTGTTGGAAGAGCTCGGCAGCGGCGGGACGGGCATCGTCTTCCGCGCGCGCCAGAAGAGCCTCGAGCGCGAGGTCGCGATCAAGATCATGCCGCGGCACTTCGCGCTGAACGAGCGCCGCGTAGCGCGCTTTGTGCGCGAGGCCAAGGCGGCCGCGAAGCTGAAGCACCCGGGGATTGCGCCGATCTTCGAGGTCGGCCTTGTGGGCGACAACCACTTCTTCGCGATGGAGCTTGTGGCCGGGCACGACCTCGCTCGCGAGCTTGAGCTGCAGGCCGAGGGCCGCGGCCTCTGCGCCTCGAAGGACTCGTCGGTGCAGTTCCGCGAGGCCGCCCGCATCGTCATGCAGGTCGCGGAGGCCCTGGACTTCGCGCACAGGGCCGGCGTCGTGCACCGCGACATCAAGCCGAACAACATCATTCTCGACCCCGAGGGCCGCCCGCGGCTGGTCGACTTCGGCCTCGCCAAAGACGAGAGCCTCGGCAGCATCACGGTGACGGACAAGGTCGAGGGCACGCCCTATTACATGAGCCCCGAGCAGGCGCGCCTCGTCGAAGAGCAGGTGGATGCGCGGACGGACATCTACTCGCTCGGCGTCGTTTTGTACGAGCTCCTGACGCGCTCGCGGCCTTTCGATGGCCGCACCTCGCAAGAAGTGATCTCGAAGATCATCCGGCGCGAACCCAAGCCGGTGCGCTCGGTCGTGCCCGGCATCCCGCGCGACCTCGCGGTGATCTGCACGAAGGCGATGGAGAAGCGCCCGGGTGAGCGCTATGCCACCGCGCGCGCGCTGCGCGACGACCTGACGAGCTTCCTGGCCGGCGAGCCGATCCGCGCCCGGCCGCCGGGCCTCATGCGTAAGGTCTCGCGCTTTGTGACGCATCATCGAGTCGCGGCCAGCTTCTTGTTGGCTGCCGTTTTGACCGTGGGCGGAATCAGCTGGGCCAACGGCTATCGCGAACGCCTCACGTGGCCCGAGCTTCACGTTGACGTGCTGTTTGCTGATGCTCGTGTCGACGCGGGCGCTGTAGAAGTCAACGTGACAGCGACCCCGATTCACGTCTTCTCTGGTGAGGCGGTCGGTGCGCCAAGGGAGCTCACACCAAGTTCGTTCCGGCTTCCGCCCGGTGCCTGGAGGATCGATGTCTCTGCGGGAGAGTACGGCTCGTCCGTGCTGATTCGGAACATCGAGCTCGGACAGTCGGTGATGCCCCTACGGGCACGCATCGTGCGGGAGGAGGAGCTCGCCATTGCGAGCGTGAGGCTCGAAGCTTACGAGCTGCCACGGTGGGGAGTCGGTGCCGTGAATCTCGAGCCGCCCAAACCGGGTGGACGGAATTTCCTCGGCAGCGAGGGCACGCTGGCGATCCCTTCATTCCTGGTTCAGACAGAGGAGATGAGCTTCGGCCTCTTTCGACGCTACTTGAAGGAGAGTGGAGATCCCGAACCCGAAGCGTGGAGTTCGTACGAAGTCGATCGGGCTGGCGACGACCTGCCCGTTGTGCTCGTCACTCGACGCGAAGCGAGGGCGTGTGCGGAGTGGTTTGGCATGCGCTTGCCGTTCGAAGTCGAACTCGAGTACGCTTCGCGAGGGCCGCAGTGGAGCCGAACTCCGGTGTGGGGAGAGGATCTTTCATCGGTCGATCTCGCCAACACGCAGAAGTTCGAGGACGCGAAGAGCGGAGGGGTCTACGCTCCGTTCGGTACCTACCTCATGAACGTTGAGCCCACAGATACTCGGCCCGAAGCGGCAACGCCAACGGGCCTTCTGCATGTGCTTGGAAACGTCGAGGAGATGACGGAGAGTCAAGCTCCCGATCCCCGCCCGGAGGGAATGGGGTTTACGCTCGCGAACTATGTGTCCTATGGCGGTAGCTTCTCGGTTGCAAGGTTTCACCCCCTGCTTCCGTTCATCAGCTCGACTCCTGATCGTTTGCATCTCGCCGCAGCCTTCCGGGGCTTTCGGTGCGTGAAGTAGTCGCTAGAATTCGCACGCGCATCGGTGGGACTGGACGGCGAGGTCGACAGCCACTCTGCTATCTAGCAAAACATCGACACATGAAATCTTCGTTGATCGTCGCCTTCGACATTCAACCAGAGGCTGCGTACAAGTCCCTCTGAGCCGATGGTCGCTCGCAGGCCCGAAAGCAGTCCTTTGAGGTGATTCAAGAGCTTCTGCCGCTGATCGTGACGGAGGAGACCTCCGATCCGAGCGCCCTGCTGGCGACGCAGCTTGGGAAGGCGTCAGGCGCGAGCTTGGCTGCCTACTACTACTGGGACGAAGTAAGGCAGCGTTGGATCTGTGTCTCGAGAGGCGAGTTGCTCTTGGACGGAGCTCCGGTCACCAGGGAGATCACGATCGAGGGTGTGACCCTGAAGGCGAGCTACAACACTGGCTGGTCCCACGAGGGGCCAGTTCAGGCGATCTAGTAGCTGCCGCTGCTCTGGCCGCCGCTGACGATGGCGATCGAAGCCGAGGCGCCGATGCGCGTTGCGCCGGCGTCGACCATCGCCTTCAACTCGTCGGCGTTGTGCACGCCACCCGAGGCCTTGACACCCATCGTCGGGCCGACGGTGCGGCGCATCAATGCGACGTCGTGAACGGTCGCTCCGCCCTTCGAGAAGCCCGTCGAGGTCTTCACGAAGTCCGCACCCGCTTCCTTGCACAAGCGCGAGGCGCGCACCTTCTCTTCGTCGGTCAAGAGGCAGGTCTCGAGGATCACCTTCAGCTTCGCGCCGAGCCCGTGACAGGTCGCGGCGACGCCGGCCACATCGCGCCGCACGAAGTCGTTGTCGTGGGACTTCAGCGCGCCGATGTTCAGCACCATGTCGATCTCGGTGGCGCCCTCTTCGATCGAGCGGCGCGCCTCGTAGACCTTGACCTCGGGCGCGACGGCGCCGAGGGGAAAGCCGACCACCGTGCAGACCTTGACCGTCGAGCCGCACAAGATCTCAGCGCAGCGGCGCACGTGTACGCCGTTGATGCAGACGGACGCGAAGCTGTACTCGAGCGCATCGGCACACAAGGAGTCGATCTCGGCCAGCGTTGCATCGGCCTTCAGCAAGGTGTGGTCGATGAAGCCCGACATGTTGGCTAGCGACGGCGCTTGGCCGCTGGGCACGCCGACGCGGCAGGCGCCTGCGTTCATGACCGCATCGACGCGGTCGGGGCAGACCTCGACGGAGATCGTGCTGCAGCCCCAGCCACCTAGGCCGTCGCCCCAGCCGCTGGTGGAGGGCAGGCCCTGATCCAAGATCTGGCGGCCGATCTCGGTCAGGATGTCTTCGAGCTGCTCGGGCGTGGGGGTGCGGTTCACAGAGGCCATGTCAACGTGCGCGGTAGCGCGTCTCGATTTGGGTGATCTTCTCGACACGGCGTGCGTGTCGAGCGGCGCCGGTGGGGGTCGCGATGAAGGTGCGCAGGATGTCGAGCGCAAGCGACGGCGCGAGGCGCGGGCCGCCGAGGCACAGGACGTTGGCGAAGTTGTGCTCGCGGGCGTTGGACGCCGACGCGGTGTCGTAGCAGTTGGCCGCGCGCGCGCCGGGCACCTTGTTGGCGGCCATGGTCGAGCCGATGCCGGCGCCGTCGACGCAGATGCCGAGGTCGGCGCGGCCCTCGGCGACCGCTTCGGCGACGGCCTGGGCGAAGTCGGGGTAGTCGACGGCGGCGGGGCCGTGGGTACCGAGGTCAAACGGCTGGTGGCCGAGGTCGCGGACCCAGTCGACAAGGTCGCACTTCAGGGGATAGCCGCCGTGGTCGGCGCCCAGGGCGATGCGCAGCGGGCGGTGATCGGTGGGGTCGCGCTCGGGGGCCGTGTTCTCGGCCGTGGGGCGCTCGTGGGGCTCGATCAGGAGCACGCCGCGCCGGCCGGCCTCTTCCCGGCACAGGTCGGTGACCCGCGCGTCGGGCGGGACGCGCAGCTCGGCACCGCGCTCGAGGCCGTCGAGGTCGGAGGCGCAGACCAGAGCGGGCGCGCCGTGGGGCCGCTCGGGGGCGCCTTCTTCCTGCGTCAGGGAGGTGACGTGGACTCCGCCCAAGGCGGGCGGGGCGGCGATGCCCAATCCGCGGGCGCTAAGTGCACGCCCGGCGGCGCGCCGGGCAATCTGACGGGGGTCGAGCGGCATGACCCGGGAAGTGTAGCGCCCGCGGCGGCCTCTCGAACCAGAGGATTGGCCCTAGTTGGCTTTGGGGCGGCGAGCTGCGTGGAAGTTGGATGCTGCGACAGCCTGCGCGGGACGCTAAATGCAGACTAAGCGGAGCCTTTGTGCCCACCAAGATCACCCTCGACCTCGATCGCCCCGCACCAGCCTCGATCGAGCAGTGCGCGCCCGATCCGGTACTCGTCGGGAGCAATCTGGCCGCTTGCGAGCTCGACCTGGGGGCGCGTACCCTCGAGGGCTGGCAGCCCCTTTGCCGCGCACATGAGGCACACAATGTCGAGGACCCGGTCCTCCAAGCGGCGGTCCGGGTCCCTAATAAGGTAGAGGTAGGCGGTGTCGGGTTTGACCTCTTCGAAGTCGAGTTGGTGAACCTCGCCATGGCTGGGCCATCGCAAGAGGACGCGTGTGGGCGGTCCTGCGATCGGATAGCGGGCCACAAGTCCGCGCAGGCGCAGGTCATCGTGGCTGCGCAAGAGGAGCTCGACGACCTCAAGCCCACCGACTGCCGCAGCGAGGTCGGGCCGAGGGGCAATCAGCATCCGCCGCGCGCGTCCATCGAGCCGGGCAAGCCGCTCTTGCCAATAATGAGGCTCGAAAAGAAGGGGGTGGAACAGGTTGGTCGTTCCAGAGTGCACGGCGAGGCGAGCCGGCTCGGAGGGGGAACCGAACGGCCGGTTTGGGACATTTTGTGTCAATGATCGGCCTTTCTCGTTAGTGGCATGCAAAAGGAAGTGCACAGAGTCCTTTGGCGAACTGTTCGAAGTTGGCAACCTCCCTTAGGATCGGGACGAACTTGGACGATGGAGTAAGCCGTCCGTACAAGTTCCCGACAGTGAGATGCCCAGAAACCCTTTTGCAAAATGGCGTTCGGTCTGAAGCGAAGCACCTGCGACTGACCCCGAACCCGCCTGCACACCTATGTTGCTCCCCACCATTACAAGCGCTCTTGTCGGCTTCCTAGCCGCTCTCGCCCCGGCCACCCTGGACGACCCGACCCCGGTTGTCGTGGACGACCCCACCCCGGTCGTCGAGGCCCAGCCGGCACCCAAGATGATCCTGATCCGGGCTCATGAGGTCCACACCAAGCCCGGTGTGGTCCTTATTGATAGCTCGGTTCTAGTTCGGGACGGCCAGATCGTTGCGATCGGCAAGGACCTGGAGGCTCCGGAGGGCACTCAGGTGCTCGAGGGCCAGACGGTCTGCGCTGGCTACATCGACCCCTGGAGCTCTCTGGGGCTGGATCTGGGGAGCGTCAGCGATCTTGCGACGGGCGCCTCGACGGCGACCTCGTTTGCGATCAATGGCTTCGGTCAAGAGCACTACCGCGAGGCCGCCCGCAACGCGGGCGTGCTGCTTGTGCGCAGCCAAGCTGGAGCGAGCGCCCTCATCGGGGGCATCGGTGCGGCTCTGCGCGCTGCGCCGGGAGGCGAGGTCGTGCTTGACGACGCCTGCCTGCAGTTCACCTGTGGAATCGGTCGCCCGGGTGCTGGCGACCTGTTCGACCGCGTCGCCGAGGCAGATCGCGTGGCCTCGACCTTGGCCAGTGGCCGGAGCTACCGCGAGAGCCAGAACGAATATCGCTACGACCTCGAGGAGTGGCAGAAGAAGATCGCCGACGAGGAGGCCGAGCTCGAGAAGGACTTCAAGAAGGCCAAGAAGGACCGCGACAAGGACATCGAGAAGGCCAAGGAGAAGGACAAGGAGTTCAAGGAGTCGAAGTACAAGGAGGACAAGAAACCCAAGGCGCCGAAGTTTGACGCCGACAAGGAGGTTCTTGCCCGCGCCGCAAACGGCGAGCTGCCTGTCGTTGTGCAGATCAACGGTGGCCCCGAGATCCGCGCGCTGCTGGCAGCCACGGAAGAGCTCGGCCGCTTGCGTTTGGTCTTGAGCGGCGCGGAAGGCGCGCTGCCGTTCGCAGACGAGCTTGCGAAACGTGGCATCTCAGTGATCCTGACTCCCACCCGCGCCGGAAGCCGCAGCGATGATCGCGCGGACCTCGCCGGCGCTCTGGCCGCAAAAGGCGTGCGCGTCTTGGTCGGCACCGGTGGCGGCGCTAACACCGTGCGCGATCTGGCAGTCCTTGTGCAGCGCGCGATGGCCGCGGGATTGACGGCCGAGCAAGCGCTCGACGCTGTGACCCTTGGCGCGGCCGAGGCATTTGACCTGGCGGACCGCTACGGCAGCATCGAGGTGGGCAAGGTTGCCGAGCTCCTTGTGCTAGACGGCGCGCCGATTACCGGCACACCCAAAGCGATCGTGACCGGCGGCGAGGTCGTGGAGCTCTAAGGACTCATCCCATGAAGACAATGAAACAACTCAACTTGGCCGGCGCCGCTCTCTTGGCCCTGGCCCTTGTGGCTCCGGCGTCAGAAGTCGCCGAGCCGACGCTGGCGATCAGCGCCGCACACGTCCTGGTCGACGGCGGCACGGTCGTGGACGATGCGCTTGTGCTGGTCGGCGACGGCAAGATCCTCGCCGTGGGCTTGAAGGAAGACCTGCTTGGCAAGCTGCCCGAAGGCGTGCATGTCGTCGAGCACGATGGCTGGCTCAGCAGTGGCATGATTGCCGCAAACGCGACGTTCGGGCTGACCTACACCGACGACTCGACGGGCGCGTTCATGGACGACCTGCGCCTTGCGCCGGCGTTCAACGGCGACTCGAAGAAGCTGACCGCCGCGCGCGAGCTCGGGATCACCAGCTTCGGCCTAGTGACCGGTCGCGCGAATGTGATCGGTGGCATCGGCGCGGTCGCGAAGACCGACGGACAGATCGTCAACGACGCGGCGAACCTCTCGATCTGCCTCGCGCCTCCGGCGCTGCGCGGCAACCGCTTCCCAACGAGCTATGGCGGCGCGCTCGGCGCTCTGCGCGCGCGCATCGCGAGTGGCGAAGGCGCGCTTGCGGCGGCGGCCAAGAGCGGCAAGCTGCCCGTGCAAATCGCGGTGAACTCGCGCGGCGAGATCGCGCGCGCGATCGACTTCGCTGGCGCAGCCGGACTGAACACCGTCCTGCGTGGGGCGACCCGCGCCGGCGACTTCGCAGCTGACCTGAAAAAGGCCAAGATGATGGTCGCGCTGCAGCCGATCGGCCTGGGCGCTACTGCGCAGACCACTGGCTCGATGCTGGCGCTTGCGAAAGCCGGCGTGCCCTTTGCGTTTGGTCTGGCGGACACGAGCTCGATCGCCTCACTGCATGAGAGCGCGGCGCTCGCCAAGCGCGCGGGCCTCGCTCGCGCGACGGCCTGGAACTCGGTCACCACGACGGCCGCCAAGCTGCTCGGCACCGAAGCGACCATGGGCCGCGTCGCTGCTGGCTTCGATGCCGACCTCGTCCTCTGGAGCGGCGACCCGCTCTCGATCACCTCTCGACCCGTTGCTGTCTACATCGATGGCGAGTTGTCTGAAGGAGACAAGAACTGATGCTGCTCCCCATTCTTCTGGCACTGACGCCAGTCCTCACCACCGATTCCGCGGCGCCCGAAGCGGCGCCCGTGAAGCTCCTGTTCTCCGCCGACGCGGTGTACACCGCTGCGGGCGACTTCTTAGAGGGCGGCACGATTGCTGTGGCCGGCGGCAAGATCGCCGCGGTCGTTCCTGGCGGTGAATCGGGAGAGGGCGGCCTGCACGTCGCCGCGATCACGCCCGGATTCGTCGAGCTCAGCCCGCGCATTCACGCGGGCGATCTGTCCGTCGAGGAGTCCAACGAAGTCTCGCCGGGCGAACGCGCGGTGGACTCGATCGACCTGTTTGACAAGCGCTGGCAACGGCTGTTGCAGTCGGGCGTCACAACTGCCCTCGTGGGCCCGGCGAACGAAGACTGCATCGGCGGCCTTGCCTCGGTCATTAAGACCGGCGGCGAGATGCGCCTGGACGCGCGCCTTGTGAAAGACGAGAGCGTGCTGATGGGCACCTTCGGAACGCAAGCGAGCCGCGGAAACCACGCCGTTTACGGGCGACCAACCGACTTCTTTTCGCGCCGCCCCACGACGCGCATGGCTACCGAATGGGTGCAGCGCAAGGCGCTCTACGACACGCTCGCTGCCATGGGCGACGAGTCGCGGCAGTTCGCCGGCTGGGATGCTCTTGCGAGCGTCCTTGAGGGCAAGCGCCCCTACATGGTGCAGGCCTCGGCCACGCAAGACATCCGCACGGCGATCTATCTAAAGGAAGAGTTCGGGCTCCCCGCGCTCATCATCGATGCGGCCGCGGAGGCCTGGAAGGAGCCCGACCTCGTCGTGCGCTCCGGTGCTGCGATCGTGTTGCCGCCGTTCCCGTCGCAAGGCCGGACGGCGATCGACAACGGCTTCCTCGCCTGGAACACCGGCAAGCAGCTCGTCGACCTGGGTGTGCCTGTTGCGCTCTCGAGCCACGGCGCCGCCGGCGCAGCTGACAACTTGGGTATGCAAGCGGGCTACGCGATGCGCGGCGGCATGACTCTGGACGAGGCGCTCCTCGCCGTGACCCTGACCCCGGCGCGACTCGCCGGCGTGGCCGACCGTGTCGGCAGCATCGAGGTGGGCAAGGACGCCGACCTCGTCCTCTGGAGCGGCACTCCCTTCGCCGCGACCTCACGCGTCATCGGCGTCGTCCTCGACGGCGAGCTTGTGATCAACGAGTAGCCCACCACCGAACAACCACCACCTATCCTCGACCGACCATGACACACATCTCTACCCGCACCTTCATTCAAGGCGCCTTGACCGCTTCGCTCCTGTTCGGTGCGCAAGCCTCCGCTCTGCCCACCGACAAGCTTGTGATCGAAGCCGGTCGCATCATCACCCAAGCGGGCGACGACATCGAAAACGGTGTGATCGTCATCGAGAACGGCCGCATCGCCGCGATCGGTGCAGCCGATGAAGTCGAGCGCCCGTGGGACGCCAAGGTGATCGGCGGCACGGACTTCGTGGCCTCGCCCGGTTTCGTCGAGGCGCTCTCCTCGAGCGGCATGGATCGTCCGAACGAGAACCTAGACGTCACGCCTTTCCTGGACGTGCGCGACTCGGTCGACCCGGTCAACTTCTACTTCGAAGACTGCAAGCGCTGGGGGATCACGACGATCAACATCCAGCAGGGCAACAACACGGTTGTGGCTGGCCGCGGTCGCATCGTCAAGCCGTATGGCATGACGGTGGAAGAGATGACGCTGCGCCCCGCCTTCGGCTTCAAGATCTCGGTGGCGCCGAAGAGTGGTAAGTCGCGCGCGACGCAGTTGCAGACCTTGCGCCGCACGTTTGCGGACTTCAAGCGCGAGCTCGAAGGCCTCGCTGGCGACGCGAAAGACGATGCCGCAAAGGGTCACCGCGAAGCGCTCTCGCAGGGTCGCGAGGAAGAGGACAGCGACGCGGCTGGCCGTGCCATGACCGGCGACGGCTGGACTGTCGACGGGATGGAGCTGGTCAACCGCGACGACATCGACTCGAAGGAGCTGCCCTTGCTCGACATGGTCGAAGGCCGCGCGCACACGTTCATCTACTGCGGTGCTCCGATGGATGTCGCCCCGGCGATCGCCTTCGCAAAGGCGAACGGTCTGGCCGCGAACGCAACCTTGGTTCTCGACGACACTTGCTGGAAGGCCGCCGACGTCATCGCCGCTTCGGGCATGTCGGTGATCCTCGACTCCAACTTGGTCAGCATCGAGACGGACCCGGTCACCGAAGTCGAGACAGAGACCTTCGTCCCCGGCGTCTTCGCCGCCAAAGGCGTCCCGTTTGCGCTCGCCTCGGCGAACTCATCCACAAACTCGCTCTGGTTCCAGGCCGCGCTCTGCGTTGCTCATGGCATGAGCCGCGAAGATGCTCTCGCATCCGTGACCTCGAGCCCCGCGCAGATCCTGGGTATGGGCAAAGAGCTCGGCACCTTGGAAGTTGGCAAGCTGGCGAACGTGCTGCTGATGACGGGCGACCCGCTGGACATGACGAGCTTTGTTGACCAGATGGTTGTTGAAGGTTCGGTGATCTACGACAGCAAAACGGACGTGCGCAACAAGCACCTGTTCGAGGGTGTCGCACCGCGCGGCGCCGCCGCGGTCGAGACCGAAGAAGTCGAAGAGCCCAGCAAGACAGACGACAAGTGATCCACCCCCACAAGGCAACTCTGTGATGAAACTCATCTACATCTCCACGGCCCTTGGGCTGTGCGCGCTCAGTGCGATCTCGAGTCCGGCGGCTCCGGCCCCCGGTGAACTCGTGGCGGTCAAGGCCGGCCGTATCCACACCATGGATCAAGGCGGCGTCATCGAGGACGGCGTGATGCTCCTGAAGGACGGCAAGATCGTTGCCGTGGGGCGCGACCTCGACATCCCTGCTGGTGCCCAAGTCATCGACTATGGCGACAGCGCGGATCTGATCCCGGGCCTTGTGGCCGCGGACTCTGGGCTCGCGCGCGGTTTTGCCGATCCGCGCACGGCCGATGCGGGTCTCTTTGCTGCCGACAGCTTCGATCCGTATGCGAACCACGCTTCGATCTTGGCGTCGGGCGTGACAAGCGCCTACGTCGACCCCGCCTCGGGCCGCCTGCTTGGCGGCGTGGGCGCGGTGATCAAGTTGGCCGGCGAACCGAACGCACGCTTGATCGACGGTCGCGCGAGCCTGGACGGCTCGATCGCGAGTGACGCGTACCGCACCCCCGGCTTCTGGGAGCCGCCGGTGCCGGCCACGTCTGACGTCGGTATGGGTGTCGAAGAACCACAGCTTCCGCATAGCTTGCAAGGCGCAGTCCTTGCGCTTGGGCAGCTGGCTGCCGCGGCGCGCGGCGAAGAGGTTGAAGGCTTCGGGCCTTACTTGACGAGCGACCTTGCGGCGGCTCTCGAGGCGGGCGCCACGTGGCGTTTCAGGGCGAACACAGCACAAGAGCTGCGAGCGATCTCTGCCGCAGCGAAGGCCAACGGACTGAGCCTCGTTGTCGACGGCGCTTGGGGTGGGATCGAGGCCGCAGACGAGCTGGCTGCTGCCGGCGTCGGCGTGATCTTCGAGCCCCGCAAGGCTCCGGGTTCGATCACGAACTGGGGCAAGGGCAAGGATGCCGAGTGGCCGACGATGAACGTGCCCACCGCGCTCGTTGCGGCTGGTGTTCGTGTGGCCGTCGCACCGCCTAGTAATGCTCGCTTGAACGATCTGTACCAGATCGCGATGTTGAGCTCGGCTGGCATGTCGCGGACCGATGCGCTGGCGATGATCACGAAGAACGCTGCCGATTTGATTGGCGCGGGCGATCGCGTCGGAAGTCTGGCGCCCGGCAAGGACGCCGACTTCGTCGTTCTCTCCGGCGCTCCCATGACCGCGGGCAGCGCCGTCCGCGCGACGTGGGTTGATGGCGAGCTGGTCTACCTGGCCAAGTCGTCGGGCACTGCGGGAGCCGTGGTTCTCGAAGTCGACGAGCTCTTCGTCGGCGACGGCGAGGTTCTGCGCCCGGGCCAAATCCTAATGCAAGACGGCCGCATTCAAGAGGTCGGCGAGGTCGTCGCGCATCCGCGCGGCGCCACCGTGGTTCGCGGAGCGGCGGCGATGCCCGGCATCATCGACGCGCTTGGGCACCTTGGCCTTGCGGGTTCACGCAAAGCGCCGTCGCCAGGCTTCTCGATGTCGCGTCTGATGACACCGGGCGATGAGACCGGTAAGCACGTGGCCGAAGCGGGCGTCACGACGGTGATGTTGGCTCCGTATTCGCTGTCCGGTTCGGGCACAGCGCTGATGGCCTACAAGCCCGCAGCCACGGACTACGACACACTCGTCATCGAAGACAACGCGGCGATCCGCATTCAGTGGTCGAGTAGCAACCGCTATTCGATTGGCTCGAACGTGCTTTCGACGATCGAGAAGGCCGTCAAGTACCGCCAGTCTTGGTTGGACTACGACAAGGAGATGTCCGAGTGGACGCCGCCGGCACCGAAGGTCGAAGACAAGGAGGCGGACGCCGACGAGGACGAGGACAAGAGCGCTGACGAGTCTGAGGACAAGGAAGACAGCGGCTCCAAGAAGAAGAAAAAGAAGGCGGCCGACCCCGACGCTCTGACCGGCGTCTGGACCGCCTCTAGCGACTGGGGCAACGCGCGCTTCCAGTTCCAGGACGAGCCCTCCGAGGGCGTCACCGAGATTCGTGGTTCGCTGCGTTCCGACGCGCTGAGCGACCAGCTGATGCGCTTCGAAGGCAGCTTCGACCACGAAGAGGGTGAGCTCACTGCGAGTGGCACCGGCATCTTCGAGGGGCTTGCCATTCAGGCCAAGATCGACGATGAAGTGCTCGAGGGTACGATCACCTGGAGTGGTGCGGAGAACGCCTTCGAGGCGACCCGCGCCTCGAAGGAATACGTGGTGGTGCGCCGCTCCGAGCTGCGCAAAGGCGAAGACCAAGCGAAGGCGCCAAAGGGCATGCCCAAAGCACCGCGTCTGGACGCGGCGATGGAGCCTTGGCGCCGCGCTCTCGACGGTGAGGTTGCCGTGATTGTGACCGCGAACCGCGACGACGAGATCCTTGGCGCCGTTGATGCTTTTGCCGCTGTCGGAATCAAGCCGGTCCTGATGGGTGCGAGCGAAGCTTGGCGCGTGAAGGACCAGATTGCCGGACGCATTGCGGGCATCCTTCCCGAGCGTTGGCCGCTGCGCAGCACGGAGGGTATCGAGACCGTCAACCGCTTCGCCGAGTTGCAGCAGGCGGGAATCCCCGTCGCGTTTTACTCGGACGCGGAAGAGGGTGCCGGTGACTTGTTCATGCTGGCAAGCTTCGCGATCGCCGAAGGCATGAGCCCCAGTGGCGCTCTGCGCGCCTTGACCGCCGACGCAGCCAAGATGATGGGGATCGACGGCCGCGTTGGTCGCCTGAGCGTGGGCCTTGACGCCGACGTGCTTCTCTTGGATCAGAGCCCGATGCAGATCGGCGCCGAGGTCCAGCGCACGTGGGTCGCGGGCAAAGAGGTGGTCCGCTAACGGCGCCCATGGGAATCCGACTCAACCAGACCGTTTGCAGAGGCGCCGCACTTGTTGGCGCCATTACCTCAGCCCAAGCCATTCGCGTTGCGGATCAGGTTGACGGCTTTGAGGTCGGCGCGCACGCCGGCCAGCGCTCTCCAATCAGCACGGCCTTCATCGAAGGCCGGAAGATCCACGACCGACAATCCCCAGCACTGCGCCGGGGCGTGCATCAACTATGAAAGCTTTCATTCTTAGCGCGGCGTTTGTCTGCGCCACCCTCTCCTCCGCCTCCGCGTTTCAGACCTACGACGGCAAGCCCGTTGGGGACATCGCGCCCGAGGGCATGCAACTGCCAACACGTGCCGAGGCTTTCGTGCCCGATACGCGCGTGGCGATCCTCGCGTCGAAGATTCTGACGTGCGCCGAGGAAGGCCCCGAGGTCGTGGACAACGGTGTGCTCTTGATTGAAGGCCGCACGATCCGTGCGATCGGCAAGCAGGGCGAGATCGAGATCCCCGAGGGATTCAAAATCATCGACGCGGGCGACAACTGGCTGATGCCCGGGCTGATCGACCTGCACTCCCACATCGCCGGCTCGTTCGACATCAACGACGGTGTCTTCCTGACGAACCCGGGCTTGCGCGCCTACTCGTCGGTCGTGCCCGGCAACCCAAGTTTGATGCGCGCGCTGGCATCCGGTGTGACCTCGATCCTGTTCATCCCGGGCTCGGGCACGAACATCAGTGGCCAGGGCGTGCTTGTCAAGACGGGCCTGCCGGACTACGAGCAGATGGAGATCCGCAACCCCGGCTCGATGAAGCTGGCGCAGGCCGGCAACCCCGAGCGCTTCGCGTTCGGCGTGGCGCGCAGCTTCATGAACTGGCACACGCGCGAGACGCTCACACGCGGCGTTGCCTACGCCAAGTCCTGGCAGGACTACGCCGACGGCAAGGGCCCGAAGCCCGAGATCGACATTCAGTTCGAGGTCTTCCGTTGGCTCGTTCCCAAGATTACTCAGGTCTCGGCGCACACGCAGATCTACCAGGTCGTGCTTGAGTCTCTGGGCATGCTGGTGAAGGAGTTCAACCTGCCGCTGTTCATCGACCACGGCACCATTGGCGCGTGGAAACTTGCGCCGCTTGTGAAAGACCTTGGCGTCGCTGCTCAACTTGGCCCCCGCAACGTGGACCCACCCGCGCGCGGCTTCATCATGTGGTCGCAGAACATGTACGCCGAGGGCTGGAACGGAACCGCACGCGGCTACCAAAAGGCAGGCGTAACCGAGATCGGCTTCAACACCGACGCCCCGGTGATGCCCCAGGAAGAGCTGCAGTTGCAGGCGAGTATCGCGGTCCACTTCGGCTTTGAAGATGACCTGATGCAGGCCGTCAAAGGCCTGACCATCATCCCGGCGCGCATCGCCAACATGAACGACCGCGTGGGTAGCTTGGAGGTTGGCAAAGAGGCCGACATCCTGATCCTGACCGGTCACCCAGCCGACGTTCGGACATCGGTCGAACGCGTCTGGATCGAAGGCAGCGAGGTCTACAACGCGGACGAGCAGCGCGACTACTGAGATGACTCTTGCCCGCCTCATGACGCGCCTCGCTGGCGCCTCCATCCCCACGGCCCTTGCGGTCCTGGGTCTTGGGGGCGTTGCAAGCGCGGCGTTTGTGCCGGCGGGTGATTTGGCAGAGGCTCCACTCGATGACGTCTATGGCGGCGTGCGTCCGATCCGCATCGAGCAGGCCGCGTTTGAGTCCACGCCGCTTGCGATTCGCTGTGGGCGCCTGCTGACGATGAGTGGCGAGCGGGCGATTTTCGATCCGGGGATGCTGCTAATCTCGAAGGGACGCATCGAATATGTCGGCGCGCCGATCGAGGTCCCGGATGGTTACCAGCTAGTCGATCGCGAAGAGGCTTGGGTCGCGCCTGGGTTCGTCGATCTGCACTCGCACATTCAGACGGGCGGCTGGGGCGACATCAATGACATGGTGATGCCCACAAACGCGCAGTTCTCGACACGCTCGACGATCGTTCCGAGCAACGCGAGCATGCGCCGCGCCATGGCCGCGGGCGTGACGACGCAGCTGGGGATTCCCGGCAGCGGTACCAGCATCAGCGGCTTTGGAGTCCTGTACAAGTCGAAGGCCAAGGCGACCTACGAGAACATCGTTCTCCAAGATCCGGGCGGCATGAAGGTCGCGCAGACGCACAACCCCGAGCGGGGTGCAGGCGACCTGGGCGCGACCCGCGCCGGTTTGTCTTGGTTACTGGAAGAGATCAATGATCGCGCCGTCGACGCGCGCGATTCTGGGCGCTTCGATCCGGCGCTCGAGAACCTTGTCCGCATCCAAGCACGCGAGCTCCCTGTTCTGATTCACTGCGCCGGCAACGACGGCGTCGCGGGCACGGTCCGCATGTGGAAGGGCCGCTACGACACCCGTTGCGTCGTGAGCCACGGCAGCTTCGACGGCTGGTACGCAGCCGACTATGTCGCCTCCATGGGCGTACCCGTGAACCACGGGCCGCGCACGTACAACTTCACGCTCGGCATCCGCGAAGGGCGCATTGTGAACACCACGCAAGCGTACATCGACGCCGGCGTGCCGGACTTCTCGCTGAATACGGATGCACCCGTCATCCCAGCGGAAGAGCTTTTCTTGCAGGGCACGGTTTCCGCGCACCTTGGCTCGGACCCCTATCAAATGATGCAGGCCCTGACCCTAGGCCCTGCCCGCAGTTTCGGAATCGACGCGCACGTCGGCAGTCTCGAGGTTGGCAAAGATGCCGACGTCGTGATCTGGTCCGGCGACCCGCTCGACCCACGCAGTCACGTAGAAGTCGTCGTCGTCGACGGCGACATCCAGTACCAAGCGAGCCACGATGGTCAGTGGTTCTGATTCCTCCCGTTCGACCATGAAGATGAGAAAACTCCTATTCGGCCTCGCCGGGGCACTTGCCCTCGCGGCCCCCAGCATTGCAGCCACCTCGACTCCCGAGCTCTTTGCGCTCAAGGTCGGGCGCGCCGAGACCGCCACTGGCGAGTCGATCGAGCACGCCGTGATCCTGATCGAGAACGGCAAGATCGTGACGATCGGGCAAGACCTCGAGATCGAGCGCGGGATCCCCGTGATCGACCGCTCGGACCTTGTCGTGACGCCGGGTTTCGTGAACTGCTATTCGCGCGCGGGCCTCAGCAGCTCGGGTGCTAGCGGGACGCAGCCCTCGGTGCAGGCATCGACCGAGTTGTACCCCCGCCAAGAGCTCTTCGGCGATCTGTTGAAGGCCGGGGTCACGACCTTGGGCCTGTACCCACCGGGCAATGGCATCCCGGGCCAAGCGGTCGCGATCTCGACGGCAGGCACGACGCTTGAGGACATGATCCTCAAAGAGGGCGCGTATCTGAAGATCTTGATGGCGTCGAATTCGAGCTCACGCAAGATGCTCGATGGCGCGTTCGAGAAGGTCGAGAAGTACAACGAGACGGTGGAGAAGGCGCGCGAGAAGTGGGAGAAGAGCGTCGAGGACTGGGACAAGGAACACAAGCAGCGGAAGAAGGACGAGAAGGACGGCAAAGAGCTGAAACCTGAAGACCCGAAGCCCGGCGACTTCGTGGCGCCCGAGCCCGATGCGGTCGCGGGACCGTTCATCAAGGTGCTCGACGGCGAGCTGCCGGTCCTGTTCAGCATCCGCAAGGCGGGCGACTACCTTCACCTCTTGAAAGGCATCGGCGAGCGCGAGTTCAACTGGTCGCTGCGCGTGCCCCTGCGCAACGACATCGACCTGTTCAAGGTTGCGGACCAGATTGGCGAGAAGGAGCTGCGGGTCGTGATGGAGCCGCGCCTGACGCTGATGGAGTGGACGATGCGCGAGCGCAACATTCCGGACGAGCTTACCCGCGCGGGTGCGCACGTAGCGTTCATCCCCAACGGTGATGATCTCGACAACATGAAGAAGTGGCGCCTGCATGTCGGCCACCTCGTCAAGCGCGGCATGGATGCTGATGCGGCCTTGGCCGCGATGACTCTTGAGCCCGCCCGTGAGCTCGGTCTTGATGACCGGCTTGGAAGTCTTGAAGTTGGCAAGGACGCCAACCTCTTGTTCTTCGACGGTGACCCCTTTCAACCCAGCACCAAGCTGGTCAGTGTGATGTCCGGCGGCAACTTTGTCGGTGACGAGGAGCTTCGGTAATGCGAACCATGAACCAACGATTCACAAAGGCAGCCCTTGGTGCTGTCGCGATTTTGAGCGCGGCTTTGCCGGCCTCGGCGTTCTTCGGTGACGATGAGTCCGAGCAGGATCCAGACGTCTATCTGGCGATTGTCGGCGGCGACATCTACACCGGCACCGGCGAGATCTTGCGCGGCGCGACGATGCTGTCGAAGAATGGCAAGATCGACGAGATCGGCTACGATTTGTACTTGCCCGAGGGGACCGAGGAAGTGGATGCGCATGGTCTGCGGGTGTACCCCGGGCTCGTCGCGCTGAAGGCGACCTCGCGTTTGACCCAGGGCACGTTTGCTCCGGGCCTCAAACTGCACGAGTTCGTTCCCGAGGTGGATCACCCCGACATCTGTGGCGATTGCGGCAAGAGCTTCGAAGAGATCGTGCCGAGCGCGGTGGATCCGGGTGAGTACTCGACCGAGCACTTGGCCACCGACGGCTTCAAGTCGGACTTCGACGAGTCCTTCGATCCGTTCAGTGGCTACATGGTGATGGCGCTTGGCAACGGCATCACAACCGTGCAGCAGTCGAGCACCGCGGTGAAGCTGAAGCGCGGCGAGGTCGACGGCGTGTCCCTGTCCGAGAAGACCATGACGAGTATGTCGTGGAGCGGCTCGAACCCGAGTGGCAAGGCGGACCTGCGCGAGAAGTTCCGGGATGCCGCTAGGTACCAGGATGAGCTGCGTCGCTGGGAAGAGGTCGTCAAGAAGGACAAGGAAGCTAAGGAGCCCAGCAAGAAGGGCATCGATAGCCGCGTGCTCGCGATCCTGCAGGGCGCAACGCTGGCGAAGTTCTCGTCCAACGATCGCGACGACCTCCTGGGCATCGCGCGCTTGGCGCAGAAGTACCACTTCCGCCCTGTGATCGAGGGCTGCGTCGAAGGCTGGTGTGTGGCCGATGAGCTTGGCCGCGCAAGCGCCTATGCGATTATCAACCCGCGCGTGCGCCGCGACCGTCAGGAGAACCTGACGCACGACAACGGTTCGAGCATTGAGAACGCCGCGATCCTGACCCGCGCCGGCGTTCAGGTGGCGATCACTCCGGGCAACACGTCGATCGATATGGGCGGCATCAGTGGCCGCGACCTGTTGAGCCTACCGCTTGAGGCGGGCTTTGCGATCCGCGGAGGCTTGGACGAGCGCACGGCGCTTGAGGGCATCACCGTGATCCCGGCCCGCTTGCTGGGGATCGATCATCGTGTTGGCAGCCTCGAGATCGGCAAGGACTGCGATGCGCTGATCACCGACGGTGACTTGCTTCACTACCAGACCTTCGTGCAGTACACGGTGGTCGAGGGCAAGCTGGTGTATGACAAGCAGGAAGAGATCTTCTACAAGAACATCCGGCCCCGTCCCGAGCCTGACGTTGCGGCCACGGACCCAGGTGAAGCGCCCGCAGAGGGAGCCTCAGAAGAGGCAGCTGCGAGTGAGGAGACCCCCGAGGTGGAGGCACCTTCGGAAGACGCGGTCGAAGAGGTTGTCGAGGTTGAAGACGAAACTGTGGAAGACTAGACGGTTTTCCTCGTCTTCCCACAGGTTGTCCACAAGCTGTGAATCACCGCAAGGTCTTGTCAATCAAGGTCTTGCGGTGATTTCTTGCCAATTGCCGAACGGAGGCCTAACGGCAGGGCGTGTGGACTCGTCTCGCTCCGGCCCAAGGCGAGGGGTATGCTTGGCTCCCCTCGAAACGAGACCTTCCGTGGAGCGCGTTGGCTCTGCTGTGGAGGTCGTTCACTTTCAAGTCCAGATCGAGCCGTGACCCCCCTATGACTCTGCGGAAACTGCTTCGAGTGCTGGGTTCCAGCCAGCGCGATGGCCGAAACCTCAGCCACGACGAGGCCTACCGGGCATTCTCGTCCATTCTAGGTGGTGCCGAGAGCGACATCATGCTGGCATCGTTCCTGACGGCGATGCGCTGGAAGGGCGTGACGATCGAAGAGCTGGTCGGATTTGCGCAGGCCGCTCGCGATCGAGCACGGCTGCCCTGCCGTGACATGGAGGGTGTTGTCTGCATCTGCCCGCCGCATGATGGCAGCGATCGCGTGCCGCCGCTCGAGGTGGCTGCGGGGTTGATCGCGGCGGGTGCTGGAGCTCGTGTTCTGTTGATTACGGATCAGGGCTTGCCGCCGCGGCGCGGGCTGACGGGCGCTTCGGTTCTACAGGAGCTGGGCGGCGGGATTACGTGGGATCCGACCGAGGCTGAGGACTGGGTGTGCAAGGCTCGGTTTGCCGCGATTGCGGCGCCTGGCATGCTGCCGGGGCTGATGCAGCTGCGGAAGGTGCGTGGCGAGTTGGGCGTGCGCACGCCTCTGTATACCGTCGAGAAGCTGCTCGCGCCGCCTAATGCGGCTGTCGTGCTGGGCGCGCAAGAGGGCGCTGTCTTGGGAACCGCCGTCGAGGTGATGGTGGGGCTGGGGCATCCGCGCGGGATCACGTTGCAGGGGATCGAGGGCGGTGTGATTCCGAGTGTGCGCCGGCGCTCACGTGGGATCGAGCTGGCGGGCGCGAACCAGATTCCGCTGACGGTGGAGCCGCAGGACTTTGGTTTAGCGTGCTCGGTCGAGCCCGATTTACCGATGTATGGACCGCCAGATGATGGCGAGGGCACCGGCGACAACCCACTGATGATCAAGGCCGTGGGCGACATCACACGCGGTGTGCTTTCAGGGGAGGAGGGCCCGTCGCGCTCGGCGGCTCTGTTGGCGGCCGCGGTCGTGCTGAAGGCCTGCGGTCGGGCGCAGACTCTCGCTGAGGGCATCGATGCAGCGGTGACTTCGCTGGACTCGGGCGAGGCGAACCGGATTCTGACTCAGGTGATTGGGCTCGCCAAGTGAGGCCATGACAGGCTTGCAGTTGGAGGTCGCGATGGGCGACTTTGCGGCCTTACGGCTGGACCCAGGGGCAGCTGTTCCAAGCTGGGCGTTTCAAGGCGACGGGTTTTCAGCGGTTGTCCGGACGGCGACGGAGTTGAGTTTGCTGGTTCGAAGCAGCGTGGTGCCGACTGGGTTTGATGGCGAGGTCGAACCCGGCTGGCGCGGGCTGTTCGTGCGCGGGAAGCTCGAGTTCGGGCTCGTGGGGATCTTGGCAGACTTGACGGCCTGTCTTGCAGGAGAGGGCGTGGGGATTCTGGCAGTCTCGACGTTTGATACCGACTGGTTGTTCGTGAAGGCTGAAGAGCTGGAGCGGGCCCGCCAGGCGCTTTCGCGAGCCGGGCACACCGTGGCCTCGGCCCCGCTCCCCTAGACAATATGGATGGACCGGACTTCCTCGAGTACGCGGATTACGCTTGCTCCTGGAAGCTAAACCCAAGAAGCGGCGCAGAGCCGCAAGAGGAGCCGGTCCATGAGCAAGATAAGGAAGTACG
>Ga0316206_1000342_pt1 | contig 71086 bp, 58 predicted proteins | sample 6monthpyrite_MG_FD_204942 | JGI IMG/M metagenome (GOLD analysis project Ga0316206, IMG submission 204942) | Microbial mat bacterial communities from mineral coupon in-situ incubated in ocean water Damariscotta River, Maine, United States -... | ecosystem: Environmental > Aquatic > Marine >...
CGTTAAAGGCCGGCTCTCGCGCGGCCTCCTCTCGCGTGTCAGCGTCAAAGAGTCGTGGCGGAGCGGCGAAGAGAACTCCGCGCATTCAACGTGCCTTGCACTCCCATCCCCCCTCTCCCTTACAGGCGAGGACCGGGAGCCGGCCCCGAGCGGCAAAGGGAGGGTCAGGCGGTGCTTGGAGGCCGAAGGCCGACGCACCGCCGCGCCCTGCCTTTGTCGATCGAAGGGCCGGCGGAAAACCCGCAGCCTACCCACAACCCTCTCTCCCCCCTCGACGACCGAAGTCGGCTACTCGTCCTCGCCTGCGGGGGGGAGGGGATGGGAGTGCAAGGCTTGTTGTTTTCGTGGAGTTCTCTTTGGCTTGGCTGCCCTATTGCGCTCGTAGCTCGTAGCTCGTAGCTCGTAGCTCGTAGCTCTGCTGCTTTGCTGCTTTGCTGCTTTGCTGCTTTGCTGCTTTGCTGGGGGTGGGGTTGTGCGGGGGCTTGGTTAGTTTTATTGGGGGTGGGGGCAAGCTGGCTCAAGACTTGAGATCCATCGGCCGAAAAGGGGGGTGGCCAAGTGCCTCCCCCCCCCACGATTGCCCCATGAAACCTGAGAATCTCTCTTCCGATCAGCCTGAGCCTGTGAATGGCGCGTCTTCCATGGCTGGTGAGCGGCGTTCCGCCGAGCGCGTGGCGTCCGATGCCGAGCTACGTTTGACCGTCGAAGGGGTGGATCTGCGGGGCGTGACCGAGAACGTCTCGGGTGTGGGCGTGCTGTTTTTCAGTGAGGGGAACTTGCGTGTTTCCGTCGAGTTCGAAGAGGGCGGCGAGCGGCGTGTTCGCAAGGGACGCTTGGTGCGCGTGCAGCGCATGAGTCTGCAAAACACGGGCTTCGCGGTCGAGTTCGACCCCGAGTAGGGCCGCGCGGAGGGGATCGGTTAGGATCCCTCGCGTGAAGTGCCCCATGACTCGTCTCTTGTTGTTTGCTGCCGCCTTGATGGCGGTCGCGTGCTCGCAATCCGCTACGCCGCAGGCCGCCTTTGCCGGGCGCAACGTGGTGATGATCGTGATGGACACGACACGCTTCGACCACCTGGGCTTGTATGGTTACCCGAAGGACACGACGCCGTTCCTTGACTCGCTGGCGGATGACGCGGTGGTCTTCGACAAGGCGTACTCGGGCTCGTCGTGGACGGCGCCGGCGACGGCCTCGATGTTCACCTCGGTGTATCCCGACCAGCACGGCGTGGTCAGCGGCTACTTCTTCTACCAGCGCGCGAACGAGAAGGACCCCGAGCTGCACCTGAACCAGCTGCCCGATCGCATCGAGACGCTGCCCGAGATGATGAAGGCCGCGGGTTATCGCACTTTCTGCTTGGCCGACAACCAGAACATCTGCGAGCGCGTGGGCTTCTCGCGCGGGTTCGACCGGTTCTCCTCCTATTCATATAGAGGGGGCGCCGAGTTGACGGACGAGGTGCTTGGCTGGAAGGATGAGCTCTTGGACGCGGACTCGCCCTACTTCCTGTACATGCAGTACATGGATCCGCACAAGCCGTACCACGCGCAAGAGCCCTATTACGACGTCGAGGGGACCGTCGCGAAGGGGTTCTTGAAGCCGGCGGCGCGCTATGACAGCGAGCTTCGGTACACGGACGAGCTGCTGAGGCGGCTGTTCGACGAGCTGGAGATCGGGCCGAACACCTTGGTGATCGTGACGTCGGATCATGGCGAGGAATTCGGCGATCACGGGCAAACGGGGCATGATCAAGGTCTTCATGAGGAGCTCGTGCACGTGCCGTTCTTTGTGGTCGGGCGGGATGCTGCGGGCAAGCTGGATTTCGAGCCGGGGCGTGTGTCGCGGCACGTCTCGACGCTGGATGTGATGCCGACGTTGCGCGAGCTGTTGGATCAGCCGGCGGCGGAATTCGCCGAGGGCTTGAGCGTGGCGGACGCTCTCTGGGGAGAGCGCACCGAGCCCGTGGGCGGCGAGCGGCCCGTGTTTTCGCACCGCGCGTCCGAGATGATGGGCAAGAAGCGCGAGTTCTACAGCGTGAACATGGGGCCGTGGCAGCTGATTCTGAACCCCGAGACGGGGGCGCGGCAGCTGTTCAACGTGGACAAGGACCCGGGGACGCAGAAGGATCTGGCGAAGGTGCGGCCGCATGTTCTCGAGCGCCTCCTTGAGGAGTTGCGCGGGTTTCGCTTTCGCCCGATGGAGTTTGACCGGCAGTACGCGGATCCGCTGATCTTGGATCAGGAAGCGCAGGATGAGCTCGGGCGACTTGGGTACTCGGAGTAGTTGATGGCTTGGAACCACACGCAGTTAGGCCCATGAGAGCAGTTAGGCCCATGAGAACGGATATTAAGATTCGGATGAGTTTGATGGCCTACCAGGACGAGCACGACCGGTTCGTCGAGCTGTTCGTGATTCACCAATGCGCCCTGATGGCGCTGGACCTCGATGCGGCGCGGCTGGCGCTGGACTTGGTGATCTACGAGATCGGTGTGCATGCGGACGTCGAGGACGAGGTGCTGATGCCGCTCTTCGCCGAGCGCGCGGGCAAGATCGAGGGTGGCGGGCCCGAGCTGTTTGCCGCCGAGCACGACAAGATCGGGCGGCTGCTTGCCGATCTCTCGGTCTGCTTGGCCGAACTGGAAGAGCTACAACGGGTCGAGCCTCGGCAAGCCTTGGCGTTGATCGAGAAGGGCTACACATTCAAGCACCTCTGGGATCACCACACGAAGCGTGAGAACGCGGTCTTCTATCCGGCGCTGGACGGCTTGATGGACGGGCCCGAGGGCCGTGATGAGCTTGCAGCGGTCTGGTTGCGGATCGACGAGGTCGACGCAGCCTCGCGCGCGCGGCGGGGTGATCCGCCGGCACCCTATCGCGCCGGTTAGTTCAAATCAGACTTTCAAGTCTTTTGCTACCCTTGAGGGGCGCGCGGCGTTAGACTGGCCGCCAAAATTCAGTGCCGACACAGGCACCGAAAACTCCCCCCGTTCATCTCCGTTCACCCCCCCCCCCACGAGCGAGACCCGCTCAAGAGCAGATGCTCAAGGATTACCTCCCGATTTTGATCATGGTTGGCGCTGTGGTCGGCTTCGGCATCGTCAACCTCATCATCAGCGAGCTCTTGGGTGCCAAGCGCCGCGTGGTGGGGAAAGGGCAGGCCTACGAGTGCGGCATGGCTCCCGCGGGCAACGCCCGCATGCGCCTGTCGATCCACTTCTACCTGGTGGCGGTGCTCTTCATCTTGTTCGATGTCGAGTCGCTCTTGCTGATTCCTTGGGCGGTCTCGGCCAAGGCGCTCACCGCCGCTGGCGTGGGCAAGGTGGTTTTTGCGGAGGTCGCGGCCTTCGTGGCCGTTTTGGCTCTCGGCCTCGCTTACGTCTGGAAAAAAGGTGGTCTCACATGGGATCGGTAGGCCTCAATGAAGCGCCGTTTAGCGAGAGCTTTACGGCGACACGTCTCGACTGGGTTGTCAACTGGGCGCGCAAGAACAGCCTGTGGCCGATGCCGCTGGGTTTGTCCTGCTGCGGCATCGAGCTGATGGCCATGTTTGGGCCGAAGTTCGACCTCGCGCGCTTCGGTGCCGAGGCCGCGCGCTTCACGCCGCGCCAGTGCGACTTGCTTGTCGTTGCCGGCACGTTGACGTGGAAGATGGCCCAGGCCGTGCGCCTCGTGTACGACCAAATGCCGGAGCCCAAGTGGGTCATGTCGATGGGGGTCTGTGCCTCAACAGGTGGCATGTACGACACCTATTCGGTGGTTCAGGGCATTGACACGATTCTGCCTGTGGACGTCTACGTGCCCGGCTGTCCGCCGCGGCCGGACGCCGTGATCGACTCGATCATCAAGCTGCAGACGCGCATTCAGCGCGAGACGCCGATCAAGGACCTCGTCGAGGGGATCCCGGATTACCACGACACGGGAACGGGGCGCGAGCTGCGCCAGCCGAACCGCGTGGTGATGCACAAGAAGAAGCCGCAGCTTCCCACTTCGCCGATCGGCGAAGACTCGAAGTAACTGGAGACCAGCAATGACCAGTGACATGAACACGGCCGTCCGCGTGACGGCCTCGCTCGACGGCATCGTGGATGCCGCGGCGATCGGGACCGATCACGATGGCATGGTGCGCGTGACCGCGACGCCGGCTGACCTGCACGCCGTCTGCGCCGCGCTGAAGGGCGCGGCTGGGTTCGAGGCGAACACGCTCGTCACGGCGCGGGACCACGGAGCAGGCGAGGCGCAGCGCTTCGAGCTGTTCTATCAGTTCCTCTCCTACGAGCACGCCGACCGCGTGCGCGTGCGCGTGATGACCGAGGGGGATGACCCCGAGGTCGACACGATCACGGACCTGTGGCCGGGCACCTCGTTCTCGGAACGCGAGTGCTGGGACTTGATGGGTGTGCGCTTTGGTGGCCACCCCGACCTGCGCCGTTTGATGATGCCCGAGGGTTTCGACCACCACCCCCTGCGCAAAGACTTCCCGCACATCGGCATCGAGCCCGATCGCTTGTACCGCCAGTGGGACGAGGCGCGCCGCGCTGAGTTCGAGGCGAGCGAAGCCGCGAAGGGGGCCCACTAACTATGGAATCCAAGATCATCGAGTACCGCCCGGGGTTCGCGCAGTCCGACGCGGACGACCCGATCCACGGCGAGACGCTGCCGATCAACATGGGGCCGCAGCACCCCGCGACACACGGCGTGTTGCGCCTTGCAGTCGAGCTCGACGGCGAGACGCTCGCCAGCGTCCAGCCGGACGTGGGCTTCTTGCACCGGGGCAAAGAGAAGGCGTGTGAGAGTCTTGGCTGGGCCAAGTTCTTCCCGCACACTGACCGCCTCGATTACGTGCAGCCGCTGATGAACAACGTGGGCTACGCGATCGCGCTTGAGAAGCTGGCGGGCGTCGAGGTGCCCGAACGCGGCCAAGTGCTGCGTGTCTTGTTGATGGAGGTCAGTCGCATTGCGGCGCACCTGATCTACCTCGGCACGTCGGCGATTGACCTGGGCGCGATCTCGATGTTCTTCTACACGTTCAAAGAGCGGGAGAACATCTACTCGATCCTGGATGCCTACACCGGGCACCGGATGAACAACACCTACGTGCGCATCGGCGGCGTCTATGCCGACGTCGACGAGAACGTGACCGGCATGCTGCGCGAGTTCCTCGAGCAATTCGAGGCGCGCGTCGACGAGTTCGAAGGCCTGCTGACCGGCAACCGCATCTGGTACGACCGCAACCGCGACGTCGGTGTGATCACGGCGGAAGAGGCCAAGGCGTGGAGCCTGACCGGCCCGATTCTGCGCGGCAGTGGCGTCGAATGGGACATCCGCAAGCAAGAGCCGTACTCAGGATACGAGACCTACGACTTCGACATCCCCGTCGGCACCGTGGGCGACTGCTACGACCGCTACTTGGTGCGCGTCGAAGAGATGCGGCAGTCGTGCCGTATCGCTCTACAGGCGCTGGATCGGCTCGACACCGTCAAGGGTGACGTGCTGGCCGAGGATCGCCGCTTCGTGCTGCCGCCGCGGGCCGACGTGCAGGCCTCGATGGAAGAGCTGATCCACCAGTTCAAGATCGTGACGGACCTGCGCTTGCCCAAAGGCGAGGCCTACGGCTGCGTCGAGGCGGCCAAAGGCGAGCTTGGCTTCTTGGCGATCAGTGATGGAACAAGTGAGCCTGCGCGGCTGCACATCCGCGCGCCCGGCTTGATGAATGTGCAGGCGATCCCGCTGATCGCCGAGGGCCGCTTGCTCTCGGACATCGTGGCGATCATTGGTTCCTTGGACTTCGTGATGGGCGAGGTTGACCGCTAATGGCTCTTCCCAAAAAGCTAACGGCAGAGTTCGATGAACTCTGCACGCACTACCCCGAGCGCCGCGCGGGACTGATCCCGGCGCTGCACCGTTGCCAAGAGGAGCTCGGTGGGTGGATCACCCCCGAGATCATGGACGACATGGCGGGCTACTTTGACATCGAGCCAGCCGAGGTCTACGGCGTGGTCTCCTTCTACCCGATGTTTCGGCTGACGCCTCCGGGCAAGCACGTTGTCAAGGTGTGCCACAACATCTCGTGCGATCTGCGCGGGGCGCGCGAGGTGCTGAAGCGCGCGAAGGAGCTGACCGGCGCCGAGGTGCACGGCACAAGCGCGGATGGCAAGTTCACGCTCGAGGTTGTCGAGTGCCAAGGCTGCTGTACCACGGCGCCGATGATCGACCTCGACAACGAGTACCACGAGAACCTGACGCTCGAAGACCTCGAGCGCTTGATCGGAGAGTGCCAGTGAGCGGCTTCGAAAAGTATCTGATGAGCCGCATGGGTGCGGAGAACAGCCACACCCTTGAGGGCTACAAAGCGCAAGGTGGTTACGCCACGCTCGAGCGCGTCCTCAAGGACATGACTCCCGCGGAAGTGACTGCGGTCGTGAAGGACTCTGGCCTACGCGGCCGTGGAGGCGCTGGCTTCCCGACGGGCTTGAAGTGGACCTTCATGCCCGACGCGCAGAAGGACCCGCGCCATCGCTACTTGGCGATCAATGCGGACGAGTCCGAGCCGGGCACCTGCAAGGACCGCGTGTTCATGGATGAGGATCCGCACGGGCTCTTGGAAGGCATCCTGATGGCTTGCTATGCCATGGGTTGCGAAGGCGCGTACATCTACGTGCGTGGCGAGTACCGGCACCAATACGATCGCACGGCAGCGGCGCTCAGCGATGCGCGCGCGGCGGGCCTTGTGGGGAAGAACATTCTCGGCAGTGGTTTCGACTGCGAGATCCATATGCACAAGGGCGCCGGCGCCTACATCTGCGGCGAAGAGACGGGCCTCATGGAGAGCCTGGAAGGCAAGCGCGGCCACCCGCGTCCGAAGCCGCCGTTCCCCGCCGGGTTTGGCCTGTGGGGCCAACCCACGACGGTCAACAACGTCGAGACGATCTTCAACGTGCCGTTCATCGTCGAGAAGGGTGCCGAGTGGTATCGCTCGATGGGATCCGAGGCGAGCCCGGGCAACATCCTGGTCGGCATCAGCGGCAGCGTGAACAAGCCCGGCGTCTACGAGGCGCCGCTCGGCATGAGCGCACGGACTCTGCTTGAGTCCGAGGACTTCGCGGGCGGCATCTGGAAAGGCCGTCAGCTGAAAGCGTGGTTCACGGGTGGTTCGTCCTGCGGGATGGTCCCGGCGAGCTTCATCGACGTGAACATGGACCACGACTCGGTCAAAGCGATCGGGTCGATGCTGGGCACCGCTTCGATGATCATGCTGGACGACACACAGTGTGTTGTGCGGGCCATGGAGGTCGTCGCGCGCTTCTACGATCACGAGAGCTGCGGCCAATGCAGCCAGTGCCGCGAGGGCACGCAGTGGCTGCACCAGATCTTCAGGCGCATCGAGGCCGGTCGCGGCAAGCCCGATGACATCGACATGCTGACCTCGATCGCGAGTGGCATGGCTCCCGGCAAGACAATCTGCGCGCTCGCTGATGCGGCCGCGATCCCCGCCAATCAGGTCGTCAAGCACTTCCGAGACGAGCTCGAAGAGCACGTACGCGCGGGCGGTTGTTCGATCAACGGAACGGGCGCTTGTGCTCACGGCACGGCCGCTAAGGAAACCGAAGTGGAGGTCCAGTCGTGACCAAGATCACAATCAACGGGAAGGAACACGATGCCGACCCCAAGCTGCCTTTGATCGCTGCTTGCCACGACGCCGGCATCGACGTTCCGCACTACTGCTATCACCCTGGCCTGTCGCCCGAGGGCTCTTGCCGCATGTGCCAGGTTGAGGTCTCCGAAGGCGGCCGCCCCGCGCGCGTGATGGTCTCTTGCCGAACGGGAATCTCGGAAGGCATGGTCGTCGAGACGCACTCCGAAGCCGCGCACGAGACGCGCCGCGAGTGCATGGAGTTCTTGCTGAAGAACCACCCGCTCGACTGCCCGATCTGCGACAAAGCGGGCGAGTGCGACCTGCAGGACTACGCCTTCCAAGAAGGGCAGTCCGAGGGGCACACGCACGAGCCGCGCCGCAAGCTGGAGAAGCGCAAGGACCTGGGCGACGTCATCGTCCTGGACCAAGAGCGCTGCATCCTGTGCACGCGCTGCGTGCGCTTCCAGCAAGAGGTCACGAAGAAGCCCGAGCTGACGAACGCGGGGCTTGCCTCACGCAGCTACATCACGACGTTCAACGACCGCCCGTTGACGGGCAACTACCAGGGCAACCTGGCCGACGTCTGCCCGGTGGGGGCGCTGACTCTGAAGGAGTTCCGCTTCCAGGCGCGCGTCTGGAACCTCGAGAAGGCGGCCTCGACTTGCGCCGAGTGCAGCCGCGGCTGCACGGTCAGCGTCGAGGTCTTGCGCCGCGATGCGGTCAAGCGCATGCGCCCCATGTACAACGCCGACGTGAACAAGTGGTGGATGTGCGACACGGGCCGCTTCTCGTTCGAGCACCTGAACGATCCGGAGCGCCTGACCGGCGGTTTGATCGCCAGCGGAACGGACCTTCTGGGTGCGACTGCTGGCGAAGCGATTGCTCACGCGGGCGCAACCTTGCGGGGCACGCAGCCCGCGATTTTCGCCTCGCCCTTCCTGACGCAGGAAGAGGCTGGCGCGCTGCTTGAGCTTGCCACGACGCTGGGCGCGAAGCCCAAGTTCATCTCGCCCGAGGCGAACGACTTGAAGGACGACCTGCTGCACACGGGCGACCCCTGCCCGAACCGTCGCGGCCTCTCCGACCTCGGTTTCGAGGCCGTCTCGGCCAAGGACGCGGCGACTGCCGTCGTGTCCGCGGGCGTGGCGCTGCTTGTTGGCGAGCGCGTCCTCAGCATGCTCGGCGACGCCGACCTTGGTGTGACAAAGCTGATCACGATGGACACGCACCCTTGCCTAGCAAGCGGTGTCGAGGCCTCGATCGCGGTGCCCTTCCACGTCGAGAAGGCGGGCACCTGGATCAACGTCGACGGCTTTGCCGGCCGCCTGACCGTCGCACGAAACGCTCCCCAAGGTGTGCCGCCCCTCGAGCGCACGCTGAGTGACTTGCAGGCCGCCCTCGGCCTGAGTGAGGCCCAAGCCTGATGGATATGTTGATCACGATCTTGGTGATCCTGCTGAAGGTCACCATCATCTACGGCGGAGTGATTGGCCTCGCGGCGCTCACAACTCTGGCCGAGCGCAAGGTCTCGGCTTGGATCCAATACCGCCACGGCCCGAACCGCGTCGGCCCGTGGGGCATCCTGCAGCCGCTCGCCGATGGGGTGAAGTTCATCTTCAAGGAAGAGCTCATCCCCGACGGCGCCAACCGCTGGATGTTCTACCTGGCACCGACCCTGTCGGCGATGCCCGCCATGATGGGCATCGCGGTGATTCCGTTCGCCGCCGAGAGCCCGTTCTACGGCGACCCTGCGGGCACCCCGCTGGCGATCGCGCACCTGGACATCAGCGTTCTGTACATCCTGGCCTTCAGTGGCCTGTCGATCTACGGCGTGATCCTGGGTGGCTGGGCTTCCAACAGCAAGTTCTCGTTGCTGGGCGCTCTACGCGGCTCGGCGCAGATGGTCAGCTACGAGCTGTCGATGCTGCTGGCGATCCTGGCCATCGTGGCCATGGCCGGCACGCTCGACCTTGCCAAGATTGCCGAGCAACAGTCCACGATCGGTCAGTGGTACATCTGGCGCCAACCCTTGGCGTTCCTCTTGTTCCTCATCGCGACCTTCGCCGAGACCAACCGCCACCCGTTTGACTTCGCCGAGTGCGAGCCCGAGCTCGTCGGCGGCTTCCACACCGAGTACAGCTCGATGCGCTTCGCCCTGTTCTTCCTGGGCGAGTACTGCGCGATCATCGTGATGTGCTCGATGACGGTGACGTTCTTCCTGGGGGGCTTCTCAGTGCCCTTCTGGGTCGATGCTCCGTGGTTCGTGCAGGCACCGGTCTTCCTGGCCAAGATCTGCGCCTTCCTGTTCTTGTTCATCTGGGTCCGCTGGACGCTTCCGCGCTTCCGCTTCGACCAGCTGATGGGCCTTGGGTGGAAGACCTTCCTCCCGCTGGCGCTTGCCAACCTCTTCGTGACGGGTGCGCTTGTCGCTCTCGAGGTCTACTAAAAGGAGCCTCCGACCATGGTGATCGTCAAGCGCAAAGAACTCTCCCTCTCGGAGAGGCTCTACCTCCCCGAGATCCTGCGGGGCCTCAGCATGACCTTTAGGGTCATGTTCAAGAAGCCCATTACGCGGCAGTACCCCGAGGAGCCTCTCCCAACCAACGAGGTCACCCGCGGGCAGCCGCGGTTGGCTGTCAATGAAGATGACACGATTCGTTGCGTGTCTTGTGGTCTGTGCGAGGCGGCTTGCCCGGCCTACGCGATCACGATCGACGGCCACGAAACAGACCGCTTCATTGAGCGCGAGCCCGAGCGGTTCGACATCGACATGCTGCGGTGCATCCTTTGTGGCTTCTGTGAAGAGGCCTGCCCGAAGGACGCGATTTTCATGAGCGACGAGCTCGAGCTAGCGGACTTCAACCGCGCAGCGCTCGTCTACGACATTGATCAACTCAAGCGGCCCATCGCTCAGCTGCGGCCGCGCCTCGATTACGTCTACAAGGTGAACGAAAGGTGGTAAGCCTCCTCTTCTACGCACTGGCCGCCGTGGCCGTCGCTTGCGCCATCGGCGTGGTGGCGTCACGCTCCCCGATGCAGAGCGTCCTGAACTTGCTCGGCTCCTTTGTGTGCCTGGCAGTTATCTATCTATTGATGGGCTTCCAGTTCCTGGCGGCGGTGCAGATCTTGGTCTACGCCGGCGCGATCATGGTGCTGTTCCTGTTCGTGGTCATGCTGCTGAACCTGACGGACAAGGCACCGAAGAGCTCGCTCTTCTTGGGCCTGTTTAGTCCGAAGGTCTTGGGCGCACTGGCTGCCTTCTTCGGCCTAGCCGCGGCGGGCGCGCTTGCTGCGGGCAGCGAGGTCGCGGGCGAGATGGGGGTTGTCCCTGAAGGGGGGCTCGATCCGATCGTCGGGATCGCTGAGGTCTTGTTCAGCAAGTACATGCTGCCCTTCGAGGCGGCGTCGCTCCTCTTGCTGGCCACGATGGTCGGCGTGATGCTGCTTGCGAAGCGCGAACGCTCGGACACTGATGGAGGCCAGGCATGATTCCTTCCGAACACATCCTCTTGTTGGCAGGTCTGCTCTTCTCGATCGGAGCCCTTGGGTTCCTGTTGAGGCGCAACCTCATCATTGTTTTGGCCTCGATTGAGCTGATGCTGAACGCCGCCAACCTGACCTTCTTGGCGGGTAGCCGGATGCACGGAGGGCCTGCGGGGCTGAACCTCGACGGACCGATCTTCGCACTGTTTGTGATCCTGGTGGCCGCTTGTGAAGCGGCCGTCGGACTCGCGCTTGTGATCGCCTTCTATCGCCAGAAGCAGACGGTCGACCTCGAAGCCGCTACGGAACTCAAGGGCTAGTCGGATGCACATCAACAACTCACTCTGGCTGATGCCGCTGCTGCCGTTCCTCGGCAGCATCATCTGCGGTCTTTTGCACTTCGCCACCCTGCGCGCACGCAAGAGGAACCCGGACATCGGAGCCGGCATTGGCGCGCTTGCAGCGCCGATTGGAATCGCTGCGGTCGTGGGCTCGTTCATCGTGGCTGTGATGGCCTGGATGCAGCTGCGCGGCCTCGAAGAAGCGGAACGCGCTGCAGGTATCGTTAGCTCGGCGTGGCAGTGGATCGACCTTGGCCCCTTCTCGATTGACGTGTCGATGGTGGTTGACCCGCTCTCGGCCGTCATGATCCTTGTGATCTGCGGTGTCGGCGGTCTGATTCACATCTACTCAGCTGGCTACATCAAGGGCGACCCGGGCTTCGCGAAGTTCTTCGCGTACCTGAACCTGTTCGTCGCGATGATGCTGATGCTGGTTCTGTCCAGCAACCTGGTCGGGCTGTTTGTCGGTTGGGAAGGCGTGGGGCTCTGCTCTTACCTCTTGATCGGTTTCTGGTACGACAAGGGCTGGCCCGCCGAGGCAGGCCAGAAGGCCTTCGTGGTCAACCGCATCGGTGACGCGGCGTTCTTGATCGGCGCGTTCCTGTTGATCCGCTTGTTCGGCACCTTGGACATCGCGGACATCGGTGCGGCAGTCGTGACGATCGTCGACGATCCGGCCAAGCTGAAGACGCTAGGCGCGGCGACCCTGCTCCTGTTCGGCGGCGCCTGCGGCAAGAGCGCGCAGTTCCCGCTGCTTGTCTGGCTGCCCGACGCCATGGCGGGTCCGACGCCGGTCTCGGCGCTGATCCACGCGGCGACGATGGTCACCGCGGGCGTCTACATGATCGTCCGCATGAACCCGGCCTTCGCCGCGACGCCGGACACCTTGTTCATCGTCGGCTGCGTCGGCGCTCTGACCGCCTTCATTGGCGCGACCAGCGCGCTGCGCCAGACCGACATCAAGAAGGTCTTGGCCTACTCGACGGTCAGCCAGCTGGGTTACATGTTCCTGGGCCTCGCGACCGGCGCCTGGGCCGCTGCGGTGTTCCACTTGGTGACTCACGCGTTCTTCAAAGGCCTCTTGTTCCTCGGTTCGGGCTCCGTGATCCACGGCATGCACGACGAGCAGGACATGTACAAGATGGGCGGCCTTCGCAAGTACATGCCGAAGACGTTCATCACGTTCATCGCTGGCTCGGCGGCTCTGTCCGGCCTGCCTCTGATGAGTGGCTTCTTCTCGAAGGACGAGATCCTGGCGCACGCCTTCTCGTTCGGGGGAAGCTACATGATCCTGTGGGCCGTTGGTCTGATCTCGGCCGCGCTGACCGCGTTCTACACGTGGCGCATGGTCGCTCTGACTTTCTTCGGGCCCGAGCGCTTCGACCACGACCACGTGCATCCGCACGAGTCGCCGACCACGATGACCGCACCGCTGATGGTGCTGGCTGTCTTGGCCGTCATCGGTGGCCTGCTTGGGCTGCCGCCGGTCTTCCACGTGGCGCACGTCCTCGAGAACTGGCTCGAGCCCGTGACCGCTGTCGGCACTGCGGTGACCGAGCACATCCGCGCGATGGGCGGCCACGCGCTGCACGCCGGGCATCTGTCGCACACGACCGAGTGGCTGCTTCTGGGCCTTGGCTCACTTGTCGCTCTCGTCTTTAGTCACCTTGGCTTCCGACGCTACCTGAACGGCCCCGAGCCGGACCTGAACGACGCGCGCCGTCTGCCGGGCCTGACTGGGTTCCTGGGGAACGCCTGGCGCCTCGACGCCTTGTACGACGCCTTCATCGTGATCCCCGTGCGGCTGACCGCGCAGCTGATCTCCTCTGTGATCGACAAGGTGTTGATCGACGGTGCCGTCAACGGCGCCGCCGCGATCGCGCGCCTTGTGGGTGACGACACGCGCAGCCTGAACACCGGCAGCGTCCGCAGCTACGCCGTGTGGATGGGCTGCGGCGCGGCCCTCCTGTCCCTGCTCCTGATCTGGATCTGACATGGACTCTCTGACCGTACTGACCTTCCTGCCTCTCCTGGGCGCCCTCTTGGTGCTCGGGATGCCGAAGTCCGCCGAGAAGGCGATGCGCCTCGTCACCCTGGCGACGACGCTCGTCACCGGCGTGCTCGGGATCTGGATCTACATGGGCTTCGATGGCTCGAGCGCTGCCCTGCAAGGCGCGTGCACAGCATCGTGGTTCACCCTGCCGGGCACCGACATCGCCGTGCATTACCGCATGGGCATGGACGGCATCAGCGTGCTGATGGTCGCTCTGACGGCGGTGATGATGCCGGTCACGATCCTGTCGACCTATGGGCACATTCACGATCGCGTGAAGGAGTTCATGGTCTGGATGTTGGTCATGGAGACCGGCATGCTGGGCGTGTTCCTGGCGCAGGACATGATCCTGTTCTACGTGTTCTGGGAGGTCAGCCTCGTACCGCTGTACTTCCTGGTCGGCATCTGGGGAGGCGCGAACCGCATCTACGCGACCGTCAAGTTCTTCCTGTACACCGTCGCGGGTAGCCTCGTGATGCTGGTGGGGATCATCTTCATGGTCTACCACTTGGGCACGACTGACATCGAGGCCTTGACGCGCGGCGCGGGCTCGCTTGCGGTCGCGGATCAGACCTGGCTGTTCTTCGCCTTCGCCTTGGCGTTTGCGATCAAGGTACCGCTGATGCCGTTCCACACGTGGCTTGCCGACGCGCACACGGAAGCTCCGACTTCGGGCTCGGTCCTGTTGGCCGGCGTCCTGTTGAAGATGGGCACGTACGGGCTCTTGCGCTTCGCGATCGGGTTCTTCCCGGCGATGGCGTACGAGTACCGCTTCATCTTCATGGCGCTCGGCGCGATTGGCATCGTCTACGGCGCACTCTTGGCGATGGCGCAGACGGACATCAAGCGTCTTGTCGCGTGCTCATCCGTCAGCCACTTGGGCTTCGTTGTGATGGGCATGTTTGCGCTGACCGAGACGGGCCTGCGCGGCTCGATCTTGCAGATGGTCAACCACGGCCTGTCGACGGGCCTCTTGTTCCTGTTGATCGGCATGATCTACGAGCGTCGCCATACGCGGGCGATCAGCGACTTCGGCGGCGTCGCCCTGTCGATGCCGGTCTTTGCGTTCTTCTTCGTGCTTGCGATGCTGTCCAGCGTCGGCCTGCCGGGCCTGAACGGGTTCATCGGCGAGTTCATGATCTTGGCCGGCTCGTTCGAGGCCAGCCCGCTGTGGGGCACGGTCGGTGTCACCGGCGTGATCTTCGGCGCGATCTACTTGCTGTCGGCCACGCGCCGCGTGCTGTTTGGCCCGCTGACGCGCAAAGAGAACGAAGAGCTACAGGACCTCAACTTCCGCGAGATCGGCCTGATGATCCCGCTGTTCATCTTGTGCGTCTGGATCGGCCTCAAGCCGAACGACTTCTTGAAGGACCTCGATGGCTCGATCGATGCGCTGATGGTGCGCGTCGAGGCGGCCGCGGAGGCTTCGGAAGCTGCCGAGACCGCGAGCTTGCAGCTTAGCCTTCCCGACACGACTGATTCTTCGGAGGCGGCCCGATGAGCTCCTTCCTTATGCAACTAGACCTGAAGTCGACGTTCGATGGCGCCTTCTCGGGCGCGGCTCTGCCGGCCACGATGCCGGTGCTTCTCTTGGCGGTGGGTGCGGTGCTCTTGCTGGCCGTGGACATCATGCCGGCCGCGGTGCGCGCTCTGCGCCCGTTGGTGGTTGTGCTGGCCCTGGTCGGTTCTCTTTGGGCGCAGATCTGCCAACACGCAGACCCGGCGGGCCCTGTTTTGGGTGGCCTGTTCCACTCGACCGGCGTCACCGCGCTGTTTGGGATCATCTTCGTACTGGGCACCCTTCTGGCCTGGATCTACTCGATCGGCTACTACGAGGGGAATCTGAAAGAGCTCCTCGCCGAGCACGACATGCTGTTCCTGTCCGCACCCGCGGGCATGATGCTGATGGTCGGAGCGGGGGACCTTCTGGTGTTCTTCGTGGGGCTCGAGATCCTCTCGCTGCCACTCTACGCGCTGTCGGCATTCCGCCGCGCGCGGCACGACTCGGTCGAAGCGGGCCTCAAGTACTTCTTGTTGGGCGCCTTTGCGGTCGCGTTCTACTTGTTTGGCGCGTCGCTCTTGTACGTCGCCACCGGCACCTTGTCGGTGACGGAACTGCAGATGGCCGCGACCGGTAGCGTCGCCCACACGCCGATCTTCCTGGCGGGGGCCGGCCTCTTGATGGCGGGCCTGTTCTTCAAGGTCTCGGTCTTCCCGTTCCACATGTGGACGCCCGATGTCTACGAGGGCGCGCCGACTCCGGTCACGACCCTGATGGCCACCGGCACGAAGGCCGCGGCATTCGGATTCATGATCCCGCTTGCGTTCATCCTGCCGACCGAGGCGACGGGTATCTTGGCCGCAATCGCTCTTCTGACGATGGCTGCGGGTAACTTCGCCGCGTTGGTCCAGACCAACGTGAAGCGCATGCTGGGCTATTCGGGTGTCGCGCATGCGGGCACGATCCTGCTTGTGATCGTCGCGTTCTTGGCGTCCGATCACGACGAAGTTGTCGGCGATCAAGGCATGTCGGCCGCGATCTTCTACCTGGGCGCGTACCTGTTCACATCGACTGGCGCATTCGGTCTGCTGGCGATGCTCGAGCGCGAGGGCGAAGACAAGCTGACCCTCGCCGGCTTGCGCGGGCTCGCCCGCCGCCGTCCGGCGGTGGCTGCTGCGATGACGATCTTCATGCTGTCCCTTGGCGGCATCCCCGCCACCGGCGGCTTCTTCGGCAAGTGGCTGGTCTTCACGGTGCTTGTGCAAGAGAACATGATCGGCGTCGCCATTTTGGGCGTGCTGATGAGCGTGGTGGCCCTTGGCTACTACCTGCGCGTGATCGTGGCCATGTGGATGGAGCCGCTCGACGAAGCCGAGGTTGATCGAGTTGCGCCCCAAACGCTCCCCGCTGCCGTGGCCACCGCGCTCTGCGCGTTTGGCGTGCTTGCCATGGGCCTCGCGCCCGGCTGGTTCATCGCGCTTCTGGGCTAGGTCCGAGCCCCGCGCCGCAGCCCTGCGGTTACTTCGACACGATCAAGGCGCCGCCACTTCCCGTGGCGAGCGCCTTGAGCACTCCTCCGGGAGTGCCGCCGATGTTCACGCAGTGAAACAGAAGGCGTGCGGTCTGGTTGTACTCGGCGAGCCAAGGCGCGACCCAGCCGGGATCCTCGGTCTCGCCGTCGCACAGAACAACAACAGTGTCGAAAGGGATGCTGCTGGCCACCGTCGTGCCGATCTCGAGCCCGGGGAGGCCGGCGCGGATGCCCGAGTGCAGGTCGGTTCCGCCGCCGGGCCCGATCTTCAAGGCCCAGTCTTCGAGCCGCTTGAGGGTCTCGTCGTCGGCCTGTTCGAGCTCCTTCGAGAAGCGCACGCCTCCATTCGAGAACAGCACAACGTTGAACTGGGTGCTGGGACCGAGGTCGCGCAGCGTGTAGATCAGGCGGTCGATGGACTCTTTGTAGCGCGTCGTTTTCCCGTCGAAAAACGTGCGCATGCTGCCCGATCGATCGATGACAAACAGGATGTGGTCGGACACCGGCTGCAAGCCGAAGAACGAGCCCGTCGCCTGCGTTTCCGCGGCCTCGGGACTAGCACCGCCCTTTGTGGAAGCTTGCCACCAGCGCGCCCAGGTGGCGACGTTTTCGCCGTAGTCGCGGCCGCTTAACTGGGCGAGCGCCGTGGCGTACTCGTGGACGATCCGGCGCTTGCCTGGGGTCGTTCGCTGCGACCAAACCCCAAGTCCTTCAATCAGGTAGGGCGCGATGCGTTTGAGCTCGAATGCGCGCGCCAAGGCAAGCCCGCGGCTCGCCTCGCGCCAGTCGGGATCCTGCAGGCGATTGGTGACGTACTCGAACACCCGTAGGCGCTTCGACTGCCACCAAGCCTCGCGATCCTTGGGCGCGGCCTGCCCCAAGGCGTCGAGGTGGCTCATGAAGACCTCGGGGGTGATCGTCTCGCGCTCGAGCGAGCTCAGGAAGTAGTCACTGACAAAGGCCTCGGTGCGCCCCTCAAGCATGTCACTTGCCGTCTGGCGCACCATCGGATCGCGGTCGCGGCCGGCGGACATGATGCCGACAAGCAGCTTCTCGATGTCGGACTTGCCACCCCGGGCATCGGCGCGTTTGCCAAGCGCACGGAGCGCGACAATGCGCACCAAAGGCTCGTGGCGGTCGCCGCTCGAGAGCAGGTCGTACAGGATCCAGTCGGCAAAGGCGTCGCCACGTCCAGGCGCGAGGCGTGTCTCGAGGACCGCTTGCGCGGCAGAGCGAATGGTGGCCGAGAGGGTTGCAGGCTTGCCGTCAAACAGCCCCCAGCCGGCGGACTCCAACAGCAGCAAGCGCGCGGCGGGCGCTCCCGCGCTGCGACCTGAAGCGGTCTGGCCGACGTCTTTCAGCAGTCGGTTCAGGTTCTTCTCGAGACTGGACGGCAGGTAGTCGCCCTTGTCACCGTACTGGGCGAGCCACACTTGCAGGCGCTCGACGGCATCGCGCACCGAGAGCGCCGGCGCCACTGGGGAAGGCGAGACCGCGGCGGACGCGGGGCCCAACAAGAGAGCGGTCCCTAAGAGGCCAGTGGCGATCGAGCGGAATCTCATTGTCACTAGCTACCGAGCCAGAAGAGGCGGGTAACCGCGGACTGAGGTCTTGGGCTCACAGCTCGAGGCGCTCGTCGATGAAGGTGACGGGCTCGTCGACGCCATGCCAGTCATGCACGGCGCGCACGCCGACGGTGTGAATCGTGCGCGTGGACTCGAGGCTGATCAGGCTGACGCCGTCGACGGGCAGGTACGCATCCGAGGCGTACTCGCGCTCGATTTGCGCGACCGCTTCGCCGGCTTCGTTGTAACCCGTGACGGTAAACGTCATCGAGCGCGTGCGCAGACCCGGCAGGCGATGGCCCGCTTGGTTCGTGACGACGAGGTCGATTCCGACCTTCGAGCGGCGCGCGTCGAGCCCGAATGCCTCGGCCAGGAAGACCGGATCGCGCGGTGTCTGCAGCGCGTGGCTGCGACCCTCGCGCACCGGCGCGACCCAGGGCTTGCCCTCTTTGTCCTTGCCGCTGGCCATCGAGCGCTCGACCGGCGCCATGTGGCAGCCGACGCACGACAAGCCCTTTTCGGCTTGGCGCGTGGTCTCGAAGTCCTTCGCGATGCCGATCACCGGCCCGACGTTCGTGCGGTGGCAGTTGATGCACAGCGCGTTCGCGAGCGTGCCGCCGAACGCCTCGTGTTGGCGCGACGCGTGCGCGCCGCTGATCTCGTCTTCCGTCGAGCTGGCATAGGGCCCGAGCATGGCGCCATCGGGAGCCTGGTGGCAGGTCACGCACGAGATGCCAAAGTGCCGCGGATTCCAGGCCAGCGCTTCGGCGCGCGTGTCTGGGCGCGGGCCCTCGGTCTCGGCGCGCGGCCGCAACTTGCGGCCGATCGCGCCGTCGAAGATCGGCTCGGGAATGTGGCAACCCTGGCACGAGGCCGGCTTGCGCTTTTTCTGCATCGCCGTTTGGTAGCGCTCGTCGACCCAGGCCATCGCGTGCAGGGTTCCCGCCCACTCGTCCACGATCGTTGCGTGGCAACCAGCGCAGGCAAGCTGGTCCGCATTTTCGAGGGCATCGGGCCGGCCATCGTCCGCGGGCGCGGGGATGTGCGGCGGCGGAAGCGGCTCGTCGTCCTGGGCTCCGGAGGTCAGAGTCAGGACGGTGGCGACGAACAATCCAAGGACGCCAAGAGCGGCGCCTTTGAGGCTGAGTTGGGTCATGGGTTCGTGAAGGGCTTACTTGTCGAAGACGTTGGTCTCGCTGGGCGAGATGCGCTCCTCGACCTTCTCGATCGAGAGATCGAGCGAGGCGATGTCGAGCTTCTTCTTGACCTCGGTCGTGCCGGCCTTGGTCTTGTCGTTCTTGTCCGCCTTGGGTTGCGGCTCGTTCTTGGGTTGGCTCATAATTCGAAGTGGGGTTGAGGTCCGATGATACGGGATCGCGTCAGTTTCGCGGCCCTGCGAGGCCGTGCATCAGGAGGTCGTGCAGGAACGTGTCGAGTTTGACACGGGCTTTGCCGGACGTGGCGTCGAGCTCTTCGGCGAGGGCCGCGGCGTCGCCGGCTTCGGTCAGGGCTTCTAGCAAGAGGCCGCTGTCGGGGCTCAGCTCGACGAACTCGGTCGCGCCGGGCGCGTAGGCGAGCACGCACGGCTTGCGCTCGAGGTCGCCCAAGAGGCGTGCGGCCTCGGCCTCGAGGCCGGGTTGGTACGTGCCGGTCAAGAAGTCCGGGCGCGCGGCCTTGGCCAGTGGGTGGGCGAGGCGCTCGACGGCTGCGCGGTAGCTAAACGGAAGCTTGACGGTGACCAGCCCTGGCTGCGCCGCGAGGTGGCCGGCGGCTGCGGCTTCTTCGCGGCGGAGCTCTTCCGACAGCGCCACGCCGGCGGCGCGGCAGGCTGTGATGAAAGCGTCGGGCGTCGTGCCCTTCGCGAGGTGCAGGAAGTAGTGGCTCTTCTGCATGAAGTAGAAGAACGTGTCATCGCTGAACAGCGGCAGGGCTTCGCGCAGGCCGGCCATCATCTCGTCGAACATCTCCGCGGCCTCGAGCTGGCTCATGCCGCTGTTGGCGTTGAAGTCGTGGTACAGAGCGAGGTCGGCCGTGGGATCGTTGATGATCTCGAGCCCGTACGTTTTGGGGTCCCGGAAGATCTCAGCGACCTCGTCGACGTGGAAGGTCTGCAGGCTGACCTCGCGCACGGGGCCACCGTTCGCGGCGCCGTTTTCCTTCAGCATGGCGAGCGTCTCGCGCGCCTCGGCGACGGTCTCGGACGGGAAGCCGACCATCGCGTAGAAGGTCACGCTGATGCCGGCATCGTTGCAGTTCTTCGCAACCTCGAGCGTGCGCGCCGGGCTCTGGCCCTTCTTCATCAACTTCAAGAGGCGCGGCACTGCGGTCTCGAAGCCAAACAGAAGCTTGCGACAGCCCGACTCATACAGCGTCTCGGCACCCTCCTTGGTGTAAGCCCGCGGCTCGACGCGCGCGTCGCACCACCACTTGACGTTTGCGTTTGTGCGCAGCAGCTCGGCGGGCAGCTCGCGGATCATGCCGGGCGGCAGGCAGTCGGTGATGAAGTTGAAGTTGGTCGACTTGTGCTTGTCGCGCAGCTCGATGACCTGTTTTGCGATCGTGCCCGCTTGCCGCGTGCGGTAGCCGGGGCCGATGACAGTCGGCAGCGTGCAGAAGGTGCACTCGCCGTAATAGCAGCCGCGGTTGACGTCGTAGGGGATCACGATCTCGGGCGAGAAGTACGCACGGAAGTCGAGCCCGTCGAAGTTCGGAGTCGGCGCTTTGTCGAGCGCGACCGGATGGCCGGCGGGGTTCATGCGGCCCTTGGTTTCGCCGCTTGAGTGATCGAACCAGCCGAGCGACGCAACCGCGCTGAGGTCGGTGCCGGCTTCGAGCGCTCTGCTGAGCTCTTCGGTGGGCTTCTCGCCTTCGTGGAACACAATCGAGTCGAGGCAGACCGCGAGGTGCGGGGCGCCAAGCAGCTTCTCGCCGATGTAGGCCAGGAAGCCGCCGCCGGCTGTGACGTGGCAATCGGGCAGCGCCGCTTTGATCAGGCGGCCGAGCGTGAGTGCGGGGATCAGCTGGCTACCGTAGATCACGGACAGGCCGACGAGCCGCGGCTTGCGCTTGATGAGGTCCGGCAGGATGCGCTCTTCGAAGAACGAGATGAACGGGTTTTGATCCGTGTCCAAGGTCCCGGCGAGGACCTCTTCCGAGCGCTCGATGCTGTACTGCATCGTGAAGTTGTGCGGCGTCAGGCGCGACGGCGCCCAGGCGGCCGAGACGAGCCGCAGCGAGTGGAAGATCGTGCGCGCGGCGGGGATGTACTTGGCAGGGTCGTAGAAGTCCGGGCCGCGCAGGACGGCCTTCGCGGCGTCGATGCGCTCGGCAAGTGCGTGGCCCGACGTAGCGACTTCGGCGGCGGCGCGGAACGCATCGAGCTCTTTAAAGGAGAGGCTCTGTTTGTATTCGAAGCCGTCCAGTCCATGGCGCGCTTCGGTGCGCCGCACGGCCCAGCGCAGGTAGTCCGATGATAGGAACTCGTCGTAAGCCATCACGCTCGCGTCGGTGGTGCGCACGTCGTCGAAGCCGGCGGCCTCGAGCCACGCTTTGATGCAAGGCAGCGCCAAGTACGGCTGGGTCGGGTGCGCTTGCGGCGGGAAGATCAGGTCGATCGGGAATGCGCTCATGGACGAAGTGCGGGTGGGGAGGTGGGCAGGCTGATCAGCGCGCCACCTTCGAGGGTGGCGAGGTGCTCGAGGAGTTCGCGCGCGGGCGGGGCGGCGTGGCCGCGGCAGGCTTTGCCGAGGTCTTGATAGATGTGGAACAGATCGGCCGAGATGCGGCGGGTCGCCATCGCGCTTGTGAAGTCGGTGGGGGTCGCGCGGCCGACCAGGAAGTACGCAGGGCCGAGCGGAGTGTTGGGCTCGATGTCAGCTGGCAGCTCGAGGGGCTCGTGGTGCAGCTCGATGGGTCGGCCGCCGTCCTCGAAGTCGAGAGTTCCCTGGCGCCAAGGGCCAAGCCGCGCGGCGCCGCGCAGCTTCGATTGCTCCCAGGCCAAGAGCGCGTCGATGCGCTCGTCGGCAAGGAGGCGCGCTTGCGTGTCGAAGATGATCTTTTGGGCTCGGCGCTGTTCGAACAGCTCGAGCGCGCCTTGCCCGGTGTGCTGCATGACGGCGAGGTGCGTGCGCGGGTAGCGCATCAGGACCTCGGGAACCTCGCGCGCGATTTCGTGCAGGAAGCGCAGGTGCGCGGCGCCGCCGACTTGGTTTGTCAGCAGGTGCCAGGTCGAGAATAGGTCGGGGTGCGCCTCAATCAAGACGCGCTCGGGAGCGGTGAGTCCGGCACCCAGCGCCATGTCGGGCGGGATGCCAGGGACTTCGCGGGTGGCATCGGCGAGCCCTTCGCTCAAGCCGCAGCCCGGCTGCGGGTTCACAAGATGCAGCGAGACCTGCGCGCCGCCTCTTGTTGCGTGCGCGGTGGTGCGCGCGAGGAAGTTCAAGCTGTCCGCGAGGTCTTCGCGCTCTTCACCCGGGAGGCCGAGGATGAGCGACAGGATCGGCGTGATGCCGGCCTCGGCGAGCAAGAGGACCCGCCGCTCGAGCTCGGCGGTGTCCGTGCCTTTGAGGTCCTTGTTGGCGGCCTCGCGCACGCGCTTGGAGGCGGACTCGACGCCAACCAGCACGCGGTAGCAGCCGGCGGCGGCCATGCGCTCGATCAGCTCGGCATCGAGGTGGTCGAGGCGTGCACGGACTTCAAACGGCAGAGCGCGGCCGGCGTCTTTGCGGTGCTCGAGCTCGTTGCAGAAGGCGAGGGCGTGCTGTTTGTCGGCGCCGAAGATGTCGTGGCACAGATAGGCTTGGCGCGCGCCGGGCAGTTGTTGCAGCGCTTCGATTTCGTCCGCGAGGCGCAGCGGCGACAGTGCGCGCGAGCGGCGGCGCCAATAGCGGCCGATCGTGCAGAAGCTGCAGTCGTACGCGCAGCCGCGGCCCGAGTCGACGGGGACGAGGCCATCGGCCGCACCGGTCAAGGCTTTGTAGTCGGCAAGCGGGGGAAGCAAGTCCCACGCAGGCGCAGCGACCGCGTCGAGGTCGGCGAGCGGCGAGCGGTCGGGCTCGCGGACGATGCGGCCGCTTGGGTCGCGCCACGTAAAACCCGCGTGGCCACGGAAGCTCAGTGTGCCGCTGGTTTGCGCATCCGTGAGGAGCCCTGTCAACGCCTCTTCGCCTTCGCCGCGCAGGACCGCGTCGACAAAGGGGAAGCGCTCGATCAAGGCCGCATCCACGCCTTGGGTGCCCGGACCCCCGATCAAGATCGGGAGCGTAGGGAAGGCGCGCCGCATGCGCTCGGCGATGCAGAGGCCGATCGGGAGGGTCGCGCCCATGACCGAGAAGCCAAGGCACGTGGCACCATCGCGGACTTTTTGGGCGAGAAGGGCTGCCGCATCATCGGCGAGTTGCTCGCCCGCGTCGGACCAAAGCGAGGCTTGCCGATACGCCAGGTCTTCCAAGAGGACCTCGATTCCGTTCCGGCGCAACCAGCCCCCAAGCCGCAGCAAACCGGGCGGCGGCATGGAATACCCAAATGTGTCGGCGTGGGGCGCGCTCGCAAGCAGGAACCGCATGGCGGTATCATGCCGCTTCGCACCGGAATCGTCTAAGCCTGTTCTCATCTGCGAATCGCTTCGAAGAGAGTATCCTGATGCGCTCATCCCAGTCCGCCTACCGAAAGCTCATGTCTTCATCGTTCACTCTTGTGTCTCGCTCGTTCCCCAAGTTCCTGTTGGCCGGCCTGTCGGCGCTGACGGTCGTCGCGTGCGGCGGCGGTGGAGGCGGCGGGATCGCGACGTTCTCCTCGCAGCAAACGGGCCAGTCTATGGACGCTGGTTTCCCGGCGATTGTCGCGGGCGACTGGGCCGCGTACCGCGCGGTTGAGGCCTCGACCGGAGCGGGCGGCACCGACTTGGATGGCGACGGCGTGGCCGACGACAAGGTGACGTTCGCGCTGAACTTGCAGAACGGGACCGAGACGTCGAGCAACCTGGAGGCGGCGAAGGTCTTCATCATTGAGGGCATGTTCTTCATGGTGGTCGACGAGCTCGTGGCCGGCGCGGACTTGGGCGGGTCAGCTGCGGCGGACGAGCTTCTGTTGATGACCTGGGACCCGGCCTCAGCCGTGGATCCCGTGTACGTCGATACGCTGGATCGCGCAGCGAACGTGCGCGCCGTCGCGACAAGCGAGCGGCTGTACTACGTGGCGGCCGCGACGCCGGCGGCGCTCGAGACCAACGTGCGCTTCCTCGACATCGTCGACGTGGCGCTGCCCGTGACGGTGGGCGTTGCAAGTGGAACGATCACAAGCGCGCGGATCTTGGACGAGCGCGAGGACCTTGTGCTTTTGACCCTGGACGAGACGGTTGATGGCGACCTCGATGGCGATGCGGATGGCACAGACGCCTTTGTGTTCGCCCTTTTGGACGGCACGGACGTGGCCGCGATGCTGGAGGCGACGGCCGTGACGATCGGTGGCGCGACGACGCCGTTTGACGCCGAGGCATTGGACATCGCAGGCGACGGCACGGCCGACGATGGTTGGCTTGTGGGCGTCTTCGCCGACGAGGTCTCGATGTCGGCTGACTTGAATGACCCGGCGCTGTTCGCGGGCGCCTGGCGTCCCGGTCAATGCGCAGCAGCTGCCGATGGCGATCAGACCGACGACGTCCTCTACTACATCTACTTCAACCACCCGACCTTCGCCTCGACGCCGATCAACACGGGCCTTGTTGGCCGCAACGTTGTGCACGTGGTCGACGGCGCATTCGTGGCGACGATCTCGCCCGAGACCGAAGCCGGCTGCGACTTGAACCAGGACGGCGACTCGGGCGACTTGGTGCCGCGCTGGTGCGAGGCCGTGGACCCCGCGCTGGGGTCGATGGGCCTGTTGCCGCCCGGCGCGACCAGCTTGATGGACGCGGTCGTGGCGAGCCCCGCGGGCGGCTCGTTCGGGCTTGTCGAGCTGTCGGGCAACCTGATCGCTCTGGTGGACGAAGCTACCGACAACACCGATCACAACGGCGATACCCTGAAGACCGCGACGCTGATCGCGTTCGTCGATGATCTCGATACCGACCTTGCTTGGGACTACAACTTGGTTGATCCCGAGGGCGGAACGGCGATCGTTGGCGCATCGTGGTTGGGAAGCGAGCCGGCGGTGGACCGGATCGGCATTGCTCTTGAAGAGAGCGTCGCGGATCAGAACCTGAACAACGGCTGCGGCGTGACACCCAAGGACGGCGACAAGACCGACTCGGTTGGCGCATGGTTGCACTTCGAAACCGCGGGCCTTGTGGTGCCGGGCATCGGCTTCGCCACACAGCCGTTCAACGCGGGCATCACGTTTGCGGGCGCCAACGCGTTCTTCAACGTGGACGAGGCGGGCGACGACTCGGACTACAACGGCGACGGCGACAAGTTCGACCAGATCTTGGTGCGCAACCCGCTGGGTCCGGTGGGCTGCCAGCCGAAGGCGATGGGCACGATGTCCAGCAGCTTCGGTTTGGCGATCACGAGCGACACCGTGCAGCGCGGGGGCGTCTTCATCGGCGACGAGGTCGATGCGAAGTTCGACTTCAACAAAGACGGCGACAAGAACGACTTGGTTCTGCGCTGGATCCGCTTCTTCTAGCAGACACTTAGCAGAAGCGCGCGAGCGCTACTGCCAGTGGGGCGCCTCGCCGTTCTTGAGCGGCGGGCTCTGCATGCCGTGCATGAAGTCGGCAGCCGCTGCCTCGCCCGCCGCATGACGGGCCGGGCCGGCAGGGTATTGGCGCACCAGCCGGCGGCGGCGCTTCATTGCCTCTTTCTGGGCGGCCTTTCCATTGGTGTCGATGTGCTCGAGCTTGGCGACGCCACCGCGCGAGAGTGCCAGACGGATGCGCGCGGTGGCGGCTTTGCGGAAGTGTTCGAGGAAGCCCTTCTGCAGCGAGACGCGACCGATCGGGTGGATGCGGCTCATGCCACGTCGCCACGTCTCGCGCTCGGAGACGAGCAGCACGTGGCTGAACAGGATCTTGTTGGTGCGCATCGACAGCGCTTTTTTCGGCACCCGCTGGTTCACCAACTCGTCGAGCGGCTGAAGGCTGGTGTCGGCTTTCAGGTCCTTGACAAGCTGCCAGCGCCGCTCGTCCACGAAGCGGTCGGCGCTCATCTCCCAGTACAGATGCCCGAGCCCACGCGTGCGCGCAAAGCGCGTCAGGTGATACGGCACGAAGTGGTTGTGCGCGATCGTGTCAGCGGCGAGATGCGAGAGGTAACCGAGCGAGAACGCCTCCGCCTCGGGGCTCTTGTCGGCCGCGCGGAACTCGTCGATGATCGTCCAGCGATGGCAGTGGTTGTAGTGCCCGCCGTAGCCCTTGAAGTTGATGATGTCGGCGGCGATGTTGCCGTACAGGTAAGCGGAACGGTGCTTGCCGATCAGCTTGGCGGTGCGGTCGGGCAGCAGCTCGCGGCGCCGTCGGAAGACGCGCTCGGCGTATTCAAGATGCGTGCCGGGACCCCAGCTCTGGATGGTGAGGGCAAGAAGCAAGAGCAGGAGGAGAATCGGCAGGAGCAAAGGCATGCGCCCCTTATAGGGGATGGAGACCCCGGATCCTACGGCAACTGCTGCTGCAATCTTGGGCGCGTCACTCAGCAAGGTGTGCGCGGCCGGCCGTGCGCTCGGTCAGCTCGGCGCAGAACTCATCGAAGCGGTCGAGCGGTAGCGTGATGCGGGCCTGCACGGCAGCGCCGTAGTCGGCGTGGTCGACGTGGGCCTCGACGGCGGCTAGCAGGCCCTCAACAGGCCCGGAGACTTCGTAGGGGTAGTCGATCACGACCGTCTTTTTGACACGCACGTGAACGATGTCGGCACGGTCGATCGCCTCACCCGCGGCGCCGCCATAGGCGCGCATCAGGCCGCCAACGCCCAGCATTGTGCCGCCAAAGTAGCGCGACACGACCGCCACGATGCCGGTGACACCGTGACCTTCGAGTTGGCGCAGAATCGGCGGGCCGGCCGAGCTGCCGGGCTCGCCATCGTCGGCGGCGCGCGTGCGCTTGCCCTCGGGATCCAGGATCCAGGCGTAGCAGTGGTGGCACGCGTCCGGGAACGCGGCGCGCGCGGCAGCGACGGCGGCCTCGGCGGAGGCCTCGTCCAAGACCGGCGTCAGGTCGCAGATGAAGCGTGAGCCCTTGATCTTGTCGGGCTCGTGCCGAAAGGGGCGCGCGATGGTTGTGTAGTGAGTGAGGGCCGTCATGCTCGTGTTCGATTCTACCGCCAGCGCAACACGCGGGCATGCGCAGAGGCGCGGGCTTGTTAAAGTCGCCGGATCATGTCGTCCGCATCGAACTCTTCGCAGCAAGACCGCGCCGCAAGCCGCACCTACGTGGTTGTGTGGCTGGCGAACTTTCTAGCAGCGATCGGGATGATGGCTTTCTTGCCGTTCTTCCCCAGCTACTTGCGTGGGCTGGGCGTGGCCGAGGACAGCTTGCCGATCTGGGCGGGCCTTTGCGTTGGAGCGGCGCCGCTAGGCGCGGCTCTGATGGGGCCCGTTTGGGGTGCGTTGGGCGACCGCTTCGGGCGCAAGCAGATGGTGCTGCGCGCGCTGTTTGGGTTGGTGGTGTTCGTGGCGTTGATGTCGCTCGCGCGCACGCCGCTGCAGCTGTTCTTGTTGCGCATCGGGCAGGGAATTTTCTCGGGGTTCCTGCCACCGTCCGTGACGCTGGTGACGATGTCGTTTCCGGCCGGGCGCGGCGGGCGCATCGCTGGCGGTCTGCAGGCTGCGATGGCATCCGGTGCGATTCTGGGGCCTCTGTTTGGCAGTCTGTTCCGCGAGACGTTTGAGGCGCGCTACCTGTTCCTCGCGACGGCGACCCTGTGTGGACTCGGTGGCCTCTTGGTGCTGTTCTTCACGCACGAGCCTGCGATTGCCGGCGGGCGCCTTCAAGGCGAGGCCAACGAGGCGGGCATGCGCGACCTGTTCAGCGACTTGTTCGTGCGGCTGTACTCGATGCTGAAGAAGCCGAGGCTGGGAGTCGCGCTTGCGTTCCTGTTCGCGGCGCAGTTTGGCATTGGTGCCACAAACCCGCAGCTCGAGTTGTACGTCGGCGAGCTGCAGCCGGCTTGGGCCGCGGACGCCATCGGCCGCCACACCGCCTGGCTGTTCTCGGTGATGGCTCTGTGCGGGGTCTTTGCCATGCCGTTCTGGGGGCGCGTCGGGGACAAGAGCGGTCACGGCCGGGTGCTCTTAATGGCGTCGGGAATGGCCGGCTTGTCGCTGTGCATCTCGGGGCTTGCACCCGGCTATTGGACGCTGTTTGGTGGCCGGTTGATGCTGGGTTTGTTTGCGTCGGGGCTTGGGCCCGCCGCCTTCGGGCTCGTCGCCCTTGTGACTCCGCGCGAAGAGCAAGGTGCCGCGAACGGCGCCGTCTTCTCGTCCCGCGCGCTTGCCATGGCGTTGAGCTCGATGACGGGTGGCCTGTTCGTTGGCTTCGTGGGCTTGCGGGCTCTGTTTCTGATCGGCGGCGTCGCGCTCTTGTTTCTGACGGGCCTGGCCGCGCGGCGTATGTGGGAGAAGTGAGGCCGGCTTGGCCTTACTTCTTCATCACGGCGACGATTGTGTGGGCGAACAGGTTGAGGTAGGTCTCCTCGTTGCCGCTGGTGAGGCGGCGCCAGCCGCGGACGATCGCGGGGCGCGGTCGCTCGAGTACGACGAGCTCTTCGATCTGGAGGCCGTGGCGTTCGGCGCCAGCTACCAAGAAGTCGCGCGCCTCGAGCAGGCTGAAGAACCAGCGGTGGCGGTCGATGGGTTTGTCGAGCGGAAGGCCGTAGTGGGCGATGCCGCCCTTGCCGCGCCGCAGTTGCCTGCGCGCGCTATTCCAGTTGTTGGGTAGCGAGATCAGGACGTGGCGGCTCGAGACGCGCACGAGCTCGTCGAAGATGACGTGCAGGTTTTCGAGGTGCTCAAGTACGTCGGTGCAGGTGACCACATCAAAGGCACCATCCTCGAAGGGCAGTCGGTCGGCCTCCATCAGGTTCAGCCGGATGTCGGCGCCGTCCGAGATATCGATGCCGGTGTAGCGCTCGGGTCCAACAAAATCGCGCAGGACAGCGGCGTCGCAGCCGACATCTAGCAAGCGGCCTTCAAGAGCCGGAGCAAAGCGCTCGCTGAAGAAGCGCGGGCGGCCTTGGCGAGAGTCGAAGCGGATGAATTCGCGTTGCATGGCTTTGAGTGTAAGGAACGCCGGGGGCGTCTCCTAGCGTAAGAAGCGGCCGCACTCGAGGCTGAGACGGCTGAGCGTCGCGCCCTCAGCTTCGATTAGCGGGCCGTCCTCGATCAGGTCTTTCCAGCCCAGGGTCTTGCCCTCGACGAGGCCGCGGTGGGTCGCGGTGGGGACGATCAGGATGCCGCCGGGCGCCTCGAGGCCGAGCAGGTCCCAGCCGGAGACGATACGGCGGCGGTCGGGGCCGGGCGGCGCGAAGAGGTTCTCGCCGAGCGACCACTCGCTGCGATTCGCGGGGTCGGCGCCGAGCATCTCGAGGAGCGTCGGGACGACGTCGAGGTGGCTCGTGGGCAGCATCTCGGTACCGGCGGGGACACCGGGGCCCGCCATCACGAAGGGGACGTGGACTTGGGCCCCGGTGAAGTTCGAGGTGTGGCCGAAGAAGCCGTTCTCCCAGAACTCTTCTCCGTGGTCGCCGGTGACGATCACGATTGTGTTTTCAAGCTCGCCTCGGCGCTCGAGTTCGTCGAGCAGCTGGCCCACGACGGCGTCCGCGTGATGCACGGCGTTCTTGTAGGAGTTCTTAAGCAAGAGCTTCTCTTCGTCGCTCGCGCCGTTCGACAGGCTGGTGTAGTCGAGGCCTTCGGCGAAGGGCGTGAACGGCGCGTCGTCCTTGGGGAACGAGTAGATCTGGTGCGGCGAGTCGAGCAGCGAGAACAGGAAGAAGGGATCCGTGTCGTTCTCCGCTTCGCGCTGATCGAGCCACGCGCTGACGGCGGGGACTTGCGCGGTGTCGCGCTCGGCGGGGCCTTGGCCTTCGAGCTCGTCGTGGACATCTTCGGGGATGCGTACCCAGGCCGTTGAGCGGAACTCGGGGTAGTTCATCGAGGCCGACGAGAAGATGCCCATGTCGTAGTCCAGATCGAGCAACGAGTCGATCAAGACGGGCGAGGTCTCTTCGGTGGACACCGGAATCCAATAGCTGCCGTGCAGGCTGTACAGAAGGCTGAACAAGCCAAACCGCGTGGCGTTGCCGCCGCTGTAGTGGTCTTGGAACACGCGCGCGCTGGGCCTCGCGGCAAGCGCGGTTGTGCGCGGCATCATGTCTGGCGTGAGCGCATCGGCGCGAAGCGAGTCGAGCACGAAGATCGCGATGTTGGGGCGCTTGGCGGGCGTCTCAAGAAAGCGCGGTGCTTCGACGGGATAGCGCAAGAGGATGGACGTGCCGCCCAACTCGATCCTCGGGCGCGCGTTCAGGTCGAAGCTGAAGTGCTTGACCGCGATTTCGTTGACGGTCAGGCGCTGGTAGACGGGGAACACGCGCGCGATGGCTGTGATGCGCCGATCGCGGATCAGGTCCGCGTGCGCGTACAGACCCTTTTCGAGCAGCGTGAGCGGCAACAGGACCACGAGGAAGATGACGCGGTTCGAGATCCGGAAGCCGATGGGGGCCTTGGCCTCGAGTCGCCGCATCCACAAAAACTCAAGCCCCCACACAAGCGCGACACCGATCACGGTCATGGCAACTTCGCTCGTGCTGATGTGCACGGCGTCGCCCGCGGCGGGGTTGGTCATCGTGGCCCAGACCATGCCGTTGAAGTGGTAATGGAACAGGCCCCAGATGTTCGCATCGAGCCACAGCGCGGCCAAGAGCAGCGTCCAGAGCAGGCCAAGCAGCACGCGGCGCACGAGCGGCAAGTGGCGCGTGAGCAAGGCGATTGGGGCACTGATCAGCGCGGGGATCAGCGACAAGACAAAGGCGTTCGTGAAGAGGCCGATGCCGAGGAACAGGGTGGCCTTCGCGCCGATGGGATCGACGCCGCGCAAGAAGCGCAGGTGCAACAGGGCCGCGAAAAGAACGTTCCACGCCCAGAGGCGCAGGACCGGGCTCGCGGGCCGGGTCGGAGTGTCGGCGGTGTCCATCGCTAGGCTTAGAGCGCGCGGCGGCAGGTCAAGATGGCCGTGCGCGCGAACAGAAGCTCGGTGCCACAGAGAGCGTCAACCCACGGCTTGTTTTCGGCGGCGAACACGGGCGCCTTCCGTTTCATGCGCCCGAAGTTCTTCCACTTGCCGATTACAAACAGCGGCCACAACAAGACCGACAATACGACGGCCGAGCTCTTGCGGCGGTCGCCGTGGAAGGCAATCTCGACCGCCTCTGCGCGCAGTGCGCCGTACGCCAAGAAGTACGGCGAGACGGGGTGGATATGACCGCCTAAGAGGCGCGGGTCGTGCACGCTGTGGGGCAGCGGGTTGTATAGAAGCGGGAAGCCCCAGGTCAGGTTTCGCACGCGGCTGTTCACGTTGTGCGTGTTGGGCGTGGTGACGATCACCGGCGCGCCGGGCTTAGCGATGCGCAGAAGCTCGCGCCAGAACGCGAACTGATCCTCGACGTGCTCGATGACCTCGATGCTGATCACCGCGTCGAAGGTCCCGTCGTCGAAGGGTAGGCGGTCGTCCGCTTCCGTCTTGTGGCACGTGATGCCCTCGACCTCGAACGACTCGGGCATCAAGTCGCAGGCGGTGATGTGGTCGGCGGGCTGAAGCCCAGAGGTGCGTGCCGCTTCGCCGAGCACATGCGCGAGGTGTCCGCGGCCGGTGCCGACATCCACGAGGCGCTTGCCCTGCAGGCCGCTCCAGTCGGAGCCTGCGCCAAGGCCGAGACTCGTACGCAGGAGCTCAAGCACGACCTCGGTCGTCTTCGGGATGGACCAACCTTTTGCTTTCATGCCGAGAGGGTAGGCGCAGCTTGCCGCCGAAAGAAGTCTGGGCTGGACTTTCACGCGCCAGGATGTCGATCATCTGAAGGAGCCTAGGTCCTCCCGCCCGGTCCATCGGCCCCTTGAGACATGTTGAAGCACCTCCTGACCACTCTTGCACTGGTTCTTTCGTCCGCCACCTCGCTGGCCGGCGTGCAGCTGACGATTGACGACCCGATTGGTTTTCTCTCCAGCGCCGCGACCGATCAAATCGACGTGCCGCTTGGCGATCCGGTCGAGATCACGATCCACGATCCCAACGCGGCGGGCGACCTTGTGCTGCTTGCGGTGAGTGGCATCGCCGCGCCTCAAGGTGGGCTGTTTGGGGTGGACCTGACGACGGCGATCTTTCCGCTGAACGGGCTCGCTACGGGCGCCGTGCTGGATGCGGGCGGTGACTATTCCTGGTCCAGCGAAGTGCCACTTGGCTTGCCCACCGGCGTTGCGCTGTACGCCCAGTCGATCTTGATCGACCCCGTCACGTTCGCGCTCGCGACTTCGAATACCGTGACCATGGACCTGAAGCCAGTCGCGCCCGTGAACATGCCACTGCTGCCGCCCGGCAAGCACGTGACCGCGATCTACTCGGGCGCGAACCCGACCAGCCAAGTCACGATGGACGCCGCGTGGGCGGAGTGCATCGCCGCGGGTGCCGACACCTACGAGCTGGCGCTGTCCTGGACCGACATCGAGCCGAGCCCCGGTGTCTACGACACAACCTACCTCGACAGTCTGCTCGCGACCCTGTCCCAGAGCGGCTTCTCGACCTACCTGTCGATCACCACGATCGACACCGTGAACCTGACGCTTCCGAGCGATCTCGTTGACCCCGCGAATCCGCAAGAGCTGGCGCCGGGCATGACGTGGGATTCGCCTGTGATGCTTGCTCGCTTTCAGGCGGTCCTCAACTTGGTTGTCCCGCGCCTCGTGCAAAACGGTGGGTTCTTTTTGAGCGTGGGCAACGAGGTCGATAGCTGGCTTGGCTCACGTCCAACGCAGCTGCTTCCGTTTGCGACGTTCGTCGATACCGCGCGCCTCCACGCGCACGGCATCGAGCCGCGACTGGCCGTGGGCGTGGCCGCGCAGTTCGACGTCGTGCTGTTCACGCCGGCGATCCTTGGCGCGCTTCTCGCCGTGTCCGACAACGTGCCGCTGACCTACTATCCGATCAAGGGCGACTTCTCGGTGCAGGATCCGTCGGTGGTGGCCGGGGACTTGGCGGCGATGGCGGCCGCCGTTGCGCCGCGGCCTCTGCTTCTGCAAGAGTTCGGCTACCCATCCGGGTTTGCGCCCGCACCGACGAACGGCAGCTCGAACGAGAAGCAGCGCCAGTTCATCGCGAACTGCTTCGGCGCGTTTCAAGCGAACCCCACGCTGCGCTTCGCCTCGTGCTTGCAGCTGGGCGATTGGGACCCCGCACTTGTTGCTTGGTTCGCGACTTACTACGGCGTGTCCGCGCCGCTCTTCGCCGAGTTCCTCGGCACGCTGGGCTTGCGCGACTGGGCGACAGGTGCCGCGAAGCCGGCGTTTGCCGAGTTCGTGAACGGGCTCTTGAGCCTGTAGGCCCGGATCTCGTCCCGCTTGGGGGAAACCGGGTGGATTCAGGCCGCGTAGCTTCCTTTAAAAGGCCCGGGACTCCGATGGTGAGGGGGAGCCCTCCTCAGGGCGCCCCTCCCATGGCTGCAACACCGAATCCGCCCGAACCTACAGAGCTGTCGGTCGGACGCCTTGTGCGTTCCGGCGAACCGCTGTCCGGATGGGCTGGCGAAGTGGGCGCCGGCTTGCAGCGGGACGCGGCCGGGCAGCTTGTTGTCACGAGCGCGGGGCCTGGTTTCTTGTGCTGCGGCGCAGCGGGGCAGCTATGCGTGAAGCCCGCAGTGCAAGTGTCAGAGGATCGCGTCGAGGCCACGCTCGAGTTGCGCTCGCCAGTTGCAGACGAAGCGCCGCTGTCGCGCGAAGAGATCGCCGCCGCCTTGACCGAGCTCGGCGTGACACATGGGGTGGAGCCCGCGCGTGTCGAAGCGGCGTGGCGCATCTTCGAGGCTCGCGGCGAGCTGTTGCGCCCGATGCGTGTTGCGCGCGGTCGCGAGCCCGTCGCCGGACGGCTGGCCCGGATCGACTTCGAGCCGGACGTACTGCCACACGCGGATCAAGGCGACAAGACAGGACGCATCGACTTCCACGAGCGCGGCCGTGTGATCAACGTCGTCGAGGGGCAGCTGCTCGGGACGTGGATCCCTGGCGAGCCGAGCAAGGCGGGAGAGGCAATCGATGGCGAGGCGATCGCCGTGCCCGAGTCGGCGCGCTCGAAGCCTCTGCGCACGGGCAAGAACATCAGGCGGTCGGAGCTTCCCGAGGACGAAGCGGGTCCCATTCAGCTTTTTGCCGCGAAGTCGGGCGTGCTGTTGATCGACGAGGGGATCCCGAGCGTCTCGCTCGTGCTCTTGATCGATGGGGACGTCGACTTAGAGACGGGCAATATCGATGCCGAAGGCAGCGTCGTCGTGAAGGGTGCCGTGCGATCCGGCTTCAAGGTCAAGGCGAGCGACGGGCTTGTGGTGCACGGGATCGCCGAGGGTGCGGACCTTGAGGCAGGTGGTGACATGGAGCTGAAGAAGGGCTTGATCGGGAGCGACGAGACGCTGGTCGTTGTGGGCGGCAACCTGCGCATCAAGTATGCGCAGAACGCACACCTCGAGGTGCGCGGCGATGTCGAGCTGGGTGACTCGGACATGGGCAGCACGATCGTGTGCTCGGGGAGGCTGCGGGCGGCTTCGGGGCGTGGGCGCTTGCGCGGCGGCGACTACCACGCGGCGCAGGGCATCCGCGCGAAGGAGCTGGGCTCGGACTTAGGCGCGCTGACCCGGGCGGCGGTCGGGCGCGACGTCCTTCGCGACCGCGAACGCAGCACGCTGACCGAGCGCTTGGACGAGCTGAAACACGAGGGTCTGAAAGCCAAGCGCATGACGGGTAAACCGGGCAGCTTCGCCGCGCGCACGGCCGAGAAGCGGCGCCGCGAGATCCAAAAGCAAGAGCACAACCTGCGCGCCAAACTCGCCGCATTTGATCGCGAGAAACCAGACCTCGTCGAGGCCCCCGAGATCCGCATCCAGTCGAGTGTCCACTTTGGCAGCGAGCTCGAAATCATGGGCGTACATCTGCGCCCTTCCGAGACCACGGGCGGGCGCGTGTTCGCATTCGATCCGGCAACTCAAACGGTTGAAGCGCGCTCCGCTTGAATCGCTCCACTCACCCCACGAAGAATCCGATAAGGAGAGACCATGACCACGTTTTTGAACCACACCGTCGCCGAGCTGATGTGCAAGACGCCCGCGATGACCACGCCCGAGACAAGCCTGATTGATGCGGGACGCGAGATGATTGAGCGCGGTCTCTCGTGCCTGATCGTGGATCTTGGCGACCCGACGCGCGGCTTTGGCATGGTGACGCACAAGGACATCGTGTCGCTGCTTGGGTCCGAGACCGAGAATCCGAAAGAGAGCCTCGATGGCGTGACTGTGGGGGACGTGATGACGGCGCCGGCGGTGACCGTGCCACCGGGCTATCGGCTGGGGACCTGCCTCGATTTGATGCGCCTGTTGGGCGTGCGGCGCGCGCCGGTGCTCGAGGCCGGCGAGCTGCTAGGCATCATCAGCTTCACGGACATCTTCCGTGCGGCGATGGCTCAAACGGACTGAACGAGGCTCTCAAGGAGCTTGCGCGTGCGCGCGGTCATATGTTGCGCGTCGTTTGCCTCGGCGGTTGTGCGCGCGGCGAGGCCGCCGGACTCGCGGTGGTCGAGCCAGTGGGCGAGGGCGTCTTGCAGCTCGCGCGTGAAGTCGGGTGTGTCGCGCGGGGTGCGCAAGACGTGGCCCGAGACGTCGGGTTCGATCAGCTCCGAGCCGCCGTTTGTGGGGGTGGTGATGACGGGCAGGCCGGCGGCCATGGCCTCGAGTGTCGAGTTCGCGAACGGGTCGTAGCGCGTGGGCAGAACGTAGACATCGGCGGCGGCGAAGCAGCGCTCGGCGTCGCGGCGGCCACCGAGGAAGCGGCAGCGATCTGTGATGCCCAAAGCGGCCGCGCGCGCGGCGTACGTTGCGGCGGCGGAGTCGTAGCCGACGATGAGCAGCTTGAGGCGCGGGCGCTCGGGCGCGAGCGCAGCGACCGCATCAAGCACGTCGCCGAGGCCCTTGCGGCCGTAGCCAGTGCCAAGGAAGAGAACGACCTCGTCGTGGTCTGCGAGGCCGGCTTCCTTGCGCAGAGCCGCGCCTTCGGTTGTGCGCAGCCGCGGGTGGAAGCGCTCGGTGTCGGTGCCGTTGTGAATCACGGTCACGCGCGCGGGGTCGAGGTCGTAGCGGCGCCGGACGTCGGCGCGCACAAGCTCGGAGTTTGTGATCACGCGGCGGGTTTGGGGGCCGAGCGCGCGCGCCTCGATCTGAAGAGCGAGGCGGTGTTTCTTGGCGCCCTTTTTCACCAGCCGCTCGAGCGGCGAGAGCGTCGCGTCGTGCGCAAGCTCGAGGTACGTCGCGTGGCAGCCGCCGCCCATGCGCAGGACGTCGTGGGTCCACGTCTTGCCGAGCCCGAAGACGAGGTCGTACGGCGTCTTCTTGATGTGCGCCTCGACCGCCTTGGCGAAGCCGAGCATGCGGTGCGCCGCGCCGATCGCAAGCGGGCGCAGGCTGACGATGTCGATCGCGGGGTGCGGCGGGTCCTCATGGCTGCGGCACACGATCACGGGCTCGTGTCCGGCCTGTGCGAGATCGGTGGCGACGAGGTTCAGATAACGCTCGGTCCCGCCCGTGTGGGCGTGACGCATATGGACGAGGGCGATGCGCATGGGCGCTTGAGAGGGTAGCCTCTTTGGCCTATGGACGCTCTCTGGAAACCGCCTGCCGACGCGACAGTGATTCACGTGGATGCCGAGAAGGGATTCTCGGGTGGTGAGGCGCAGGTGTTTCACTTGATGCGCGGCTTGGCGCGGCGCGGGTGGCGGCAGGTCTTGGTGGCGCCGCCGGGGTCGCTGGCTCTTGAGCGCGCCGAGGCCGAGTCGTTCGAGGTCGAGAGCGTCGCGATGCGCAACAACGCGGACGTGATCGCGATGCTTGGGTTGCGGCGGATCTTGAAGCGATTTGCTGCGCGTGGGCCGGTCGTGTTGCAGCTGCACACCGGGCGTGCGACGTGGCTCGGGGCGCTGGCGAGCTGGGGGCTCGGGCTGCGAGTCGTGACCACGCGGCGCATGGACCGGCGCGTGAAGCGCGGGTTTGGGACGCGGCTCTTGTACGGGCGGCTGATCGATTGCGCGGTGGCGATCTCCGGGCCGGTTCGGGACGAGCTTGTGGCCGGTGGCGTGGAGGCAGGCAAGGTGTGCGTGATTCACTCGAGTGTGGACCCGGGCGAGCTGCGTGCGACGGATTCTTCGCGCGCGCGAGTGCGCGATGAGCTTGAGGCCGGCGCGGACGACTTGGTGTTGTTGGTGCTTGCGCGGCTCGATCCGCGCAAGGGCATCGACGTGCTCTTGGCTGGCATGGAGCGCGTGCGGGCCGAGTCGGGGCTGGCGGCCTTGCGCGCGCGCAACAAGGTCGCGGCGTCGTCGGCGCGGCGTGGTCAAGGGCCGAACAACGCGGGCGGCGAAGGTGCGGCGACCGGCGTGCCGATGCTGTGGATCGCTGGCGATGGGCCGGCGCGGGCCGCGCTCGAAGAGCAAGCCGAGAAGCTTGGATTGAGCGCGTGCGTGCGGTTCTTGGGGATGCGCGCCGATCGCGCGGACTTGCTGGCTGCGGCCGACGTCTTTGTCTTGCCCTCGCGGCGCGAGGGGCTGGGCGTGGCGGCGCTCGAGGCGATGGCGGCCGGCGTGGGGGTCGTGGCATCCCGCGTGGGGGGGCTGGCCGAGGCTGTTGTCGACGAGCGCTGCGGGCTTCTTGTCGAGCCGGAGGATGCGCGCGGCTTGGCCGCGGCAATCGGGCGCTTGGTCGCGGATCGCGGCTTGGTCAAGCGCTTGGGCATCGGGGGCCCGGGGCGCATTCGCGAGGCGTACCACGTCGACATGATGGTCGCCGGGTACGAGCAGCTCTATGCCGAGTTGCTCGGGGTCACTTCGGCGTGCGAGAATGAGGCCAAAGACGCATGACTCCTTCATCCAAGAGCGCGCCCCTGTCGGGCTGCATCATTGCCTTCAACGAAGATGACCGCATCGCCGCGGCAATCGAGAGCTTGTTCTTCTGCGACGAGGTCGTCGTGGTGGACTCGCACTCGAGCGACGCCACGCGCGAGGTTGCGGCCGCGCACGGCGCGCGCGTGATCGAGCGCGACTGGCCCGGGCACGTCGCACAGAAAGAGTTCGCGATCCGCGCGGCTGCCCACGACTGGGTCCTGTGCATCGATGCCGACGAGCGCATCACGCCCGAGCTGGCGGCCGAGATCGTCGAGCTGAAAGCGCGCGCCTTCGAAGAGGCGGTCAGCGGCCCGCCCGGCTGGAGCATGCCGCGCCTCACGCGCTGGATGGGTAAGTGGATCCGCCATGGCACGTGGTACCCCGATCGTCAGCTGCGCCTGTTTGATCGCCGACGTGGCCACTGGGGCGGGCACGATCCGCACGACCGCGTCGAGCTCGAGGCGCCGCACGCGCGCCTGCAAGGCGACCTTTTGCACGAGACCTATCGCAGTCTCGACGACCACCTGGCCACGATTGACAAGTATACCGCGATCAGCTCAAAAGGGCTGTTCGAGCGCGGCCGGCGCGCGAAGCTGTCTGACTTATGGCTGCGCCCCGGCTGGCGTTTCTTGCGCTTCTTTGTCTTCAAGCGTGGCTTCCTACTTGGTTGGCGTGGGCTTGCGCTCGCGTTCCTCGCCGCGCACTACGTGCGCCTAAAGTACCTGCGCCTGAAGATCCTCGAGGCTCAGGAAGAGGGCCGCTCGGGCAAGCGATAGCGCAAGAGCGCGGTCGAAGGTGTTGGCGGGTGCTTCATCTCAAGCCGGTAGCCCACGAAGTCGTTCGGGCTCCAGCCCATGCGCCCGAAGACCTCGCCCGTGATCTCGCCATGGCGCGGCATCAGCGGCGTGCTGCACAAGGGGGGACATGCGCCGAGCTCGCGCACCGGCTCGGGTGTCGGCAGCTCGATCGAGTTGCGCAGGAAGTTCGCCGCCGAGTCGCCGAGTAGCAGCTTGGCCTCGAGCTCGACCTCGTCCTGCATGTCGCGATGGATAAAGAAGTCCATCAAGAGCGATTCGGCCGGCGCGTTCACGTTCAGGAAGCTCTCGGCCCACTCGTTGTGCTCGTCGCGATAGCGCGTGGCAAAGCGCCGTGTCCCCGAACCGTAGATCAGAGTCATCTTGCCGGTGTTCCCGACGGGCCCGCTTCCGAAGCTGTAGTTGTAGCCATTCGCCGTGCGATCGACGCGCACCTCGGGCAACTCGGGCGAGCAGAAGTGGCGCAAGAGCGGGGGGCCGCCGGCGAACTGCGCATCGCCGAAGTGGACTTGTTCGGAGGGGTCGTTTGGGTCTTGGCCCAGCGGCGTGCCATCGTCGGCGAAGGACGTGCGCTTGAAGAGCGGCCAGACCGCGTCGGGGCGATAGCGCACCAGATCCACAAGGCCGCTGATATGCGCGATGTCGAGCTGACCCTTGTCATCGGCGTTCGGCGCGAGCCAGACCGCACGCACCCGCACGCGCGCTTGGCAGCCCCAGATCCCGCTGTTGCCCTGGAAGGCCAACCGGCGCGAGAGCTCAAGCGGCTCGGAGCCCGCCCCCGTCGCCACGTTGCTGTCCAGCATCAACTCGAGCGTCGCTCGATCCCCGGCGTGCTTGGCGACCATGCGCTCGAAGGCCACCGCCGCTTGGCCGATCGCCTCCACGCTGGCCGCACGAGCGCCTTTGGCCTCGAGCGCGCGCGTCAGGATCTTGATCGCTCCGGGACCCGGCACCTTGGGGAAGGCGGCCGCAAGGTCGTGGGCGATGATCAGGCGCGAGATCTTCCACGTGAGGTTGCGGTTGATCCCCAAGTCGCGGGAGACATCCTGAGGGCGCATCGGGTCGGCGCCAACCTCGATCAGACCCTCGGCAATCGCCCCCCGGAGGGCGAGCACGGTGTCCTTGTACTGCCGGTCAAAGCCAGTTCGGTCTTGGGATTGAGTCTGAGGCATACGCCCAGAGTACCCTGCGGGGGGGGCCTAGGGAGGTCGAATCTGTTTTTGAGAGTTTCACTAGAAACAAACCCCGCTCCATACCGAAGCAACTACGCTACACCCTCAAGGCCTCACCGCCATTCGAGAAAACCTCACCCGAACCACCCGATCTAGGCCATCCTGGAGCCAGCATGAAAACCTCCATATCCTTCCTTGCGATCGCCCTTTCCGCCGCTCCGGCGCTGGCCCAGTACCCCGCCGATCCCGCGACGAACCTGGCCATCGCCGACGCCGCTCAAGAGCAAGCGCAGCCCAAGCTGGCCCCGGCTCCCGGCGGCGGCACCTATGTCAGTTGGTTCGACACGGATCCGGCCGGCACGCCCGCCTTCGGTTACGACGTGCGGCTGCAGTTGCTCGACGCGGGTGGGCGCGAGCTCTGGCCCCACGGCGGCATCCTTGTCGCCGACCGCGGCTTCTCCTCGACGCAGGACTACGGCCTTGACGTCGACCCCAGCGGCAACGCGCTCTTGGTCTTCCGCGACGATCGCTTTGGCGGCGTGCAGATCACGGCCAACAAAGTCGACGCGGCGGGCACTCTTCTGTGGGGGACGAACGGCGTGCAGCTGACCAGCACAACCGCGTTCCTCGCGGCGCCGGCAATCGCGGGCGCGACCGACGGCGCAGTCGTCGTGGGTTGGTCGCAAGACAACAGCGTTGGTCTGCAGCGGCTCGACGCAGCGGGCGCGAAGACGTGGGGCCCGAACGTGTTGTTGACCCCTCCCAGCGGCAGCTACGCGCTGTCCGACATGCACGCGGGCGACGCGGGCTCGGCGATCTTCTCGTTCATCGAGAGCGCCGGTAGCTTCGGCTCGGCCCGTCACCTGTACGCGCAAAAAGTCAGCGCGGCCGGCGCGCCGCAGTGGGGCACAGGCCACGCCAAGGTGTACGAGGCGGGCTCGCTTCAGTTCGGCGCGTTCCCCGACTTCATCAGCGACGGCGCCGGCGGTGCGGTGTTCAGTTGGTATTCCAGCTCGCCGAGCCTCGAGGCGTTCGCGCAGCACATCACCAGCGCCGGCACCGAGATGTTCCCGCACAACGGCGTCGCGGCATCGACCGACGCCAGCCAGAACCGCGTGGATCCGGCCGTGGCCTACGATCCCATCGACGGCGAGACCTTCCTCCTTTATGAAGAGCTGAACTCGACGCAGAGCCAGAGCGGCCTGTCGGCGCAGAAGCTCGACGCCACCGGCAACCGCATGTGGGGCGCGACAGGCACAAGCCTGCTCGCCCTCGGCGTGACCCAAGTCGGTGACACCGAAGTCGTGGCTCTCGACGATGGCGCGATGCTGATCTGGAGCGAGTCCGCGGGCTTCGGCCAAGACACCCTGCACGCGCAGGTGCTGGACGACAACGCCGCGGTCCTGCACGCTCCGACCATGCTGTCCTCGACGCCTGCGCAGAAGTACCGCGTCACGGCGCAAAAGTCCGAGCTGGGCCACGCGCACGTTGTCTGGCAAGACGATCGGTCGGGCAGCCCGGGCATCTTCATGCAGGACTACCTGCCCGACGGCACCCTTGGTGGCACGGCGGCGACCAGCGTGACCAACGGCGCGGGCACGAACCCCGTCGTTCTGGCCTCGGTGAACGACCCGGTTCTGGGCGGCACGTGGATCACGACCGTCGACAAGGCGGCGCTGCCCGCGAACGTGGGCTCGATCCTGTTCGTCTACACCGGCGCGTCCTCAGGCCTTGTCCTGGGCGAGGGCGAAGTCTTGGTCGACCTGTTCAGCCAGCAGCTTCTGGCGCAGGTGACCTTCACGGGTCCAGCCTCCGACACCCACGCCGTGCCGATCCCGGCCATGATCGAGCTGGCCGGTCTGAACCTGACGAGCCAAGCCCTGATCCTGGACCTGGGCGGCTCGCAGCTGACCAACGCGGTGAGCCTGACCCTGGGGCTGTAGAGCCAAGAGGGCCTTTTGAGCGCCGACTGGCGCCTAGCCGATCCTGCCAGGGACCCGCGCAACTCGTTGCGCGGGTCCCTGGTTCTTTGGAGGGCGCATATCGTTAGACTCTGCGCCTCACCATGAGCTCGAAAAACTCCTCCATGCGCGTCACTTGGCGCCTCCTGAAGCCGCACGCGCAGCCGATGATGCCGCTGCTCTTGTTGACAGCCGCACTCGGTGCGCTCAGCGCGGCGGCAGCGGCGTCGGTGATCCTGCTGATCAAACCGGTGTTCAGCGTGGTGCTGTTCCCGAACCTGACCGCGGAACAGCTGGCGGACCAAGGTGGTGGCCTGCTCGGCTCTGACGCCAGTCGCTTCGACGAGCTCTTCCTCAGCCTCGGCCACCGGCTTCACGATCTCTTCGGGTTCGGCTGGCTCGCCAACGAGCGCATGAGCGCTTTGATCGTCGTGCTGCTCGTGCTCGTGGTGATCACGTTGGCAGCCTCGGTTCTGCAGTACGCGTTCAACCAGCTCTCGAACTTCGTCTCCCTGCGGCTCGTGGTTGGAGTTCGCCTTCGCATCACGCGCCATCTGATGGGCCTCGGCCTACACTACCACGGGCAACGCAAGCTCGGTGACCTCCTGTCACGCGTCAGCGGAGACATCCAGCTGACCTTAGTGGCGGTCATGATCTGGTTCCGGGACTTCCTGCAGAACGGCTTCCTGGGCCTGTTCTACCTGGTCGTCGCGGCATTCTGTGCGCCGCTCTTGACCGCCGTGATGGTGCTCTCGATTCCGATCTTGGCCGTCCCCGTGAGCCTCCTCGCGAAGAAGGTGCGCAAGCGCTCAACCAAGAGCCTGACGAGCCTCGGTGCTTCGGTTCAGAACCTGACGCAGATGTTCCTCGGCATCCGCACCGTCAAGGCCTTCCGCGCCGAGGAGGCCGAACTCGAGCGCTACGCCGAGCTGAACGAGCTCTACCTGAAGGACTCGATGCGCACCGTGCGCGCGGTCTCATTGACCCAGGCCTGGACGACGTTCTCGACCCAAATCGGGCTCGGCGCGTTGCTGCTCGCGGTGGGCATCGGCGGCATCTACTTTGACCTGTTTGGGGACGTGGGCAACCTGACCGCCTTCTTCCTCGCCAATGCTCAGGGTTACACGCACATCAAGCGCTTCACGCGCGCGCTCACGCGCATGGAAGAGTCCGTGGGCGCGTCGGTGCGCCTCCAAGAGTTGCTCGACGAACGGCCCGACATCGTCGAGGCGAAAGAGCCGGTCGAGCTCGATGGCTTCCACGACAAGCTGAGCTTCCGCGACCTCTGCTTCGAATACCCCGAGGGCGACGGCTCGGCCATCTCGCACCTCGACCTCGAGGTACGCCGCGGCGAGACGCTGGCGATCGTGGGCTCGTCGGGCAGTGGCAAGTCGACGCTGATGGCGCTTGTCTGCCGCTTCTTCGATCCCACCTCGGGCGCGATTGAGGTCGACGGCCACGACTTGCGCGGCGTCAGCTTGGACTCGTGGACGAGCCTGTTCTCGATGGTCGACCAGGCGCCGTTCTTGTTCCACACGTCGATTGCCGAGAACCTGCGCTACGGCAAGCGCGATGCCACCGACGCCGAGCTCGTGGAAGCCTGCAAGGCGGCGCAGATCCACGCCTTCGTTGCGAGCCTCCCGGAAGGCTACGAGACCAACGTGGCCGACGCGGGCGCGCGCCTGTCGGGCGGCCAGCGCCAGCGCATCACGATTGCACGCGCCCTATTAAAGGGTGCGCCGATCCTGCTGCTGGACGAGGCCACCAGCGCCCTCGACACCGAGTCCGAGCGCGGCGTGCAAGAGGCGCTCGAGACCTTGATGCACGGCCGCACGGTGATTGTCATCGCGCACCGGCTGTCGACGATCCAGAACGCGGATCGCATCTGTGTGCTCGAGGACGGCAAGCTCGTCGAGCTGGGCACCCACAGCGAACTGAGCGAGAAGGGCGGCGCCTACGCCAAGGCCCTCGAGCTCCAAAAGATGGCTTGACCCGGCGAAGCGGGTCAAGCCCTGCCGCTGCAGCGGACGGCCTGCGGCCGCCGCTGATCGGCAGTTCGTCGCTTCGAGACTGAGTTTCGACGCGTAGATTCCGCGTCGCACGCGCACAAACAGCGCGGCTTGGTGTGCGGTCCTTGCGGTTGGCGGAAGTGAAGCAGCGAGTGCGACTCCGGTATTGGGAAATGGACTGGAATCCTTTTCTCGGTCTAAAGCGTTTTCCGGATCTTGCCGAGAGGGGCTGTAGAAGTTTCCCCACCGGCGCTCTCGCCGGCTCACTTTTCCCTCTCCAGGGACCGCGATGAACGCAAATACCACCCAGACCCAACAGCCCATGGGCGCCGACGCGCGCCTGCTCCTTTCTTTTGGCCAGCTCTCGCGGGACCTTCCGCGCAGCATCTGCGTGCTCGACATTGCGTCGAGCTCGGGAGATGACCTTCTGGCTCAAGCCGCCCTCCAAGGCGACGTGCTCTTCACCGGCGTCGACAGCAACGCTTCGGCCATCCGCGAAGCGACGCAAAAAGCGCGCGAGGCCGAACTCGAGAACATCGAGTTCGAAGTCGTGGACTTCAGCACACCCGCCGGAATCCGTGCCGCGATCAACGTGCCCGAGGGAGGGTTCGACATCATTCAAGTCACGAGCCTTCCGCGAGGGCTCTCGGACCTCAGCACGCTGTTTGGTGAGCTGAATCGCATCCTTGCGCCCCACGGAGTGATCCGCGTCGAGGTGAAGGGCCGCAAGGCGCACTTCGAGAAGGTCGCGACGGCGATCGATGGCGCTTGCGAGCGTACGCGCCCGCTGGCTCAACGCCTTGCAAGTGCGCGTGACCTGATCGACCACATGGTCAGCGAGGAGCCCGACTGCGCCGACTGGCGCCGCGCTTCCTTGGTGGGGGACACCGAGTTCGTCGATCGCTACATGCAGAACACGGACGCGGGTTTGAACGTGGCCGAGATCTTCGGCGCGTTGTCCGCCACGAACATGACCTTCTTGCGCTGGCAGGATGCCGCCGCCTGGAACTTCGAGACCCTGAGCGTTGGCCGCGAAGAGCTCGAGCGCCTGCGCAGCCTGCCCATGGTTGAGCAGTTCCGCGTCGTCGAAGAAGAGCGCTCCCCCGAGACGCTGAGCTTCGTTGTCGGCAGTACCGAGAACAGCCCGCGTGAGCGCTTCGACCTGACGAAGGCCGGCAAGACGCACTTCATGGTGCACCCCGATGCGATCTTCACCGTCCAGACCCGCAACTCGTGGGGCTCGACGCAGTACGACCGCTTGACGATTCAGCGTGGCTCTGAGCCCTCTGTTGAGGTGCGCCCGAGCCCTGCACAAACAGCCCTGTTTGCTCTGCGCGACCAGCGCGAGCCGTTCAGCGGTCTGAACTTGGTCGAGGTCATGACGGGCGAAGGCGCGAGCCTTGAAGACGCTCTCTTGGCCCTGCACCAACTGGTGGGCATGGAGCTTGTCTACTGCCCGCAAGAGTTCGACGTCGCGCAGTACTATGCCGCGATGATGGCGAAGCCTGGCGAAACCGAGACGAACGAGATCGTCGTCACGCCGAGCCTGCCGCAGAAGAACTCCTTCGTGCCGGCCGCGGGTGAGCCCGCCGCGCCTCTGCCGAAGACCCAAGAAGCAGCGACCGCCATGCCGGACCTGTCCGGCAACGGTCGCATGGACTCCTGAGAGCCGTCCTATGTGACCGCGCTGTTCTCTAGGTCAGCGCGGAAGAGGCGAGGCCCGCATGGGAAGCGGGCCTCGCTCTTTGCTTAGCCAAATCGCGCGCGGTCTTGTTGCAGTTGCTTCAAGTCGCGCGCGCGCTTGCGCCAACCGAGCCCTCGCCCGCGCCCGAAGCCAGCGGCGTCGAGGAAGACCACCTCGCTCGGTGACGTGGCGCCCGCGCTTGGCACCAAGAAGTCGCGGTAGCGCGCGCCGCCAAGGGCAAGGCCCTTCTTGTGCAGCGCCTTGACGGCGGCTTCAACTGCGTCCGCCGAGGCCAGTTTGACGGCCATGGGAGCCGCGCTTTGGAAGAGCGCCTCGAGGTCGATCGTGCCGGGGACTTCGGCGGTGATCAGGACCGCGCGCAGTGTCCCGGGGAAGCGGCCGCGCGCGCCGTAGCCGATGATCGGTGGGACCTTGATGTCAAGCGCGCCCAAGTTGAAGGCCGCGTGCGCCTCGCGGATCAGCGGCGAGGGGCGCGTCGAGTAGCTGAGCCATTTCCTTGGCGGCAGTGCGATGGCGCTCGCAATCTGCAGCTTCACAAAGACGCGTATGCCGCCGCCCACGTCGGGGGGCAGCCGATACAGGCGGCGGGTTCTGGCTTTGGTGAGCGGCGCTGGGGACTCGGCGAGCTCCAAAAGGCGGGGCTCGGAGAGCGCTCGCTTCAAGCGGACGAGGTCGTCGAGGCCGGCGGCCGACAGGGCCTCTTGCCAGCCGGGAGCGGCCCAAGTCAGAGGCGTTGCCATGGCTTAGTTTGGGAGCGGCGTGCAGAAGGCGACGCACTGGCCGGAGAAGAGGCTGGAGAGGCTCCAGGTCGCTTCGACGTGCCATCCGGCGCGGCGGGCCTCTTCCGCGAACTCGGTGGGCGAGACCAGCACGCGGCGCGAGATTTTCGCGCGCTTGGACAGCCGCACGACGTGGCGGCGCTGCTTCGTCGACGTGGCGTCGAGGAAGCTGGTGACCAGCGGGCCGCGGCTGACGCGGCGGAACTCGGACAGGATCTGAATGCGGTCTTCGGGCTTCTCGAAGTGGTGCAAGAGGCGCATGCAGAGCGCGACGTCAACGACCTGATCGTCAAGTGACATCGCGCGCGCGTCGCCTTCGGTGGTGCTGGCGAGTTTGGCTTGAAGGCCGGCCTCTTCCAACGCGGTTGTGGCAAGCGCGACCATGTGCGGGGAGTGATCGCCGGCCGTGTACTTGGCGACGCGGCTCGCGGCGAGCGGCGCGAACCGCCCAGCGCCACAGGGGTAGTCGAGCAGGCTGGCGGCAGCGGGGGCGATGCCGCGCTGCTGTTCCAGCCACGCCAAGGCCGCGTCCAGAGCGCGCGCGACGAGGCGCTTCTCGCGCCGGGCGCTGAGGCGGCGCGTGAAGCTCTTTTGGAACTTGCCGCGGTAGGCCTGGGCTTGGCTCGGGTCGAGGTGGCGGCGCGAATAGGCGGGAAGCGGCGTGGACATGCCGCGCAGCATAAACAAACGCCGCCGTCCCCGGGAGACCCGGGGACGGCGGCGCGCTGGGAACTCTGAAGAGTGTCTACTGGCCGACCGTGATGGTGAGGCCATTGCTCATCGCGGTGTTCTGCGATTGAGTCAGATCGGTGCCGCCGCACTGGGCGTAGACCACGAAGCCGACGATCGCCGGGCTGTTCGGGATCGTGACTGTGGTCGAGCCCGAGCCGCCAGAGGCGGGGAACAGCTGATCCACGACGGCCGCGTTGAAGTCGACCAAGAGGGTGCCGCCGAACATCGCTTGGCTGACCTGGCTCGTGGAGAGCACGATGCGCAGGGTTGTCGTGTTCGGGAAGCCCGTGGCGTCAAACACGAGGGTGTTGCCGATGTTCGGAATCGTGCTGGTCGCCAGCGTGCCGATGTTGGCGCCGCCCAGGCCGACTCCGTAAGCGACGACGGTTCCATCGGTGCCGCCGGTGCCGCCGTTGGTCCAGGTCGAGATGTCCTGCGCGGCCTTGAACAGGTTCAAGCGACCGCCGGAGACGGTCTTGCCGGTCAGGCTCGAAAGCGTGTCGACGTTGTTCAGGATGACGGTCTTCAGCTCGACCGCCGCCTGGGCGGGGTTCGAGGTGCGCAGGTTGGCGAATTCGGTGCTCGCGATACTGTGCAAGAACGCAATGGCTCCCGCGACCTGCGGGCAGGCCATCGAGGTACCGGTCAGGTTCGTGTAGCCGCCGTTGGAGTAGGTGCTCAAGATTCCGGTGCCCGGCGCGCCGAGGTCGATCGTGGTCAGCCCGTACGCGGCGCCCGAGTTCTTGACGTCACTCGAAGTCGTGTTCGTCACCGAGACCATGTAGTTGCTCTCGCAACCGGTTGGCGTGTCCTGGACGACATCGATGTTCCAGTTTGCGTTGGCGGTGGCGCCACAGGAGAGAACGCCGACTGAACCCATCAAGTTGTAGAGGTCGTTCCACGCCTTATAGGTGGTCTTGCAGTTGCCCTTGTCGATGCCGAACGAGTTGCTGGTGACGACCACGTTGGCGCCCTTCGAGCCACCCGATGTGATCCACAAGTTCTTCTGAGCGTAGACGTAGTTGTACGCCTTCGTCACGACCGAGGTCGAACTCGAGCTGCCGCGGATCGGCATCAGCGTTGTGCTCCAGTTCACACCGGCAACGCCCATGCCGTTGTTGCCGCTCGCGCCCGCGATGCCGTTCGTGTGCGTGCCGTGGCCGTCGTTCGGAATCGTGCCGTCGTTGCCCACAGCATCCCAACCGTTCTTGTCGTCGACGTAGCCATTGCCATCGTCATCGACGCCCTGCGTGCCATTGATCTCAGCAATGTTGCGGTACAGGTTCGGAGCGATGTCCTGGTGGCTCAGCATGCAGCCGCCATCGACGACCGAGATCACGAACTGACCGCTGCCTTGACCGAAGTCCCAAGCCTTTGCCGACTGCATCTTGGTGTGCGCCCACTGCGACCCGTAGCTGGGATCGTTCGGCAGCGTGTCGCGGTTCGCGGGGATGCCGTCGGGGTTCGCGTACATCACGGCCTCAAGCTTTTGGATTTCCTCGATCGCCGCGGCGACGCGCGTGCCGTCGTTGATACCCACGAGGAACATGTTCAACGCGGGGACAAGCTCTTCCAATACGAAGAAGCGGTCGCCGTCGAGCAGCTGGCCAGCGGCGTCGAGGTTGATGCCCTCGACAAAGCGCACGATGACTTGGCTCGCCAGGAAAGGCGCCTCACCGACGAGCTGGATTTCGTGGGCATCTTGCGCCGTCTGGACGGGGGAGAGCGCCTCTTGGGCGAAGACGGCGGAGCTGAGGCACGTGGCCGCAGCGATGCTGAAGAGCGTGGATTTCATGTCTAAGGAGAGAGTTTGAGGTTTTTCGGAGTCGGACGTCCGCTTGGACGGCGCCTAGGGGGGCGGGGGTTCCAAAGCGATGGGGGAAAGTGAGTCGGGCTGCGATGTTTTGCATGCGGCGAGCAAGCTGGCAGCATGTTGAGAGACGAGCGGCTTGGGCTGTGCCCATTCCGCGATCGCAACGTGGGGCCCGTCGAGTCCCGATCTACCGCTCGACTGGGCCGCCTCGCACTGCGCGAAGATGGCTTTGTCTCGCGATAAACGTTCATCAACCGGCTGCTAGACTGGCTGACATGATTCTCGGCATTTTAGCCCCGTTGCTTTTGGCTCTTCCGGCCCCGATCGCGTCCGATTTCTGGGAGCTGCGTAGGGGGTACCTGTCGCGCTCTGCTGTCGTGGTCGACGCGGGCAGGCTTGGGGACGACTCGCTGGAGCGTGTCTTGGCGACCGCGCGTGCGCGATTCGACGAGGTCGGGCAGGTGCTCAAGCTCGGGTCAGGCGAAGGGCAGAATCCGCGTCTCCTGCTGCGCGCGGGTGGTCCATTTCCCGCGAGTTTCGAGGCCCCCTTTGAGCGCATGGGTTTTGTGCGCGAGGGCGGGCAGTTCACCTTCTTCGGGCGCAGCTTCGAGCGGCCCGAGGACGGCTTCATGGCGACCTTCGAGGATCCTGAGCGGCCGGGTTTGCCGGTCACCGTTTGGTACGCGAACTCTGCCGAAGCCCTTGAGGCGTACTTGTCGGTCTTGAGGCCAAGCTTCCGGCCGGGCTTCCGCGCGTTTCGTGGCGGCGAGCTCGAGCTCTCGGGGGCGCTCTCGTCCTCGGGTGGCCTGCGCACTGCCGACCTGATCGATCGGCGCAAGGCCTGGACGCAGCGCTTTGATTCGGACAGAAGGATCAAGCTGCGCGGGTTCACCTGCCGCGTGCCCGAGCGGTTCGAGGTCGATCGTGCGCTCGCGTTCTTGGACGTCTTGGGGACGGCTCGCGCGCGGGCGCTGACATGGGCGGATGCCAGCGGTGCGGCGGCGGAGATGCCCGTCGGCGCCATCGGTGACACACGCGTCGTTGTGCACGGCGATGTCGAGGAGATGCTGGCGCTGATCGGTAACACCGAGATCTCGGTTGTGAATCCCGTGACGGGGACGGTGCACGTCCTTCTGGCCGAGGGTCTGCCTGACGATGGCGGTGCCGCGGTGGCCGAGTCCGCCGTGCGGCGTCTCTTGGGGGCGCCGTCGGCACCCTGGCTCGGCCCGGCGGTGGGCGTGTCGGCTGCGGCCTCGTGGTGGGGGCGGCCGCTTGGGTCCTACGGCGCGCGACTGGTTGCTGCGGGCGTGGTCCCGGACCTTGGAGACTTATTGGAGCCGACTCCGAGCAGCTTCCTCTCACCGCACGTACGCAGCCCATTGCTGGGGCTCTTGTTTGAGCATCTAGCGGCGCAGCACGGCCACGCGTTCGTGCGCGACCTGTGGACCGGGAAGGTCCAACTCGACACAATCGGCGAGGAGCCCGCGTGGCGCGAGTTCTTGCAAGGACTGCAGCGTGAGGAAGAGCCGGACGGCAAGGCCGCGCCGCTCGCGTGGCGTGCGGGTTGCCTACTTGTGCCGGGCGCGGTGGGATACGGTTCGCGGGCCGTGCGGGACAGCCTGCGGGCGCTTACCGAGAGCGGAGCCAACACGGTGACGCTGCGCAGCTTCGACTATCGGGATGCGCCCGAGCCCGAGATTCCCGGCGCGCTGCATCCACCGGCGGTGCCCGCTGAAGAGAGCGATCTGGCGTTGGCGTCGGCGGCGAGCCTTGCGCATGTGGAGGGCCTGCAAGTGGGGCTCGAGATGCACCTCTTGGCGAGCTCGCAAGGCGGGAAGACGGCGGCCTTGTCGATGCCCGACGTGCCGCGTTGCGAGGAGTTCTTCGCGGACTATCGACCCTTCCTGATTCACGAGGCGCTGCTTGCCGAGCTGCTTGGGGCGGCGCACTTTTCGGTGGGCAGCGGTCTGGAGAACACGACAACGGCGTCGCGAGTTGTGGCGCAGTCCTCGATCAAACGCGCGGGCTGGCAGGACCTGATCAGGACCGCGCGCGCGCTGTTTGATGGGCAGGTGATCTACACGGCGGGTTCGCTTCACGAGGCCGAGGAGCTCTTGTTTCTGGACGACTTGGATGTGCTCGCGCTGGAGCTCTTTCCGGCGCTGACCGGCGGGCCGGATGCGATCGATCGCGGGCCCGGGCAGGCGCCCGACGAGGGGCGGCTGGCGAGCCAGTTGACGGGGCAGCTGATGCGCGCGGGCGAGTTTGCTGGCGCGCATGGGATTGGATTGTGGCTGACCGGCATGGGCTTCGCCTCGACGCGGGAAGCGTGGCAGCGCACGGACCTGCCGCGCGGCGCGACCTCGCCACCGACGCAGCTCTTGCTGTACCGCGCGCTGGCCACAGCTGTGAAGCGCTTGGAGACGAAGCAGCCCGGGCGACTTGTTGGTCTGCAGCTTTGGAACTGGAGCTCGTACCCCGCGGCCGGCGGCTTGGCCGATCGCGGATACACGCCGCAGGGGAAGCCTGCGGCCGAGCTTCTGCCGGGCCTCTTCTCGGCACCGCGCTAGGCGCATTTCGAGCGTGAGCGAGAAGGAACAGCCCGAAGGGCTTGGCACGCTGGCGGGCGTGGGCCCCAAGCGTGTCGAGCTCTTGGCGCATCACGGGCTGCATACGCTCGAGGACCTGGCCATGCTCGTGCCACGCGACCTCGACGAGATGCCGCATCCCCTGCCGCTGGTGGTCGCTTGCGAAGCGCGGGGCGAGCTCGTGCGCGTAGCTGGAAAAGTGGCTTCGTTTCGACTGTTTCGCCAGGGGCGCCGGTCGAGCTTGCGGATCACGATTGAGGACGAGACGGGGCGGCTCGATGCGCTCTTTTTCAATCAGCCGTGGCTGCGCGAGGTGTTCGCGAAGGGCCGGCATGTCGAGCTGGTCGGGCGCGTCGCCTCGACGAAGTCGGGGCCTGCCTTGACGGTGCCACGCGTGGGCCACGAGGCGAAGGCGCTGCCGCCGCCCGGACACCTCGAGCCGGTCTATCCGGTGATTGAAGGGCTTGGCGCGGACTTCTTGCGCGGCCTGATCAGCGCCGCGCTTCAGCAGATGGACGCGAACGGGCAGCGGATTGCCGAGCGCTGTCCGCCTGACGCGCTGGGCGAGCTTGGGCTTGTCGACTTGAACTTGGCGTGCCGGCATTTGCATGCGCCGCCGTCGCGCGCAGCGTTCTTCGCCGCGAAGCGCCGCTTGGCGTTTGAGAAGTTGTTCGAGTTAGCTGCCGAGCTCGTGCGACGCCGGCGGGCGCGCACGACGGGCGAAGCGGAGGTGTTCGATGGCGTCGCTCTTGATGAGCTTGCAGGCCGGCTGCCGTTTGCGTTGACCGGCGCGCAGCGACGCGTGATGGAAGAGCTCTTGGGCGACCTTGGCACGAGCCAGCCGATGGGGCGCTTGCTGCAAGGCGATGTGGGGTCGGGGAAAACAGCCGTGGCCACGCTCGCGGGGCTCGCGGTGGCGGCCCTCGGTGCGCAAGTCGCGGTCATGGCGCCGACCGAGGTCTTGGCCGAGCAGCACTTCGAAGGTCAGGCGCCGTTGTTCGAGGCGGCGGGTGTGCGCGCGCTCTTGCTGACCGGGTCGATGAAGCGCGCCGAGCGGCGGGACGTGTTGGCCGTCTTGGAGGTCGACGAACCGCTTGTCGTGTTTGGCACGCACGCGCTGTTTTCGAAGGACGTCGTGTTTGCCCATCTCGCGCTCGTGATCGTCGATGAAGAGCACCGCTTCGGGGTCGAGCAGCGCAAGAAGCTGGCCGAAAAAGGCCGTCACTGCCATCGCTTGTCGATGACCGCGACACCGATTCCGCGCTCGGTCGCACGCGTGGTGTACGACGACATGGATCTGTCGGTGGTCGACGAGCTGCCACCTGGCCGCGGCGTCATCGACACGCGCTGGGTGCGCGGTCCGCACATCCGGCGCATCCCGAAGTTTCTGCTGGAGCGACTCGAGGCGGGTGAGCGCATCTTCTGGGTGTTGCCGCGCATCGACGCTTCGGATCCCGACGACGAGACCACTGCGGGCGCGCGTCCGGGGCGCGGCCTCGAGGATGTCATGGAGTGGATGCAGGGCGCTGGGCTTGGGGATTTTGGGATCGAGGTCGTCCACGGGCGGCTGGAAGCGGCCGAGCGGCGCCGTCGCTTCGCGCGCTTCAAGACCGGCGAGGCGCAGGTTCTCATCGGCACAACCGTGATCGAGGTTGGCGTCGACGTGCCCGAGGCGACCGTGATCGTGATCGAGGACGCCGACAGGCTGGGCCTCGCGCAACTGCACCAACTGCGCGGGCGCGTTGGGCGTGGGCCGACGGAGCGCTCGTGGTGCCTGCTCTTGGGCCCGAAGTCCGCGGCTGAGCGCTTCGAGCTGTTGGAGTCCACGCGCGATGGCTTCGAGATTGCCGAGGCCGACTATGTCTGGCGCGGGATGGGCGACCTGTTGGGCAAGCGCCAGAGCGGGCTGAACCAAGAGGGCCTCGAGGAGTTCGACATGCGCCTGTTTGATGCCGCGCGCCGGTTGGTGGAACACGATGACGCGCTCTATGCCGCCTACCTTCAGTAGCTATACTCCGCCATGCGCATCCTTGAAGCCACGACGTTTTTCCGCCCCGCCGGTGGCGCCGAGATCTACATGCACCAGGTCGCCGGAGGGCTGCGCGAGCGCGGCCACGAGGTCGCGATCTTCGCCGGCGATCCGTCGGAGGGGCGCCGCGATGCACAGACGTGCGTGGTCGAGCGACCGGACTTCCACGCGGGTCGGCTGATCCGCGACCCCGAGCTGAACGAGGCCTTCGAAGACTTCTGCGCCGACTTTCAGCCCGACCTCGTGCACCTGCACAACACGTACTCGTTCCCGGCCGAGTTCCCGACCGTCATCGCCGCTGCCGCCGCCAAGTCCGGCGCGCCCGTGTGCCAGACGGTGCACGACTGGAGCCTCTTGTGCGCGAACGGTTGGTGCGTCGTGCCGCCCAGCGAGACCGAGGAATTTCGCGTCTGCGAAGGTGGCCCGGGGAAGAAGTGCTTCGAGCGCGGCTGCGAGGCCAACTACCCGTACGACGCGCGCATCGTGTTGGCCGCGGTCATGCGGCTCGAAGCGGCGCGCGCGGCAGTGACGAACTTCACGGCGCCGAGCGCGTTCCTCACCGGCATGTTGGGCGAGCACAAACTTGGGCCCGCGCACGCGTTGCCGCTGTGGATCGAGCCCGACTCGTTTGGCGGGCTGGACGTCTTTGAGGCGGCGCTCGCCGAAGTTGAGCGCGACCCGAACCGCATGCTGTTTGTCGGTCGCATCGACAAAGAGAAGGGCCTCGACTTCCTGATCCGCGCGCTGCCCCAGATGCTGGCGGCGAACGCCCAGGCGCGCCTGTCGCTTGTGGGGGATGGCAGCGAACTTGAGGCTCTGCGCGCGCTCGCCGCCGAGCTAGGCGTGGCGCACGCGGTTGAGTTTCACGGCCGCGTGCCACACGACGAGGTCGTGCGCTTCCTGGCGCGCGCTGCGGTGCACGTCTTCCCTTCGGTGTGGTGCGAGAACTCGCCGCTGACCTGCTACGAGTGCCTCTTGGCGGGGACGCCGATGGCCGCGTCGGACATCGCGGGGCTGCCCGAGATGGTGCGCGAAGGCGAGACCGGGATTCTGTTCCGGCCGCGCGATGTCGACCACATCGCCGAGCGCCTAGGCGGATTGCTGGGCAATACGGAACTGCAAGCGCGCCTCTCCGACGGTTGTCGCGCACGCGTGGCGGCGTACTCAAAGAGCGCGCACCTCGACCAGCTCGAAGTTGTGTTCGACGAGGCGCGCACGCTCGGGCCCAAGCCCGCGCCCGCCGCCTTTGCGCCCGACCTCGTGACCTCGATGCACGCCGTACTCGACAAGGCGAAAGAAGTCGAGGACTGGGCCAACGGCATGCACGGCCACCTGATGCACCTGGAGGCTCAGAAGAAGAAGGGCCTCCTCGGGCGTCTGCGCGGCTAGCTGGCTACGGTTTGTCGTCCCAAATGGGGGGTGCGATCGGCCCGCGATCGAGTCGGTCGAGGACACTCGTGACGACCATCTCAAGGTAAACAAGCCAGAGGATGGCCGCGAGGACTAGCACGTAGAGATAGAGCGACTCGCTTTTTGCTGCCATCCCGATCGGGTAAGCGAAGGCCGTACAGATCGCCGCCGCGATGAGCACGCCTTGGCGTTGATTGTGGTGCTTGCGCTCGAACGGGAATGGGTCCGTCGTAAGCATGGCCTCTGCTTCTTCGCGGCGACGAATGAGGCGGTTGGGGAGTGCTTGCAGCCAGCGCCGCGCGAAGCGGCTGTTCTCGCCTTCACGTACACCGGAAGTCGAGACCCCGCTCTTTGAGAACTGGTGGAGTGTGGCGTTGAAGAAGCTTGAGGCGGGGGCAAAAGCGAGGGGGACTTCGACTGACCAGGGGCCGGGGCGTTTGGTGAACAGAGCCGATAGGAGCTCCCGCCCGACACCCTTGCGGCGGTAGTCCGGCTTCACAAAAATGGCGCGCAGCACGGACTCTTTGGAGTTTGGGACGTGAGGCGAAGTGATCGCGAACCCGGCTACATTCGCATCGACAGAGAGGATGTAGAGGCCCCGCGCGTCGTCGCCCAAATCAGTGAAGCCAGGAAGTTCGAAGTTGCCATCGGCTTGGCGCTTGCTGCCGAGATAGTAGCCAGCCTCTTGGAGGAAACCCTGGAGCATCTCGTTGAGCACGGGAGCGTCTGAGGGGCGAGTTGGTTTGAGCGAGATTTGCATGACGCCGATCGTAGCGCGGCCAGCACATGCTTGAAAGGCATGTAAACGAAGAAGGGGGGAGCCGCGAACGGCTCCCCCCTTTCGTCATCTCGCCCTCCGCAAATGGATGGGAGCGGTGAGACTGGCGATCATCGGCATGGTCTTGGCCCGCCTAGCGAGGCCAAACCCTATCTAGACGGCGACGCGGTTGCGGCCCGTCTCTTTGGCTTCGTACAGCTTCTTGTCCGCGGCTTCGAGCAAGCGCTCGCCATCGAGCTGAGATGTCGCCGCCTCAAGTGAGGCGCAGCCGAGGCTAATCGTGACCTTGAGCTCGTTGCCTTCCCACTCGCAGGAGGCGGCCTCAACGTGGGCGCGGACGCGCTCGGCGACCGTCGCCATGCCATCGCGTGTTGTCAGTGGCATGATCACAGTGAACTCCTCGCCGCCGTAGCGGGCGGCGACATCGGCGGGACGCAGAGCACCCTTGATGGTGGCCGCAACGGTCTTGAGGACCTCGTCACCGGCGGAGTGACCCCACGTGTCGTTGAAGTTCTTGAAGTGATCGATGTCGATCATGATCACACCCAAGTGCAGAGGTTTCCTGCGGCCCAGGCGGGACTGGATTTCGGCCGCGAGCGTCTCGTCCAAGCTCGCCCGGTTCGGCAGTCCCGAGAGCCGGTCCGTTGTCGCCTTGATGGTCAGCTCTTCGTTCTTCACCTCGAGGGTCTTCTTGGCCTCGACCGTGCGAGTCAAGTCGACAGACTGCCCCAGGCTGATGGCAAGCAGGTGTTCACGCGCCGTGCTGATGATCGCTTGGTGGTTGTGCCCTGCGGGTAGGTCGATTTGCAGCATGTCAGCTGTCTCTTTGATGCCAGACTCGAGGCCCGTCAAGAACTCGTCGATCTTGTCCTTGCCCAACCCGTACTTGGACCCAGCCCACTTCTGCAGCATGCGCAAGTGGCGGCCTTTGTCGCGATCGCACATGACCCGTGTCGTCAGCGCAACGAGCGTCATGACGGCGGTCAGCTCGCGCACGTCGGTAGCAAGTCCGCGCGGCAGCTGTTGCGGGCGTTGCATGTAACCCACCGACTTCGAGAGTAGCGGCGGGATGTTCCAAGAGTCGAGCAGCGCCATCGTGACGTCGCTTTGGTTGAAACCCATCAGCTGCTCTTCGAGCTCGCTCGTGGGCCAGTTGCCATCGGCGGCGGCCAAGACAGCGGCATAATCTTCCGGAAGGCACTCAACCATGACGAGCCCGCCGAAGTTGGCGAGCAGCCCGCAAAGGAAGGCCTCGTCAGCGAGCTCTTCGTGTCCGACAAGCTGCGCGAGGGTGCGCCCGGCGACCGCTCCCACGAGGCTGCGGTACCAATAGTCGCTGTAGTCGAAGATCCCGTTCGAGCCAGCCTTTGGCACGGCGTCCGAGAGCGAAAACGAGAGCGCCATCAGCATGACCGACTTCATGCCGAGCACCATGGTGGCCTTCTGCAGCGTGGACACCTCGTGACTCATGCTGAACAGCGACGAGTTGGACAGCTTCAAAAGCTTGGCCGCCAAGGCCGGGTCCTTCGAGATCGCCGTCGCCAGGTCGTCGAGAGTTGTCCCCTCTTCGCCGGTCAGGCGCAGGACCTCCATGGCCACTGCTGGCAGACTCGGCAACGAGTCGGCGTTCAGAATTGTCGGCGGGAGGCTGGGGGCTAGGGGTGTCGAGCTCATAGAAACGGTTCGATCTGAGGTGAGAGGGAGGGGGGCTAAGGAGGCCCATGCAAGCTTTCGGCAAGATGGAGGGCTTCCTTTAGAGGTGCTTAGGGCAAGGCGCACGTGTTCGCGCTCATCAGGTTGTCCCCGGAGTCGAACGCGGGCGGTATCCTGTGCCCCTGACTCGACTACCCATCGGGTCACGAGGACACCCCTATGAAGCTGATTCCCGTTTTTGCAACGCACCTATTTTTTGTCCTCATTTTTTCGAGCTTGGCCACCGCCCAGCTCGATCTGCCGGACAGGCCCGCTCCCAAGCCCCCCGGCAAGGGGGTCGACCTTGGGCGGAAAGCAGGTGGTGATCTTGTCGCCGAGCTGAAAGGCAAGTCCCAAAAGGGCGGGCTTGAGCTGCCTCCCGGGGCCCCGGCTGCGAAGGCGCCGGCGCCTCCCGCAATCGCGGCGCCCACAAGCGCGCCCGAGGCGATCTTTGCCGAGCTCAAGGGCGTCCGCGATGTTGACGGCGACCTCGTGCGGGACGCGGCCGAGAGCCTTGTGTCGATGGGGGCCGAGGGGCTGACCGCGGCGCGCTCTGGTTTGATGTTGGATGATCCCGCGTCCGTTGTCGCCAGCGCTCGCGCGCTGCTTGATGGTGGCAGCGCAGCGGATCGCAAGCTGGTTCTCAAGCGTGCGCACAAGCGCTTGCCCACACGCTCGGTTGGCGCGGTCCTCGACGCGCTCGTCGAAACGGAAGAGCCCGCACGGCAGCTGGACCTGCTGTTCGACTTTTGCGATCACCGCCAAGGTGGGATGCGGCGCCACGCCGCGAAGCTGCTCAGTACACGCAAGGTGGGCCTAGGCCACTTGCTGGCGCTTGCCGCTTCGAAGCGGAGCGAGGCGCGCGAGCTTGCCTACCAGATGATGACGGGCCTCGAGTCTTCCGATCCCGCCAGCGTGGACGACCAGCTGATCGCAGGCCTCGGCGATGCGAGCACACGTGTTGCAGCCGCGGCATCCGAGGGACTTGCTTCGCGCATCCTGGGGCCGGGACAGCCCACGACCGTGCGCTTGCTTCAGCTTGCGCGCCTGCGTGGGCTCGACGATCGCGGCGGCGCGTTCGCTCTCTTGAGTCTGATCGAGGCGGAAGACCGCCTTGGGCAAGCGCTGATCCCCTTCGACGAGTCGATCAACCTGCTTGTGCACATGCGCTCGGGGTCGCCGTTTGTGCAAGCGACCACAGCGACGGCGCTCGCGGGGCTTGGGTTCCGCGCCGAGTCCGGCGCCACTTGGCTCGACCTCGAGGTGCCGCACACCTTGATCGCAAGTGTCGCCGGCGACCTCTATTACCCGGAATACGCCACGGTTCGGCCTTCGGCCTTGCGCCGCCTCGAGATGATCACGGGCCAGCGCTTTGGCGATGAAGGACCGCTGTGGAAGACGTGGTGGATTGGCCATGCGTCGAGCTTCCACGCGCTGCGCGCCGTCCTGCCCGTGACGCTCGCCGACCATGCTCTCATCGAAATCCGCTGGACCGATCCACTGGCCGCTGAGAGCTTTCGTTTGCTTGGTGAAGCGGCACAGATCGACGAGCTTCCGTTCCCGGGCTTCTCGCTGCGTTTGGTGGCCTCCGAGAGCGAGGGTTTGATCCGCCAGCTTGTGGACTTGGGGGTATTTGGAGCCGAGCGGCTCCCCGGGCTCGTTGGCCGGCCGAACGGTGCCGAGCGTCAGCTTGAGGTGCGCGTAGGCTCTTCCTCGAAATCGTTCCGCTTCGGCGATGGCCCCGAGACGGCGTGGGCCGATGGCGCGATCGCGGCGCTGCATGAACTGCGCGACGGTGCCGAGTGGCAGCTGTACCCGGGGCCCGAGTTCACGGGTGAAAAGCGAGGCAAGTTCTTCGCGAGCGAGGCGACGTGGTGGAGCGAGCACCACGATCCGCTCGAGCGCAGCCACCGCCTGGCGGTGCTGATCGTGAACAACATGAAACTGCATGAGTCGCTTGAGCGCGGGCCGCTTGTGGCGGCCCTCGAACGCCTAGACGCGGCTGCGATCGACGGCGAGCTCTTCGAGCCGCTGGCCGACCGGCTTTCAGAAGAGGACTTCTTCGGCGATCGCGCTAGGCGCCTCCTAGCGCTGACGATTCGAGCGGGAAAGGCTGACGGCCAGGCTCTGAGCGATGATGCCGCGGGACGCCTGATCGACATCCTGGTCGTCGGAAGCGAAGGCCGCCAGGTGCAAGAAATGGCCAATGTGCTGACGGAGGCCACGCCGGCCTTCCAGCGCGCTGCGGCCATGGATCCACGCGCCGCGGTCCGCGGGGTTGCGGCGTCCGTCTTGGTGCGGCGCAAGCTCTCCATCGAGGACCGCGCGTTGGTGCAGGCCCTGCTCTCGGATGCGACCCCCGAGGTGGAAGCTGCGGCAACTCTTGCCGTGTCGGAAGCCGGCTTGTCCGAGTTCCGCGAGGATGTCTGGGCGCGGGCGCGCGTAGGCATGCCGCTGGTGCGTCGCGCCGCCATCCGCGGCACGGGCCGACTTGGCGGGGCGCGCGCACTTGACGTTTTGCGGCTCGCCGTTTTGGATCCCGATCCTTCGATCAAACTCGCGGGCGCCGAGGCGCTGGCCGATTTGGCGGAGCCCGCCAGCACGACTCTGCTTGTGCAGATGCTGAACAGTGGCCAATCGGGGCCTTTCTTTGAGCCCGCGCGCCGTGGTTTGGTGGCGATCGGCGAGCCAGCGTGGGACGCGCTGCTTCTGATTGCACGCAGCACGACAAGTCCTGTGAGTCGGCATGCCATGATGATGTTGGCGGGGCAAGAGGTCCCCGAAGTGGCGCCGATCTTGATCACCGCGCTGACCGAGGATCCGTCGGACTTGGGCGTGGCACGAGAGCTCGCCATCTTGACCGGAAAGGACTATCGGGAGCATCCGAATCCCGCCGGGGAGTGGTGGGTCTGGCGCGACACCGCCCTTGGCGGCGACTCGTTCGATTGGTTTTGCCAGTCTTACAACGCGCTGGTGCAGCAAGGGAAGGACATCGATTTGGCAACTGCCGCCGTGCACCTTGATCCCAAGGAACTGCGGGCGGGCACGGTCGTAGGCGCCTCGTCGCTGGTCGAGCTTCTGCGGGCCGATGCTCCTGCGCACTTGGTGACACGGACGCTGCGCGAGCTGAGGCGCATGTTTGGGCAAGACCTCGGCAGCCTCCCGCCTCCAGGGCGCTTGCGCAACGAGTGGTGCGACGTGCTCTTGACGCGGATCCCGACGATCCTGGCTGGTAGGCCGGCGCCCCTCGAGTCGAACGAGTGAAGAAAGCCGGGAGCCTCGAGGAGCTGCTGGCCCTCGATCAAGCGCCGCTTCAAGGCGGTGGCCCGCGGCGTGGGTCGCTCGCCGAGGCGTCCCCCGGGCGCCGGGTGGTTGTGCGACTCGTGCTCTTGCTTGTGGCGCTTGTGCTGGCTTGGTTCTTAGTGGGCGAGCCGATGCTGGCTCCGCTTGCTGATGCGGCGCGGCGCCACACAGCGACGACGCGGATCGCGGTGCACAAGGACGAGATCTTTGCGGCGGCTGCGGAGACGAACCTCGACCCCGAGCTGATCGGTGCGATCATCTTCGCCGAGAGCAGCGGGCGCGTGGACGCGCACTCGAGCGCTGATGCCTACGGGCTGATGCAGCTGCGGCTGCCAACGGCGGTCGAGCAGGCCGGGAAGCTCGGGCTCAAGGCGCCCACGCCGACGGACCTCTTGACCAACGGCGCGCTGAACATCCGCCTAGGTGCGCACTACTTCCGCTGGGTCCTCGATCACGAGCACGGCGATGTCGAGCGTAGCCTTGTGGCGTACAACGCCGGGCGCGGCCGGCTGGGCGGTTGGGTCAAAGAAGCGGGCAGCTACGCGGCGTGGCGTGCGGCGCGGCTTGAGGCCGGCAAGTCGTCGACCTTGGCCTACGCGACCAAGGTGCTCGATCAGCGCGCGCGCTTCGCCGACGCCGGGCTGTTTCACGAGCCGTCTCTAGACGGTCAGGAACTCGGCGCCAAGCTCGTGGAATAGCTCGACCGTGCTGGGCTCGATGCAGTAGCACACGGCGGGTCCGTCAACCTCGCCGCGGACGAAGCCGGCTTCCTTGAGCACCTTGAGGTGCTGCGAGACCGTGGATTGCGCTAAAGGCAGCTCGTCGACAAGCTCGCCGCACACGCAGGACTTGCGCTGGATTAGGAGCTGCATCACCGCAACGCGAGCGGGGTGCCCGAGTGCCTTCGTGAGCTCGGCGAAGAGCTCTTGGCGCGCTTCACGCGAGCGGGGCCGTTTGCGTTTCACGGGGGCAGAACAGGAGCTCTTGGACTTCATGCCTGCTATCGTACCGCCTGCGCTTCTGCGACCCCACATCCAAGCAAGAACCGGCTGCCCCTGATGACTCTAATTACTGGCTTTGTAGCTACGACACTTCTGGAGAACGAGCCGCACACGATCGCATACGCGATTCGCGAGTCTCTTTCCCCGAGTCTTGTGAACGTTGGCTTCTTGCTGGAGAACTGGCAGTGGATCGCGCTGATCGCGCTGGTCTTTTTGGCGGTTGTCCTGGACCGCTTGGTGCGCTTCTTCGCGAGCGCTCTGACGCACCGCCTGACGCGGTTGAAAGAGGACAAGGAGCACGACCGCTCGATCCTTCTGTTCCGTCGACCGATCGGCCTGTGGTGCGGCGCGTTGTTCTTCGAGATGAGCCTGCCGATCTTGGATCTGGCGGCGGGTCCGTTCGGCGCGCTGAGCCTGGCCGCCGAGCTGATCATGACGGTCACCGGCGTGTGGGCGTTCCTTGGCCTTGTTGACGTTGTTTGCGACGTCTTGGCCGAGAAGGCCGCGAAGAGCACGAACAAGTTCGACGACATGCTGGTGCCGCTCTTGCGCCGCACGCTGAAGATCCTGGTGCTGGTGATCGGGCTCGTCTACATCGCGTCCAAGTGGACCGACAACCTGTGGAACGTGGTCGCGGGGCTGGGGCTTGGGTCGGTGGCGATCGCCTTCGCCGCGCGCGACAGTGTCGAGAACCTGTTTGGCACGTTCACGGTCTTGCTGGACAAGCCCTTCGAGATCGGTGACTGGATCACGATGGAGGATCTGGATGGCAGCGTCGAGTCCGTGGGCTTTCGCTCGACCAAAGTGCGCACCTTCTACAACAGCCTCGTGACCGTGCCGAACCGGCACTTCATTTCGGGAAAGATCGACAATATGGGGAAGCGCCGCTATCGGCGCATCAAGACGACGCTCGCATTGACGTACGACACGCCGCCCGAGTCGGTTGAGGCTTTCTGCGAGGGTGTGCGCGAGCTGATCCGCAAGCATCCCTACACGCGCAAGGACTACTACCACGTCTACCTGAATGGGCTCGGCGCCTCGTCGCTGGACGTGCTTCTGTACTGCTTCGTGCGCACGCCGGACTGGTCGGCCGAGCTGCGCGAGAAGCACCGCCTGTTCGCGGACGTGCTGCGCCTTGCGAAGGCACTTGGTGTCGAGTTTGCGTTCCCGACGCAGACGCTGTTTGTCGGGAAGCCCGAGGATCTTGAGCACCCAGACGCGCCCACGGATATCGAGGGCGGCTTGGCTGCGGGTCGCGCGGCCGCGGCCGATGTGCTGGAAGCCTCGCTGGGTGCCTTCGAAGGCCGCCAGCCCGGCCCCGTCGTGATTGGCGACGCGGACCCGGACGGAAGGCTGTCCTGACGCCCGGCTCTACGCTTGCCGAGTCTTTCCCGCGATAGGCGCCGCTTGGCTTCGTAGGATATTCACATGGTGAGCTTTCAAGATGAGATCCTCGATGGCGCGCTCAGCAGGCTTCGCAAGACGGCCCGCAATGTGCTGTTCGCGAAGCGGATCGGGACGTATTTGCCGCTGGCGGTCTTCCTGGCCGGCGGCTGGGTTCTGCTTGCGCGGTTCGTTTTCGAGCTAGGGCGTGTCGATGCGTTGTGGGGGCTCTTGATTGTGCTTCTGGCGCCGATCGTTGCGTGGGTGCTTGCGGGGCGCGAGCTGCCGGCGGATACCGCGCTGGTGGCGTGGCTCGACAAGCGCGCCGGCGGGACGGGCTCGATCTTGACGCAGTATGAATTGGGCGACGCGCGCTGGGTGCGCTCGGCGGCCGTGGCTTGCCACCAGAATCACGCGACCGACAACTTGCCCGAGCCGGCCTATCAGACCGCGTTCTGGGGGACGTTGCCGGCGGGACTCTTTGTCGCGCTTGCGCTTTGGTTTAGCCCGCGGGTTCCCGGACCCGCGCTGCCGACCGGCTTGTTCGATCGGACGCTCGAGGCTCTGACCGAGCGCTTGCAAGAGCTCGATGCGACCGAGCTGCTTGAGAGTGACGCGCTCGAAGAGATGACCGATCGCCTTGAGGACATCGCCGCAAGCTTGGACGCCGGCGGGCTCGAGCAGGCCTTCGAGGCGCTCGATCGCTTTCAAGAAGACCTTGTGGATCTTGCTGAAGAACACGCCGAAGAGCTCGCCGCCATGCGCGAGGCTGCGCTCTCGGCGAGCGAGGGGTTGTCGGAGGAGCTTGCGGCCGCATTCTCGAAAGCACTCGGCGATCCCGCGATGAGCGCGATGCTGAAGGCGGCTGCCGAGAAGCTGCAGGCGGCAGGCGGCGGGGCACTCGACGCCTTCGAGGGCATGGAGGGGCTTCAAGACTTTGGTGATCTCAGTGGCTTGAGCCCATCGGACCTCGAGGCACTGGGCGGCGCGTTTTCGGAAGAGCTTGCGAGAAAGCTCGCTGAGATGGCGCAGGCTGGGTTGATCGATCAGAGCGCGCTTGAGCGCGCGCTCGCGCGGCGCGCAAACCCGCGCTCGCTGAAGGACCTCGAATTCCACCATGCCGACGACTGCGCGTCGAAAGAGGGCGGGTTGTGAGACGGTGGAAAGGACGGAGCCGGGTGCTCCGTGATCCCCGTGGCCGGCTCCGGCGGTCTCGGTCGAGGGCGCGCTGATGCCGAGTTGACCTTCAGTGACGAGACTTCTTTGAACGACGAGGACTTCGAATCCGAATCATTAGGTGGCATGCCTGTCCCCGATGCGAATAACTCCGAGCTGCTTGGCGTCGAGCTCGTGGCCCCAGAAGTCAACGCCCAAGGTGAATCCGCCGGCAGCGCCGACGTAGAAGCCTCTGCCGGCGCCGCCACGTGGAAGCGCCGCCTCTCGCCCTCTCAACGCGCCGCAGTCCGGCGCTTCTTCACCCCTCCAGAGAAGTAACCCCCGTGACCGACCCCCAGTCCGCGACTCTTCCGAGTCCCGAGGTGATCGAGACCGCCCGCGCTCAAGCCCATTTGATCCTAGATGGCCTTGGGCAAGTGCTCTTCGGCCAGGAAGAGCTGCTCGAGCTGACGCTCGTGGCCTGTCTGGCGCGTGGACATGTCTTGCTCGAGGGCCTGCCCGGGCTTGGCAAGACTGAGCTTGTGAAGGGCTTGTCGAGCTTGCTCGGCATCGATTCGCGCCGCTTGCAGTTCACGCCGGACCTGTTGCCCGGCGACGTGACCGGCGGCCACATGCTCGAAGAGGACGCAAGTGGCGGCCGCGCGCTGGTGTTTCACCCCGGCCCGGTCTTCACGAACATCCTCTTAGCCGACGAGATCAACCGCGCTTCGCCGAAGACGCAGTCGGCCTTGCTCGAGGCGATGCAGGAGCGCCGCGTCACCGTCGTGGGCGAGACGCGCGAGCTGCCGCAGCCGTTCTACGTGCTGGCGACGCAGAACCCGATCGAGCTCGAGGGCACCTACCCGCTGCCCGAAGCGCAGCTCGATCGCTTCTTGTTCAAGCTCGATGTCGGCGGCGTGCACCGCGACGTTCTTGTGCGCATCTTGACAGAGCGCCGTGGGGGCAAGGCGCCAGACCTTGAGCCCGTGATCGACGCCGCGGGGCTCGACCGACTGTTCGCTGTTGTGGACTCGATCTTCCTGCCGCCGGCCGTCGCCGAGTACGCCGCGCGTCTCGTCGAGGCGAGCCACCCGAGCGCGACAACGGCGCCCGCCGTCGTCGCCGAGTACGTGCGCTACGGTGCGTCGCCGCGCGCCGCGATCGCGATGGCTGAGGCCGCGCGCGCGCACGCTCTCTTGGCCGGCAAGCCCAACGTCGGCTTCGACGACATCCGTGCCGTCGCCGTGCCCGCGATGGGGCACCGGCTTGTCTTGGATTACCGCGCGCGACTCGATCAAAAGGGCGGCGCGGACATCGTGCGCAGCTTGCTTGAGCACGTGCCCGAAGTCGCGGCGAGCCTGCCCGGAGGCGGCGCTTGAGGAAGCTCGCTTGGGCGCTGTTTGCGCTGGTCCTCTCTACCTCGTCCTTGTTCGCGCAAAGCAGCGACACGATTGTCGTCGGGCCGCTGCAGGTGCGCGTCGAGTGCGCGTGGCCGGGCACGGTGACGAAGGGTTACCAGCCTGTGCGGATCACGGCGATCAGCGCGGGCGAACAGCCCGAGGCGCTCGGACTCACGTTGAAGGCGGGTTACAACAATGCGCTGCGTGTGCAGCGCACGGTTGCCGTTGGCGCGCTCGAGACGGTGACGTTCGAGATGCTGATGCCCGCCTACATCAGCAATGGGCGCTCGTTTCGGCTCGAGGCGTCTGCGGGAGGCGAAAAGGCTTCGTCGAACACACTCGGACAGACCGGGTCGGCAAGCGAATATGGGCACGACGTGGCTGTGTTCGCGACCGGTCCTGTGGAAGCTGGGCGTGGCGCGAAGTGGAGCCAAGCTCTGACGCCAGATCCCGCCAAGGGCAGCCCCACGTACTGGGGCGCGCGGTGGCGCAATCTGGGTTTCAACAAGGACACCGATTGGGACGCGAAGGCGACCGTCAACGTGGCCGACGTTCCTTTTGAGGCCATGTCCGCCGACTGGCGGGCGTACACCAGCTTGGACTTTGCGGTCGTGGACTTGGAAGGCGGTGCTCCCGCACGTGCCGAGCTCGAGGCCCTCCTCGCGTGGGTGCGCACAGGTGGCGAGGTTGCGTTTGCGGCGGGCAGCGTGAATGCCGAGCTGGCCAAGCTTGACGCGCTGGCCCCCTGGCTCGAGGACCGCTTCCTGCTTGAGCCTTCAGTCGGGAGTCCCGATGTGCGCCGGTATCAATGTGGCTTCGGCCGCATTCTGGTGGCGCCCACGGACAAGCTGCTCGACGACAAAGGGCTCGCCGCTGGCGTGCTCTCGGAGATGCGCAGCCGCATCCGCACCGAGTGGACGCCCTCGCCGCGCGCAAGCCGCGGGCGGGGCACCGGGCTCTCGCCGGCGATCCCGGGGCTCGGCACTCTGCCGTACCGCGCGTTCATCGTCTTGATGCTCTTGTTTGGCGTCCTGGTCTGGCCCGTGAACTTCCTTCTGGTGCGGCGCTCGGGCCAACCCGTGCGCCTGCTGCTGACCATCCCGGCAATCGCTCTCTGCGCGTCGCTGTTGGCGCTGGCGTATGGCTTCTTCTGGCAAGGCGTGGACATCAAGACGCAGTCGACCACCGTCGCCGTGCTCGACCAACGCACGGGCATCGCCGAGAACGCCGAGGCGCGGTCGGTCTACGCTGGACTGGCGCCAGGCCGTGGACTCGTCCCCGGCGCTGGGACTGCGGTGTTCCCATGGGGGCAGGTCGGAGACTGGAACCAAGGCACCACTCTGCGCATCGACTACCGCGACGGGGAAGAGCGCTATGGCGGGGACTTCCTGCCGTCGCGCACCCAGATTCGGCAAGCGCTTATCTCGAATCGCGCGACGCGCTTGCGAGTCGAGTTTGCCGCGGATGGCCAACTGACCAACGGCCTAGGTGTCGACTTGGAAGACCTGATTGCGCGCGCGCCCGACGGCGGCTGGTGGCAGCTGAGTGGCAAGCTGCAGGCTGGGCAGACAGGCCAGCTTGTTGAGATCGCCGCGCCTCCGGCAAGCTTTGCCGAGCTGACGCCATTCAACGAGTTGCGCGACTGGACGCTGCCGCGCGGCACGTACTCCGCCACGACCACGCTGCCGGCCCTGCGCGATCCGGCCGGTCTCGAGCTTGTTGATATCGCGGGCTACCACTCCGTTCTTGGCGTCCTTGCAAGAGACGCCGCCTTCCCCAAGGCCTCGCTATGACCACAACCGAACGCACGGACCATGCGCTTTGCGTCAAGAACGTAACCAAGCGCTTTGGTGACTTCACCGCGGTCGACCGCGTCTCGTTCGACGTGTTTCCCGGCCAAGTCTGCGGCTTCATCGGCCCCAACGGCGCGGGCAAGACCACAACGATGCGGATCGCGTCGACGCTGGACATGCCCGACGAAGGCGAGGTCTTTGTGTGCGGCTCGTCGGTACTTGTCGACCCGCGCGCGGTGCGTCGCCAGCTTGGGTTCATGCCCGATGCGTACGGCGCCTACCCGGACACGACGGTCGAGGAGTACCTGGACTTCTTCGCGCGCGCCTACAGCTTGCGCGGCAAGGCGCGCAAGAAGGCGCTCGATCACGTCACCGACTTTACCGGGCTCGCACCGCTGGGCGGCAAGCTGATCGATGGCCTGTCGAAGGGCATGCGACAGCGCCTGTGCCTGGCGAAGACGCTGCTGCACGACCCCGGCTTCTTGATTCTCGACGAGCCCGCGGCCGGCCTCGATCCGCGTGCGCGCGTCGAGCTGCGCGAGCTTGTACGCGCGCTAGCCGACATGGGCAAGGGCGTGTTGATCTCGTCGCACATCCTGTCCGAGCTCTCGTCCCTTGTCGACAGTATCTCCGTCATCGAGAGTGGGCGCATTCAAGGCGCTGGCACCGTTGAAGAGATCCTGAACCAGCTGCGCCCGCACATGCGCGTGTACTTGCGCTGCTTGGCCGAAACCGACTTGGTTGAGCGAGCGCTGCTCGAGCTTCCTGGCGTCAGTGGCGTGCACCACGAGAAGAGCGGGCTGGCCTTCGACTTCGACGGCGACCAACAGGCGATCGCCAAGCTGGTCGCGAAACTTGTTGCCGACGGCCTGTCACCGATCGAGTTCGCGCCCGAGAGTGTGGACCTCGAGGACGTCTTCCTCAGCTTGACCGAAGGGGTCGTGCAATGAGCGCTCTATCAAAGGTGGCCTCCCTTGAGGAGTACCTGAACCCCGTGCTCGTCAAAGAGGTGCGCCAAGCTCTGCGCGGGAAGCAGTTCAAGGGCGCGTTTGGCTTCACGATCGTGATCAGCTTGATTGTGGCGATCTGGGTCGTCTTGAACAACGCGGACTCGTCTGCCTGGCAGCCCGTGGGGCCGGACTTTCTGACGGGCGTCTGGTCGTGCCTGACGATCGCGGTGATCGGGTTCATCCCAATGGCAGCGTTCAACGCGATGGGCGCCGAGTTCGAGGAAAACACCTACGACATGTTGGTGCTCTCGCACATGCGACCGCGGCACATCATGCTGGGCAAGTTGCTCGCCGCCGGCGTGCAGGCGATGCTGTACTTCTCGGTGTTTGGCTTCTTTGTTGTCTTCGCCTTCCTCCTGGGCGGCGTGGATCTCACGATCGTCTTGGTCGGCTTGCCCGTTCTCGCGATCGTGTCGCTCGCTCTGTCGAGCGTTGCCTTGGGGCTCTCGACTTTGGCGCGCAAGCGCACCGCGCGGGTGGGGCTGATGGTGGTTCTTGCCGCTGCCCTTGTGGGCTCGGTGATGGGCACAATCGCGATGCAGGCGGCGGCGACGCAGACCGGGTTCGACATCGCGCTGCCCGAGGTGCAAGCCGGGCTTTCGTCGCTCTTGATCGCCGCCCTGGCGTTTGGCGGGCTGTTCTTTGTGATCGGTGTCTCGCGTCTGGCACACGAAGAGGAGAACCGCTCCACCGGGTTGCGCCTGTTTGGCTTCACGCTGGTTCTGGTCGGGCTCGGTTGGGCCGAGTGGATGTATAGCCATCTGGGGGGCCTCGAGTTCCTCGTGGCCGTCCCAACCATGGCGATCATTGTGGCGACCGTCCTCAGCATCTTCTTTGTGAGCGAACGCGAGGGGCTTGGCCGGCGCGTCGAGACCACGCTGCCAAACAACAAAGCGCTGCGGCTGTTCTTGGTTCCGTGGCTTCCTGGCGGCGCGCGTGGTGCGCTTTGGCTCGTCGGCGCCAACGTCACGATTCTGGGTTTTGTCTTCTGGCGCCTTGGTGCTCTCGGGGCTCTTGGGAGCACGGGGCTCTCAGGCCTGACTGTGCCCGAGGCTCTTGAAGCTCTGACGACGGTGGTCAGCTATAGCTTGATCTACACGCTTCTGCCCTCGGCGCTGTTCTCGAATCGCTCGCGCGAGCTGAAGCGCAGCACGCTCGTTCGGATCATGATTCTCGCCTCCTTCGTCTTGGGCCTGCTTGTGCCTTCGATCGTGGGCTTCCTATTGGATTGGTCAACGCTGGCTTACTTCCAGCACTACGGAAACCCGTTCTGGGTGTTCATTCAGGTCGTTGATGGGGACATCAACGCCAAGCCGGTGTGGTTGTTTGCGGGGTTTGCTTTGGCTCTGCAGCTGCCGCGGATCGTGCGCTCGGTGACGGAAGTCTTCCGCGCATCTGGCCGTGTCTGATCCGCGCTACTTGCCGTCGTCCTTGGCCTTCGAGCTGGCGCCGACCTTTGTGCCGCGCTTGGGCTTTCGGCCGCGGGGAACCTCGGGCGAGCACTTGGGGCCGGGAGTGGGGGCCTCGTTGGAGTTCGAGGATCGGCGCAGCTATTCACCGGGTGACGACTTGCGGCACGTCGACTGGCGCGCGCTTGCTCGTACGGACGAACTGATGGTGCGCGTGCACCGCGAGGAAGTCCAGCCGCGGCTTGATGTCTTGGTCGACGCGTCGCGCTCGATGGCCGCCGAACCCGAGAAAGCGCAGACGACGGTCGACCTTGCAGCTCTGTTCGCGGCCTCGGGCCACGCCGCGGGTTTTCGCGTGCGGCTTGTGCGGCTTGGTGCTGTTGTGCGCCGGCTCGAGCTTGACGAGCTGCGTTCGGAAGGCTTGACCTTCGATGAGGTGGTGCCGCTTGGCGAGACGCTGCACTTCGCGCGCCCCTCCTTGGCGCCGGGCAGTCTGCGCTTCTGCCTGTCGGACTTTTTGACGGAGGAGCCGCCGGGTTTGGCCTCGCTCGTGGGGGGCGGTGGTGCTGCGCTGGTGCAGATCCTCGGCTCTTGGGAAGCGGATCCGCCGGTCGGAGGGCAGTTCAAGTTGATCGACGCAGAAGGTGGAGCGGGGCGCGATTTGGCCTTGGATCCTGGGCTCGTCGCCAGCTACAAGCAGCGCCTCGAGCGGCTCGTGGACGAGCTGGTTGACGAGTCGCGCAGGCTCGGCATGCGCTACTTGCAGGTGAAAAGCGGAGCGGGACTGGTCGAAATCGCGCGAAATCTAGGGGCTACTGGGTTTCGTGTGGAGTAGCGACCTAAGAGGCTGCTGGTGGTGAGCCTTCCAGGTACCATCGATCGATGGATCTTGATGAACTGCTGGACTGTGTACTCTCGTTGCCCGATCCGTGGA
>Ga0316206_1000343_pt1 | contig 70829 bp, 46 predicted proteins | sample 6monthpyrite_MG_FD_204942 | JGI IMG/M metagenome (GOLD analysis project Ga0316206, IMG submission 204942) | Microbial mat bacterial communities from mineral coupon in-situ incubated in ocean water Damariscotta River, Maine, United States -... | ecosystem: Environmental > Aquatic > Marine >...
TTCTTTACCTATATTTTAAAAATATTCATTTACAACAACTTGACTAATCACTCTTCCCTCATTGATTATTACTTTTTTATATAAAATAAATCCGTCCCCTTTTTTAAATAAATCCGTCCCCTTTTTTGATTCAAAGTATCTCAATTTTATCTATTTTCGTTTATCTCTTTTCGACTTAGTATTTCAATCGAAATTTTTCTTTACCTTTTTGACATCCATTATTCACAACAATTGATTTATTTATATTTTTACTCTGACCCTATATTTTTGAGCCTACAAGATCATCAACAAGCAGTTCCTTGTCCCATACCTCAACCTTCAGCCCCTCAATGCCATTACCTGACTTTTGATCAATGCCATGTCCCGAAATGAGAAATATTTTTTTAGCCATGGTTTATTCTCTTTGTTCACTCGTCTGTTTGTATGATGAGTGAACCATGTTTGTAATTTTTAAGATAAAAACCCTTTCGATCTGCTTACTTAGCTTATATATTTCCCTTTTCAATCGCGCCTGAACTCATCCACCTATTATTGAAGCTTCATTTTCATAATGTTTAATTTTTTTCGCCGACCGAGTGAAGGCAAGGGCCGCTTGCCTAATGGAAGGCGTGGTGTAAGTTGTTTTATACTCCTAAAAGGAGTTCTAGCCCTAAACCCCAAGATTCCTCCTAATTTATATCCCATCATCATAAACTCAAGGCGATGAGCTGAAGCACGAGGTACCTCATACTTTTCGGCATACAGTTCACCACCATACGTGCCAAAAGATTGAAAAATATTTCCTCCATACATGCCGGCTCCCATTTTCAAGATCTGTGTAGCACGCGCCCTGACACGCTCCCTGTGTTGCCCTAGCAGTTCAAGGTTTTCTACCTTTAAGCGCTCGCGTTTCTCTTCTCGCTTTGTTCTAAGGATATTAGAATAGTGCTTTGCAAGTGCCCGAGTTTCACGTTTTACTTTAACACTCCCAAATAAGAGTATTTGTGCTTTTAGATTTTCTAGTTTTTTGTATGCAGCCTTTGCTTCCTGAAGTAACTTTGCTTTAATATTTGTCAGTGCTTGAGCCTTGAGGTTTTCTTTAGCCTGCTGCACCAGCATCGAATCTGGCATTTGATAGGAGGAATTATTTTCACCCTCCCCTTCCATTGCACCACTATCTCCAGGTTCCACAACAGGACTGTTCATAATTTTTAGCTTATTAAACTCTGCTCTCAAATCTGCTATCGTAATAATTTCTTTTCTTTTGATCGTATAGCCTCCGACTGGAAGACTAAATCGTACTACAATTTGTGTACCTTGTGGGTCAGTATAATTGAGAGGATTATTTTTCACATAAGCGAACAAGTTTAAACCTCCTTCTATTCCTATTGGATCAGAGCTCAACCACCGCCCCAACCAAGCCGCATAATTGCGTGCTCCATAGTAATAAAAACCGCTCTCCTCATCCCGTTCCTTTCCCGTGTACCGATAACGTTTCTGACTAACATCTACCCCACTCTTAGCCGCATGATACGAAGTACTCCCATAGGGATAATATTCTTCGTAAGAAATTATTGATCCATATATTTCATCCAGTTCAAGACTGGAAGAACCAAGGCGATTATTAATCTGATAACGTGTTATTGATGTGGGGGTGGATGATGGTGAATTCACATCTGGAACTTTAGTTTCCACCATGGCAATACGCTGTTCATCATCCATAATGTGCAATGTCTGCCGTTCCAGTTTTATACTATTACCATCACTCTTATAATCTCGATAGATTTCGTAACCGTCCAGATAAATTCGCTCTTTCAAGCGGGTGGGTGTTTCATTTCCAGCCGTCTGATGTTCAGTAACTTTGCGTACCCGTTGCCCACCAGCATCATAAGTGTACCAGGTAGTCTCCGGTTCGCTACCGTTGTTGACCACCTGTTTCGTTGTAGCCTGTAACTGATCATCGTAGTCCCACTGCATTAATGTTAGATGCGGCATGCTTGTCATATTGCCGTGCTCATCATAATCATAAACATCTGAGTATTTTTCTGTGTCAGAATCCGTGTCAAAATAAACCGGTACATCCGCATCACCCTTGCGACTGGTACTTAACAAACGATTGCTACCCGTTGCGTATTGATAACGACGCTTCCATACTTCCTGTCCCGGATTCGGATTCGATAAGCGTCCCAATCGATGCACCATACTCATGATGTTGCCTACTTCATCATAATTAAATTCTTCGATGTAGTTGCGCATGGCATGGCCATCATTGGTATTAGGGACATTCATATAGTTGAAATCTTTTTGGTCGCGTTGATTGCTGGCTTCCTGACCTGCATGTTCGCGCCCGTCTGCTTTTATGAGTCTATAAAGTGCATCGTATTCATAACGGTTATGTGGTTCGACTTCGTCATTTTTATAATAATTTTTTTGTTGAGCAGCGTCATAGATTTCCATGATATTGCCCACGGGGTCATAGGTGTAAGTTATATCTTGCAGTGACTTATTGTTTGATGAGCTAATAGTATTTAGCCAGACCAGGCGAAACGTAAGTGGATCATATTTATATTCTGTTACTACACCATTCGCGTATTCAATTTTTTCCCGCTGACCTTTGGCGTCGTAATCGATATTCGTGACAAAATCGGTTTGTGTTGCCGCTCCACGCAAATTGACTTTCACCGCATTCAGTAAATTGGCTTCGTTATACGTTGGCCGATAGATGCTTGTATCCGGTGTTGTAATTGCATCGGGGCGATTAAGTGCATCGTAACTTGTGAGGGTGGTAAAGGTTTCAGATTCAAGACCGGTCGATTCGGACCAGTCTGGAATTTTCGTATAGTCTGTTACCAGTTGCCGGTTGCTTTCGAGCAAGTTGTCTTTGAAATCGAAACGTACATTGGTCACCACACCCGCGCCATCATATTGCTGGTAGACCTGACCTCGAAGATTAAGCGCTACTGGGTCCAGATTTGGGTCAGGGTTGATGATGCTATCACCATAAACAATTTGTTCAGCCAAAAACGCGGAAGCGTTTTCTGTTTGCAGATAAAAGTTTGTCTGCCGTTGCAGTGCATCATATTCATAACTAAAAACATGATTTCGACTGTCCCAGCTACGAATCGGATTGCCCACGACGTTGTACAACATCCAGCGTTCACCGCCATCCATGCTGTTTTGATAAATTAAGTGGTCATCTGGTTTATCTTCTTCCTCTTCTTCGTCCTCATCTTCTTCATCGGATGGACCAATCATATTATAGGCATACTGCATCACCGGATTGCCCCGTGCATCAGTAATGATTCGAGGGTTACCTTCGATATCCAGTTCACTATGTGTTGAGTATTGCCCCTCTGTTGCGTTATCTGAGATCGTTAAAAAACTTCGACCCAAAGTATCCAGATGCGCAATCGCGGGTGTATTGTTATGTTGCGCACTCAACTCGGCCGCTCGGTTTTGCGGATCACTGGACGGAAGATTAATCCGCTCTGCATACCAGTCACTGTCGGTAACGGTATCATTCTCATCAAAGCTGCGCTGTTGCCAGGGATCAAACTCCACTTTGGAAAAAGTACCGTTGGGATTATCGGTACACATCAAACGCCCTAAAGGATCGTAATGTAATATGGGGGTAACCCCCCATTCCACCAGTTCGGCTTCGTCTTCGTATTCATGGCTGTTGCTAAAAAATGGTTCGTACTGTTTAACGGGATTGCCTTTATTATCGAAGACTTTACGACCGGTACCGACCCAGCGCACATTGGTTAAAGTATCTGCAAATATAAGGGTACCGTCCGCTTCGTGTAATAAATGATCTTCATTATCCCGTGCCGGTGCCATGCCCGGCTCGGCCTGAACCTTGCTGGAAATTTCATGCCCCAGTCCATCAGAGTAAGCATAGCTTTCCTGCCAACGGGTATTACTATCCTGGTGTTGTTCACGGGCCAGGGTATGCACAAAGTTTGGTTTCTGGTTTTGCATCCAGTTGAACAGTTCATATTCAAGCCGTGTGGTTGGATCACCGAGACTATCGCCTTCGTTAAATCCTTCTTTACCCATTTCTGCCGTGGCGATAATCATGCCTAACTCGTCGAACTGAACCGCGGATCGGTTCTGGTTTATATCTGTCTCCATCCTGGGCTGCAGCACACGGTAGTCGTTATCGGCTGTTTCTATATTGTGCAACGGGTCTTCGGTGCTTGTTATCAGTAATGCATATGCGTCATAGCCGACAGTAAATAGATTATCGAAAGGATCAAAACTTTGTACAGGAAGATAGAAACGAGCCGGATCAAATACCTGATAACCTGAAGGGTCCCACCACACACCGTCGCGCGACACAAAGCCGCCTTTTAATTTAAGAATGTCTGATAGTTCCGTGTAATCTATTTTCTTATCGTAAACCTGTTGCAGTAATTCCGGGGTAAAAGCCATTAAATAACTTTCATAGGGCAAGGCCAGGGATTCGACTTCACCAACAGGTAAAGGGCCACTGAGATCGTTGCGGTAATAAACCATCTGTTCTGTTTCGATAAGGCGTTTTTGTAAAACACCTTCCGTCGCCTGTTGTTCGTAATTGATCTCTTCTGAGTTCTCAATGGCAGTTCGAATCTCCTGCAATGAAAAAATAGCATTGTTCAGATCCAGACCGGTTATTTCATATGACCGGCTTTGATAGGGCACGCCGATACGATAAAACGTTTCTACATCCGCATGATGAATAAAATCATTTTGACTATAAGTGCACAGTAACCTGGCCTGCTCATCATAGGCCGGGGTGCGACGCGGATATACAATAGCGGCGGATTGAGTAACGTTGCCGAAATGATCAACCGCCAGGGTTAAAGCATGACTAATACGGGGGTCAGCTGGATTGCGTTCGTAATGATAATCCAGGGACTGCCGCGCATGCGCAAAGAACACCGCATGACGATTAGACTCGACGGGTTGCAGTTGTTTGAGTTCATAATTTTGCTCTGACACACTATAGGGGTGCTCGCTTTGTGGTGATTCATCCAGGGCATACACTTCCTGCCTGAGGATGCTGCCCTTCAGAGCACGGCAGGCTTCGCGTTGTTCCTGAGTGCTCAGGCTGGATTGCAGAATAGTATCGGGTAAAAAAACTGCCTCGGGATCACCCGGGTAATACTCTTTCATATATTGTTGTGAAATAGTTTGTCGATTGAAATAGACACCGGTATGAAACCAGGTTTTGGTGTGAACCGGCGGCACATGTGATTCGGCTTTTACATTGTCGCCCACTGGGAATGGAAAGGGAAAGGTGTCGCTATTGCCAAACTCTGCAAACTGCTCGGCATCCCATTGCTCCACCATACCAAAGCCGCGAAACTCACGTTCCACCCCATCGAAATAACCGTGGTGATAAGCGTAGCGAGTAACAAAACGATTACCGCTAATATGATCGAAGGTTTCCACGCGTTCAACCACGTGTACTGGAAATGGCAGTTTAGTTAACCAGGGTTTGCCCGCACGTTTGTCCTGTAAATAAAATTGGGTTGAAGGCACATATTGCACGCGGGTTTCAGCACCCAGGTTGTTAACGGCCTTAAACAAAAGGTGTGGTTTATGTTCACCCATTAAGTTCACATAACGCATTTGACTCTGGGCATTACCGGGCAAGGCCGATGACCAGACCAGGCAAGCGGTACCGTTGCCGAGCAAGTCTGTAGTGGCAATGGAAACCATGTTGTCAACGCGTGGAAAAGATTGCAGGATTTGTGGATCACTCCAACTATTACCGGACTGATTAAAATACAGATGCACAGCCTCGCGGTGCAGGTAGATAATGTCAGTTGTACCGCTGCCATCGATATCCGCCAGACGGATTCGTTTGTGGTTGAGCTGGTCCGGGTTATCGAAGTGAGGCGCACGATCCATGGTAATCTTTGCACCGAAGTGGCAGTAACCAAGATTAGGCCAGTAACAAATCTCGCTATTACGAATACGCACCAGATCGGTGAGTCCATCGCCAGACATATCGGATAGGTATATTGACTGTGTGCCGTCAGCGAAAACCAGACGAGGTCCCTGTTCTTCGTCCAGTACCTGGGTGACACGCCGGGCGGGTGCAAAACCTTGTTCGGCCAGTGATGCGTGCCAGACAAAAGCATCATCTTCGGTGATCATCACGTCGGCATGACCATCGCCATCCAGATCGATAAACTTCAGATTCGGGTCAGCCATGTCACGATTAAGGCGCGATGTAAACGGGCAAAATGATTCCCACCCTTCTTGCTGATCGTGTTCATACAAGCCAGGCATCGGGCCACCCATGACGACAAGATCAGGTCGCCCGTCTCCGGCCAAATCCATAAATTGTGCATCATCTGCCAGGGAAAGATTGGGTTTGGAGGTGACACTTTCTAACGGTGAGAATTCAACCGCTTGCTTACTGGCTGGGCTAAGGTTACGTTTGTATAACCAGCTGCCTGCTTGCTCGGTGAGAATGCCAGGTATGCCCTCACCATGCAGATCGGTCCATTGATAAGTAGAACCATCCACACCGATGGGCAGGTTTCCCAGGCTTTCAGGATCAACCTCGTGTACTTCTTCCTGCACGACAGGCTGAGTGTATTCGTATTCAACCGGTGGCATGCTGCATTTGTCGTAACCTGCATTGTTTCGTTTGTAGCCGATCTGCGTAACCGAATTCAGGAAAGTATAAATGCGATTTTGATCCGCTGAATAAGTGAAATCAGTTGAGCGCACCAGGCAATCGTTCCCAACACCCACTTCATTATCAAAGTGATGAAACATTAAAACCCGCTGACAGAGCCTGGTCGTGCGTACTTCAAAACCGGATCGGTGACTTGAAAATGGATCAGACCGATACTCCCATGCGCCAGCATCATTCGGTCTGGGTATATTTAGGTCGTGTTCTCCGTAGTCAAAGACCGCTTCAAACATCCATTCATTATTGGCAATCTGGGTTTCAATCTGTGGTTTATTTAAGAAGTGCGGGCGCTCACCTGCATTATTTAATAAAGATGTTCGGTTACCGTAATAGATACGTTTGAGATAACGGTTAGCCGTTCGACTGGGGGCATTGCTATCACCCCTGTTTCGTTCGTTGACCTGAGTTAGATCGACACCTGTACCATCTTCAGCTTTGTAGCGGTACAGCACGGCATTGCCTTTGTCGTCGCGTGTTTCACTGATTAACCAACTGAAGATTCGGCTGCTGTCTTGTGGATCGAAAATACGCGATTCGGCATCGTTTCCGTACAAGCTGAGAATATTGTCTTTTGAAATAGTGCGCCAGTGCACGTCACCGGGATCGTCAATATTATTCCACCTTTCAATGCGTGCGAACAAGCCTTCAATACGGGGACGATAGCGATGAATTTTGTAGGTTATTGCACCAATAACACAATCAGGAGCAGTGTCACTCTCCCACGCTCCACTTTGCTCCTTAAGCATAGGAACCAGATCTTCCGAACCAGAAAGAATAAAAACATCTGACTCGTCTGCATCTCGATACAAAGGCAAACCTTTGTCAGTTTTTCGCGTAATGGCGGGTATAGAAAGATTCCAGCCAAAACCAAATGGGCTATTACCAGCACCGGAGTCATATGAAATTGAAAGATCTGGATCGAAGCCGGATCGTCCAGGGCTGGTCGCAACAGGTACGCTCATCGATCCTGTCCCCGTAACAGGATTGGCCGCAAATTTCTCGCCTATTCCACGAATAGCTCCACCACCTTTTGGCAGCTCTATTTTTGGACTGGAAACCACAAAATCAGTTGAAGCCTGTTCTGGCCCCGTTTGATTATTTGATTGAGTCACAGGGACACACCAGTTACGAGCAATAAACCGGATTGAAACCCACCGTAATTAATAGTGACTACAAAGAGGCTTATATTTAATTTTTCACCAACACCACGCGCCACATGATCAGCATTCACTAAAAATAGAGGTAGAGACGTGTCATAGAGCAGTGACTGATCATCACTGCAGCTGATATTTTCGTATGAATGACTAAGAGTTGATGTTGCCCTGTACCGCTTTGATTGCGACACTTCCCCTGCGTCCGCAATGAGCCCCATCCCTCTGGTCCCACGTTCTGGCATTACACTATACCTTTACTTTTTCCTTGTCCTTTGGTTATACACTTTAAGGAAAAACAGTTCATGAGATAGATCAACAATATTTCTTAAGTCGTGTGACGGATTTTTTTTTGGCGATAAATGTTGATAACTAGTCGTTAATACTGCATTAACAATACACTCTTTAATCTATATTTATTGCTTAAAATTATTATAGTTTTTAAAACACGCAACCATCTATTGGGATTTATTTAGTGTAACTGTGAAACTTTTATCGCTTTTTTAGCACACAGGTATTATTGAAACAGCTATAAGTGATTATTTTAATAATATTTTTACAGAACCGTGTAAGCCTCAAGCCCTTCCCTTGATACTATCAAAATAATTTCAAAGCAGACTTAAAAAATTATCATTTAGAGCTGAGGCATGAACTACAGCTGGCCAGCCTACCTGTGAAGTCCATTAGTCTGAAAAGCCAGATGCTTAAGAAACTGATTAATGTCCTGTTCCGATGACTCCAGTTCATAAAGCGTATCAGCAAGCATTCTCTGCTCTTCAGGCTGGGCGGTTAAAATTGAGTGGATAACCGACTGGTTATCTATGACTTTGACCACACCATCTGTAATGATTTCCCATTCTTCCCGGGGTAAGTCCTTGTTTTTAAAGAACTTGGTCAGATAGACGCTTGTCAGTTTTTTGAGCGGCTGTGGTTTGGTTTTTAAACCCATCTTCTTTAATCCATATTTAAACATTTAGGTAATAAGCCAACGACTAACGCGATAACCTACTACAACATGATATTACCATACGCAAATTAAAAATGGGAACTTATGACGCCAGTTCAGGTATTAGTCGGTCTCGTCAATAACCACAAATAAATTATCCCAGTCCTCTCGAATGTAAATATTTTTCTAATATCCGTTCACTGTAGGTTACTTCACAAAAAACAACCTGCATTTTTTCTCAGCCAAATATTTAGCATTATTAAAACAATGATACGAATTATTGATGTCACTTTATTTCGCAAATTGTGTTTAAATTGAAACGACATATTTGACAAAAATAATTCTAATTTCCTCACACAATCGTTTATACTGTTTTTTTTATCTCATACAAAAAAATTAATATGAAATCAGACAAATCTATTTTTCAATTTCTGGCAATATACCTCACATTAACAGGCAGTTTATTTGCAATTCCAAACACTGCCCGAGCAGAACAGATCACTGTTGCTTATTTTCTTGAATGGCCAACCCCCAGCCAGTTTGCCCAGGTAAAAAAAATATATTCCCGAGAACTCGGTGTCGATATTAAATGGGTTTCTTTCGATGCGGGTACGGCCATGTCCGCAGCCATGGCATCCGGCGATGTGCAAATATCTTTTTCCCAGGGTATTCCGCCATTTGTTATTGCCGCCTCTGCCGGACAGGATATTCAGATTGTCGACATTGCCGTTTCCTATGCGGAGAATGATAACTGCGTGGTACGCACCGATCTGGAAATCGATAAAAGCAACGTTAAAGAACTGCAAGGCAAACAGGTTGCCGTGCCCATTGGCACCGCGGCACATTATGGTTTTTTAAAACAGATGCAACATTTTAATGTCGACACATCAACAATGAAAATTGTCGACATGGCACCGGCGGATGGCGCAGCCGCTTTTGCCACCGGTAAACTTGATATGGTTTGTGGCTGGGGCGGCGCACTGCATCGCATGAAACAGCATGGCAATGTTTTAATGAGTGGCGCTGAAAAAGAACAGCTCGGCATTCAGGTATTTGATGCGACAACCGTATCCACACAATGGGCGCAGGAAAACGCCGAACTGCTGGAAAAATTTCTTAATGTTAGCGCACAGATGAATGCACAGTTTGCAGGCAAGGATGCGGATAAGATGTTACCGGTTATTAGTAAAGCCGCGGGCATGAACCTGAAATTCACTAAAGAAACTATGAACGGGTTTTCATTTCCCGACATACAAACCCAGTTAAGTAAAAAATGGCTGGGAGGCGGTACGCAAAAATTTCTGAAAGACGTTGCCGATTTTTTTGTAGCCCAGGGCATCATTCCTAAAGCCCGAAAAAATTACGATGATGCGATTGATGCAAGCTATCTTGAAGCCGCATCTAAATTATAAATATTAACCAGCCGTTTATTTTGAAAAAAAACACTGCATCCAGTTTACACATTAAAGATGTCTCAATGACATTTAGCCTGCCCGATGGCAGTTGTGTTAACGCCTTGAAAAACATAACTATAGATTTAAAAAAGGGCGAACTACTTTCAATTCTCGGCCCTTCCGGCTGCGGTAAAACCACCTTGCTTAATATCGTTGCAGGTTTTTTATCCCCCACTAGCGGGGAAATAATATTAAACGAAAGCATTGTAACCGGCCCCGGCGCGGAGCGCGGTATGGTATTTCAACAGGGAGCATTATTCGAATGGATGAACGTTCGCAAAAACATTGCCTTTGGTCCGGCTATGAAAGGTATGGCATCACCTGATATTAATAAACAGGTCGATGAGCTGCTTGAAATCGTAGGCCTGCATGGCTTCGGTGATAAAGCGGTTTATGAACTTTCAGGTGGCATGCAACAACGGGTGGCACTCGCTCGCTGCCTGGCCAACGACCCGGATGTGATTTTAATGGATGAACCCCTCGGCGCACTAGACGCTCTTACCCGGGAAAAAATGCAGAGTTTAATTTTAAAAATCTGGAAAGACACCGGTAAAACCATCATCCTGATTACCCACTCTGTTGAAGAAGCGTTGTTATTAGGTGAACGCTTATTAGTGATGGCCCCAAGGCCAGGACGCATTCATAAGGAATACACATTAGATTTTGCTCACCAGGCGGTAAACAGTGATTTACGTGACATAAAGAAATGCGACAATTACAGACAAAAACGTGAAGAAATTCTTTCCATGATCTGGGAAATGGAAGAAGAAATTATGGGGATTAACAGCTAGTCATGTTACTACTCGGCCTTTACATTTTTATTTTTATTTTCGCGTATTATTGCTATTATTTTTTGAATAAAAATTCCGCTGAAGCAAACAGTTTTAATGGCCGAAAAACCGTTAGCTTCGGCGATGAAAGTTCGGTCACCGCCAATCGCAGTGCATCTATAATTTCTGTTATCACTTTATTTTTTATCTGGGGTGCATTTACCGGTTCCACGTTATCGCCAGTTCATGTTCCGGGCCCATTTACTGGTGACACCTCTTTTACGTACACCGCAAAAAACGCACAAGACTTGACCGATGATGCAAAGGTTTATATTCGGGTGAAACCCATAGATGACGAAGTCGACAAACCATCCATAGCAGAAAATAAGAAAAGTGGTTTTGCAAAAGACGATGCAATCATTGTCAACGCATGGCGCAATAAATTAATACGTGTACAAAAAAATGATGTGGGCGGTAGAGATAAAAACTTTCGTATTATTGCCATTAACGGTCAGCCGATTTCAATGCGTCATTCTATTAAAGTTAACGATGGACAGGTGACTATCACCGCCAAAGGCAGCCTTTCTTTTATCCCGGATAAGGGCTGGCAAATGGAAGCTATCTGGCTGCCACCTCCTGAAGCAGTTGTGGCGCGTTTTATAGAAATTTTGAATAATGGTTATCAGAATGTTTCCCTGTTTGAAAATATCGGCTGGTCATTATTGCGTGTATTCAGTGGTTTTTTACTGGGCTGCTTAGCGGGTATTCCCCTGGGGTATGCCATGGGATTAAATGGCTGGGTGCGCGGCTGGTTTGATCCCATTGTTGAATTTATGCGCCCCATTCCACCCCTGGCTTTAATTCCATTGATCATTATCTGGTTTGGTATCTGGGAAAGTGGGAAGATCAGTCTGTTGTTTCTGGCGGCTTTGTGGATAATGACACTTGCAGCGCGCGCGGGTGTGTCCGGTGTAAATATTTCAAAAATTCATGCAGCCTACTCTTTGGGTGCATCTAAAATTCAAATTTTAATTCACGTAATTATTCCAAATTCATTACCCGAAATTTTTACTGGTGCCAGGGTTGCCATGGGTGTTTGCTGGGGAACCGTAGTGGCTGCTGAACTTGTGGCCGCTGAAAAAGGCGCGGGCAAAATGATTATCGCCGCTTCGAAATTTCAACAAACCGATGTGGTAATTATGGGAATTATTTTAATTGGGATAATTGGCTATAGTATTGATTTGCTGATGCGTAAAGCTGAAAATATTCTTGTGCCGTGGAAAGGGAAAACTTAAAGCTTTTAAAATCTAAAATATTGATATTTAAATCAAACCTGGGAGCACTCAACAGAGACTACAACGAGACGCACTGCAACCAGTATAAATGGTACAGACGTCTCGCCTTTATTTCGTCAACTATTAACAAGGCAGTCAAGTAACTTTAGCTTACTAACAATCCAACGTAACGAATGATTTTATCGTAGCGGTTCAACCTCTTTTCCAAATGGTGGAAAAGTCAAAACATTACGCGTGTTATAGACCATACGTCCATCGCTTAACACAAAGGGTAAGGTAGCACCTATTGCCTGTCCTTCACCCCACTTTTCATTGTATAACTCACAACTAACCGCAAACGAACCATCGGATTCAACGAGAATGGGCTTTCTGGCCTGATAGTCAATTACAACAATATTCTTATTTTTATCGCTAGCATGATTTGAGTTTTGATGATGTTTGCTAGTTTTTACAATCTTATAATTGCCTTTAACAAACATAGTACCCGGTGGCACATGAGTACCAGTATACTCCCCGCCAAGATCAACACCCGCTGGATTAACAACAGCAGCAATCCATCCACCATCATGAACAACCCAGCCTTCTGGTGGTACGTTTTCACCTGAAGACAGAACAACATGATAGTTAATATCCGGAGTTGCTTCAAATCCAGAAAAATAAATATCTCCTGAAATCAAGTCAAGACCAAAGCGTTGTATGAAAAAATCTTTTGCCTCTTGCATGCTGACATTAATTTCCTCTTCTGATCGTCCCATCACATTACTATGAAAATTCAATCCATCTCCCTGTATTAAACCATCAACTAAAAAAGATCCGTCGACTGATACAAATGGTTTCGAGCTTACATAAAGCAGCATCTTATTAAAATCATCAGGTTTGACACTTTTCACAGCGCCATGACCAGAAGCAAGATAACTCTCAGCTGCTAACACCTGAAAATTAGTAATCAGTAGTAAAAGAGTAAAAAGAGTTAAAAATAAATTTTTATAACATAATTTTATTATATTCATATCCATGATTTCCTTTGATTAATTAAGTCTCAATTTCTAATACATTACAGCTATAACATCATTTATTCCCCGCTTTTAAATACGCAAACCTGCATTATCAATCAATTGGCTCGAAGTAGATAAAAGCACAGAAATATGATTCTCACCTGCACCGGATGACGCAAGCATTACACTATCGTCCTTCGATACCATGCCCTTCTCCAGGGCTTCAAGAAAATTTGCCGGAACGCAACAATTTGCGATATTTCCGTATAATTCAAATGTTTCAATAAATTTATTTTCATCAACCCCTATGGCTTTTCTCCAGGCATGAGCAGCCCATGAAACAGGTTGATGTGTGACAAGTAGATCAATATCTTCAACATTTCTATTTACCTTACCCAGTGTGTTAGTCACTACATTTTTGAGATCATGCTCAGCACTTCTAGCAATATCTTTACAGGCCTGCTGATTATAAAAGGTAGTATATTCCTGTTCATAAACAGGACCGACACCCGAAGTTTTTAGCAACCCAGGACGACGTTTTTTGAAAATTATGCCATCATGTCGTGAGCCGTCACTTGTTGAATCAGACGATATATAATCAAGCCTGTCAGTATTACCCGTCACAATAGCCGCAAATGCAGCATCACCTGTATTAACACTAAAATAATCCGATCGATCAGTCACATGGGAATCAATATAACTACTAATGATTAAAATATTTTTTTTCATTCCACACATGACCTGAGAGAAAGCCAGCTCTAACATAGTTACAAATGATGAACAGCATGTATCTACTGCATATGCACCCGCATTATGTAAGCCCAGTTTATCCTGCACCAATGACGCATTTGCTGGTAAGGCACGATCTGGCACCTGCGATGAAACAATCACTAAATCTATATCATCGGCTTTCACATTTGCTGAAACAATTGCCAGAGCACCGGCTATTGTTTCAGCATCAGATGGGAGCATAGGATGCTGATATATAGATGCAGATTTTGATTCTGGGTCGACGGGCACACGACGCCTTTCTTTTGCACCCTGAAATGGCTCATCACGTTTTTTAGCCGGTAATGTATCAAGCCATGCCTGATACCATGGCTGACTAATCCAGCCATCATGATTTGTTTCTATTGTACCCGGCAAAGTATTATTTATGGTTATTTGATCAATATACTCTTTAGGTAATTTAGTATTTGTAATCAGATAATCTACGAGCTTAGCGGAAGTTTTATTGCTTATTTTCTTGGCTGGTAGATAACCGGACAGTGATATTAGAGATGCATTCTTCATAGGCTTTCCATTTTTAATAAACGTCTACAATTTATTCTGTTGAACTTTACTAACACCTTCAACATTACTGGAGTGAATTCTTTTGATTAAATCCAGAATGTTACTTTCATCATTATCTGATTTTATTTTTTTAAAATAATCAAACCCTGAGTTAATAACATCTTCATTATCATCATAATTTTGTCCTTGTTTCAAAAACTCAATGTACTTAAGCTGTCTGTCTATTTCATTCTTATCACAGACTGAACCATGACCAGGAACTACAACTTCTATTTCAAGTGATTCTTTTAGTGAAAATAATGTTTGTGCATAGGAACGAATATCACCATCTATCACATAGGGTATTAAACCTTGACCCAACACCAGATTCCCAGTACACACTGTTTTTGTTTGGCCATCATATACAACAATATCACCTGCGGAGTTACCTTTACCAAAAAAATATAATTCAATTGTTTTATCACCAATATCAACCATAAAATATTCATTAAAAGTAATATCAGGAAGCCTCCAGGTAACACCTTCAAACAATGAGTCATCCCCTCCAACAGCCTTTAACATAAGTTTCTTTTCCTGATTAAAATCAAGCATCAACTGTAACGAATTAGCATGCGATATAATTTGACAGGAATCAGGAAAAAAACAGTTCCCAAAGGTATGGTCCCCATGAAAATTGGTATTTATTAAATATTTTATTGGCTTATCAGTGACCTCTCTAATACAGTCAATAATCTCATTAGCTCTTGACCGGCTAATTAAAGAATCAACCACAACAACGCCATCTTTTCCTACAAAAAATGCACTATTATTTTTAGGTATTTCATCCGCAATTAAGGCATATGCATTCTCAGCAACGCTTATAACTGACAAATTACTATTTGCAGGATTTAAAGAGGGTATAAACTTTTCCATATATTCCACCAGACAGTTATTAAGAGAAATTTTCAAGATTAGCACACAACTCTGTCATAAATTTATTTGCCATACTGCCATTGATTACACGATGATCAATCGTCAAACTAATATATAACATTGGCCTGATAGCCATTTCATATTCATCATTTACTTTTATGGCTATCGGTTTATAATTTATTTTACCTACGCCTAAAATTGCCACCTGCGGCCTAACAAGCACAATGGGTGATGCGAGCAAACTTCCACTCACCCCATAATTCGAGATAGTGATCGTACCGTTACTTACATCGTCAGGTTTCAACTCACCATTGCGTGCAAGTTCACTTATATTATTTAATTTTTCTGCGCATTCATAAAGAGAAGAGCTCCCTATATTTTTAAGCACGGGCACAATTAAATCATCATTTTTCATTGCAACAACCACTCCCAGATTTATTTTTTTAAATCTTTTGATTTTATTATTTTCATAATGCGCATTCAACTCAGGAAATAATTTTAATGTTTTTATTAAGGCAAATGAATAATACGCGGTAAATGTGACTTTTACATCTCGATTAAACTCCTCCTCCTTATGCTTAACAACATTACTTAAATCAATCTCAAAGAAAGTTGTAACATGAGATGCTTCAGTCATACTTCTGGATATATTTTTAGAAGCCATAGCCTGGCTATTACTGAGTGATATTATTTCACAATCAGAATTTTCAAATTTTATTTTTTCCTCTTTTTTAAGATCATTATCACTAATATAACGGTGTATATCATCTTTGGAAATTCTGATAGCCCCACTTTTTAAAGGCACATCGTCTTCATCAATATTATATTTTTTCATTAGTGATCGTGCTGCTGGACTGAAATAAACTATTTCATTATTTTTTTCAGCGACTCCTTTATCCAGCTTATTCAGATTTATATTTTCATCGCCTGGTTTCACCAGACCTACTGTCTCATCACACTCAAAATAGTCGCCAGCACTTTTAATTAACTTGATGAGATACCCTGAAACTGGACTAACAATCTCAAGAGTCACCTTGTTTGTTTCTACGATAGCGATGGTATCGTCCGCATCTACATAGTCATTTTCAAGTTTCAACCATTTCACCAGTAGAGCTTCACCTCCATCATTTTCTTCTTCGCTTATTTTAAGATTCACAGTACTCATCTTCATCCCTTTTTTAATACTCTAACAGTGACTCTATTGCATGACATATTTTTTCTTTATTAGGCAATACAGCATTCATTAAATCGATATTATGCGGACAGGGCACGTCTGGTGTTGCCAGCCTTTGTATTGGTGCATCAAGATAATCGAAACAATTCTCCATAATAAGCGCTGATATTTCCGCACCAAAACCAGCGGTTAAATTATCTTCATGAACGATCAAAGCTTTACCCGTTTTTTTTACGGATGTAAATATTGCATCTTTGTCACACGGCACAATGGTACGAAGATCAATTAATTCAACATCCTTACCATAGCGATCAACCACTTCACTACATAATTCCAGCATTGCACCCCAGCTAATTACGCTAAGCCTGTTGCCATTTGAAACGGTCTTAGCTTTACCAAATGGCAAAGTATAATCATCTCCTTTCCATTCTCTTTTTGCCCATAAGGAATCAAGTTGGGAACGGTGCTCTAAAAATATTGTTGGATTGTTTGAACGTAATGCGGTGCGTAACAATCCACTTGCATCCTGCGCATTTGAAGGAAATGCCACCTGCCATCCGATACAATGTGCCCAGGCCACTTCTTTGCACTCGGCATGCCATGGATCGCCCCTTTTTGAATACCCCACCGGAATTCTTACTACAATCGGCGCTGAAAACTTATTGTTCGTTCTCCAACGAACCATTCCGCAATCGTTCAGTTGCTCTGCTGCAGAATCAGCATATTTTCTAAACTGTATTTCCGGAACAACGCGTAACCCAGCATAGGCCATACCCACTGCACGACCGATAATGCCTTCTTCAGACAAATTGGTATCGAAAACCCGCGATGCCCCATGTTTTTTTTGTAAACCTAAAGTGGCTGTATGTACTCCTCCTTTAACACCAACATCCTGACCAAACACCAACATATTTTTATTTACGGTTAACTCTGTATCTAATGTTTTTCTTATTGATGAAACCATATTTAAACGCAGTTTTTTCGCATTGTTTTCTTTAGCAATATCTACCTCTTTGTTATTTTCTGAATTACCTGCTGCTTCTTGTTCATCAAAAACATAAGATTTAACATTATTTATATCAGGAAAATTTCTCAACTTTGCTCGTTCCAATGCATCTTCAACATTTTTTTTAGCTTTAATCTCTAACTCTTTCCATTCCAGCTCACTTAAAAGATTGCCTATCATAAAATCCTTAAGCTTCACCAATGGATCATTTAGTAATTCATTTTCAATCATTTTTGATGTTTTATACGACTGGTCATCCTGAAATGTGTGTCCATTTAATCTTGGTACTTTAAACCTGATTAAAGCCGGACCGGAACCATGCCTACGCAAATTATTTATCACTCTATTAATAATTCTATTAACTTCTACAGGATCAGTTCCATCGCCATTGAATATTTTTAGATTCTTAAATGATTTAATGTTTTCCGTGATATCACCGCCTGGAACTTGTACTTCTGATGGTACTGAGATACCAAAACCGTTGTCTTCAATAAAAAAAAGTTGGGGTAGATTTAACGTTGTCGCATTGGTTAACGCGGCCCAAAAACCATTTGTTACAACAGATGCTTCACCGCCATGTGATACAGCAATTGCATTTTCATATTCCTTTAATCCCAGAACTTCTTTTTTATATAATATTGCCTGCGCCCAACCCGTTACAGGTGTATATTGTCCTCCCACTCCACCGTGCATCGGTAGAACAGTTGGGCAGTTTGTTTTTTTCATATTGTAAACAACACCGATATCACGGCCATCAGATAATCCCCCTTCTTTTGTCAACGGCCCAGCAAAAGCATCTTCCAGAGATAAACCCAGTGCCAGCAATAATGGTCTTGAACGGTAATAACCTGATACACCATCGTGCTTATGATTTAAGTAAAGTCCTAATATCACCTGACTTAACTCATGCCCACGGGCAGAAAATTGATTGAAAATTTGTTTATTTGGCGCTAACTGCTCTTCTTCTACTTTATCTATGTGTCTTGATGTAAGCATATGATAAGCAATTTTATACCAGCTAACACCAATCAAATTATCTGCACCCGTATCTTTATCGCTAGCTAGATCACTATTTATTATGTTTTTATTAAATATAAGACCCGAATTATTTTCATTACTATAAAACTCATTTCTAAGAAATTGATCTGACATTACATAGCCCCATTGACATGTATGAATTTATTAAAATTGATTTATAATTACTGAACGCATATTTATCTTGAGCAAAATCTATCATTCTATTTTTTTATATTCAATTACATAATCTTTACAGGATTATTACTATTCTCATATACCAGAATTTATTTTTTTTTACATGCTCTTTAAACCATTGATATATAAAGCTTATATTAGAATATTCTCTTTAGGCTTTACGCATAATTTTACATGTTTCAATTTTGAACCGCACTGGTTCACATCCTCTTCTTGTTAAATCTCAATCCTTAATTAAAATAATTTTTAATTATCGCTATTTCTTTAACGGAGTTATTATGAAAAAAATTAGTGTCTCAAGAAAAATTAATGCTGAACTTGAAACAGTTTGGCTTATGTTTTCTGAATTTGACCTGGTCCACAAATTTCACCCCATGGTTAAAACTTCACCCGCTCAGGGAAATAGTTGCAAAGGTAAAGGGGCAGAACGTATATGCACAATGTATAACGGCATGAAAGCTAAAGAAGTTATTACCGACTGCAGAGAACATGAATACCTTAAAATAGATATTATTGAATCTCCTATGCCTTTTAAACAAGCATTTGGTGAGTTCTTTTTCATTAAATTAGATGAAAATACAACCAGGATTAATATTGATATGTGGCTAGAACCAAAATTTGGAATTTTTGGGGAATATCTATTTACCCTGGTAATGAAAAGGCAATTATCTAAAATGCTGGATGGGGTACTTGAAGGACTGGACAATTACCTTACGTCGGGTTGTCTTATCGGTAAGAATGGCACTCAACTGGATCAGGATCCAGATTTTTTAGATCTGGTTAAGCATAATCGCGCAGCTTAGTAGCATTGCCATTTTTATACAGAGGTTTAGTTTTTCCCTCCAGTAATGGTGCATAATCACGTAAGCGTTCGGTTATGAACTGGCGAAATAACTTCATACGCTTATTATCACGCAGCTCTTTTGTACACAGTAGCCATACACTAAAATGATGGTAAGGTTGACTGACTCTCAATAAATTATCATTTTTGTCAGCCACGAAACAGGGAAGCAGGGCAATGCCTTTGTGCATTTCTACTGCATGCAATTGCAAGTCTATATGATTAACTACAAGCTCACATTCATGGGCTTTTGTGGATTCACAATCGAGTTGTGTATTTTTTGTACTCGTCAGACTTCCGGGTTTCACCCATTTAATATCTGACTCTTTATTTTCTTTCAATGTTTTAACATATTCCCTTGATGCGTAGGCGGCTTGATATATATCACATACTTTTCTGCCCACTAACGACTCATCAGGTGAATTTGTTAACCGAATTGCAATATCGGCTTCACCGCTAGACAGGTCAAGAACATCATTACTGGTGTGTATTTGCAATCTAATTTGTGGCCATTGTTCCTGGAACTTCAACAGCTCAACAAACAGTACATGACTTGCCAGTACACCCGGTAGTGTAACTTTTATTTCACCGTCAATTGTGTGGTCACGACCGATTATTTCTCTTTCGATTCGATCAAATTCAATTGACATGGGCAAGCTGGCACTTAACAAATCCGTGCCCGCATCGGTTAAGGCCAGACCCGTACTTAATCGATAGAATAATTTAGTTCGTAAATCGCTCTCTAACTTATCTATCCGCCTGGACAGGGTAGAATGACTGATACTAAGCTCATTAGCCGCTTTACGCACGCTTCCGTTTTCTGCAACAGCTTTGAAGATACGTACATCATCCCAGTTCATAATTAATCCTTTTTACATTGTAAGACTCACATCTGTGTAGCATTAATTACCTAATCATGACACTTGATAATTTTTGCTACAAACCTTATCTGTAGATTACTGTAATGAATCAAAGGACCTTAACAACTAAATATCGTTAAGCACTCTATTTCAACTCTTAATCTAACAAGATATACCTATTTATCATTAGATCTATTTAACAGTTTAAGATAACGAACTAAATAATTTTATTATGTCTACTTTAAAATATTACAAGGGATACTTTGATAAGCAACAAGCTGACTGATCAATAAACAACCATAAATTGCCTGTTGTTATATTAATTCAATATCTGTCGTTATACTAGTAGGGTAATTACCACTTAAATTTGTATCAAACTATTGTACAGATAATTTGCCGGACATTAAATGCAGTTTGTAGCCAGTCAAGATTTTGACCCGCAGAGGATATTTAATGATTTTTCGATTAAAACGTATTTGTAATTAATTATTCCCTTTCACAATCCTTTCAAGTAAAAAAAAGGTTAGCGAAAGAGAATATTATATTTTGAAATATTTAAGCCGATATACTCTCGGGCTGTAGGGCGGGATAATCTGTATAACCTTTTTCATCACCGCCATAAAATGTTGCCTGATCCGGTTCATTCAAAGGCGCACCCTGTGCAAAACGCTCAACTAAATCCGGGTTGGCAATATACAGCTGACCAAATGCAATCATGTCGGCATTGCCCTGCTTCAACGCCTCTTCCGCGGTGGCCTGGGTGTAACCCATATTGGCCATATACAAACCATCAAAATGACGTTTAAGTTCAAGGTAATCCATTTCCCGTTCGCCGTTTAACATGTCGCCTTCAAGCACATGCAAATATGCCAGATCATGTTTATTTAACATATCCACCACTCCATTGAATGTGGTTTGAGGTTGTGAGTCATTAATGTCATTAAACTGATTTTCCGGTGATAAACGTACACCCACTCGCTTTGAAGGCCACACACCTTTAACTGCGGTTACCACTTCGTCGAGTAAGCGCATGCGATTTTGCAGGCTGCCACCATAATTATCAGTCCGTTTATTTGAACCATCACGTAAAAATTCATCCAGCAGATATCCGTTGGCAGCGTGAATTTCTACGCCATCAAATCCCGCAGCTTTTGCGCATTTGGCTGCATGCACATAATCCGCAGTTAAATCGGGAATTTCATTTAGCGCCAACGCCCGTGGCGTAACAAAGGCCTGCATACCTTCATAGGTAATGGCTTCGCCTTGCGGGCGAATGGCGGATGGCGCAACCGGCAGACTATTATCCGGTAACATTGACGGGTGCGAAATACGCCCCACATGCCAAAGCTGAATGAAGATCAGGCCGCCTTTCTTATGTACCGCATCGGTCACTTTTTTCCAGCCGGCTATTTGTGCATCGGAATGAATACCCGGTGTTGCCGGATAACCCAGTGCGGTTTCTGAAATCTGGCTGGCTTCGGTGATGATTAGCCCGGCGCTGGCACGCTGGGTGTAATAGAGGGTATTTAAATCTCCCGGAACATTTCCTTCGCCTGCCCTGTTACGGGTTAACGGGGCCATTACCATGCGATTTGACAGATTGAGATCCCCCATACTTAAGGGCGTAAAAAGTGCGGTTGATGATGCGGCTGTAGACATATTAACTCCGTGTACCTGATTGGTTATTAGTGGGTTAGTTATTAGTGGTTAGTGGTTAGCGATTACATTTACAAATTCTGAGTCGAGTATAACCAGATGATTCGCTTTCAATAAGCACCAAATTGGCGTATATATGTTTCTATTTTAGAAACAATGGAATCGTTATGGATGTTGCCAGCCGATTAATACTCTTCGCCGATGTCATTGACAGCGGTAGTTTCAGCAAAGCCGCCGCGCGCCGAGATGTTAACCGTTCTATCGTCAGCAAACATATTGCCCAGCTGGAAGAGCACCTGGAGTTACGGCTGCTTAACCGTACTACCCGCAGCCTTAGCCTCACCGATGCAGGTACATCCATTTATGAACATGCCTGCAATTTGCGCGACCAGCTAATGGAAACCGATGCTCTGGTGTCCTCTTTACGGGAGGATGTCAGCGGTGAGCTGCGCATTTCCAGTACCACCCATTTTGGCCGGGTGCATGTTATGCCGGTAATAAAAAAACTCACTGAAGATTACCCGGAACTGAAAATTGAACTGCGCCTGGAAGACCGTTATGTGGATATTGTGGGTGAACGTTACGATGTGGCAATACGCATCACCTCCCCAGACGACTCATCACTGATTGCACGAAAACTGACCAATAATAAACTGGTGATGCTGGCCTCACCGGACTACCTGAAACAACACGGTACCCCCCAGAGCATAGATGAATTATCCGACCACCGTTTTGTTGTGTATGCAAATGATAACGGCATTATGAATAGCTGGGCCTATTACGATGGCACGGAAATTAAAAGTGTATCGGTAAACCACCACATTAAAGTCAACGATGGCTATGCCCTGTTAAGCTCAGCCATCAGTGGCATGGGAATTGGCCTGACCCTGTTAGCTGAAAGTGACGAGTCCATTAAAAATGGTGCATTAATACAGGTATTACCAGAGATAAAATTCAAAGCTTTTTCTTCGACATACATTATGTACCCTAGTCGCAGCCATGTGCCGAAAAAAACCCGCCTGTTTATTGACCGTATGCTGGAATATGTTGCGCGACAGGATTTTTATTTTACTGATTAAATTTAAAACCTACATTTAGTTTTTTAACTCAGCACTGTCCTCGTAACTTAAAAAATATCGCCATACCAGTATACGCAGGTATGACGAAGTAGAATGATTTAATATAGATATAAAATCACTAAAAATAATCACTAAAAAAATTATTGCGAAAAAACGCTTAAACACCTTCTTAAACAAACTAACAGAGAGTGCTTAAGCCATTTAAAAAACACAAAAATTAAACCACCGTTATTCGTGTTCGGGATGTGCCAATGACATCACCGCTCACCCAGTCCAGCGTATCGACGGTAACTTCATAAACCCCGGGTGTTCCCGATTCAAAGATACAGTCATAGCGTTCGGCTGAGCTGGCATAATCGACGTAACCGAAACAGGGGCTGGTAACGCCCGACCATCCGACATATATATTTTTGCCGTTAAACCGCCAAAAGTAATTCGCTGGGGCAGGTAACCTGCACAAATATATCTCACCAGCAGTGTTTGTCCCACCTGCACTGAGGTTGCTACCCGTGGATCCGTTAAGGCAGACTGCGCACCATCAACACCTGAAATAATAAAATAATCCGGGTTTAGACTATTAAATCCCACATCCCCGCCGCAGGTTCCCGCATCCCAGTTTAGGTTATGCCAGCTGGAATCAATTTCATCACAGGCCCAGATAGCTTCCACATCGTAGGTGGAGCCACCGGAAAATAAAGTGCCTGGCCCCTCGAGTGGATCAATAATCAACGCGCAGTACATACCCATTTCAGCATGTAATACAGTATTAGTATGACAGTGATAAAAATACGAACCCGCATGGGAGGCTTTCCATTGATAGGTGTAGGTGCCATTCACATCAAATGAATAATGGCCAACCCCATCATTTTCGGTACTGGACTCAATGCCGTGATGATGAATCGTATGCAGCCACATCATGCCCTGCACCGTTAATTTGGTATGCACCACCTGCCCCTGAGTGACACGAATAGGGGGTGACGGAAATGTGCCACCCATCCCCCCATGCCTCCACCACCATTCTCCGTAAATCCCCAGATGATGACGCTTTTGCCATCATCCGCATTGAGCCATTCATATAAATACCCTGACTGAATGTGATATCGGCGGTGGTTAAGCCCGGGGTGGCAGGCGCATCCGGATAGGTGTAACAAGCTCCACCACCCATACCGCCACCGCCGCCCATGCGCCCCATATAAACTGGTTTTAATATATCTAACATAATTATCTCTGCCTATTTAAATGCAATGGTTGTGGCGACGCCGAACTGATAAAGTCCTCCGCCAGCAGTTTGTGTCATTTCATCGTGGAAATGCATCGGATAATGCCCCGTGGTAACAGGCGAATAAGCATCGGGGGGGGGATCAAAAGGATAGACCACACCGAGTTTGCCTTTATTCGCCGGTAACAAAACCGAGTCTTTTTCCCAGACATCAGAAAGTATCTGGCCATTTCGAGTGAGCCATTCAACATGATTAGCATGCCAGTGCATGGAGTGCATACACATCCCCGCATGCAGCGTTCTTATCAATGCACGGTCTCCAATTTTTCCTTCCACCCGGGTTTGCGCGTTATAACCCGCATCGATATCGGGATTGGCATAATCCGGGTGTCCGGGTACGCGCATACTTAAACCATTGAGAGTGAAATAGTAAGGATTGAAACGGCTAGAAGGGGTACGCCCCTGCCTTAAATCATCATGCCAGGCCGGATCGATATCATTAATAACCCAGAAATACTGCTGCTTGAATTTTCGACTGCCCGCATAGAGTTCATCACTGGATCCACTGGGCATAATTGCAAGTCCGCCATGTAAGCCCAGTACACGGTTGTAAGGCGCATTAAGATTATCGTAAAACAGATAGGAACCAGGATTTGCTGCGCTAAAACTGACGGTGACCGTTTGTCCTGCGCCAATAGGCCCACTGTCTACAAGTCCGTCAATCACATAACTGTGATCCGTGTCGAGGGTATTCACTACGGTAATATTAACGCTATCACCTTCCTGCACAATTAACGATTGTCCCGGAACCGTCAGTGTCGATGCACGATCACTATAACCCTTAAAATAAACATCCTGTCCATCAGGCTGGGTAATAAATCCATCGGTAATATAGTAAGTCTGATTAATGGTTGCGGCATGAGCACGGGGAACCCAGCTTAATAAACCGCTGGCACTTAAAGAAGTTGCCAGGTCAGCAGCACCCATTTTTAAAAATTGTCTTCTCTTCATTTGAAACCTCTTATTATTGAACGGTTCCTTAAAAAAACATCTCCATTTTTAAAATTAAAAAAACACAAATAAACACCACAGCTAAACATTTAATAATTGCATTATTCCGAAGCGGCATAACTATTATCAAGTCAACGGTTAGTTGATTTATATATTTTTAAAAGCTTATAACGGGGTGTGGGATAATAAAAACTTCAGCATTTAATTGACTCCTGCGGGTGAATGAAAAAACTGCAAAAAAACTTATCCATCCATAAAAGGATTGTATCCTTGAATAAACCATTGAACATTGTCAACAAGTTTTTAAAGTAATCATTAGATCAGAAATTGATAATATAAGAATGCTACATAACTTGCTTTCTCTCCCTCTCTTAACTCTGTTAAAGTAAGCACAACATAAATCTGAAGAACCTGACACACAAATGAATTATTACGATGTATTTAACGGCGATGCCGATGGCATCTGTGCGCTTCATCAAATGCGTCTGGCCAACCCTCAGAAAAGCACGTTAATCACCGGTGTTAAACGTGACATTAGTCTGCTAAAAAAAGTACAGGCTAACGCTGAAGATAAAATTCTGGTGCTGGATATCTCACTTGATAAAAACCGGGATGATTTGCAAAGACTGTTAGGTGTGGGGGCGTTTATTGATTACTTCGACCATCATTTCGCCGGCGACATTCCGCAAAATAAAAACCTGCAAACCTATATTAATACCGACCCGAATGTTTGCACCAGTTTGCTGGTCAATGAATATTTAAATCAACGCTATCTACCCTGGGCAGTGACCGCCGCGTTTGGTGACAACTTGCATCAGTCTGCAATGAGTGCCGCTAAACCATTAACATTATCAGAGCAACAATTACAACAACTTGAATTACTCGGCACCTGCATTAATTACAATGGTTACGGATCTTCATTGAGCGATTTAATTTTCACTCCACAGGATTTATACCTGAGTATCAGTCAGTACGACAATCCATTTGAATTTATAAATGTCGATGAAAATTATCTGAAACTGGAAAGTGGTTATAAAGAAGACATCAGCCAGGTTGAGCGCTGCAAGCCCGCCCTGGAAACAAACACCCATAGCATTAGCATTTTACCTAATGAAAAATGGGCGCGCCGGGTCAGCGGTGTATATGCAAATCAGTTAGCCACTGAAAATCCGGGGCGCGCCCATGCAATGTTAACTGAACAGGATGACCAACATTTTTTAGTGAGTGTACGCGCCCCGCTAAACAATAAAACAGGTGCTGATGAACTGTGCAGACAATTTGAGACCGGCGGTGGACGAAAAGCAGCCGCGGGCATTAATAAATTACCCGCATCTGATTATGATTTGTTCGTTAAAAAATTTACGCAGGCTTTTTTGTGAATAAAATTCAGCTTATCATTAAACATACTAACCATTAAAAAATGTATTTAGCAAAAACCACATCGGGCCTTTTATATTAATCCCGCCCACCCAGTTTATTTAAATATTCACTTCCCCAACCACCTTTCTGACGTTTATTTAACTGCTGTAATTCAACCGCAGCCCGTTCATGACTAATGCGTTTATGAATCATATCTTTATAAATCTGGTTTGCCAGTTTTCGCCGTTTCACCGCATCCCCCGCATCCAGAAAGGCCTCGATAAATTCTGCCAGTTTTATCATCCAGTTATTACTCACCCGGGTGTTTTCCAGACTGCTTTTGGATGATGCCAGTGCTTGCTGCAAGTGATGTAAAATTAATGTCAGTTCCGCCTGAATTTCTTCGCGTTGAGTCCAGTTGCGGGTTTTTATCGTTTCGATAGTTTGCAGCACTTTGTGCTCACACAGTAAACCGTAATCCTGAAACTGTACCAGTAGCTTCACCGCTTCTTCAGCTTTTATAACATCGCTATCGCCAATGTTTTCGCAGATCTGGTAACAGCTATCCCAGGCCTGCCAACGATAAATAAAATCCAGACCGGTGCCTTTGATATTTTGCATTCCCATCACCCGGTTTTTCAACCCCGGTGGCGTTTGTTCAACAATACGCTGCACCACATCATCACCGCGCGCATAATAATTATCAACCACCACCAGTTTTTGTTCAAACCATAACCATGCCTGTTGCTGCATCGCTGCATCTACAGATGCGCTTTCATTTGACTGCTGTATTTTTTCAACCAGTTGCTGATATTCCTGCCATTGTTGCAGATCATTTTTAAATTGCTGTGCGATCACCTGACTGTAAGTGCGCTTGTGTTTATCCAGTGCCTCGACTAATACATCCGGATTAGTTAAAAAATGCTTGAGCGGCTCAGCTTCGAATTTAATTTCAACACCATCGATCATTGCCTGTAAGCGGTTAATGACCTGCCCTTCATCCACTGGCACCCGTAACTGCCGGGCTATTGCCTGCAGGCGATCAAGCGGGTCACATTGTGTATCCGCAAATAAACTCAGGTTTTGCTCATGCCAGGCCTCTCGAATATAGCCGAGCAAGCCCTGCAGGTTATCACCAATTAACAGGTGCCGATCGACACTAATATCCTGCACCATAATATTTGCAAAAACCTGTGAGCGGGGTACCCGGTCGGCGCGGTTATTGATAACACTCATCACCCAGATATTTGCATCACTGTCCAGGTTATGCTGATCCATGCCCATACGGGTCCAGTTACCCAGAGCACCAAAGCGCTCATTGGCGGACATGCCATTAATGAATTCCAGCTGCCTGCCCTCTATATTTACCAGCGGATAGGTTTTTAAAACCCCTAAATCCGGCACCACTTTATCCGCCATTTCTTTGAGTGCGAAATCTCGGTTAATGCCCAGCTCATCCGCCACCTCCAGCACCAGTGCAATATTGTAGGGGTGTTCCTCATAGGGAAAACGTTGCAGTATATCCTCGGTAATTAATCCCGCCTGTAACCAGCCCACACTGCGCATATGCGTATTTAACTGGCGGGCGCTATCGCGTAACACCGGTAACATCTGTTCTTCGGAGGTGATGAGCGTTGAGTTGCGGGGAATAAAATTCGTCATCACCCGGGGGATGTCATAACCCGCCGGACCCTGCAAATCTTCATGATCCGGATAGGTATTGGTGATGGTGGCGATATCGTCACGCATCCAGCTACGTTGCAGCACATGCACATAAGAGGGTGTCAGCCCCATGCACTCCCATAAAAAAACATCACAACCGAGTTTTTGCGACATTTTCACCACATCCACCTGCTCCCAGATGGTGGCTTTATCATAAGGGCGAAAGAGAAACATTTCACGTAACGGACCAAATGCCGGTGCATGCAAAAACATCGCTTCGCAGCCACTGGTTTTCGATACAACTGAATAGCCCAACGCATTAAATAAGGCGGCCTTTAGACGTTCCGTTCCAGATTTGCCCCGGGTTCCCCAGCCCCCGATAACCAGGGGTATACTTTTACGCGCCCGTGCCATCATTCGGTTCAGGTAAATATGGCGTGAAAAGAAGTAACCACTCACCAGCACTACAAACACGCCCAGATGAAACAGAGTGTTTTCATACACTGAGAAGAAGTAATCTTCCAGTTGCTCATATTGCTGGTCCCAGCTAAACGGCAACAGCGCCGGGAAAAAACGGCTGACAGAGCTGTCATTGAGGTCTTTAGGCGACACATTTTGCGCGTCCTTCACCGATGCGTTCACCGCTTTATGTGGTTTAAATACCACTTCAAAACCCAACTGGCGTAGGGCCTGAATATAAGCACCCGGGTCACCATCTGCAGCCTGCCAGTTTCGTAAACGTGCAAATTCGCTAAAGTGCGAAGACAGATATAGATGCGCCCTGAGTCGTTGCAGTACGTTGGATGGGGGCAGTAATTGCGTCACCCCTTCCGCACTGACAATACGAAAGTACCGGGTCGGCCAGCCCTGATCCAGTGCCGCTAAAGCCTGATCAACCAGTGGCAAATAGTATCGAGATGCATTTTCCTCAGAAATATACAGGGGCTCTCCCGGCACCCGGGTTTCTGCCAGTTCACTCATTATCGCGCTAGGTGCATGTAACAGACCATGGTAATGGCGCCCGATGGTATGGCGATGTGACTGGCGTTTATCGGTTGAGCTATGACGAAGTTCATGCAGGAAACGCCACCAGCGAAAAGCAAACCGATCTCCCTTGCGCACATAATAACCATGCCAGGTTTTTTCCAGGGTCAGGCCAAAATCCTGTTGCGCCAGTAATGACATAATGCGCCCTAGCAATAACGCGTCCTGTTGCATTACAGAACCCGGTATCTTCATCCGCTGCCCTTCCGAACACGCGTTTAACCCCTCGGATAACTGCCCATATATTTTCTGTGCCGGCGCGTTTGAATACAGCCATAACCATTCCATCACCTGAGCGGCACGCCGCCGAATAGATAACGGCTGCGCCTGCCCGTGCAGCGATTGACAGTGGGGTAATAGTATTTCAATCCAACGGGGCAGCTCCTGATCATCTAGTTCAGGGATACAGTCGAGCACAATTTTCAATCCGGCTTTAATAACAAATTCATCATCTTCATGCTCAAAACTCTGCACCAGTAATTGCTGCATTAGTTGAAAACTTTCATCTCGAGTGGGTTTCTCACAGTTGAGTAACGCTGGAATAACCAGTAGTACGGATGCCCGAACCGCAGCCGACTCATCGGTTTTTAACAGCGTCCCAAGAATAGACTGCATAAAAATTAGCGATGAAGTTAGCAAAGCCTCCGGCAGCATCTGACGCACCGCCGCGCTGGGGTCTTCCACTAGAGAGTAAAGCAGCGCCTGCAGTTCGGGTAACTGATGCTGGAATTCACCAATAATAGTCACCGCATGACGGCGCACAAAAATATCATCCCCATCAAAGGGCTGGGTCACGCGTTTATGTAACACCACCTGGAGTGAATCCGTGGACAGCACCGTCAGCAATGACAATGCTTCCCGTTGAATCCAGATATCCTGACGTCGCTCCAGTGCCGAGCGATAGATGTACTGCACCGTGGCATCACTCACCAGATTCATATGCTGCCCCACAGACAGGGCACTAACCGCCCGGGATAAGCACTTAAAGGTTTCTACCCGAACCCGCTCGTCACCGTCAAAGGCGAGTAGTGGACGCAGGATTTCTTCAATATTAAAGCGATGCCAGAACTGCTCGATATTATCCTGCGCGGGTAAAATATGACGGCATAAGCTGCCCAGCCGATCCAGGTAAAATGTCAGATGGCGTTGTTGTTCAAATAAAAGCGACTGATACCGTTCGATAATCGCATCTCGACCAAACCAGCGGGAAAAGGCTTTTTTATCTCCTCGCAGGGTTTTACTATTACCCCCAAGGTCACTGCAAAAATTAAGCATGTGCTGTTGGCGTTCACCATTATCAACTGATTTCAGATAGATACGATTAAAATTAACATAACTTTTTTTCAGGCGTTTAATCGCATCATTCTGCTCCTCCACCTGAAACAGAACAAAGCTCAGTAATGATATATCCGGCGCATTTACACCCGTATCATCACTGCTTTGCCATTGCACATAATCCATTTCCAGCTGCTGTATATAGCGCCCATTAAGTTGCTGCCAACGGGTCGTAAAATCCCGATTTAAAAGCTCGCTGATAAACTGTTTATTCGCGTAATTTTTGCCCCTGAAAAGTGGCCTGAAGAGCGGCCTGAAGAGCGCCCTGAGTAGCGTAGAGAAACGACTTAGATTAATCAATGCCCGGGCAGTTTTAATTAAATTCATTATGTAGCCCCAAATTTAATTTTCCCTGGCGCACATTACGAAATAAGGTTTCGGCGGGTGAAAAATCCAGATAGCCGCGCCCCTCTGACTGGTGCACACTCAATTGAACCCGCACTGTATCATCACCAGAATCAATATCATGATCGAGGGCGGCGGCCAGTTCTAATCGGTAACGGGGATACAGCCATTTTTCCAGTAACACGCGTCCCTGAATAACACTACGGGCGCTATCCTGTAAACGATCTTCATCCGCCATAAACTGTAAATGTCGGGCATTAATATCCCAACGCAGATTGCCCCACTGTAGCCGTGCACCCACACGGCTGCGGGTCTGATCCAGATCCTGCCAGTTGGCATTACTCACCAGGGTCAGGCCGGTGTACAGCTCCATATCCTCATAGGGTCGGTACACCAGAGTCTCCGATAAGCGTAAGCCCGACGGGTGATCCTTTTTATAATCACTGTAAACATCCCGGTCAATATTGCTATTTCCCGCTTCACTATTTGCACTCAACCAGCGCGCAAAAACATCCAGCCGGGGCAGATGATAAAAATAGCTTCCCAGCCAGCGCGTCTGACTGAGGCGTGCCTGTAATTGAACACTCGATTCGAGTCCCGATTCCAGTTGTTGAGCATAAGCCCTGCCATCGACGGTCCAGTCGATGGGTAGCCTTGCAAACTGCCCCCGCAAACGCGACTTCACCCCGGCAGTGGGATTACCCTGCTGGCGTAGCCGGGCCAGCCCCGCCAGATAAAACCAGCGTCGCGACATTGAATCAAGCTTACGATAGGCCAGTTCGGTCTCCAGATACTGATCACTGGATACGGACAGCTCATCAATAATTAAATTTTGATCAACCCGGGTGAGCAGCAAACTCGTCGTGCCGGTTTGCTGACGCCCCAGATTCCAACCATCGTGCAAAGTATATTTGCGGGGAGTATGCGCCAGGGATAAATGTTCGGGCAAATATCTGGATGATTTTTGTGCCGTGGCCTGTAACTCAAAACGATCCTCCCAACTCACTGCGCGGGGTGCCTGAATGGCCGGATTTTCCCGCCGCTGAAAAACTCGATAAAATCCGCTTTGTTCCCCAGGGTCTACTTTCAATGTGAGACGTTGCTGACCCGCCGAGTAATAACGATATTCACTTTGCGTAAAATCACCGCCAGCCTGATCCTTAATATACTTATCCACTCGCAACCACGCTGGCCCCTGAAGATTATAAACCAGGGGTTGCTGTGGACTGGCCAACTGATAGCGACGGGATTTTTGCAGACTCACACGCTGTCCATTCGCTTCTTTCAGCGACAGTCCTAAGCGGTGCTGCAAAGGCGCCCGTAATACACTAATTTTAATATTATGTCGCCCACTGGAAAGCGCAAGACTAATGGACTCACCCGCGGCGCTTACCGAGCGATATTGCACGTCATTATTATCCACCTGATAACTTATTCCCACTGACTGTGTCGATATAAATAACGGACTAATAGCCCACAACTGCATTTGCAGTTGACTGCTTTGCGGATTAAAAACCGAAACCACCTGGGTGCTTGCTGTCCGTAATATTTCATCCGCTTTGCCGTGTAAACTTTCAAGCGCTGGCATTAGCGCCTGAAAGATTCGACTTTGCGGTGAATCTGCTCGCCAGCTATTATAACGCTGCACCCAGAAGCCATCGCTCTGTTCAACTGAGTTCAACACATCCCAGCGCGTGTATTGTCGCAGCCGTGACAGGGTGGCAGTTAATGGCTGCGCATAATGATTATCTGCATAAAGTTTTTCCGCTGCGGCAATCAATTCAGCCGGTTTTGTAGGCGGTTTTGTAGACGGTTTTTGCAACTGTAAAGCCAAACTTTGAAGTGACTGTAAGGGCGTTGTTTTGTCCAGCCATTTATCTTTTGAGGACCATGCTTTAATCATTTCATCTGAGAGTGTCAGCCCTCTATCCTTAGCAGCGGCAGGCGGTGTGTTATGTAATATCAGCGCCATATTCTGCGCACTTATCTGTGGCAACACACTTACCGGCAACGGGTTATATTGTTTGTGCAGACGAATCAACAAATCCTCTTTTGCGACAATACTCAGTCGATGCAAGCCCGCACCCAGATTCAACTCGTGGGTGAGTCGTTGTCCAGGAATAATTTTTTGCGATGATTTTTTTTCCAGTATGAATGCATTTTTAACCCGCCAGTTTTCAGACGGTAAATTATGGTTAATTAAAATATTCAGTTGCTGATCACCACTGCGGATTTGAAAGGCACTGTTCATTGCCTCTACTTTGCCCGAAGGTTGCTGTGCAATTTTATGTAACGGACGAATATCCAGCCTTAATTTCACCGGCCCGGCAATCTGTAATTCAAATGGTGTAGCTTGCTGATTTTCGGAGCGACTTAAATAATGCATTAAAGAGACATCAGTCGATAAATTTTTTACGGCTACCTGCCCCGCGTGTGATATTACCGAAGCGGTTTCTGTTCGCCAGACACTGCTAAGATCCGTGTTAATTTTCAATTGCAGTTTCTGCCACTTTTTCAGTGCGGCCTCACGTTCATTACGATCGTTTGATAACAGTTGTGACTGTAATTGTTGAGAGCGCTGTAAAACTGACAGCCACAGTTTAACCTGTTCATCCGTTTCAGGGTTAGCCGCTTTCAAATATTTCAGCGCCAGAGTATCACGCTGACTAATCAACGCTTTCAGGCCCAGCCATTTATTGTTTTTTGTAGTCGATAATTTCGCCTTTAAAAGCTGCTCATCAAAAACATTTAGCCAACCGGTTTGTAGTGCACTGAGTAAAATAGATTGTTGAACAGTCGGTAACTGTTGCTGTGATTCAGGTAGCAATAACAATAATTCCAGCCCCTGTTGCCAGCGTCCCTGTGCCACCAGTGTTAGCGCAAGTTGCTGCAAATACTTAAGATCGGGGCGATGCACAAACACTGCGAATAACAAAGCCACCTGTGCATCCGCGTTACCCAGTTGCTGATAATCATTTAATAACTGTTGCAACTGAGACTCAACAAAATCAGTCGCCAGTGTGCTAAACACAATGGACAGTTGTAACTGCCTGGCAAGAGAGTGCTGCCCCGTTTGCTGCAAATCGTTAATGATATGTTGTAATGCGATTTTCTGAACCTCAGCTGATTCATTCATCCACAAACGTGACCAGTGCTGCAATGCTAAAACCCACTGCTGTGACTGTTGCGCTTTTAACCCACGATTCTGAATAGCATTCACTTCTTCTTTGGACAGTGATTGTCGATCACCCGGTTTAAATAATTTAATATTTTTCAGTCGTGTTTGATAGGCCCCGTGCATTTGTTTAATCAGGGGGCGCCAATGACTTCCCCATAATTCAGTCTGTGATTGAGCATGAGGCTCAGCCTGTAAATCTACAGCCACATTAATATCTTTTTGCGGTGTTTTTACATTGGAAGCGGTATAAGCATGCAGTGCCTGTTTAAACCGTTCAAACCCATTTCCGGTATGCAACTGATCCCGGTACTGGGTTTCGGATAAGTGATAAATTGCACCACGCCGTTGTTGTAATGCAACCCATAACGGTGGCTGATCTTCCTGCTGCCAGATTTTAAAATGGCGGGCGGCCACTGACAATGGCAACTGCAAACTGGCCACCCGAACCAAATCAGCACTGCCTTTTTTTACCGCCAGCTTTCCCAGCAATGACGTACAGCATGCCTGTTTTTGCAACACATGGCGGGTAACTGGCTGGTGAATTATTTTTTCAGTCTCCGGCAGGTAACGAAGTTTAATTTGCTGCGCCGGCTGTTCATCAATCTGTATCCAAATTTTAGCTGGGGCTGTTATTTGTTTCTGAGATTTATGTTCATTATAAAATAGCAACTGCAATTCAGAAGGGTACCCGGTAGCTGAAAAACCATATTCAAGGGGGTTATTTTTTAACTCATAAAAACTCTGCTCAGAAATTTGTTGCAAACGTGGCTGAAAAAATTGTTGAGCCAGATAAAATATTTTTTGGTCCGTACGAAATTGCAAACTATCTTTAAGGTAACGCAGACTACGCTGTATATAGGGTGCAACGGAAGGAACCGGTAACACTGGCTCAAAATAAGTGTAACGTTGCTTTATCTTTTTCTGTATTTGTAACAGCACCTGTTCAAATGCACCCGCTTTCACATCAGCCTTATTTATAATAGTTTCAAGTTCCGCTAACGCCTCTAGAGCCCCATCGGTACGTTTATTATCCCGCGAGCGCGCCAGCAACCGCCGCTCTAATTGAGCGAGCCCCTGCTTAGTTGTTTTTATATTCGTTGGATCATTTATCCAGCGACTGGTAACCGGGAGATTGCCTTCAAGCCAGTAAAGTTTCCCAAGCGAACGCATTTGAAAATATAAATGGCTGGCAGTTTGCAGGTTCAGTTGATGGTGCCCCTCTGGAACATTCACATAAAGCGTTTGCATTTCTGACACAACAATTCGTTTACCCGCTGCACGAATAGTATGGTGATAATCTTCCTTAAAATAAATATCCTGCGAGCTGAGCGGCCGATTATCCAGAAATAATTTTATCCGAGATTCTCCAGCAGGTAGTGACTGATTCTTTAATGGCCTACGACAATGAATGGCAATACGTCGCGGACCTTTAACTTGAATATCAACAGACTTCATTGCCGGTAATATATAATAACGTTGTAGACCTTCATCCGGTGAAATTTGTAAATCAATACTTTTTAGGGACAAAGGAATAGAATCTTTATACTTCAGTTGCGGTGAATTCAAAAAAACACGGGAACGATATAAAGCTAATGCTAGTGGTTTTTCAGAATTATTTTGTAGCCTCGCAATATAGGTTTGTGACATGGGTTTTAACAGTGCCTGCTGCTGATTAAAGTGCAATAGACCAGAAATAAATACCTGACCATCCACAGATTGCTCAATTTGTAAGGCCTGTTGAGAATTCAAAAACTCCAGTGATTCGAGTCGCAACCAGGAATTTGCCGGTTGTAATATGCTGATACTTTGCTGCGGTTGCAACACCACCTGGAATTGCCCCTTGTTCTTTACAGGTTGGGGACCCACCAGCCATTCATCTTCACCGGATAAATTATCCCAGCGCAGCTGAGGTGAAAGCATTTCATCTACCGCCAGTTTAAATTCATCAGTGGACGCGTAAACAGTCGGTGAAAACGGATATAAAACAACCACACTCAAACAGATTATTTTAAGCAGTAAACTCATGACAGCGCTCATACAATAAAATAATTTTATAACGTTGGTCATTTAGAAATACACTCGAATAAACCCCGACGCATTTCTTCAGAACGATTTAGTTTTTGTCGAACAGGTAAACTCATTTCAATATGCTCAAAATAACTAAACCCCATCTGTCGTACCGCCCGACCTATGCTATTAGTTGTACCACCGAGCTCATTAATATCCAATGGATATACGTGACTATGAATTGAAAAAACCTTATCAAGACAGGCCTTCTGTAAAATCAATCGCTGACTAACCGCTCGCGTACCATTACTTATAATTATTTCCAGACGAGGTTCCCGCTGACGTTTTTGAGCACGTTTATCCGCATTAAAACCATGTAGCTGTACAATTTTACCGTCACTATAAACATTCGCAAATGCTCGGCTAATGGCAACAAATAAACTCTCAGCCAGGTGCGCCATGTCCGCATTATATTTTCTTCCTTCGGAAGTTGTATAACGGCGACTTACGGTATTGATAGCCAGCGCTCTAATAGAATTTTCCTGCATCATTTTAATGGCAATATTGCCAGTTTTTAAATCATGAAAGCTATGCGGCGCCTGTAATAAAATATCGCCTCCTCCCTTCACACGAATAACATACAGGCCCTGACCGGTATAAGGTGGTAAAGCCTCACTAATCAGAAAATAATTATCTACTTTAGTGAGTGATAAATTCAGACTGCGTAACTGCTTAAGTATTTTTTCTGTTAATCTGTTTAACAGGAGTTGCTCAAAAACCGACTCCGCAAGTTGCAACTGTTTACTTGAATAAGCATTATAACGTTTTGCTCGTTTCTGCTGCCATAATGACTTTATGCTTTGGGTAGTACGTAGATTTTCAGTAACATTCAATTTACTTTCCGCCCATAGTGCTGGTGATAATCCCGGCTGAGGAAGAATCAATAATATAAATAATAAAATGGATAATAATCGAGCAGATTTACAGCACCTAAAGCCCGCTACAGAAGTCAGGCTAATTTTAGTTAACTTATCTGAAACAACTTTACAAAAATCATTCATTAACTTGCTCGATTTCTACTGATTGTACTGCTATTGGTTCAACTTCTATATCAGGATACAATTGACGACCTGGATATAAGCCCGGGATACTGCGGGTCATAACCATGTAGGCTTCACCCCTTTGTTGCAGACTCACTTCAATCGTATAATTCTGTTGTGCTGGCAGATCAGAACCCAGGGGTATAAAAAACAACCTTTCACCCGCTACTCGTCCCGCGGCAGGATGACCTGCTTTTAATATCAATGGCTGCAATTGACTTTTATTTTCCTCTACCAATGGCAGTAATTCGTATTGCCGTTGGCTTAATGTCCAATCATTGAACGGACCGGTTTTACGACTACTCAGTCCGTTTATTTTTACATTTATAGTGAGTTTTTTTTGCATAGGTTGACGGGTATAAATTCGCAATGCAAGCAACTCCCGGGGCTTTTCTTTAAAGATAGTAAAGCTCATGCTTTTTTCTGTCATTTCAATTGCCAGACGTTTTAACATTATTTTCTGAGCTTCACTTATCGGTAATAGTTTAGTGTTGTTAATATAAAACAGTGTATTATCTTTTTGCAAAACGGCTGACAGGGAATCCTCGCTATTAAGAAAACTTTCAATGCGTAACTGATAACGTCCCGATGGCAGATAAGGCAACTGCAACTCACCGTTAACTGCATGCACCTGATCTTCGAAATATTTTTTGCCATCCAGCCAGATTTTAATTGTCATGGAACGTTTTTCAGGTTGCACATAAATCAGTGAAGGCCTTATTGTTTGTGTACCGGGTTTGGCAATAAACTCTAAATCGTTTGCATGTTTACTGTTCAGTTTTACAAAATAACTACTAGCTGACTCTTCTCTGAAGGGAAGATCATGTTCAACAGGATTTAACAAATTACGTCCTTTCCAGTTTGCATCAGGGTAAAACTGATCCCAACGGTAGAGCCCCGAAAGTAATTGAGAATCAACCTGCGGCGGTTTGCGCTGCACTGTAATCAACTGGGTTTGACCTTGACGCATGGCCAGCTTCCATTTTTGCGGACGCACTGCAAACCAGACCGGCATCACACTTTGTAGTTTTTTTTCATCTAAAACAGAAGACAAAGGAGCGGTTTGTGTATAGACCAGATTTTTTGGACGGCTATAAGCGGATATCCAGACACCGGGTGGCGCACCAAAACTAACTTTACTCACCCGACGGGCTAAATTGAAATACACATGCGTTGGATCCGTTATCCAACGTTGTGGCTCAGCCACCACAGCATCATAAGGTGAGAGTTCCTGCTGCAGTGAAATGCTACCAGATTTTATTACCCGTTCTTGTTTATCGAGTAAATGATAAGTTATTTTCGAGCGAGGATTTCCGTCTATAGCTCGCAGATCAAATCGATAAGGGGTTTTATAACCTTCAATATGATTAACCCTGTATTCTAATGGCAAATTATGTGCGCCATATAAGCGTAGATAAGTTGACTTCGGCGTTATTTCTAACGCACTTTCGTCGGTTACATTTTGCGCCTGCTCGGCTGTTTGTAGCCAGGCACGAACCACCACAGGTTGTACACTGCTGATTTGAACTATACCGCCATTCAAGTTTTTCAGGTCCAGATTAAGCTCACCGTCAGAGACTAATCTGCTCCATTTTTTATATCGTGTTGCCGGATGTCCCCACCATTCAATCGTCACTTTATCTGTACTATTCTGCCGTGCATTATTATCAAATTGTACCCAGCTTAGTTTTATGCGCGTTTTATGTTGCTTTGTATTAATCGACTTATTCAGCGGTAAGCTAATCACACCATATCGCCCTGTATAAATCACCAGCCCTTTTGAAGGTACTGCAACCCCGTTAATTACCACATCATTTTCAACATCACGAACCACATACAACTTTTGTACTTTATAATCATCATCGGCAGCACCCAGTGGTCCTAATGGAGCCCACTGGTTTTTCAATAACTGGTGCTGCTCGTGCTGACTTATAATATCCGCATCGAAAACACTCACTTTTGCCAACTGCTGACGACGCGCCTCACCCATTCGTTGCCAGGCATAATCGAGCTTTCTATCGGAAATGTTTTTTTTCTGATAGGCTCTTAATACTATCTGTTTTACTGGTCGTTGATAGTTTCCACTTTTAAATCTAATCTGAGTGATTTTTTTCAGTCCACGTAAATTGATCAGGTGAATTCGTGAGTCTAATGGATTTTCATCAGGCGGATAAATACCAGTGGAGACATATTGCTGTTGAGTTTGTTCATCCAGATAAACCTTCTGTCCTCCTCGGTGATAAAATTCACCGGATCTGATAACTTTTCCTGCATCATCTATCACCTCATAAATAATGGAATATAGAAACCGATCTGCATCTAAAACCTGATAGTTTTTTTTGATCACCGCATTACTCATTACACGTACCTGATCTTCTCCCGCCTGTAATGCATAAGTCAGCCATTTATCAGAATCGAGTATATAAGCCAGTTTAATACTTGCGTCTTTATATTGCAGCGATTGCAAATCTTCAGCCTGTTTTAATGCCGATGAATTAAACCTGATAGAGAGATAATCATAAACAAATAATCCGACCATAAGAAAAAACAAAAAAATCAGAGTATTTCGTATCATTCTCATAATGACTTTCCATTCGTCTGAGAAAAGATTAAATGTGACATTCGAGACTCTATAAACATCTCAACTTTATTTTTCTTATTTTTATTCGTAACAGTCTGTGAAGTCTGATAATTTCGTGGATTTAAATTACTAACCTGTGCTAGCTGCCCTAATTTATTATGAATAAATAAAAATGTCTGGCGAGTATTTATATCCGTATAACGATAGAGTTTTTTATCTTTTTTCTTTAAATGACTTAACAGTAAAATATCCCGGCTTCTTTGATAAGCATTAACATAATTCTGCATGCTTTTAGTTAAATACTGGTTTTTAATATTTGAATGTCGTAAAATTTCCCTGACAACATTACCTTCATAGTCAGGAATTTTTAATGCCTCAAATTGAGAATTCAGTAATTTATCATCATCCTGCTGTTTAAAGCTTGCCCTCACCAGTGGAGACACCCAGAGAATTGCAAAATGTTTATTCGGTGTTGCATTTAAATACCTTGACTGGGGATTCATCCCTACATGATATCCAACGGTTGAAACCGAGCCATCAACAAAACCCAGGCCCCAGTCATCCTGCTGCAAACTGTCAACTAACTTTCGTTGCAACGGTTTAAGTGCTTCATTATTGTCAGCCCCATCTGCAAATGCAAGTAACACATCATCAGCGGGCATGGCCTGCCCCAGATGCTGACCAAAAGCACGAACCTGTAAAGCCATCAGCGGTTGATCTGCATTTTCACGTAACAACACCTGGTTAACCAGATTAAACATATTTGCTTTGTTGGACTGGCGTAATAAATCTGAACTGTAATCCTGATTGGCTAAAGGATGGGTTCCGCCAATCAATAGTGCTCGCCCCTGTAATCGTTCAAATAGAGCCACTGAAACTTCAAAACTATTTATTTCAAACAGGGGTCTGGGTGCCTGTAATATAAATGCTCGACTTTCTCCCATGCGAAAAACATAGGTTCCCCAGTAACCCCGTTGTGCATTGTTTATTTCAGACAGAATGAGATAATCACTTCCGGTTTGTTGGTGTCGGTAACGAATTAACTGATAATTTAATACCTGTGCAGCACCATTAATAGTGCGCAAATCTTCTAATCCCTCTTTTGTCCAGTCTGTATTCTTATAATGCTTAAGTGCAGAATGTATAATCGGCGATAAAACCTCTTCATCAAAATACACCAGCTCTTCAACTTTAGGGATGCGATAAGCATTACTTCCCCTTGTGGCTATTTCATCTTTACTATTCTGTAACCAACGCTGCAAATATCCGTCGATACGTTCTGCCCCCACAAACAGTTGCGTTGACTGTGCACCTAACAACGGGCTAATTAGTAAACGTTGCAACCCCTTCTGATTAAGATAAAGTTCTGCATAACCATCACGACTTGCATCTCGCTGTGGATTTTTATAACGGGTTTGCGCCCAGTTAATTTTATAATTTCCTATTACTTCTTCAAGTCTGTTTAAATTCAGACTAGGTGGTAAACGTTTTTTAACCCAAAGCGAATTATTTATTGAAGCCAGGTCATCAACACTGTACTTATTCTGAAAATTCAGGGCACGAATGGTTTCACGATTATACGCCTGCACCTGTACCACATCACGCCGTCCAGCAATACGATGAAACACATCAAAAAAAGGCTGGCTGGCTGATAGTTGCTGGCGGCCACCGGAAATAGCCAGACTGCGCGCAGCGGAAACGCTAAACAAAGCGGTTACCCCTTCAATTAATCCGCGGTTTTGTAATGGCAGTGGCACTTCCAGCAACAGCTCATTTTCCGCCTTTAAATTTATAACGTAAACGCCCCAGTTATGCTTAACGTTTGCCTCACTAATCAGTAGATAACGTCCCTCTATTAATTCAAACTGATATCCTGCCTGGTACAATGCATATTTTGCTCTGCTTAACAGGGTATTATCTTTACTCCTTGCATAGGAAAGCAGTAGTCTAACCGCTTCACTAAAACGATCAACTTCCTGGGGTAATGGCGCGGAAATTTCTTCAAATCGACCACGATAAATTTCCGGTTTTAATTTTGCCAAACGGGGTATTAATGTTTCTGCTGATTTAGATGTTTTCTGATCACCCTGAAAATCATTTTTTTCTTTCCATGGATTAACGCCTGGTAACAGGGTCAGCATAAAACCCAATACACTGGCAATCACAATCGATACCAGTGATGTTTGCAAGGTTGCACGGGTCATGCGTATAGCAATACCTTTATCGTGCATTTTAATCGCCAACAATGTAGAAAGTAAGAATCCGAAGGCAAAGTAATCGCTGATTTTTATATCCGGTAAAAAATAATACAGCAGGTAGGACAGAATAATCTTATAACCAAAACTGATATTAAAAAACAACAGCAGTTTACGGGCACCTTCAATACTGGAATTGGCAAACACGGGTAATTTCAGCACCACAATTGCCACGCCTAAAATAATAAATGCTTCAACAAATGAAATGAGTATTTTTAACGGTTCATACCATTGTAGTGCTAGCAGTGCAGGTAATAAAATGCCATTAAAATCCCAGCCATAACGCAAATTCATTCGAGATGCAACGAATGCCGTAGTAACCAGAATAATATAAGCTTTAGGGCTGGCCAGAATTGATGCGGCCAGATCTTCGTACATATAACTGACACTGCCTAAACCAAAATTGGTAAATTCCATCAGCACATAACGTACAATTAACCAGGTAAAAAACAGGCTTACCAGTAACGGTGGCAAACCTCTGACTACACCGGACTTCCAGAACTGATTAGCCATCAAAGCAACTACCACCAGGCCTAAGCTGTGCAGTTCATTGCGATAATCAAATATGATACCAATACTTTGTAAGCCTTCACCCAGGATGGGTAATAACCAGCCATCAAAGACTACCCGGGTAAAAATACTGGCTAAAATTAAACCAAAGAAACGATCACGCCCAAACAAAGGACTCCAGTGGCCATAACGGGACAAAAGCTCTGAGAAGAACCAGATTATGTAATAGGCACTAATACCTTCAATCAAAATAGCCAGAACAGCCCAGGGCTTAATCAGTAGAAGCGGTATAAGATAACCGGGAACGACCAGACCAGAGAGCACCCAGCCAAAGCGCAAATTAAAAAACGCAACAACAAAAACACCAACCCACACAGTTGTTATAACTGAACTGGCTAATGAACCCTGCGGAAAAATATTAAGCGGAAGCAGCCACTCCATTAGTTATTTAAAAGCGCTTTGGTTGTGGTTAAAAGTATATTCATATCGAGTGGTTTTTTAATTACATTATTGGCACCGGCTGACAACATCTTCTGTTCAGTCACATCATCAATCATCGCTGTCATTACCACAACATTAACCGATGATTGACGGGTTTTCCTGAGCCAGTTAAGCACATGTACACCATCGAGTACCGGCATCAATATATCCAATAAAACCAGATCAACTGATGCAAGATCATTTTCCAGATAGGCAATACCTTTTTCGCCGTCTTCAAACATGTCAACCTCAAAGCCCTCCACTACAAAAGCCATTTGTGTCAACTCTCGTAACACCGGGTCATCTTCAATAATAACGATATGTTTTTTATTATTTTTCATATTAATAACAACTCATATACAAACAATTATAATTTAAAGGATTGCAGTGAAAAATTAAAAATCATACCTTCGCCTATCTGACTATTCGCAGTAAATTCCCCGCCCCAATTATAGATCTGGTGAGATGCCAGTCGAAGGCTTTGAAATTCATTGCTGTCTAAACTATCGTGACTCTGCAGATAAGATTGCAATTGATCCTGAGGGATACCGAAGCCCTGATTTTTAAATTCAAATTGCATCTGTTTAGCATCACATTTTATCTTCACCTCGATTTCACTATCCTCAAGTGCATCGGAGATCAATACCCCAATAATTGCGTTAAAAACCTGTCTTAACTCTTTGGGTGCTGCCATAACCAGTGGAGAACAAAACGGAATTACTGGATTAATTGTTATAGATTTATTATGCGATTTTTTACTTTCACTAATAGCCATTTGTAAAGATTCAATATAATCTACCGGATACTGACTCGTTAATTTAGATGACATATCCTGTTGCACAATGGAATTCACCTGTTCAAAGTTATTACCCAACTCCGTAACTTTATTTTTTATTATCTGTAACAACTGACTGCGTTTTTCTGCTGATATTCTTTCATCCTGCGACAGATCACAGGCCATTGAAATAGATGACAAATCATTTCTTAACCAGCCGCTCATGTGTTCCACAACTTTTTCTTTTTGTGAATAGACTTCACGAATCTGACTCATGTCTATCAGTTCGCATAAAATTCCTGTTATTTCAAATGGATTTATTTCCCCATCCGCTACATCAGCCTCCTCGGTATTTTTTAATGCGCTAATCATCAGCATATACCCACTTTTCATATCATCGTTTTTAATCGGAACATTAATAAAACCCTGTTCCAGTATTAGATAACTCAGATAATTTCTGGCTTCTATCATACTGCAACCCGACAGTTTGACGATTAAATCCACCGCTGTCATTGAGTAAGGTATCAGATGAATATTCGTCAACATGCGTGACATTGATTTATTCACATGCACTACACGACCAAACAGATCATATAAAATGGCTGATGTTTCCAGTCCATCCATCAGCGTTTCCATAACGGAAAGGCGATGAGTTAAAAAATTAATCGAGCGATTGATAGATTCATATGCACTCTCTTCAAATTTCATTTGCATCAGTTTAACTGCCAAACTTCGCTGACTCTGCTGATTTTTTTCCCATTCAGCCCGATGATATAACAACTCTGAAATCTGCATTGCAAATTGCTCAACTGCATCAATCAGTTTATTTTCATCCAGACGTGAATCATGTTTAATGGTGAACGCCCAGAAACCCTGAATACTGCCGGCAAAACTTAATGGCACCAGATACTGCACCTCATCATCAGTAGATGCTTCGAGGTAAGTGTGTTTTAACTTTATTGCTCCGCCCTGTTCAATTGCGGTTGTATAAGGTGTTCGCTGATAGTCGCGCCGCATTTCACTCACATCTTCGAGGCTACAGTTGAGTGCCTTGATCTCACGTACCCGATGATCATTTTCAACACGTTCTAAAAAAATAGTTCTCTCTAGTGAAAGGGTTTGGGTTACCATATTTGCAATATGATTCCAGTGCACATCCGATGAATAAAAACTTTCTGATAACCAGTGGCTTTCAATCCGTGCAGCACTATTTAGTGCCATGCTTTGTAATGCCTGCTGGTTTTGTCTGTTACGCAAAAATAACAACGCAATTAATATTGAACCTTCTGTAATCAACAAATACCCTGTCATCATCCAGTAGTTAAATATAAGAAAACTGCTATAAGTTACTAGCAGTGTTGAGATAATAAACCCGGAAATGACCAGCAACTGATACCGATCAGGAATTTTAAGTACTGCGAGTAGCATGGCCAACACTAACAATGCAACCAGCAGTATTATTATCCAGAGGGCCGCTATTTGAATTGCGTTCTGATTTAATAATGTATCCAGTGCGTATGCCTGATAATGAGCATAAGGCATCATACCTAATGGACTTGGTATATCCATCATCAAAGGTACTTTCACCCCAACCAGAACCACCTTATCTTTAACGAGTGATTCAACCAGCCCACCATCCAACACTCGCCTGCCACTCACGACAGGCAATCGTCCTGGCCCACCAATAAAATTAATATAGAAGTTTTCGCCATCAGGGTTATCGCCTGCAGAATTTTTACGATAAATTGCGGATTCCAGAACCGGGTATTTTTTCCCATTCACAAGTTCATGTCTGCGTTGTTGGCGATAGACTTTGCCATCAAGCGGAGGTATTGCTGAAAAGACAATATTTTCAAATTCAGCGTATAAATCTGGGTGCGTGCTGCCTATAGTTAATGGAAAACGCTCTGAAGCCAGATTGATATCTTTACTGTTCCAGTTCCAGGGCAAAATATTAATCGCAATCGCTCTGGGTTCATATTTATGAATCTGTTCAAGCAAGCTAAACCAGTTGCTCACAGATAGCCCTTCATAGTCGGTATCAACTTCTACGAGTAGCACTTCGGGAGAGAGGGAACCATAAAACTGAGCAGCAATAGTAGCCTCATCATAAATCCAGCGATCAAAGCGATTAAAAACCTCAAAAAACATACTGAGACTGACCACTAACACAATACTCATTCCAATCCATAATGAGGTAAAACGCGATGTATTTAAGCGGGCCATAAAACTTTAGTTACCATTTAACATTTTAGATCGGGGTTTTTATATAAACAATTGAATTACTTGAGATTATAGTTGATATAATAGTGATTACAAATATAGATAGCGTTTAGTTTTCTGTTGAAAGCAGCTTTTATAAAACAGCCGATTTTACTCAGAAAAAACAGCGAATGATCTATCGACGTGGCAGACTACAAATGACTAAGTCGTATTAGAGTTGAAGAGGTCAGATTTAACCTGACTCAGTGAGATTTTTTTATACGGGGGTATTCCTGTTTTTTTCAGCAATCCACTGGGACATATATTGAGTGCTCATCATGGAGTGATGTTTCAGCATAGCACCGGTGAAGTTATTCAGGCGATGGTGTTTTAAGGCTTCTCCGGTTGCCAACAGTTTATCTATCAGCGCTTTACCCAGTACACCGCTATCGTAACGCCGGTTTAATAAATCACTTGCGTGCTGCTGCGCATCAAGCCAGGAGGCTTCATCGTTGTATAACTTGATTGCTGCCTTTACAAATTCCAGTGTTTCATCAGCAATCTCACCCGGCCAGACATCCTGATGCGGCTGATACATACCTTCACTTCCCAGCGACGTTGTTACGCTCGGGGTTTGCATTATCATTGCATCTAGCAACTTGCCTTTAATTCCGGCTCCAAATCTTATTGGCGCCAGGCAGACCCGGCAATTTTCCATGACTGTCAAAGCGTTTTGCGCCCGGCCTTTTATTAAAAAACCGCTTTTTGGATTATTTAAAGCCGTTGCTTTTGGTGGCGTGTAAGCGCCATAAATATGACATTCAGCGCGGGGGATTTTCTGCCGAATTAAGGGCCAGATTTTTTGCAGATATAACACCATGTCCCAGTTGGGTGCATGACGAAAATTACCAATACTTACAAAATGTTCACGCTCACTAAATTCACCTGTTTTTTGTGGACACTTATTAAGATTGACCATAAAAGGTAAATAGTGCAATAAACTTGCATCCACTTTAAAAACATCCGTGAGCAACTGCATTTCATAACTTGAAATAATCAGGGAGATGTCGCAGCGAATTATGGCGGCTATTTCACGCTTCGCAATATCATGCTTCACAATATCATGCTTCACAATATCATTGAACAGATCTGCCGTAGTGATATCACGGGTGAGATCATGAGTGAACTCACGGCCAGCTTTAAGCGCCTGCTGACGAGCATGTCGTAGGCATTGTAAATCTTCCGTGTCTAGAATTTTAAGTGCATCGGGGCAATTTTTTTCTACACGCCAGGCAAACTGTTCTTCCATCATAAACCGATCAAACATAACGATATCGGGTTTATAATCCGCAATATAAACATCAAAACTGTCGCAATTTAATGCAATGCTTTTAGCTGAAATACCTTCAGCCGCTAAATCAACACAATACTCTGTTTGCTGTGCAGGGGAAGCAAATTCAACCTGCCAGTTTTGCTGTTTAAACAAACGCAAAATTGACATCATGTGACTACCGGCGGCTGATGATGCCGGTTCCGGCCAGACATAACCAATCACTAAAATTTTTTTCACTTTATGGCTTCTGTAATTTCATCCACTCTAGTTTAAACGAATTACAGCGCTTTTACGTTGGCCGGTTTTGAATTAATCCACTGTTTTTTGAGAAAGCATATCCACTCCCCCCTATTCCCTGGTATTTTTTATCCGCCACCAACCATATCAAAACCCATAAATAAATCACAACTATCAGGCCACATGCCGATTTACATCCGGATTTTTTCTGTGGAACCCTGCAACTGATCAATCGATTCATTAATCAAGTCCCGCAGCGTTTCCAGATCCTGGCGGGTTCCGGTATAAAATACGCCCAGGTCATCACTGCCATCTTTTTTGCCCGCGATTATCATGCCCGGGGTTTTCTGATCAAAATACTGAATTGCATTTAGCATAGGCTTTCTCCCGTTTGGGTTATTTTTAAACTGCTTGAGAGATAAGCTTAGGAGGTTCATTGATAATTAGCCGGTCATTTAATGCCATTCACAAATCTTATTATGCCAAATCTAAAACTTTGGCAATAAACACCCAAAAATAAACACTAGACCATAAACATCAGACAATAAACACCGGACAATAAAAAAGGCCCGTATAAAACGGGCCTTTTTTACACTTAAATTTTACACTTTAATCGTACGGATTACGCAACACAATGGTCTCATCACGCTCAGGTCCGGTTGAAATAATATCCACCGGAATACCCACCACTTCCTCTAAACGGTTCAGATAATTTAACGCATTTTGTGGCAGCTCATCTCTGTTACGAACACCTACGGTGGCTTCACTCCAGCCCGGCATTTCTTCGTAAACCGCTTCGCATTTTTCAATGGCATCGGCACCGACTGGCGGCAACGCTAAAACTTCACCGTTGTATTTATACGAAGTGCAAATTAATAGTTTTTCCAGACCATCGAGTACATCCAGCTTGGTAATGCATAGACCGGTAACACTATTAACCTGTGCAGAGCGGCGCATGGCAACGCCATCAAACCAGCCGCAACGTCTGCTACGCCCGGTGGTCGCACCGAACTCATGACCCTTTTCACCCAGGTACTGCCCCACCTCATCAAACAGTTCCGTGGGGAACGGGCCCGCACCTACGCGGGTTGTGTAAGCTTTGGTGATGCCTAAAATATAATCTAAATCGCAGGGGCCAACACCGGAACCGGTACATGCACCACCGGCGGTACAATTTGAAGATGTCACATAGGGGTAGGTTCCCTGATCGATATCGAGTAGCGTACCCTGGGCACCTTCAAACATAATATTAGCGCCATCTTTGCGCAGTTTATGTAGCATTGCAGGAATATCCGCAATCATTGAAATAATTTGTTCACGCATTCCCATAATTTCATCTAATACGGTTTGATAATCAACCGCATCGACTTTGAAATAATTAACCAGTGTAAAGTTGTGATATTCCATCACGCCTTTTAATTTTTCTGCAAAAGTATCGACGTTTAACAGGTCGCCCACGCGTAAACCGCGACGCGATACTTTATCTTCATAGGCTGGACCAATACCGCGACCGGTTGTTCCAATGGCTTTTTTACCCCGGGCAATTTCACGGGCCTGATCCAGTGCAATATGATACGGCATAATAAGTGGGCAGGCTTCTGAGATTTTTAAACGCTCGCCTGCGGGAACACCTTCTTTTTCCAGCATATTCATTTCTTCGAATAATGCGGAAGGGGATAACACCACACCGTTACCAATCAAGCACATCACATTGTCACGTAAAATTCCCGATGGTACTAAATGTAATACGGTGGTTTTATCGCCAATCACTAATGTGTGACCGGCATTGTGTCCACCTTGAAAACGAACGACCGCCGCTGCACGATCAGTCAGCAAATCAACAATTTTGCCTTTACCTTCATCGCCCCATTGGCTACCCAGTACAACTACATTCTTACCCATCTGATTATGCCTTCATTGAAATAATTGAATTTATTATACTAACCACATTTCACTAGCTACTTTTTACTAGCCACTTTCCTGAAACCTGTTTCAGTTTGCGGTTGCAACCCAGCTCAGCGGCATTGCCCTGCTGACCCGGTAAAGATTGAATAACTTTTTCACCCGCTGCGCGTAATGCTTTTATCGCGGTCCACAATTCGGGATCGTCATCACTCGGCGCTAAAATTGCAGCGCTTTCCTGCATATTATTTTGCCCAGATGAATTCTGGGATAAATTTAACAGGGTTTTTAAATCGCAGCTAAAACCGGTGGCGGGACGCGCCCGACCAAACACTTCACCAATATCATCATAACGACCACCCCGGGCAATTTCCTGACCCTCCCCCGGTGTGTACGCGGCAAATAATAAACCGGTGTGATAGTGATAACCGCGCAGTTCGGACAGATCAAAATGAATCGCCACATCACTCACCCGCTGGGTAAATTTAGTGACCGCCTGTTGTAGATAATTTAATGCATCTTTAACCACTGAATCCGCATTGCAAAAACTTTTCTGTGCCTGTTCCAGACAGCTTTCTCCACCGTGTAACTCCGGCAATGCATTTAACATTTCTGCGACTTTTTTATCAACATTCTGCGCCGCAATATACGCCTGTATTTCCGGGATAGCTTTGCGCTGCATCATTTCAAATAAAGTCGCTTCCTGCTCTGCATTGAAACCTGCCTGTTTTGCCAGCCCGCGATAAAGGCCAACGTGGCCAATATCAATGGAGATATCTTTGATGCCGGAAGCCCTTAAGGTTTCCACCATTAAACATAACACTTCAACATCACTTTCAATGCCTGCATGACCGTATAATTCTACACCGGCCTGAAACGGGCTGCGACTGCTGCCAAAACCATCCGGAAGCGTGCGCAAAACAGTACCCATGTAGCACAAACGATTAGGGGCATCATTGCTTAACTGGTGGGAGTCTATGCGCGCAACCTGGGGTGTCATGTCGGCACGTACACCCATTGAACGACCGGTTAGCTGGTCGATTAACTTAAAGGTCTGTAAATCAAAATCGTGGCCGGTGCCTGTTAACAGTGATTCGATAAATTCAATCATTGGCGGCATCACCAGCTGGTAACCCCAGCCGGCATACATATCAAGTAAGTCACGGCGCAAGCTTTCCAGACGCGCCGCATCCGCAGGCAAAGCTTCTTCTATGCCCTGGGGCAGTAACCAGTGATTATTTGTTCCGCTATTTTTCATTGTGCTCATTCAAAACTTCTTAACGCATTATATACAATAATATTGCACCGACTAACATACTGACAAAGCCAATGGTGCGCAGTGTTTTATCTTCCAGACGACTCGCCTGTAACATGGTGTCGCGCCAGCCTTTCGGGCTAATGAAGGGCATTATACCCTCAATTACGAGTACCAGTGCCAGTGCACTGAATAAGTCGGTCCAGGCGATCATTATTTTTTTACTTAAAACCTTTTGTTACGGGTCACCCGCTTAGTACAAAGAGGGGTTAGGGGAGAATTGCTTAAGGAATCAAATCCCCCTCAGTCACTTAATTTACGTTTCTTTCATTAACTTAAGTTAATGAATATATTTACACTCCCTTTTACTAAGGGGAGGAAAAACTCGGCCCCCTTTTATTTAAGGGAGAAGAAAAAATTTCAGCCCATCTTTTTCTAAAAGAAGAGCCACAGGTCTGGCAATTACTCCATATCCATACACACAAAAGCCGGACATTTCTGTCCGGCTAGTGCTTGCGATTTTTTATTTACTTACCGCTGGTACTCTTAAAATATTTAAAGAATTCCGAGTCCGGTGCAATTAGCATCACATCGCCCTTGTTCGCGAAGGTCTTTTTATAGGCTTCCATACTTCTATAAAAACGATAAAAGTCACGATCACGATTAAAGGCACTGGCATAAATTTCGGTGGATAGAGCATCACCTTCACCGCGCATGATTTCAGAATCACGATAGGCTTCTGCCACTAATACCCGACTTTGTGCATCCGCATCCGCACGAATACGGGTGGCGGCTTCTTCACCTTTTGAGCGATGCTCACGGGCTAAACGTTCACGTTCTGTGCGCATCCGGGCATAAACGTTCTGGCTGATCTTTTCCGGAAAATCGACGCGCTTAATACGCACATCCACAATATCCATACCCATTTTCAATACATTGGTATCTATATTGGTGGTCAGTACGCTCATAATTTGCGCCCTGTCCTCGGAAATAACTTCATTCACCGTGCGTTTGGCAAACTCATTACGCAGCGCTTCATCGGTCATTTTTGAAACCAGTGATGCTGCACGTTGCTCACTGCCACCGGCGGTTGCCGTGTAGTATTTTGCCTCATCTACGATGCGCCATTTAATAAACGAATCCACGACCATGTACTTCTTTTCTTTGGTCTGAATCCGTACCGGACGCTGATCGATGGTCAGTATACGGCCATCAAGCTTTTTCACATCATTAAACGGATAAGGTAATTTGAAATGCAGACCGGGTTCATAGCCGATTTTATCAATTTTACCAAAGGCCAGAAGAATCGCCTTTTCACGCACATCAACAAAAAACGTACAGGTATAGGCAATAATTAAACCTAGCGCGACAACAATACCGATTATTTTACTCATTATCGTGCCTCCCTTGAGCGACTGGAACGGTCTTTAAAATTATTGGCGTCAAAATTATTGCCACTTGCATCCTCAATTAAACGACTGGCTCGTTGAGCCGCATTTTTACTGACATCGTTATTTTGTAACATTTTGTCCAGTGGTAAATAAATCATATTATTACCCCCTTTCACATCCACCATAATTTTGCTGGACTGGGACAGAACTTCTTCAACCGTTTCGATATAAATACGATCACGGGTAACCGCCGGCGCTTTACGGTATTCTTTATAAAGACTGACGAAACGCTGCGCATCACCTTCGGCGCGGGCAACGACTTCCTGCTTATAGGCCTTCGCCTGCTCAAGCATTTTTGCTGCCTGTCCCCGTGCGGTTGGTAATATTTCATTACGATAAGCTTCCGCCTGGTTCTTTAATTTAACTTCATCTTCCACCGCCTGGGTAACATCATCAAACGAGGCTTTCACCGGCTCCGGTGGCTTGGCTTCCTGCAGGTTAACCTGACGCACTTCCAGACCCGATTTATAGCCATCGAGAATTTTCTGAATGGTTTGCTGGGTGCTTAACGCGATATCTTCACGACCATCACCAAACACATAATCCATGGTGCTGCGACCCACATGCTGGCGCAGTGCGCTTTCAGTCGCTTCTGCCAGTGTCTTAATCGGGTTACGCATATTGAAGAAATAGTCTTCTGCAATGCCCACCTGATATTGCACAGTAATATCAATATCAATGATATTCTGATCCTGGGTCAGCATGGTGCTATCCAGTGAAAATTCCTGAATATTACTCACATCAACTTTCAGTACTTTTTCGATGGGTGTCGGAAAATGCCAGTGCAAGCCGGATTCGACTGTATAAGCATGGGCACCAAAACGCAGTACTACACCGCGCTCGGCTTCAGCAATTTTATAGGTCCCGGTGGCTAGCCAGATAATTGCAGCGATTAACAGCAGGGCAATAATGCCCCCGGAGCTGTTACCGGAGGATGATCCTCGGCTACCACCGCCGGACCCACCTAACACGCCGTTAAGTTTGTCCATGAATTTTTTGAATACTTCATCCAGATCTGGTGGGCCATCATTACCACGGTTACCCCAGGGATCTTTATTTTTATTTCCACCCGGCTCATTCCAAGCCATTAGCGACTCCAACTATAATCAATTTTTAAGAGAGCGGATTGTAACCTGATTGTCACCGAAACAGAAGGTTTGCGTTGGGCATTTTACTTAAATTAACCCGAGGCTTGCTTATAGATAATCCGAGCTGGATACAGACTCGTTACACTAGCTTAAACTTCTTCACCCTCGAATACGCTTATCGGCAACCCGGTGATTTTTACATTAACGAAAGTCACTGGCTCCCAATCGCAAGCCTGCTGGGAATTTGCAAATGATTTTCGTTACATCGCATCCGCAAGCGGAGCCACATAATCATCCGGTAGCAGCAGGTGTTCCGGCACTGACTCACGACTCGCCATCTGAAGCAAATCCCGGCGGGGAATATTAATTTGTAGCACAAACTCCCCCTGCTCATTCACCTGCTCTTCCTCCACAGCATTAATGTCATATAGCAATGCACGTATTCGGCCCTGCGCCGGTGACAGACATAATGACCCTTTAACCAGATTTTGCTGAAAGGTTTCCGCCAGCACCTGATGTACCAGATCCAGCCCCTGTTTATTTATCGCAGAAACCCAGATGCGTTTAACATTGCCCTGCTCGTCCCGATCAATGCGGGGCTCTATTTCCAGCCGGTCAATTTTATTCATAATTTGAATCTGCGGCACTTTCATTGCGCCGATTTCTTCCAGCACGGTTTCCACTGCACTGATATTATCCAGGCGCATATCATCCGAGGCATCAATGATATGAAAGAGTAAATGTGCCTGCTCAGTTTCCTGCAGGGTTGAGCGGAATGACTCCACTAAATCATGTGGCAGATGGCGAATAAACCCCACGGTATCCGCAAGAATAATATCGCTGGCATCGTCGATCTTTAACTTGCGCAGCGTCGGGTCGAGGGTAGCGAACAGCTGATCCTGCACATACACATCCGCATCGGTCAGTGCATTAAACAGGGTGGATTTACCCGCATTGGTATAACCTACAAATGCCACGGTTGGTACTTCCGCTTTACGCCGGGACTGCCTGCCCTGCTCACGCTGTTTGCGCACCTTTTCCAGGCGTTTTTTGATTTGCTTAATGCGCATTCCCAGTAAGCGCCGGTCGGTTTCCAGCTGGGTTTCACCCGGCCCCCGTAAACCAATCCCCCCCTTCTGGCGCTCAAGGTGAGTCCAGCCACGGATTAAGCGGGTCGATAAATGTTTAAGCTGTGCCAGCTCAACCTGCAACTTACCTTCAAAGGTACGCGCTCGTTGGGAGAAAATATCTAAAATCAAACCGGTCCTGTCCAGCACCCGACATTGAAACAGGGCTTCCAGATTGCGTTCCTGTGACGGACTCAGCGCATGATTAAATAACACCAGCTCAATGTCATTCGCTTCAACCAGTGCGGCAATTTCTTCGGCTTTACCCTTGCCAACAAAGTATTTTGCATCCGGTGAATGCCGGCGGCCGGTAACAATCTCCAGCACGGTGGCACCCGCCGATTCCGCCAGCTCTTCAAATTCAGTTATGTATTCGCGCTGATTTTCTGCGTTTAAATCTAGATGGACAAGCAAAGCTTGCTCACTGGAGCCGGAACGTTCTCCGGGACGATCGCTTTGAAGATCATCGGGACGGTCAAACAAAATTTGTTCTCATTCAATTTAAAATAGGAACGTTAATTATACACGTAAAGTCATTGCGCATAGTAGCGTGTTATGGCTCGTCTCCATCGGGGACAGACCGGTGCTTTTCCGCTCTGCCCCCTTAACCCATACCACTAAAAGCTGACAGAGTGGTGAACCAACTGTGAAAACTTTTGGTGGCCTTACTACAGGGACAGGGCGGCAAACAGCGCCGACCTTTCCCCGATGGATATGTACCTTAGCAGCGTAATAAAATATTATTTCGGTGCTATTACATTTTTTATATCGCTATAACTAAAACGGCCACTCAACAGAGCAGCCGCTTTTTACCCAAATATTTTACCTGAGTATATTACCAGTGGGGGATAGAAGCTTTACTACATATTTCCACCACCATTACCGCTATCGCCATTACTATGGCCATTGCTATGACTATGATCATCATCCTCATGATTATTTGCCCAACGAATAGCCCGGGCGGGAACAATGGTAGAAATAGCATGTTTGTAAACCATCTGGCTTACCGTGTTGCGCAGCATAACTGCAAACTGATCAAAAGACTCAACCTGCCCCTGCAACTTAATACCGTTGACAAGATAGATGGAAACGGGAACTCGTTCTTTACGTAGCGCGTTAAGGAAGGGTTCTTGTAATGATTGCCCTTTTGGCATGGTGGTTCTCCCAGAAATATTGTTGTAATTTTATATTTACATACTTAAATGGTATGTTAATTATTATTTATAATTTCCACATTGTGGCTATGACGCATAATTCAAGCCATTGAATACAGATCATAGTGAATTTTTTAGTTTTTTCAGTATTTTTAGATAAATGGCCGGATTAATATCATAAAAGTTACAGTTCTGTTCTTTACGTAACCAGGTGAGCTGACGTTTTGCCAACTGCCTGGTAGCGATGATTGCCTTTTCCGACATTGCTTCAAAGTCTGTTACTCCCTCCAGATACTCCCATGCCTGACGGTAACCTACGCAACGCATGGATGGCAAGTCGAGATTTAAATCACCCCTCGCCCGTAACGCTTCGACTTCTTCAATGAAGCCAAGTTCCAGCATTTGATAAAAACGTTGTGCAATACGTTGTTTTAACAAGTCCCTGTTTTCAGGAAAAAAGGCTATTTTAATCAAATTATAGGGCAGCGCCTGTGAGGTCTGTTGTTGCCAGTAATCCGTTAGGGTTTTACCACTGATCTCAAAAACTTCTAATGCCCGCTGAATACGTTGCGGATCATTCGGGTGAATGCGTTGTGCCGAGAGCGGGTCGATTTTAGCTAAACGATCATGCATGGCCTGCCAGCCTGTTTTTTCTGCATCCGCCTCCAGCTGCGCCCGAACCGATTCATCGGCAGCGGGCAACTCTGACAGACCTTCCTGCAAAACCTTGTAATACAGCATGGTACCACCCACCAGCAGCGGAATTTTACCCCGACCCAGGGTCGCTTTAATTTCTTTTAAGGCATCTTCACGAAAATTCGCAGCGGAATAGGATTCAGTCGGGTCGATAATATCAATGAGTTTATGGGGCGCACGGGCGAGGGTTTCAGCATCCGGCTTAGCGGTGCCGATATTCATTTCACGATACACCAGTGCGGAATCAACACTGATCAGTTCGCAACCCAGTTGCTCAACACACTCAATCGCAAGATCGGTTTTGCCCGCAGCAGTTGGGCCCATTATGAAAATGACCGTCGGGGTGCTAGATGGTGAGTCGGCGGGTGAGTTTGCCGGTGGCTGGATGATTAAATCGCTCATAAATTAAGTCTTTAGTCATTTGTCCTAAAAGCCAAGGAATAGTGCCTGCGCTGCACCACTTTGACTAACGACTTATGACTATAATCTACTGCCCCCGCATAAACCATTTATCCATCGCATCCAGGCTAAACTCTGTCCACGTGGGTCGACCGTGATTACACTGCCCACTGCGCTCGGTGGTTTCCATATCCCGCAGCAGGGCATTCATTTCCGGAAGTGTTAAGCTGCGATTTGCTCGCACCGAACCGTGACAGGCCATCGTGCCCAGCACCTTGTTGATGGCATTGCGAATTCGCTCGGAACTGCCATAACTTAATAAATCGGACAACACATCCCGCACCAGCGTTTCAGCATCAGCACGGGCTAAAATCACCGGTATCTGGCGGATACGAATCGACTCCGGCGCACTGCGGTCCAGCTCAAATCCCAGCTCGGAAAAAATCTCCACCTGCTCTTGCGCAAGCTGTGCTTCTTTTTCACTGAGGTTCATACTGATGGGCACCAGCAGCGGCTGCGATGCCAGATGACCCTGTTGCATATCCTGTTTCATGCGCTCGTAGGTAATGCGCTCATGGGCAGCGTGCATATCCACAATCACCATGCCATTAGCGGTTTGCGACAAAATATAAATACCGTGCAGCTGAGCTACCGCAAAACCCAGTGGTGGAATTCCCCCACCATCTTGTTGAGATTCATTGGCTGGTAATTCTGAGGATATTGCCGGCGATATTCCCAGCGATATTCCCCGGGATAAATTTGCATAGGCCTGAATTTGTTCATTCACCTCGGATGCTGCCCTGTTACTCGGGCGGGAAGCGTTTGAATAAGCAGGGCCTCCATAACCGGAAATGCCCGACATTGATGTTTGTAATGGCTGGACTGAAGACAGTGAGTTTTCTGATTTTACATTAGCAGTAGCTAACCCTTGCAGATCAGACTCCCCATCCGCCGTTTGCGGTCGCACATCCGCCAGTGCTTTATGAATGCCGCGAAATAAAAAATCATGCACCAGTCGGCCTTCACGAAACCGCACCTCATGTTTGGTCGGGTGAGCATTGACATCCACCATCGCCGGGTCGAGTTCTAAAAACAGCACATAAGCCGGATGTCGGCCATGATACAGCACATCCTGATACGCCTGGCGCACCGCATGGGTGACCAGCTTGTCACGAATAATACGGCCGTTTACAAAAAAGTATTGCATGTCTGCGGTGGAGCGAGAAAAACTCGGTAAAGCAATCCAGCCGTGCAGCTTTAAATTAGCCGCTTCAAAACTCATGTACTGAGATTGTTCGATAAACGCTTTACCACACACTTCCGCAATACGCTGTTCCATTTGCTGCTGATTCGATGCAGCACGCCACTGTTTTATAACCCGCTGATTATGGCTGAGCGTAACATCTACACCAAAGTGGCTGAGCGCAATGCGCTTCACTACATCTTCGAGATGATTGAATTCGGTTTTTTCAGTGCGCAAAAACTTACGCCGCGCAGGCACGTTATAAAATAAATCCCGCACCTCAATAGTAGTGCCATTACTGTGAGCAGCGGGGGATACATCGGCGGACTGCTCATCCTGCCCCTGCACTTTATAACCTTCCGCATCTGCCTGTCGCGAAGTGATACTCATACGACTAATAGAGGCAATACTCGGCAAAGCTTCACCGCGAAAACCTAAACTTTTTATGTGCTCCAAATCATCAAGATTACGGATTTTACTGGTCGCATGACGGGATAAAGCCAGTGCCAGATCATCTTTATGAATGCCCTGTCCATTATCGCGAATACGAATTAATTTTGTACCGCCCTGCTCAATATCAATTTCGATTTTTGTAGAGGCCGCATCCAGACTGTTTTCCAATAACTCTTTAACCACCGACGCGGGGCGTTCAACCACCTCGCCCGCGGCGATCTGGTTAATGAGCTGGTTGGGCATTTGCTGGATACGATTAGACATGAAACTTTTTTGTGAATTAAAAAATGCAGTGTATCAAGGATTGTAATATTAAGAAAAAGAAAATACAGATGAACGTGAATAAGCCTTCCCACGCGGGAGCATGGCAGCGAATTTATAATCCGCCTTTTTCTAAGGGGGGGGCTTATGCGGGGAGTATTTTGTAGTGCTGTGCTATTTAGATAAAAAAGATATACCCCCTCTTTGAAAAAGAGGGGGTGGGGGAGATTTAATATGCCGAAGTAAATCCCCCTCATTCCCCCTTTTTCTAAGGGGGAGGTCCTATGCGGATAGTATTTTATTGAACAGTGTGATTTTGAAAAAAATATACACTCCCCTCTTTGAAAAAGAGGGGCCGGGGGAGATTTAATATGCCGAAGCCCCCCGTCAATCCGCCTTTTTTAAAATGGAGGTAAAATGATCACCCCTGGGATTTAACTAACCGGTATGTAAAGCTTTGTGCCAACGCTTAAGTTATCACCGCGCAAAGAATTTCGTGTACGCAAGTGTGATACCGGCATGCCAAACTTATCGCTAATATGTGCCAGTGTGTCACCCTTCTTAACCGTGTAATGCTCCTGCGCTTCCGACAGCCAGGTGCCTGGAGGAGCTTTGCGTGAGAAGTAATCGTTTACGCCGCGCAAAATGGCTTTCGCCATTTTATTTTGATGGGCGCTGCTGCGTAGCTTGCGCTCTTCTTTGGGGTTTGAAATAAAGGCGGTTTCCAGCAAAATCGCCGGAATATTCGGTGCTTTCAAAACCGCAAAGCCCGCCTGTTGTACTTTCTTTTTATGCACCCGGCCCACTCGACCCAGCTCTTTTAAAACTTCATCGCCAATATCCAGGCTGGATTCAATGGTACCGGTGAGTGATAAATCCAGTAACACCTGACGTACCATTTTGTCCTGGTGATTTAAATCAACATCGCCGAATAACAGATCCACCTTGTTTTCTTTTTCCGCCAGCAGGCGTGCAGACTCTGAAGTCGCACCGCTAACCGATAATGCATACACCGAGGCTCCCCGAGCACGAACATCCGGGAAGGAATCCGCGTGCACGGAAATCATTAGGTCCGCATCCAGTTCATGGGCGCGTTTAATGCGATCACGTAAACGCATAAAACGATCAGAGCGGCGAATCAGTTCGCCTCGCATGCCTTTAGTAGCATCAATTTCTTTTTTCAGTCGTTTGGCTATTTGCAGAGTAACGGTTTTTTCATGGGTGCCTAAACGGCCCGTTGCACCGGGATCAATACCGCCGTGGCCCGCATCAATTGCGACTACAACGTCTCTTAAACTTTTCTTTTTCGCGACCTGTTTTGGTCTAGCACCACTCGGCTCTTTTACATCAATAACCAGTCGATAACCGTTTTGGCCCTTAGGCTCTAATAAAAAACTATTCGGGGTGGTACGGGATTTAAGGTCGAGCACAATACGTAAGTCATGTAAATTACGTACGCCGGTGCGAATGCCTTTAAGCTGGGGGCTGTGCAACGATTCAAGCACACCTGCATGCATTAGGCGGGTTTGTTTTAAATCGATCACCAGTCTTTCCGGCTTATGCATACTGAAAAGCGAGTAATCAACCGAATCATTCAAATCAAATACCAGACGGGTTTTATCCGGCTCACGGGACATGCGAATGTTTTCAACTTTTGTGTATGAGCCAGCAGCGCGACTTAAAATCGGGGCGGCCGCAAGCGACCCTATGCCAGCCAGCTGGCCGGTAAGTTGTGATAAAAATTTACGTCGCTGTTTTTCCATCTCACACCCCAAAACATCTGAGTTAACTGTTTAATCATTTGCGCAGAAACGACTGCACTCACTAACATACAGTTTGGCTAATTTTCTGGAAAAAGCAAGCTTGAATTTACATTTTTATTAATAATTTTAATAAGATAGGAGATATTTCTAATCTAATTAGTTAAATAGCCCCTGCAAAATGTGACGCCCCCTGTCCGAACCGGCGCTTATTTTACAGCCTCTACCCTGTTCATCCCCCTGATTTTCATAGCTTAGCTGGATCAACACATCGGCAATGGGCAAATAACCATCTGCCTTTTCCGGCCACTCAATCAGGCTGATGGACTGGTCATCAAAATAGTCTCGCCCACCGGCGTATTCCAGCTCATCAGGAGTACCGAGACGGTATAAATCGAAATGGTATATTTGTTGATTATCAATGAGATAGGGCTCAACCAGGGTATAGGTCGGGCTTTTCACATTACCAGCAAACCCCAGTGATTGCAGAAAACCTCTGACCAGCGTGGTTTTACCTGTACCCAGATCGCCATCGAGAAAAATCACCGTACCCGACGGCGTCAGTGCAGCTATACGAGCAGCCAGTTTTAGCTGCTCGGCTTCGTTTTTAAGGAAAAATTCCAGAGGTTTTATATCTCGGGGTTTCATATCTAGAGGCTTCATATCCGGTGGTTTCATAACTTGTGCAAATCCAGCTCGGGGTGTTTATGTATTCATCAGCTCGCGAATAAATGCAAACAGATCGGTGGCCAGCAAGCCCGTTTTGCCATTTTCAGCGGCCCGATCACCGGCCAAGGCATGAATACAAACCCCCAGCTGACTCGCCAGTGACGGCTTATAACCCTGCGCAATCAGGCTGGCAATAATGCCGCTGAGCACATCCCCCATCCCCGCGGAGGCCATGCCCGCATTGCCGTAGGGGCACAGTTGGGTTAATCCATCTGCAGACTGCACCAGGGTTCCCGCGCCTTTAAGCACGATGGTGCCGCCAAATTGATGCTGTAACAGCTCGGCACTGGCAAACCTGGATTCCTGAATAATGTGCGGCAACTCCCCAAGTAATGCGCCAGCTTCTCCAGCATGGGGGGTTAGCACCCAGCTTTTCTGACGGGTATTCTGGTGGCCATCCTCGACACTCAATAAACGCAGGGCGCCCGCATCAATCACTTTAGCGGTGGGGCTCTGCAACACCGAGGCCATTAAATTATGCGACCAGACACTATCGGTTAATCCCGGGCCAATAACAATGGCGGTGGCTTTTGAAAGTAACTCTGCAGGAACATGTCCATCATCGCTGGCACAGTACATAAGTTCCGGCCGTCCCGCCAGTAACACCGGTGCATGTTCCCGGTGGCTGACCACCGAAACCAGCCCCGCCCCGCTGCGCAATGCCGCTTCCGCAGCCATTCGAATAGCACCGGGCATACCCCGATCCCCCCCCAGAACCAGTACATGCCCGTGCTGATGTTTATGGGCACTGGCGTTACGAGGCCGGATTAACTGTTTTAAATATTTCCAGTCAAGTAACTCAGCTTGCGCGGGCTGGCGGTTATAAACACCCGCGGGAAGTGACAGATTATCAAATAAAATCTCGCCACAATGGTCCACGCCCAAATGTGTAAATAGACCTTTTTTTAAGCCGATGAAGGTTATGGTTGAGCTGGCCTTTATGGCACAACCCGCCACATCACCGGTGTCCGCACACAGGCCAGAGGGAATATCCACTGCAACCACCGGCTTACCACTGGCATTAATAGCGTTAATTAATGCTGCCCACTCACCTTCAACCTCCCGTTGTAAACCCGTGCCAAGTAGTGCGTCAATCACCACATCGGTTTGCTGTAAGAGCGACTCGGAAAATTGACTGGACTGATGAGTGAGCGAGTGCCAGTCTTTCCAAGCGGTTAATGCATCGCCGCTTAATTTGTCCGCTTCAATCAGGCTAATCACTTTGACTTTTAGGCCCGCCAGCTGCGCCAGTTTTGCAACCACATAACCATCCCCTGCATTATTTCCCCCGCCACAGCAAACCAATATCTGTTTGGCCAGGGGATAGGTATTTTGCAGATGCTCAAAAGTGGCTTTGCCGGCACGCTTCATTAATTCGTAACCGGAAATTTTAAATTCGTTGATGGCGATGCTGTCGAGTTTGCGAACCACTTCCACACTGTATAATTTTATAGGGGCTGGATTAACTGGATTGGGATTATCTGGGGCTGAATTCATTTTTATATAATGCTTAATTTGTTATTTAAATGCAATTTGATTAATTTCCGGCACCTTCAGTTTAGGTACATCTCCCTCGGGGAAAGGTCGGCGCTTTTTAAAATCTGTCCCCGATGGAGACGGGCTGGTGTTATTCAGGTTGGTATTGTAATAAACCGCTCAAACGACACAACAAGATTATCAGCCAAATCAAAACACTTTTTATCACGCAACAACTCAACCACACATTCCGCGGTACACAATCCACCCTCAAGTTGATTACGCCTTAAGTTATATCTGGAATTATTTTCAGCGGATAATTCTACCCGCGGTAAGTTTTGTAAATACGCACTGCGGTTAAAAATTTTGCGGGCCTCCTGCCAGGTACTGTCGATTAAAATAAAATTTTCATAACCATTAATATTTGCAAGCGACTCGCCATCTTTTACGGGATAAATCAATGCGGTTTTTTCTGATGCCAGTAATTTTAATAAACTTTCATCTGGCTGTGTACGCTGCCAGATAATGGTTTGCGTACCGGGGATGAGCTTTTGAACAAGTTGTCCAGTATTGGTTTTTTTTGAAACTTCACGGCTATGGGTGAGTAAAATAATTTGCATGCTACTGTATTATCGCAATACATCTGTATAGATTTCAATCTAAAGATATTAAAGCATTCAGCAATATTGGCGGACAGTCCTAACATTAAGTACTTCAAAGCCACTGGATTCCCGCTAGAAACATTCGGGAAGACGGCATGTTTTACGCTACATTAATCTGGTCTCGGCCATCATTCTTGGCACAGTACATCGCAGAATCTGCGCGCTCAAATAAACTTTCCCCGCTGTCTTCCATATTTAAACTGGCCATGCCGATACTCACGGTCAGATCTAATGATTGTTCACTCACCTGCATTTGTATTTCTCTTACGGATTTTAAAATTCGATCCGCAATTAAATAGGATTTTTCCCTGTCCGTATTGCCAATTAACACGACAAATTCTTCACCACCGTAACGAAATAGCATATCAGTTGCACGAATACTTTTCTGAATCGTTTCGGCGACCCGTTTTAATGCAGCGTCTCCGGCCTGATGACCATAGGTATCATTGACCTTTTTAAAGAAATCGATATCAATAATCAGCAAACTAAAATCATGATCATATCGATGTGCCAGACTAATTTCCCGCCCCAGGGCATCATCAAACGTAGTGCGGTTATTTACACCGGTTAAGGCATCGCGATGTGCAAGGGTAATTGCCTGCTTAAACTGAATGGCATTGCGCAAGGGGTAAACCAGAATGGTTAGCAAATTTTCCAGCAACACTAATTCAGACTCACTAAATTTGCGGCCGCGAAAGATCTGTAGCCGCCCCAGATCAATCTCTTCTAGGTGCAAATTATAAGTACAACTATGGCCTTTTTGTCGTGCCTGGATAATTTGTGTAGTAGTGGTTTCATTCTGATAGGCGAAACCATCAAACATCAGGTAAGCATGTATATGCTCCATAAACGTGTTTAACACCCTGTCCAGATCGAGTGACATTTGCAGTGACATAGCGAGATCCAGCCTGGCCTGTTGCTCAAGCTCGTGGCTGTAGCTTTTTGGTTCGGACTTCTCAATATGACTAAAAATATTTTTGACCTCTTTCAGTTCTTTGATCATTTCCTGTGTTGAGGTTTGAGTCTGCATGGGTGATTCCTAATATTGTCTTAATCACCAATAAAGCGACAACTGTGCCAACTCATAAATAAAATTCATTTAAATTATAATTTTCAATAACTTAGTCACATATCGAACAACAAAATTATTAAGTTTGCGGGGGATAGAAACAGAAATTTATGGCTTATGACAGAAAGTTGGCGGCAATTAATTGCCACCAGAGGCCGATACGACGCCCCCCCCCTGAATGGGTTACTCAGGAAGCGGTAACAGACAGGCACCCACCGAACCCGCTAAGCATTTCTGGCCATTTACCCAGATTGCATGATCAAAAATGGCCTGTTTCAGGTTAGCCCCCTGTAGCTGACTTCCCACCAGTTCGGCATAGGACAGGTCTGCGGAAAATAAGTCTGCATTTTGTAACTTGGCCTGACGCAGGTTTGCTCCCTTCAGATTACTGTTTTGTAACTGTGCTGAGATGAGAGTCGAACGGGACAGGTCAGCGTACGCAAGATCAGCCCCCTGTAACTGTGCAGCAGATAAATCTGCAGTCTGTAATTTGGCACCGCGAAAATTAACCCGTTGTAAATTTCGGTTACGTAAATTCTCACCCTGCTTATTACAACCTGACCAGTTAATACCCGCAACGGCACGCGCATTACAGTCGGCCAGCTTAATTTCATCGCCCTTCTGACTAATATAAAAGCCAATCAGGCTGAACAACAGTACACCGGAAACCCCCAGATAAATAAGGCGCTTTTGTGGTTTAGACTGATGCCCCTTTAATACATCGTCGCGAACCTGGCGATGCAACTGCATCAATTGCTCTTCATCTTCTCGACGATTATCAACGGGCTCATCCGACTCGGTAATGGAACTGCGTTCATCTTCGCGAATACGCGCTAGCATTAACGCCCGATCTCCCTGTTTGCTGCCGGCCTCTGTCACAACCTCCGGCACCATTGCCGGGAAATGACTCACCGGTGACCAGTTACGCTGGTCCTGACTGACCAGCGTATCGAGATTAATGCGCCCAAGAATAAGATAGGAGCCGATGAGTTTATTGGGAAACGGCCCCTGAATCTTGCTTTCCTGCTTGATATACCAGCGGCCTTTAGTTGATTTCATAATGCGTAGTCACATTTATTGTTTATTAATTCTAAAGAGTAGTAAAAATATAGCAATAAATGATCCAGCTCGCACTAACGATCGGGGACACACCGTAGACGCAATCTTCAGATCACGAAAGCTATGGCGTCAAAACCGTAATCCCGCCCATATAAGTCTGCAAAACCTCCGGCACCAGAATACTGCCGTCCGCCTGCTGATAATTTTCCAGCACCGCCACCAGCGTCCGTCCAACCGCCAGACCTGAACCATTTAAGGTATGCAGTAATTCCGGCTTACCCGTTTCAGGGTTACGCCAGCGCGCACCCATGCGACGCGCCTGAAAATCCTGGAAATTACTGATCGAAGAAATTTCGCGGTAGGCCTGCTGACCCGGCAACCAGACTTCAAGGTCAAAGGTTTTCGCCGCAGAAAATCCCGTGTCGCCTGCGCATAACGTTAGCACCCGATAAGGCAGTTTTAGTTTTTGTAAAACCGCTTCGGCATGCCCGACAATTTCATCCAGTGCCGCCCAGGAATCTTCAGGTTTAACCAGCTGCACCATTTCCACTTTTTCAAACTGATGTTGACGAATCATGCCGCGGGTGTCGCGACCGTAAGATCCGGCTTCCGATCTGAAGCACGGGGTGTGTGCAGTAAATTTAAGCGGCATATCTTTAGCCTCAATAATTTCATCGCGGGCAATATTGGTAACCGGCACTTCTGCGGTGGGAATTAAGTAGTACTCACTCTCGCCTTTTAAAGCAAATAAATCTTCTTCGAATTTAGGTAACTGGCCGGTGCCTTTTAAGCTGTCCGCATTTACCATAAAGGGTACATACACTTCTTCGTAACCGTGCTCGCCTGTGTGCAGGTTAAGCATAAACTGAATTAACGCGCGGTGCATGCGCGCCATATTTCCGCGCATCACCACAAACCGCGAACCGGTTAATTTTGCCGCGGTTTCAAAATCCAGCCAGTCATTGGGTGCGCCAAGTTCAACGTGATCTTTAGGTTCAAAATCCAGTTGTGTGGGCTCACCCCATTTTCGCACTTCAATATTATCGTCTTCAGTTTTTCCTTGCGGTACGGAATCATCCAGCAGATTGGGCATACCCATCATTATTTCATGGATTTGTGCCTGCACTTCATCCAGCTGTTTTTTGGCTGCGTCGAGGTCATCACCGAGTGTGGAAACTTCTGCCAGTAATGGCGCGATGTCTTCACCATTGGCTTTGGCTTTACCGATGCCTTTGGATTTTGTGTTGCGCTCGTTTTGCAAGTCCTGGGTTTTTACTGACAGGTCTTTACGTTGTGCTTCGAGTGCGCTGAATTTATTTATGTCTAATTCGTAGCCGTGTTTTGATAAATTTTTAGCTACGGATTCTATGTCGGTTCTTAGTTGTTTTTGGTCTAGCATTTTTTAAATTCTATTCTCTTTAATATTAGTCATTCCCGATAGAAGCATTCGGGAATGACTAAGGGGTTAATTGTTTATTTCATTCCACAAATCTAACCAATATGGATTTGTTTTTTCAAACAAGTGCAACTTCCATTGCCTGTTCCAGTTTTTAAGTGCTTTTTCTCTTACAATTGCTGAGCTCATTCCGTCATGTAATTCATAATAAACTAGCATCATTGCATTATGTTTTTCTGCAAAACCATCTACAAATTTCTGTTTGTGTTCCCATACTCTTTTAATAAGATTACTGGTAACACCAATATACAAAGTACCATTTCTTTTAGAGGCTAAAATATAAACGACAGGTTATTTATCCATTTCGCAAATTCCTTTTTACCTTTATCCGTCATTCCCGAATGCTTATGTCGGGAATCTAGCGACTTTGCAGTACGTAGGTCGCTGGATCCCCAACCAATAAGATCATCATGGGTATTCGGGAATGACAGATATCAAACCATCGCCTTAGCCCAAATCGTCCCAACCCAAACAGCCCCAATACAAACCACCACATTCAACAAAACATTCAACAATGCCCGCTGTATTAAACCCTGTTGTAACAGGTCCACCGTGTCCCAGGAAAAAGTTGAAAATGTTGTCAGCGCACCGAGCACCCCAACCACTAATCCAAGTTTAATTTCCTGTGGCACATTAAACTTTTCCACCAACAAAATAGATAACACGCCAATCGCCAGTGAACCAATCACATTGACTACCAGCGTTCCATAAGGAAAACTTCGACCAAACCAGTTGTAAATGCCGGATGAAATCGAATAGCGCAGCACCGCGCCGAGTGCTCCGCCGATGGCAACAAATAACAGGGCTTTCAAGTTTTATTAACCTATTACAATCGGAATCACTTTATCCGCAACATCTTTGTATTCCGCTATTTCATGGAAGTTAAGATATCGATAAATATCATCCGCCATTGGCTCCAGATGTTTTACTTTTTCAAAATATTCAGCGGGTGTTGGCAGGTAACCTAAAATGCCGGTCACCGCACTTAACTCGGCTGAGGCTAAATAAACATCCGCATTATTACCTAAACGATTCGGGAAGTTTCGGGTTGACGTTGAAATCACCGTTGAGTTATCTGCTACCCGTGCCTGATTACCCATGCACAAAGAACAGCCCGGCATTTCAGTTCGGGCACCGGCTTTTCCGAAAATACTGTAATACCCTTCTTCCGTTAACTGACGCTCATCCATTTTGGTGGGGGGTGCTATCCACATACGGGTCGGGATATTAGAAATACCATCCAGTACTTTACCCGCGGCGCGGTAGTGACCAATATTGGTCATGCAGGAACCGATAAACACTTCATCTATTTTTGTGCCCTGCACATCGGATAATTTTTTCACATCGTCCGGATCATTCGGGCAGGCTAAAATTGGCTCTTTAATTTCATTTAAATCGATTTCAATAATTTCCGCGTATTCTGCATCCGCATCTGGCTCAATTAATTGTGGATCAGCCAGCCAGGTTTCCATAGCATCAATTCTGCGTTGCAGGGTACGCTGGTCTTCGTAACCATTGGCAATCATCCACTTTAGCAGGGTCACATTAGAATTAAGGTACTCAATGATTGGCTCTTTATTTAACCGCACTGTACAACCATTTGCGGAACGTTCTGCTGATGCATCTGATAATTCAAATGCCTGCTCAACTTTTAAATTCGGTAGACCTTCAATTTCTAATACACGGCCATTAAAGACATTCTTTTTGCCTTTTTTCTCAACCGTGAGTAAGCCTTTTTGAATGGCGACATAGGGGATTGCATTGACTAAATCACGCAGGGTAACACCCGGCTGCATTTCACCTTTAAAGCGCACCAGTACCGACTCGGGCATATCTAATGGCATTACACCCAGAGCTGCACCAAATGCAACCAGACCGGAACCTGCTGGGAAACTGATACCCATCGGGAAACGCGTATGGGAATCACCGCCGGTGCCTACCGTGTCCGGCAAAATCATACGGTTTAACCACGAGTGAATTATGCCGTCACCGGGGCGCAGCGCCACGCCTGAGCGCGACTGCATAAAGTCCGGCAGGTTATGCTGTAAATTTATATCCACGGGTTTAGGATAAGCCGCTGTGTGACAAAAAGACTGCATGACTAAATCCGCAGAGAAGCCCAGGCAGGCCAGCTCTTTTAATTCATCGCGAGTCATGGCGCCGGTGGTGTCCTGAGAACCCACCGTTGTCATTTTAGGCTCACAATAAGTACCCGGGCGAATACCCTCAACACCACAGGCACGACCTACAATTTTCTGCGCATGGGTAAATCCTTTACCGGTGTCTTGCGGATCAACAGGTTTAAGGAACGTATCGGTAGACTCAAGCTCTAAGAACTCACGTGCGCGGGTCGTTAAACCGCGGCCAATAATTAACGGAATACGGCCATTGGCCCGAACTTCATCCGGCATCGTTGAAGGGCGTAAATCAAACTTGCACACTTCACTGCCATCATCTTTAACAATAACGCCTTCGTAAGGTTTGATAGTAATGACATCGCCGGTTTGCAGTTTTTCCACATCACACTCAATGGGCAAAGCACCGGAATCTTCCGCGGTATTAAAAAAGATGGGCGCAATTTTGCCACCCAGTACCACACCACCTTCGTGTTTGTTGGGCACAAACGGAATTTCGTTACCCATGTGCCAAAGTACCGAGTTAATCGCCGATTTACGTGATGAACCGGTGCCGACAACATCGCCCACATAGGCAATTGGGTGGCCTTTGGCTTTTAATTCTTCGATGGTTTCCAGAGGCCCCATTGCATTTTCACTGGCCATCTTTGTCACTAACATTGACTTCGCATGCAATGGAATATCTGGACGACTCCAGGCTTCCGTCGCCGGCGACAGATCATCGGTATTGGTTTCGCCGGGCACTTTATAAACCGTTACCGTAATTTCTTTGGGCATCTCCGATTTACTGGTAAACCACTCCGCATCCGCCCATGACTGAACCACCTGCTTCGCAAAATCATTAACTTTGGCTTTTTCAGTTACATCATGAAATGCATCATAAATAAGTAAAGTATGTGATAAGGCCTTAACCGCCGCGGGTGCAGTCACCTCATCATCGAGACAAGTAATTAGCGGCTGCACATTGTAACCACCGAGCATTGTGCCAAGCAGCTGCGTTGCATATTCACGTGAAATTAAATCACAGGCGGTATCGCCGTGGGCAACCGATGCCAGAAAAGCGGCTTTTACGTAGGCTGCCTGATCCACTCCCGGTGGCACGCGGTGAACCAGTAGATCCATTAATTCCTGGGTGTTTTCACTGCCCGGGTTTTTAATAAGTTCAATCAGACCAGCGACCTGCTGGGCATCCAGGACTAATGGGGGGAGATTTTCTGTGGCGCGTTCTGCAACATGTTTACGATAGGCTTCGAGCACGGTTGGTTTCCTTTATCAATAAGGTTCTACAATTGGCGCATAGTATACAGTGTGCTGCGGGCAATTTCCTGTGGGAATTTACGCGGTTTATTATCAGGGGCTTAAAAGTCAGAAGCATATTTGGCGGACAAACATGCTTTTTATGTGGCAATCTATTTCAGCATCGACTAATAAACCAACGCAATCTGTGCTATAATTTGCGGCCTCAAAAAACCGACCACAATGGACCTCGCCACACAGCATGAAC
>Ga0316206_1000344_pt1 | contig 70720 bp, 62 predicted proteins | sample 6monthpyrite_MG_FD_204942 | JGI IMG/M metagenome (GOLD analysis project Ga0316206, IMG submission 204942) | Microbial mat bacterial communities from mineral coupon in-situ incubated in ocean water Damariscotta River, Maine, United States -... | ecosystem: Environmental > Aquatic > Marine >...
TAAAAAAGGTGTTCAGTGTGCAATTCGCGGAGATGGCATCCGTTTATCACCCCATTTCTACCAGCAGCCCTGGGAATTTCAGCAACTTTTTGAGATTATCGAATCGCTATAAGCATTAATTTCACTTAAGAAAATACGCCCTACCCTTGATAATGTGCGGTAGTTTGCAACCGTTTGCAGGTTTATTGGTCTAAACTATATAAATACAAAGTGATTTTGAGTGCCATTATACAAGGAGCAATGTTATGGCAAGGCTCAAGAAGTGGCTGGAAAAAAAGATTACATCCTGGCTTATCAGAGATCGTGCCCCTGAAAGTAGTATCCCTTTGTCTGACTTTGAACAGCTGAGTTATGAAATCAAGCCCTGTGATGTAATTCTGGTAGAAGGGCGAAGTCGTGTTAGCAATGTTATTAAAGCCATTACACAGAGCCCCTGGACTCATGCAGCGCTTTATATAGGTAGGCTGAACGACATAGAAGATGAACATATCAGAAACAATATAGAAAAACATTATCAGGGCGATAGTAATGTTCCATTAGTTCTCGAGGCACTAATGGGCAAAGGTACAATTATTGTCCCTTTGGAAAAATATCACCATGATCATATCCGCCTGTGTCGCCCAAAAACATTGTCACGACAAGATGCCGTAAAAGTTATCGCATATACAACTCGCCATTTGGGCTGCGAATATGATGTTCGTCAACTACTGGATCTTGCACGCTTTGTTTTTCCATATGGCATTATACCCCGCCGCTGGCGCTCATCATTATTTCAACACAATGCAGGAGCACCAACACGTGCTGTTTGCTCCTCATTAATTGCGGCAGCTTTTGCATCGGTTCACTTCCCTATTCTTCCAGTTATACAAAAAAGTGAACATGGGGACCTGAAATTTTACAAAAGAAACTTCAGGCTCTATACCCCGCCTGATTTTGATTACTCTCCCTATTTTGAAATTATTAAATATCCATACCTGGGCCTGGAAGAACTTGCTATCTACCGAAAATTACCCTGGGATAAAAATGGCGTCGTTTGTAACGGGGATGGAGACTGTTATATTCCTGACAATTACTTCAAACCCGCGAAAACCAGTAACAAAAAAAATACCAGAGAGAATAATAATCAGAACTCCCCGCTTTCCGGTCATGCTATAAATTTGCTGGATCCACGCATAAAAATGTAAACAGTTATATCGAAGTAAAGTGAGGTATGTAAAATGATGATCACATACATAATTTCTACCATCGCTATCTTGTGGACACTTTTCTATTTTAAATCCACTGGTATTGTCTGGTTCATAACTGCTGCTACTGCGCTTACCAGCTGGATGATTATTGATTCAGACAGCTTGATCATGCAAAGCATAAGCTGGTTTATTTTAATTGGCATAGCGACACCGTTATTATACCGTCCACTTCGCCGAAAATTGATTACAGAAAAAATATTCGAGTTATTCTGCAAAATAATCCCACAAATGTCGGACTCGGAAAAAGAAGCACTGGATGCAGGAACGGTATGGTGGGATGCAGAATTATTCAGTGGCAGACCTGATTGGAAAAAACTACTAAATTACCCCAGACCTACGTTAACAGATGAAGAGCAGGCATTTATAGATGGGCCTATTGAAGAACTCTGCGCAATGATTGATGACTGGTCAATTACACAAAAAGATTATGACCTGCCTGAAACTGTCTGGGACTATATAAAGCAACAAGGTTTTTTTGGAATGATTATACCTAAATCATTTGGTGGCCTCGGGTTTTCTGCGCTTGCACATTCAGCCGTTGTTATGAAAATAGCCAGTCGCAGCGTAACCACAGCGGTTACTGTTATGGTGCCTAATTCATTAGGACCTGCTGAGCTACTACTTCACTATGGAACTAAAGAACAACAGGATTATTTTTTACCCCGTCTGGCGAAAGGTAAAGAAATACCCTGTTTTGCACTGACAGGCCCGAATGCGGGTAGTGATGCCAGTTCTATGCCTGATACCGGTATTGTATGTCGCGAAAATTACAACGGAGATAAAGATGTTTTAGGTATACGCCTGAATTGGGAAAAGCGTTATATTACATTAGGGCCGGTAGCCACCATTCTGGGTTTGGCATTTCATTTATTTGACCCTGATAAATTACTGGGTGATAAAGAAGATTTAGGCATAACACTGGCGCTCATACCGACAGATACAAAAGGTGTAGAAATAGGGAATCGTCATTTTACACTCAATATTCCTTTCCAAAATGGCCCCAATCGTGGCAAAGATGTTTTTATACCGATGGACATGTTAATCGGTGGACATAAACGCGCAGGAGAAGGCTGGAAAATGCTAATGGAATGCCTTGCAACTGGCCGGTCAATTTCATTGCCAGCACTTAGTACAGGTGCAGGAAAACTTGCCAGCCGTGCGACTGGAGCATATGCACGGATCAGAAAACAGTTTCACATGCCAATAGGCCGCTTCGAAGGTGTAGAGGAAGCACTAACGCGTATTGCAGGTATGACCTATCAGATGGATGCAGTCAGACAAGTGACAGCAGGGGCCATTGATGAAGGTGAAAAACCATCCGTTATTTCTGCAATAGCCAAATACCATTTAACTGAGAAAATGCGTAAAGTCATAGATGATGCCATGGATATTCAGGCTGGTTCCGCCATTTGCATGGGGCCTCGAAACCTGATCGGTCGTATTTATCAATCTATACCTATCAGCATTACAGTCGAGGGCGCAAATATTTTAACTCGCAGTATGATTATTTTTGGCCAGGGTGCCATCAGGTGTCACCCATACATTCTCAGCATTATGAATACGACAAAAGATAAAAACCCTGTACAAGGTCTTAAACAATTTGATCGTTTATTATTTAAACAAATCCGCTTTGTTGCTGCCAATGTTGCACGCACCTTGTTTACTGGTCTGACTATGGGGTTGTTTATCCGAACACCTGCAACAGGTAAAGAGCATAGATATTACCAGCAACTGTCCAGAATGAGTTCTGCATTTGCGATGCTGGCAGATGTATTTATGCTCACTCTGGGTTCCAGCCTGAAACGTAAAGAAAAAATATCAGGCAGACTGGCTGATATATTGAGTGAATTATACATTGCTTCGTGTGTGCTCAAGCATTTTCGTAACCAGGGCTCTCATCCCCAGGATATGCCATATGTAGATTGGTCAGTTTCACAATCATTATTTAATATACAGACCAGCATTAATAATTTGTTACATAATTATCCAATTCGTCCGGTTGCCTGGATATTAAAGGCTATAATTTTCCCCTTTGGTGGTTCTTACCGCCATGTTAATGACAAAATGGGTGCAAGAATAGCAGAAACCATACTTGAACCCTGCCCTTCCCGTTTCAGATTGACCGATGGAATCTTTATTCCACACAATACTAATGATCCTCTTGGAAGAATAGAGTCTGCGCTTTCTCGAGTACTGGCTGCTGAACCTATCGAAAAAATTATTCAGGTGAGTATAAAACAAGGTCTGCTATCTAAACATCCTGTTAATACTCAGGTTGAGCGTGCTATTGAAAACAGATTAATAACGCCCGAACAGGCAGAAATTATTCGCGCAGCGGAATTTGCAAGGCAAGATGTCATTTTAGTAGATGAGTTTAGTGCTGATTATAAAACACATATCGATCCGTATGCATACCAGGTGAAAAAACGTGAAAATAATATAAAAGCGTTTAATCAAAAGGAAAAGTTATCCTGAGGAAAATATGAAAAAATCTAAACGTGCCTACAATGGAAAACCAGTATATATTATTGATGGTGCCAGAACCCCGTTTCTGAAAGCCGATGGTATGAACAATCGTTTTACTGCTTCAGATCTGGCATTAACCGCTAGCAGAAACCTGTTACTGCGACAGTCTTTTGAAAAAAATGATCTGGATGAGGTGATAATCGGTTGTGTTATGCCAGGGCCCGATGAAGCGAATATCGCTCGCATGATCACACTCAGGCTTGGTTGCGATGATACTATTACTGCATGGACTGTTCAGCGTAACTGTGCTTCAGGGCTTCAGGCTTTAGATAATGCAGCGCAAAACATCAGTCAGGGGCGATCTGATCTTGTTCTTGCAGGCGGAACTGAGGCAATGAGTCTTGCTCCAGTATTATTCAATCAAACAATGGTACGCTGGCTAAGCCTGTGGCAACGGTCACGTAATTTTCCTGCACGACTTAAAGCACTTGCAAAATTTCGACCCGCCATGCTTGCACCCATTATCGGATTACTCAGGGGGCTTTCTGATCCGATAGTTGGATTATCTATGGGGCAAACTGCTGAAAATCTGGCGTGGAAATTCGGAATAAGTCGTGATGATATGGATAATTATTCAGTACAAAGTCATCAACGTCTGGCGGCAGCGCAGGATGCAGGTCATTTAAGTGAAATAACTTCGCTATATGATCAACAAGGTAATCAATATAGCGAAGACAATGGCTTACGACGCGACAGCAATACTCAAAGTCTTTCCAGATTACGTCCTGTTTTTGATCGACATTTTGGTAATGTCACCGCAGGTAACAGTGCTCAGATTACAGATGGCGCAGCTTGTTTAATACTGGCGAGTGAAGCTGCTGTTAAAAAACATCAACTCTCCCCCATTGGAAAAATTATTGATACTCAATGGGCGGGGCTTGATCCTGCGCAAATGGGGTTGGGTCCAGTTCATGCAATGGCACCTATTATGCAGCGTCATAAACTGGACACTCAGGATATCGATTACTGGGAAATTAATGAAGCCTTTTCAGCACAAGTACTTGCATGTCTGAAAGCATGGACTGATATCAACTACTGCACTAATGAACTGCAACTGAAACAGGCATTTTCCGAGATACCCCGGGATCGACTGAATATTGATGGCGGCGGGATTAGCCTTGGACATCCTGTTGGTGCCAGTGGAGCCAGAATAGTTTTACACTTACTAAACACCTTGCGTCAGAACAAGGCTAAACGTGGTATGGCCAGCCTGTGTATAGGCGGTGGCCAGGGCGGTGCGATGCTGGTAGAGAGCATTGATGAAGGAGTACATCATGACTGATAGCAAACATTGGACGCTGAACATCGATGAAAAAGGTATTGCCTGGCTGCATCTTCATCGACAAGACAGTAAAATAAATACATTGTCTACTGAAGTTATGAAAGAACTGGAAAGCTATATTCACCAGATAGAACAAAAAGGCCCTACTGGTCTTGTCATTTTATCTGATAAATCATCCGGGTTTATTGCCGGCGCAGACGTGTCCGAGTTTACAAGCTGGAACAATGAAGAAGAAACCTATCAATATATAAAGTACTGCCAGTCATTATTTAACCGGATAGAAGAATTACCCTGCCCCTCTGTCGCATTGATAAATGGCTTTTGCATGGGGGGTGGCACAGAGTTATCACTATCTTGTCAGTATCGTATTTTGCTGGATTCGCCTTCTACCCGTATTGGCTTGCCCGAAATAAAACTGGGCATTCATCCCGGCTTTGGCGGAACTGTCAAGTCAATTCGCTTAATGGGACCATTGTCTGCAATGGATATGATGCTGACAGGCCGGGCATTGTCTGCCAGAGCAGCCAGAAAAACAGGGCTGTGTGATTATGTCGTTCCTGAGAGGCATATGTTAAATGCTGCAAGAAAAATAATTCTGGAAAAAAAACCTACCAGAAAAAAAAGTATCTTAAGCAAAATCATCTCCAATCGATTAATACGTCCTCTGGTCGCTCATCAAATGCGTAAACGCGTAGCAAAAAAGGCATCAAGAACACACTACCCCGCTCCATTTGCATTAATTGATCTATGGGAAAAATATGCAGATTCCAGTCAGATGATGGAACATGAAGCAAGATCAATATCAAAGCTCCTTGCTACAGATACAGCCCAGAACTTGATCCGTGTTTTTTTCCTGCAAAGTACCATCAAGGAAAATGGAAAACAGTCTGATTTCAGGGCAAGTCATATCCATGTCGTCGGTGCAGGTGTGATGGGCGGAGATATAGCCGCCTGGTGTGTATTAAAGGGTCTGACGGTTACCCTTCAGGATCAGTCACCAGACCGAATCGCACCTGCAATTAAACGAGCTGCAATATTATTTAAAAAGAAGCTGAAAATAGATCGGCTTGTGACCTCAGCCATGGACAGACTGATACCTGATGTTGAGGGTTACGGGATCAAACGCGCAGATGTTGTTATCGAAGCAATATTCGAAAACCTGAATGCCAAACAAAACCTTTTTAAGGATTTAGAATCACAGGTACACGAAGACACCTTATTATGCACAAACACATCAAGTATTCCATTGGAAGAAATCAGTCAGGTCCTGAAAAAACCTGAACGTCTGACAGGACTACATTTTTTCAACCCGGTAGACAAAATGCAATTAATTGAAATTGTGCACAGTGAAGACACAGATGAAGAAAAAATCAAACAGACGTCTGCTTTTGCCATTCAAATATCAAGACTCCCTGTAAAAGTCAAAAGTACGCCTGGATTTCTTGTTAATCGTATTCTTATGCCTTATCTTCTGGAAGCAAGCTTTATGGCTCAGGAAGGTATCCCTGTGGTATTAATTGATAAAGCAGCACTTGATTTCGGTATGCCCATGGGGCCCATTGAATTAGCCGACCGTGTTGGGCTGGATATTTGCCTGTCTGTTGCAGAAATATTAAGCCAGCGTCTTGGTGGTATAGTACCCGACATTCTTCAGGACCGTGTTACTTCCGGAAATCTGGGAATAAAAACAGGTAAAGGGTTCTATGAATATCATAATGGAAAACCTATTAAACCTAAATCTGATAAAAAAGAAATAAATATGAATGATATTCAGGATCGCCTGATACTCAGACTTCTAAATGAAGCTATAGCCTGTTTACGTGAGGGTGTAGTAGAATCAGAAGAGCTACTGGATGCGGGTATCATTTTTGGCACAGGGTTTGCTCCATTTACGGGTGGACCATTAAACTATCTGCATACGCTTTCAATTAACAAACAACAGTCAAGATTTGATGAATTTAACAGAAAATATGGCGATCGTTTTATTATGGATAAGGGCTGGGAAAATATTCTCTGTTGAAACAAGCTAATATGAAAACGGATTATATAACTCCGGATAATATAAATAACCTGCATGAATTATTTAAAGCACGTGTCCAGCGTACGCCGGATAAAATAGCCTATCAATATTACGATAATGTTAAAAACCGCTGGTGCTCAATAACCTGGGCTGAGTGTAGTCAGCGGGTTAACAGAATCAGGGGCGCCCTGTCACAAGAGTCATTACTAACCGGGGACAAGGTTGCCATACTTTCTTCTAATTCACTTACCTGGATTTTGTTCGAACAAGCTTGCCTGGCGTGTGGTTTTATCGTTGTTCCACTCTACGCTGATGATCGGGCAGAAAATATCTGTTACATACTTAATGATTCAGACGTCAGTTTATTGTTAATTGAAAAAAAATCGCATTGGCAAACATTACAACCCCATCAAAAAAAACTCAAACAATTAAAACATATCATTTCTATTGAACCTGTTAATAACACCCGGAATAAACAACTTATTAACTACGACGAATGGCTGAGTAGCAGACCATATACTTCCTCTGTTACTGGCACATCAGTACAGCCTGACGACATCGCAACTATCGTCTACACATCAGGAACTACCGGCAAACCAAAGGGCGTTATGCTTAGCCATAATAATATTATTCAGAATGCCTGGGCAGGTGTTAACAGTATTAGCATTTACCCTGACGATCATTTTTTATCCTTTTTACCTCTGTCACACATGCTTGAAAGAACCATTGGCTACTATCTACCCATGCTTTCTGGCGCAAGTGTCAGCTTTTGCCGTTCGATAGCAGATCTGGCAAATGATCTAATCAGTCAAAATCCGAGTGTCATCATCTCTGTGCCCCGAATATTTGAACGCGTACATGGTAAGGTTGAGCACGCAATATCCGAAAAGCCATTTTTTATTCGAATGTTATTTCATTATGCCATTGATACGTCATGGGAATACTTCAGGTATACACAAGGGAAAAGAGGCTGGAAGCCATCATTCCTATTCCATGGTATTTTTGAACAATTATTTTTTAAAAAAATTAAAAGTAAATTTGGCAGTCGATACAGGTTTGCTATCAGCGGTGGCGCACCGCTGAACTTCAGCATCGCTAAATTTTTTATCAGCATGGGTATTAATATAGCTCAAGGATACGGATTAACAGAAACCAGTCCGGTTATCAGTGTTAACAGACTGGAGGACAATGATCCTGAAAGTGTAGGTGAACCCTTACCTGGCGTTCAGGTTAAAATAACTGAACATCAGGAACTCATCATAAAATCTGCAACTATCATGTCTGGTTACTGGAACAATACCAGGGCAACATCAGAAATTATAGACTCGGAGGGATGGCTGCACACGGGTGACAAAGCTGAAATAAGAAATAATAAAATCTATATCACCGGAAGACTAAAAGATATTATAGTACTGTCAAATGGTGAAAAAGTACCCCCTGTACCGTTAGAACAAGCAATTCTAAAAGACTCTGTTTTTGAAAATGCCATAGTCATTGGTGAGCAACGACCTTATCTTATCGCGCTGGTCGTACCCAATAAATCCGTTCTTGATAAATACAAAAACAACTATCATGATCTGGAAGAGTTGTTACACATGCGTGTTAAATCATCAATGAAAGATTTTCCTGGTTACATGCATATAAACCGAATTGCCATATGCAAAACGCCCTGGAGTATCGAAAACGGCTTGTTAACACCCACATTAAAACCTAGAAAACAGTCTATTATTGATACATACTCTGATTTAATTGAAAAACTATATGAAGGACACTAAAGCTACTGGGTTATATCTATGATCACTTATTATAAGGCAATTATAATCACTCTCATGATGTTGATGACTGCGTGCGCATCAACAGAAAAGTTTATTCGCCAGATGGATCAACAAATTGGTCAACCACTATCGTCAGTACAGAAATCTTTCGGCTATAATTTTGTAAAACGGACACTAAAAGATGGGCAAACTGCTTACACCTGGAGCTGGTTACAACGTGACCTCTCACCCGGTTACCGTAGTCCCGATATCATTCAAACCTGGAAATCCAAAAAAGGCTTACACACTTATATTATTCCCGGCATGTATTTCCCTCCGGAATATTATGAATATGCCTGCGAATTAACGTTTATAATCAATTCAGATGAACGGGTTATTGCATGGCGCGCGCATGGAAATGGCTGTGCATACTACCCAGGCCCTGAAGATGTGCTCACCTCAAAATAACATCAAAAATTAGAGTAAACACACTTCAGCCATCAACTTTTTTTCATATTAACATGACATAACTTTTGATATTTCGTAACCTTCAAATGTAATACTAACAACCTCCATTGCTTACTAGCTCTAATCAGTATTTTTTATTTTCTGTCTTATAGTAACTGACTATTTTTCCATTACTTTTATCCAAAATAACTATCCCCCATTTACCTCCTTTATGTACATCCTGCGCAATGTAGCGTTTACCGGCCTGAACTTTGAAGTACACGGTAACTTTTTTACTTGTCATTAAAGGATTTCGCAATGTACATGTAATAGAGTGTTCACCCGGTAATAGCTCATACCTTTTAATGAGACCAGCCCCCCTCCACTTGCCATCAACATCTTCGATAATCATGCCAGTGTTTGAACCTATAGGTGCATGTTCGAGTATGCCTATTTTATCCTCTGGTAATACTGCACCACTATATTGCCTGTAGGTTGTTACACAGCCATTCAAAAATAAAATACAAACAAAAATTATACTCGAACACTTGTATCTAGCCATACTATATCCTCTTGTTTATTACAGTAAGATAATCATGACCCCCCCCGGGGGGGGGGGGATGCCATCATTATCTATGAATTCTTTACTAATACCATCAGGACTGGTGTATTACCTTCAGGACTTACATGAGTAAAAGGTGTCGTAATGGATTTAATATCAAATCCAGTTTTTCTAAATACCGAGCTAATTCTTACTTTACTAAAACCGAAGCCCTTGTCATCATTTGATGATAACCAATCCCATTGTGTCAACAGACCACCAGGTGCGAGCAGGGTTTTAAGCAGTATGAGTGTTTTTTCCAATTCGGGTAGAAAGCCAAACACCGATGAAGCAACAATTAAATCAAATTTTTTGTGGAGTAACGCATTCTCTTTTATCACACTGTCAGATATTGTTTCAGTTATAGTAGAAACGTTGGGGATTTTTTTATTTTCCAGAATTGAAATCATCTTTCTAGATGAGTCTAATGCAACAATTTTAGCAGCCAGCTTTGATAGCTTCTCAGTCAGCAACCCTGTCCCGCAACCGAAATCCATCACATTCAGCCCCTCAAGTTTAACTTCTTTGATAAGTGATTCAAATGCTTTTTCGGAATATGAAATTGTATCTTCATTATGATCCCATTCTTCTGCGTAGTCATCCCAGCTCTCGCTCATAAAAGTACACCTTTTTTTATGCCTGCATAAAGTAAAATATCATGAGATGCGCAGCAACGAAAATATTATCCACCATCCTGTATTTTTAATCCAACTATGCAAGTCGTTTGAGTGAATTTTTTATATTTTCAGAATAATTCAATGGCTTACCAGTCAGACTGGCGATCTCGCGGGCAAGTTGTTCTATAGCAAACAGGGATTGACGAGGTTCATCATTGGACGGGGCAGAAGATTCCTGAAACTCTACCAGTAGCTGCTCATCATTAGGGCTGCGTAGACAGAGTTGATACACGTATGCTACGACAAGAAACTAAAGCAATAACGTTTAATACTGCTATCCTGCATTCAGAATTCAGCTACAACGACCACACTATTTTGCAATGCACTATTTTTATAGAATACAGATGATATATGATTGCTTATGATAGTATCATCCTGAATGTTCTCAATCATCCTATGGCATAAACTACAGAATTAACTACACATGAGCACTCAAGTTACACTGAATCGCACTTTATCTCTTCCGATGATGGTTCTATATGGACTCGGTACTACCATTGGAGCCGGCATTTATGCGCTCATTGGTGAAATTGCGAATGTAGCCGGTTATTACGCGCCCTTCTCTTTTCTTGTCGCCTCTATTATGGCCGGGTTTACAGCCGTATCCTTTGCAGAACTATGCAGTCGATATCCACGTGCTGCCGGTGCAGCATTATATGTCAGACAAGGGTTTTCCTCTGAAAGATTTTCTACCATAATCGGCCTGCTAGTGATCTCTGCTGGCCTGATTTCTGCTGCTGCACTAGTGAATGGCTTTGCAGGGAACCTGAGTCATTTAATCGATTTTGACCGTTCTACCTCTATCATTATAGTAACCCTGCTACTTGGTGGAATTGCAATATGGGGTATTGCAGAATCTGTCACAGTCGCCAGCCTGATTACAGTTATTGAAATCGGTGGCTTACTGCTTGTAATCGCAGTTAGCGGAGACAGCTTGTCATCTCTTCCGAGCCGATGGAGTGAAATGATACCTGGAGCAGACATGGCAGCCTGGGGTGGAATTTATCTTGGAGCTTCTTTGTCTTTCTATGCGTTTATCGGTTTTGAGGACATGGTTGATGTCGCAGAAGAAGTAAAAGAAGTAAAATATAACTTGCCACTTGCGATCCTGTTAACACTCGGTATCACCACTTTTGTCTATATATTATTGGTCATAACAGCAGTATTATCATTAACACCCGCTGAACTTGCTTCAAGTAAAGCACCCCTGGCACTGATCTATGAACATCACACGGGAAAAAGTTCGGTCATTATCAGTATTATTGGTTTGCTTGCTATTGTTAATGGTGCATTAATTCAGATGATTATGGCATCCAGGGTACTGTACGGTCTAAGCTCCCGCGGACAATTACCTGATTTTTTAGGTGTTATACATCATAAAACGCGTACACCGCTCGTCTCTACAGCACTGGTAACGATTATTGTCCTTGTACTTGCGCTCATAGGTCGACTTGCTTCACTGGCAGAAGCAACTTCATTAATCATGCTATCCATTTTTTCGATTGTGAATCTTGCCCTATGGAAAATAAAACGACGTGACCCGAAGCCACAAGATGTCAGAGTATTCCCATCATGGATACCCGTTATTGGGTTTTTTATCAGTGCTGTTTTTGTCCTTAGTAAAATCATCCCTTAACGTTGCCAGCCCAAGGGTAATTTATTATTTTGTGATAATTAAAAGTGCCACATAAGGAACAACATTCAAAAATATAAAAAATAATTTAAACAAGCCGAGAAATGAATAAATGATATTATTGTATGCTTCGCGGGTAACAACAAAAAATTTACTTTGCATTCGATATATAAAGTCAGGCGCAAGTACTAAAAACAGTGTCCATATGACCAGGATGCTGCCATCAATAATGGTACACCACATGAAGAACATCTTTAACATCTGAATATCCATTATATTATCCTCACTTGTCCGTTAAATATTCACTTTCTGTTTAGACTTTATAATAATTAACTGAATAGTCGATTAAAGTTCTCAGTGGTTACAGATGCGACTTCAGCCATAGTTGTATTTCGTAACTCTGCAATTTTTTCTGCCACATAAGACACGTAAGCAGGCTCATTGGGTTTACCTCTAAATGGCACCGGTGCAAGATAAGGTGAGTCCGTTTCTATCAACATACGATCAAACGGAACTTTTTTGGCAACTTCCTGTAGCTCTTTAGCATTCTTGAAAGTCACAATACCTGAGAAAGAAATATAAAAACCCAGATCCAGAGATTTTTTAGCTGTTTCCCAGTCTTCAGCAAAACAATGCATTACGCCGCCCGCCTGTTCAGCGTGCTCTGCCTGCATAATGTCGAGTGTATCTTCCTTTGCCTCACGCGTATGAATGATAAGAGGTTTACCGGATTGTTTTGAAGCTTCTATGTGTACACGAAAACGATCCCGCTGCCATTCAAGGTCACCTTCGTTTCTAAAATAATCCAGACCGGTTTCACCGATAGCAACCACTTTTTCATCTTGCGCGAGTTCTAGAAGTTGCTCGACCGTCGTTTCTGGCTGGCCAGTAACATTTGGATGAACACCAACTGAAACAGAAACCTGATCATAGGGACGCACTAAATCGAGCATTTTCGGATAAGCTTCAAGATCAATTGAAACGCATAGCATATGCCCTACTTGAGAATTTTTAGCATTCTCCAGTGCGGCGCCAAGCTGGCCAGCATATTTAGATAGTTCAAGACAATCCAGATGACAATGAGAGTCGACCAAATTAATATTTGTTTTCATGGGTTAGTTACAGTTTCAGAGGTAATGGAGGCTGTTATAATGTATGCGTAGGTCTGTCTGCTTCAAGTGCTCCGGCTAGATAGGTTTCAATTTTATTTTTTGCTGTACCGCCATCCTGATCACTGAACTGAACGCCAATGCCTGATGCACGATTTGCCTGAGCGCCGATAGGTGTAATCCAGACGATGGTGCCCGCAACCGGAAGTTTCTCGGTTTCTTCCATTAATGTCAGCAGCATGAAAACCTCATCACCCAGATGGTAGGTTTTTTTAGTCGGGATAAACAAACCGCCATTTTTAACAAATGGCATATAGGCGGCATATAATGCACTTTTATCCTTGATGGTAAGCGATAAAATACCCTGACTACCTGGCTTCTTCATATGTTTACCTTATTTTTATCCACGTGATAAAAAGATCTTCAAATAATAATTGCAAATTGACTTGCGTACCCAGTTGTCTGGAACACTGCCCGAGTTTATCCAGAAAACCGAACAGATTCTTTAAGTCTAACTCGCTGGCCATAGGTTGCAAGTGCTTCTGATGATCTTTATTCATCAACTGTTCGTTTTCCACTGACGATTTAAGCCGGATCAGATCCATTACCCAGCTTGTCATCCACGACAAACAATAGGCCGGTTGTTGCTTATTCCATTTATCGGCCATGTGTAACGGGTTCTGAACACCTGTCTTTAAGCCCAGGAATTCCTGTATAAACTCACCGCGTGTCTGTAACCTGTTTTCCTCTATATAAGCCAAAGCATTCAGAGGTGCTCCACCCGATAAAGCCAGTAGCAATGAGGTCTCATTGCTATCGGACTGCTGTTTTAGCCATTTTTCAGCCTCCAGGGTCTCAGGAACCGTAAAGTTAACCTTTTGACAGCGACTGCGTATCGTTGCGGGTAACGAGGCGGGCTGGGAGCTTAAGAGTATGAGCAGCGTTTTTTCACCCGGCTCTTCCAGCGTTTTAAGTAAACCATTGGCAGCATTGGTATTCATTGCATCTGCGGGGCTAATAATAGCAACACGATAACCACCCATCTGTGGTTTTTTACCCAATGTAATACAAAGACTTCTAATTTGATCAATTTTAATGACTTTACTGTCTTCCAGGCCGACAATATGAAAATCAGGATGCGTACCTGCCTGTATCAGCTGGCAGGCTTTACATCCACCACAGGCGGCCCCATCCTCTTCCGGTGCCAGGCAAAACATTGAATTTGCTAATTGTTGTGCAAATTCATATTTACCCAACCCTTTTACACCACTCAGCAGCAACGAATGCGGCATACGCCCGAGCGTGTTTCGTTGCTGAATTTGCTGCCATTGGTATTGTTGCCAGGGGTATATTTTATTCATTTAATATATTAAATATCAACAGGTTGCGAGTTATTCTTAATTTAATTATTAGCAATAAAACTTATCATTTGGTAGTTAAAGCCTCGTTCAATACCATCTTTATCTGAGCCTGCACCTGAGGTAACTCGAGGCTGGCATCAATTATACGATACCGCTGTGGGTCTTGTCTGGCGCGATCAAGATAACCCTGCCGAACCCTTTCAAAGAAACTTATTTGCTCTTTTTCAAATCTGTCTGGCGCACTTCTTTCACCCGCTCGTTGCATACCCATTTCAACAGGTAAATCCAGAAATATTGTTAAATCCGGTCTCAACTCACCTTGCACCCAGCTTTCCAATGCCGCTATGCGTTGCTCTGATATACCTCGACCTGCACCCTGATAGGCGTAAGTTGCGTCAGTAAAACGATCACACAGGACTGTTTTCCCCTGTTCAATAGCAGGAATAATCTTTTTTTGCAGATGTTCAGCACGTGCGGCAAACATTAACAGCAGCTCAGTATCCGGGGACATTCCATCAAAGTTATCCCCTAAAAGGATATCGCGGATATATTCTGATAATGGAGTACCACCTGGCTCACGCGTTTCAACAACATCATGCCCCATTTCCTGAAGTAACTGATGCAGATAAATCAGGTTGGTCGTTTTTCCCGCACCTTCAGAGCCTTCAAGCGTCAAAAATTGTCCGCGCATAACTCGATTCTCATTTATTATTTACAGTTAACGGATGTGATGAAAATGCACGTTTGCGATTTCCCTTTAACTGATAGCGTATCACAGCTTCATTATGTTCTTTTAATGTTTGCGAAAAATAATGCCTGCCTTCTTTACCCGTAGCAACAAAATAAAGGCTATTTCCGGGCTCAGGGTTTAATGCTGCTAAAATAGCCTGACTTCCAGGCAGGGCTATGGGTGTAGGGGGCAGCCCGGCACGTGTATACGTATTATACGGGGTATCCTCGCGGAGATGCCTGCGCTTTATATTCCCGTTATAGTTGTCACCCAGTCCATAAATAACAGTCGGGTCAGTTTGCAGGCGCATTTTTTTCTGTAGTCGCCGTATAAACACACCGGAAACTTGTCGGTATTCATCCTTGCGTGCCGTTTCTTTTTCAATAATAGAGGCTAGTATCAAAGCTTCGTAAGGCGTTTTCAATGGTAAGTTTTTTGCTCGTTTCTTCCACGCTTTTTCCAGTAAACGGGACATGTGACGATAGGCACGCTTTAAAAATTTAATATCAGTTGTTCCTGCAGGAAAGCGATAGGTATCGGGAAGAAAACGCCCCTCAGGATGCTCACCTGCCTTGCCGATTTTTTTCATAATGGCATTCCCCGCCTGATTCACGAGGGTATGTTTCAATTGCGGATGCTGATTAACCGCTTTCATTACATCACGGAAATTCCATCCTTCTATCAGGGTAAGTGAATAGAGTTTCACTTTGCCTTTTACCAGTTGATCTAACAAGCTATCCGGAGTCGTACCCGGCCGAATGCTATATTCACCTACTTTGATTGAATTGGCGACACCGCGAACACGCGCACGAAAGACCAGATAGATAGGTGTCTCAAGCAAGCCTTGCTGATTCAGCTCGCGTGCTATTTGACGCATACTGGCACCTGCAACCACAGTGTAATCCAGTCCGGACGGTTTTATATTAAGGGGGGTCTGTAAAAACTTCTGATAGAGTGAATAATTATAGACCGCATATGCTCCAATCAGTACCATCAGTATACCAAGTAAGAAACCCAGACTGATAGCGCCTGATTGGTGTCCTGGATTATTACTCATTCATTAAATCCTGTTTGAGAGTACTCATCAGTTGCAGCGTAATCGCTCCGACTTCATAAATATTTTCAGCATACTGACAAACTGGCCAGATGTGTATAATACTATTTGTCATAAAAATCTCATCAGCCTGCTTTACAAAATCTACATACATGGTCTTCTCGTGTACGGGTATACCACATTGCTGCGCCAGTTCAAGTATCTTGTCACGCATAATACCTTTTACACCGCCATACTGCAGCGCTGGAGTAAATAACTCTCCTTCACTGACAACAAACAAATTAGACTTGGTTCCTTCAATAACGTGTCCGCTCGCATCGCACATCAGTCCTTCAGCATATTCTCCTTCATTCCATTCTCGCTGTGCCATAACCTGATCCAGTCGGCACAGTGATTTAAGTCCAGACAATGTTTTGCTTACAGAAACATCCGTTTCACAAGCATACAACCTGATACCTTGAGTGTAATAATAATCAGGTATTTCTGGCAAGCTGTGAAAAGATAAAACACGCAAGGTTTCAGCATCTTCTGGAGGACGGTAACCCCGACCACCATTTCCTCGTGTAATGACTATTTTCAGGATGCCCTCATCATGTTGTTCATACAACTGACAGAGTTCATTTGATAATAATTCAGCATCTGGCATAACCAGCCCTAACCGGGCACAACCCTGCTTCAGACGTTCCAGGTGCCGGGATAAAAAAACAGGAATGCCCCGTCGCACTTCTATGGTTTCAAACAAACCGTCACCATACAAAAAACCCCGGTCAGAGGCAGATATATGTTCTGTAAATTTTCCGTTGACCAATATCATATGCAATCCACTGCGTTAAGCAGTCCTTGTGCTTTCGCTCTGGTTTCATTCAGCTCATTGACAGGATCAGAATCATAAACAATACCCGCCCCCGCTCGCAGACTTAGTTTATTATCCTGAATTAACAGTGTTCTGATCAATATATTTAAATCCATTGAACCATCCCTGTTAATATACCCCATTGACCCTGTGTAAGCTGCACGAGGTTGCTGTTCAAGCTCGGCTATTATTTCCATGCAACGAACTTTAGGACACCCGGTTATTGTGCCTCCGGGAAAAACAGCTCGAATAACATCAGCGGGACTCATATGTTCGTGCAACTGCCCGCAAACATTGGATACTATATGATGAACATGCTGATAGGATTCAAGACTCATAAACTCGTTTACTTCTATACTGCCCGGTTTGCAGACGCGCCCCAGATCATTACGTTCAAGATCGATCAGCATTATATGCTCAGCCTGTTCCTTGGGATGAGCCAGAAGTTCTTTCGCCAACGCCAGGTCTGCTTTACTATCACCTGACCTGGGGCGTGTACCTGCAATAGGGCGCGTACTGACCTGGCCTTGTTTTACTGATACGAGTCTTTCAGGTGATGAGCTTATGATGCTGATATCATCCAGTGACAATAAACCTGCAAAAGGTGACGGGTTATTTATTCTCAGTTTACGATATAAATTCACAGCGTTTACATTTTCAGTCATTTCTCCTGTCCATTGACGTGAGAGATTAACCTGAAAAACATCACCTTCAACAATATAATGTTTGATTTTTTTTACCGCATCAATATAGTGTTGCGCCGGTTCTTCATGCATATTTACGTGTGAACAGGCGATATTATTTTCTTCATGTTGATCATGACAGGCTGAATTCAGATCTTGCTCCATTAAGTCAAGCAGGTTCTGATGTCCAGGTTCTGCCATACAATAAATCTGATGAGTCTGATGGTCGCGAATAATCGCAGCAGGACAACGAACCGCACATGCGACTGTTTGTTCAGTATCTGAGCCGGGTAATTCAAGACCGGGTTCTATTTCAGCGGATAATTCGTAAGAAAGGTAGACCAGCCATCCACCACTGAAAGGCAAATCAGATAGATCAGCTGTATGTTTTTCCTGCCTGAACCATTCATCAAATGTTTCAAGGAAGCCATTTTTTAAGTCTATATTCTCTGCTGACAGATCACCCTGTGAGTCAAGGCGAAGCGTTTGTTGAGGAAAAGCAAAAAGAATATCGTAACGCGACAGTATATTTCCTTTCGCTACACTTTCCAGTAGCCCGGGGTACCGGGAAGGGTTTCTTTCGTGCAGTTCCAGTAAATCAATATCTATGGTGTGGGAGCTGATCATGACAGGCTAAAACAATAGCATGGGCTGATACAGTCAGCTATCAAACTTTCCTGAAAATCACGGTTCCATTAGTGCCACCAAAGCCGAATGAGTTTGACAGACAAATATCCATCTTCATTTCACGCGCTGTGTTGGGGACAAAATCGAGATCACAGGCGGGGTCCTGATTATCCAGGTTTATCGTAGGTGGTGCTACCTGATCACGCAAAGCCAATACACTGAAAATCGCTTCAATACCTCCGGCAGCCCCTAACAGATGCCCTGTCATGGATTTGGTTGAGCTGGTAGCCAGTTTGTAGGCATGATCACCAAACGCACCCTTGATCGCTTCACATTCCGCCTTATCGCCTGCAGGTGTTGATGTACCGTGTGCATTAATATAATCCACATCGGTGAGATTGATACCCGCATCATTAATTGCATTCACCATGCAGCGGCTGGCACCCTCACCATTCGCAGGAGGATTGGTCATATGGAAAGCGTCACCACTCATACCAAAACCTGCCAGTTCAGCATAAATTTTTGCACCACGTTTTTTCGCATGCTCGTACTCTTCAAGTACCAGTACGCCGGCACCATCTCCAAGAACAAAGCCATCTCGGTCTTTATCCCAGGGGCGACTGGCTGCCTGTGGATCGTCATTACGTGTCGACAAGGCTCGGGCTGCAGCAAAGCCACCCAAACCTGTTGGAGTCGTCGCCATTTCTGCGCCACCTGCGATCATGATGTCCGCATCACCATGCACAATCATTCGACCGGCATCACCAATGTTATGAGTGCCCGTAGTACAGGCGGTAACGATGGCATAATTAGGACCCTTAAAGCCGTATTGCACAGACAGGTTGCCTGAAATCATGTTGATAATTGACTGGGGAACAAAGAATGGCGATATCTTGCGTGGTCCACCATTAAGGAAATTGTCGTAGTTTTTTTCGATGGAAGAAATGCCGCCTATACCGGAGCCAACCGCAACACCGATACGATGTGCATTTTCATCGGTTATTTCAAATCCGGAATCTTCAATGGCCTGACTGGCAGCAGCCATACCATAGTGAATGAAAGGATCCATTTTTTTTATTTCTTTTGGTGCAATGTAGTCTTTTGCGTCAAAACCGATAATGCGCCCACCAAACTGTGAAGCAAAATCAGTAACATCAAAATCAGTAATGGGTGAGATTCCGCTCTTACCTGCCAGAATATTTTCCCACGCATCAGAAACAGATATTCCCACAGGAGAGATAATACCCAGGCCTGTAACAACGACACGTCTCTTTGACAAAATGGATTCCTCTTTGGACAAATTCAATACAAGATCATTTACTGATCTTTATCATGCCTGCTCAGGCGTGATTATTTACATAATCAATAGCGTGCTGAACTGTAGTGATATTCGCTGATTCTTCATCAGGAATTTCACACTCAAACTCTTCTTCGAGTGCCATGACAAGCTCAACAGTATCGAGGGAATCTGCGCCAAGATCATCTACAAAAGATGCTGCGTTGACCACTTGGTCTTCATTGACGCCCAACTGCTCAACGATAATCTTCTTAACGCGTTCTTCAACTGTACTCATTTTTTGCTTCCTCATATATTTTGTTATTACTACAGATTCTTGTCTGCGGCGGGTATTTTAGTGAAATTAGCACCAATATACCAGCATAATCAGCACATTTCGCACTGGATATTATTTAACCAATAATGACTATTAATGCCTACTAATCATATAGTTACGAAATAATCAAACAAATAACATTAAATTGCTTTATAAAAATTTTAGTTGTTCATCAACAATTAATTCATATACATGCCGCCATTAACATGAATGGTCTCGCCTGTAATATACCCGGCACCAGGAGAAGCCAGAAAAACGACAGCAGCTGCGATTTCTTCTACTGCTCCCAAACGTGCCAATGGAATCTGCCCCAGTAGAGCTGATTTCTGATCATCGGCCAATCCACGTGTCATATCAGTATCAATAAAACCTGGTGCAACAACGTTAACAGTAATACCACGTGAGCCAATTTCTCTGGCTAAAGATTTTGAAAATCCTATCATCCCGGCTTTTGCCGCAGCGTAATTAGTTTGCCCCGGATTTCCAGAAACACCTACAACCGAAGCAATACTGATAATACGCCCTTGACGTGATTTCATCATTCCACGTAAACAGGCCTTACTAATACGATAAATTGAGGACAGGTTGGTATTGATAATATCATCCCACTCATCTTCTTTCATACGCATTAACAAATTATCACGTGTGATACCGGCATTATTAATGAGGATAGTCGGGTGAGCATACTTTTTTGTAATCGTCGCCAGCACATCATTAATTTGTTCCTGACGGGTTACATCCAGCACCATGCCCTGCCCTTTTATATTGTTTTCCTGGAGATACGCACTAATAGCATCTGCACCGGATTCACTGGTTGCAGTACCTATTACAGTTGCACCTTGCTCTCCCAGTTGCAATGCTATTGCCTTGCCAATGCCACGACTTGCACCGGTAACCCAGGCAACCTGATCATTCAGTTTCATTATATTCTCCTTGCCTGGACAGATTACTGTAAAGCTGCAGCCAAAGAATCCGGATCAAATACCGGCAAACCCTTGACTGACTTATCTATACGCTTACACAAACCAACCAGTACTTTACCTGGACCACATTCAACGACAGTATCAACACCCTGCATTTTCATCGATTGAATTGTTTCAACCCAACGAACGGGATTGAACAACTGATCGGATAATAATTTACGAATTTCATCGGGGTCATCATGAGATTTAACATCTACATTCTGAATGACCGGGATAGAGGGCCTGGAAATATTTACCGTAGCCAGCTTATCCGCCAGCTGTTCAGCAGCAGGCACCATTAGCTGACAATGAGAAGGAACACTGACCGGTAACATTAACGCACGCTTGGCACCTGTTTCTTTTAAGACATCAATTGCACGTTGCACAGCAGTTTTTTGTCCTGCGATGACGACCTGCCCTGGCGAATTAAAATTAACGGCTTCAACAACTTCTCCATTTGCTGCTACTGCACAGGCCTTGATAACGACTTCGTCATCCAGCCCCAGTATTGCTGCCATCGCACCTTCACCTTCAGTAACGGCTGATTGCATTAAACGTCCACGCTCTGCCACCAGAGACACCGCATCTTCAAATGCAATGGCGCCTGAACAAACCAGTGCTGTATATTCACCCAGACTATGGCCCGCCATAACTGCCGGTCGTGGACCATTTTTTTCGTTCCAGATAGTCCATGCAATATAACCTGCGGTTAACATCGCGGGTTGTGTAAATTCTGTTTTATTCAGTTGACCTGACTCGTCATCGGAAATAACTGACCACAAGTCATAACCCAATACATCAGACGCTTTCTGAACAATATGCCTGGCTTGTTCATACTCGTCGTAAAAGGCTTTCATCATACCTGTTGATTGCGAGCCTTGACCCGGAAAAACAATTGCAGTTGTCATAGTGGCACCCTGTAATAATTAATATTTAATCAACACCGAGCCCCAGGTAAAACCGCCCCCGAAAGCTTCCAGTAAAAGAATTTCTCCACGCTTGATTCGCCCGTCTCTTACTGCTGTATCCAGAGCCAGTGGCACAGAAGCAGCTGAGGTATTGCCATGATCTCCTACTGTTACAACAACGTGATCCATGGGCATTTTTAATTTTTTTGCTGTTGCATTAATAATACGGATATTGGCCTGATGAGGTATAAGCCAGTCAACATCACCTTTTTCAAGCTGATTGGCATCCAGTGTTTCATCTACAATACGCCCTAACGTATTAACCGCCATCTTAAAAACTTCATTACCTTTCATTTCTATGAATGCAGGATTGTCATAACCCTCTGAAATACCAGCTGGCACAGTTAACAGGTTTTCATATGAACCATCTGCATGTAAGTGAACTGACATAATGCCTGGCTCATCACTGGCTCCAAGAACAACGGCACCCGCTCCGTCACCAAACAAAATACAGGTGCCACGGTCAGACCAGTCCACAATACGGGATAAGGTTTCTGCTCCAACAACCAGTATATTTTTTGCCGATCCGGTGGCAATGAATTTTTCTGCAACACCCAGCGCGTACACAAAACCTGTGCAGACCGCCTGAATATCAAATGCAGCACCACCCTTGATACCTAATCGTTGTTGTAACAGACATGCGGTACTCGGAAACACTCTATCCGGCGTGGTTGTGGCAACGATCACCATATCAATATCTTCTGCACTTAATCCTGCTGCGTCCATTGCATTACGTGCAGCAAACTCTGCCAGGTCACAGGTAGTCTGATTATCTTCAGCAATATGCCGTTTTTTAATACCCGTACGTTCCTGAATCCACTGGTCAGAAGTATCTACCTGTTTTTCCAAATCTTTATTGGTTACAACTTTTTCAGGAAGATAACTCCCAGTCCCAAGTATTTTTGCATTTATCAATCTGATGGCCTCTCAGTCAACAAGCTTTCAAGATTTAAACGGATTTTATCTGGTACTGCTTGCTTGACCTGTTTTAATGCAATATTAATCGCGTTTCCAAATGACAATACATCTGCACCACCATGACTTTTGATAACGATACCACGCAGCCCGGCAAAGCTCGCGCCATTATATTGTCTTGGATCAATTTTCTTACGAAAAGATTTTAATACGGGCAATGTAAGTAACCCGATCAATTTTGTTATTATGTTACGATTGAATTCTTCTTTCATATAGTAACTAATCATTTTGGCCACGCCTTCACTGGTTTTTAAACCAACGTTACCAACAAAGCCGTCACAAACAACAACATCAGCACCCCCTTTGTAGATATCATCTCCTTCTACAAAACCGATGTAATTTAACGCACTGTTAGAAAGCAATTGAGCTGCTACCTTAACAGTATCGCTGCCTTTCATTTCTTCTTCGCCAACATTGAGCAAACCAACGCGTGGAAATTCTGTGTTATCAATTGCACTTGCAATCACTGAGCCCATAACCGCAAACTGAAATAAATGCTCAGAAGTGCTGTCAATATTGGCACCCAGATCAAGAACATGAGTGTGGCCTTCAATTGAGGGAAGCGCCGAAATAATGGCTGGACGATCAATGCCTGCTAATGTCTTTAATACAAACCGACCCGTAGCCATAAGTGCGCCGGTATTACCTGCACTGACGCATGCATCTGCTTTACCTTCTTTTACCAGGTTGATAGCAATACGCATGGAAGAGTCTTTTTTACCGCGCAAGGCTTTAGCTGGAGGCTCGTCCATATCGACGATTTGAGAGGCATGTTGAATACGAAGGTTTTCGCTCTCAACGACACCCTGATCTTGCAGACAGGATTTAAGTATATCTTCCATCCCCACCAGAATCAGACAGACATCATTACGCTTTTTTAAAAAATTAACAGCAGCAGGTACAACTACATCTGTACCAAAATCACCGCTCATAGCGTCGAGTGCAATGGTGTACTGTGGTTTCATCGTATTACAGGCTGCCTGTTAATAAACAACAAAGACCGCAGAGAATCCTGATACAGGAATCTGCTGCGATCTTTGTTGATGTTCCCATAAGCCAGTATCTGACAGGGAAATAGATATTTAGTCTTTGCTCGCTACGATTTGACGTCCACGATAAAAACCATCCGGGCTGACATGATGACGCAGATGTGTTTCACCTGTTTCAGAATTAACAGACAACGTCTTTGCTGTCAATGAATCATGTGAACGACGCATGCCGCGTGTTGATGGTGTTCTACGGCTTTTTTGTACTGCCATGGTATTTACTCCTAAATATAAACTGATATTAATCTAAATCTTTCTTTAAACTTTCCAATGCAGCAAAGGGGTTGATTCCTGTGCCTGCATCCTGCTGTATAGCAGAATCTTCTGGGTTGTCTTTCATATATTGTGTTGCGTCACATTGGTTTTGTTCATGCATCACAATTGAAGGAAAACCCAGTATTAATTCATCTTCAATAACACCCATCAATGAATCAGGTACGGCCTTGATTAAATAAGGGTCCACCTCTTCCGGTAAACGCTTTATATAATGTTCCGCTTCTACCAGTCCTAATTCAAAACTGACTGTTACATCTTGCGCCATTGGCTCAAGACAACGCTGACAAGGGACAGAAAAATGACCTGAAGCCGTTCCTTTCAGAAAAAAATACCGTTTAGCTTCATTACGGCCAAACGTAACATCTACAGAAACCTGACCTTGTCGGTCTGCCAGGAAATCCACCAGTCGTCGCATTCTGGCGACATCGTAACTTCCCTGGTATACACCACAAGCCTTGGCTGCGCGTATAAAATCGACATGTTCTGGAATGCCCTTTGACATAAGCCGTGTATATTAGCCGCAGATGATTCTTGTGTCAAAACAAAATAAACAAAATCCTTGTTTTTTCAATAATATCCGCCTGTATTCCTTGACAGAATGCTATCTATTGCTTACTACTTCCAATAGCAATATGATTCATTGACCTCCTGTCTTCTGAACAATAAGGATCTGCTCAGTCTTGATAAAAAAAATACTTATCGCCAATCGCGGTGAAATTGCTGTCCGTATCGTTCGTGCCTGTGCTGAGCTGGACATCACCTCAGCGGCCATCTATGCAGAACCCGACAGCTACTCATTGCATGTTAAAAAAGCAGATGAGGCCTATAACATCGGGCCAGATTCAATATCAGGCTACCTCAATGCCCACCGTATCGTAAATCTGGCGGTTGCCACAGGTTGTGATGCTTTGCACCCGGGCTATGGCTTCTTATCTGAAAATCCTGCTCTCGCAGCTATTTGCAAACGTCGAAATATAATATTTATAGGACCTGACTCAGACGTTATTCAGAAAATGGGCAATAAAATTGAAGCGCGCAAATCCATGATCGATGCGGGTGTGCCTGTTATCCCTGGCAGTGACGACAACCTGGAAAATGTCGAAGATGCTGAAAAACTGGCTGAAGAAATTGGCTACCCGGTCATGCTTAAAGCTACATCAGGAGGTGGCGGCCGTGGCATCAGGCGCTGCGATAACCTGAAGGACTTGAAAAAAAACTATGATCGCGTACTTTCCGAGGCCACCAAGGCATTCGGCAGTGCTGATATTTTCATGGAAAAGTGTGTGGTTAATCCGAGACATATTGAAGCTCAGATACTTGCTGATACCCATGGTAATGTCATTCATCTGTTTGAACGGGATTGCTCTATTCAACGGCGCCATCAAAAACTGATAGAAATAGCACCATCTCCCCAACTTAGCCCCGAACAACGTGAATATGTTGGCAATATGGCCGTTCTGGCAGCTAAAAGCACCGGTTATACCAATGCGGGCACAGTTGAGTTCCTGATGGATGAAGACGAAAACTTCTACTTTATGGAAATGAACACCCGTCTTCAGGTTGAACATACTATCACTGAACAAATCACCGGTATTGATATCGTAAAAGAACAGATTCGCATCGCATCGGGCTTACCACTAAGCTATCAACAAGCAGACATTCAACATAATGGCTATGCAATGGAATTTCGCATCAATGCCGAAGATCCACAGAATGACTTTTTACCCAGTTTTGGACGTATAACGCGCTATTTCGCCCCTGGTGGGCCAGGTGTACGCACCGACGGTGCTATTTATACCGGTTATACCATTCCTCCATATTACGACTCCATGTGTGCAAAGTTAATTGTCTGGGCACAGGAATGGGATGAATTACTTTCCCGTGGGAAACGTGCTTTGAATGATATTGTCGTCTATGGCGTCAAAACGACCATTCCATACCATCTTGAAATATTAAAAAACCCGCAATTCCGGGCGGCTAATTTTGATACCAGTTTTGTAGAAGATCATCCCGAGCTTATTAATTATTCAACCCGTGTGCCTCCCAGACGTCTGGCAGCGGCAATATCAGCAGCCCTTGTAGCGCACATGGGTTTATAACGTCACCTATGAAATTTAAGGAAGCAATCTCACTATGGCCAAAGTAGCAATTACCGATACGATCTTACGGGATGCACATCAGTGCCTGATTGCAACCCGCATGCGCACAGAAGATATGCTGCCTGTTTGTGACAAACTCGATAAAGTCGGATACTGGTCGCTGGAAGCCTGGGGCGGAGCAACATTTGATGCCTGCATTCGTTTTCTGAAAGAAGACCCATGGGAACGTCTGCGCAAGCTTAAAGCGGCTCTTCCTGATACGCCTATCCAAATGCTGTTACGTGGACAAAACTTACTGGGCTACCGACATTATTCTGATGATGTCGTCCGTAATTTTGTCAGCAATGCCGCCAAAAATGGTGTTGATGTTTTTCGAATTTTTGATGCCATGAATGATATTCGTAATCTGGACGTGGCTATTAAAGCAACACTGGATGCAGGTAAACATGCCCAGGGAACAATATGCTATACAACCAGCCCGGTACATACCATTGCAACATTTGTTGATATGGCAAAAGCCCTCGAAAAATTGGGCTGCCATAGTGTCGTGATAAAAGATATGGCCGGGCTACTAACCCCTACCGTGACAAGCGAACTGGTTCAGGCCATTGTGGGTGCATTAAACATTCCTGTTCACTTACACTCACACGCGACATCGGGTATGTCTGATATTTGTCAATACAAAGCAATTGAACATGGATGTCGGCATATTGATACTGCAATTTCTGCATTTTCAAATGGAGCCAGCCATCCACCCACAGAAACCATGGTCGCCGCATTACGTGATACTGAATTTGATACCGGGCTTGATCTTGAACTGATTCAGGATATAGGTATGTACTTTCACGAAATTCGCAAGAAATACCATCAGTTTGAAAGCGAGTTTGCCGGACTGGATACCCGGGTGCAGGTTAATCAGGTGCCCGGCGGCATGATTTCAAACCTGATCTCACAACTACGAGAACAAGGTGCTCTGGAACACCTGAGGGATGTGATGAAAGAAATCCCCAGAGTTCGAAAAGATCTCGGGTATCCCCCGCTGGTTACACCAACATCGCAAATCGTGGGCACCCAGGCTGTGTTCAATGTTGTTACCGGGGAACGTTATAAAACGATCACAAATGAAGTAAAACTGTATTTACAAGGTCGTTATGGCAAGGCTCCAGGCAAAATCAACCCGGACATTCGACGTAAAGCCATTGGTAATGAAGATGTCATAGACTGCCGGCCTGCTGACTTGCTTGATAATGAAATGGAACGATTGACAGCCGAGATTGGTGAACTTGCTGCTAACGAAGAAGATGTGCTGATTTATGCCATGTTTCCGGATATTGGCCGTGATTATCTGCAAGCGCGAGCTGATGGAAATCTGGTGCCTGAACCGTTGGAGCCACCACAGGCAAACAATACAGGTCAAGCTGCCCCCGTTGATTTCAACGTCACCATGCATGGTGAAACCTACAACATAAAGGTAACAGGCACGGGTCATAAAAACATGCAAAAACGCCCTTTCTACATAAGCGTAGATGGCATGCCTGAAGAAATTCAGATAGAAACACTCGATGAAATATTCCCGAATGACAGCAATGAGGGAAGTCAAGCTGCTTCAGGCAAAAGTAGCAAACGTCCTCAGGCATCCAGTCCAGGACATGTCACAAGTTCAATGCCTGGGACAATTGTTGATGTATTGGTCAGCGAAGGTGATAATGTCTCCGCGGGTGATCCGGTTCTGATTTCAGAGGCCATGAAAATGGAAACAGAAATTCAGGCACCGATATCCGGCACAGTCAAAACCATTTATGTCACCAAAGGTGACAGCGTTAACCCGGATGAAGTCCTGATCGAACTGGAATAAATATGAACAAGCCCGGCCATTCTAATCCTCTGCCACTGGTACTGGGGTCTACATCCCCTTTTCGCTGTGAAATTCTGAAAAAACTGGGTATTCCATTTGAAGTTGCAGCCCCGGATATTGATGAATCTGCACATGACAATGAAAGCCCTCAAGATCTGGTGAAGCGCCTTGCTGAAGAGAAAGCAAAAGCAGTGGCCACACAATTCCCACAACATCTTATTATCGGTTCTGATCAGCTGGCTGTCGTCGATAATCGTATACTGGGGAAACCAGGTAACCACGAAAATGCAATAAAACAACTACAACAAGCATCGGGGAACACAGTCCACTTCTATACCGGGCTATGTTTACTAAATAGTGAAAGCGGCAATATTCAATCTGAAATTGTCCCTTTTGATGTCGTCTTTCGCAAGCTGACCCATAATGAAATTGAAAATTACCTAAATAAAGAAAAACCATACAACTGTGCTGGCAGCTTTAAATCTGAAGGTCTGGGCATTACTTTATTTGAGCGACTTCAGGGAGATGACCCCAATACTTTAATTGGTTTACCACTCATACGATTAGTGCAGCTACTAAAAAATGAAGGTATTCATGTAATATAAGCACACCGGGCATACCAGATATCCATGTAGTATCTTGTTACGAATACTATTTACACCTGACTTAATATAATCTCATCTTGCTTTGCGGTAGTATACTTGTCGCTATCGATGCACCCAGGCGGTCTACCAGGCGATCAAGCAATTTCTGTTTGGGTGTATAATCAACCATGTCTTTTGCACCAACCACATCACGGGCAACCATACCTGCACTGGCAAAATCATCAACCAAACCCATTTCCTTTGCACGCTTACCTGTCCAGAATAATCCACTAAACGTATTTTCTGTTATTTTCAGTTTTTTGCCACGCCCTTCTTTTACGGCATCGATAAATTGTTGATGAACTTCTTTTAACAAACTGTTCATGTGCAAAACATCTTCAGGCTTCTGAGGTGAAAATGGATCTAACGTGCCTTTATGAGACCCCGCAGTATACAACCTGCGTTCAACACCCAGTTTTTCCATGGTACCAACAAAACCAAAACCATCTGACAAAACACCAATAGAGCCTACCAGGCTGGATTCATTCGCATATATTTTGTCAGTTGCAGAAATAATATAGTAACAGGCAGATGCACATACATCTGTCACTACTGCATAAACAGGTTTCTTGGGATATTTTTTTCGCAACCGTTGAATCTCTCGATACATATAGTCTGCTTGTACCGGGCTACCTCCAGGACTATTAGCCCGAATAATCAGCGCCTTGCTATCAGGGTTTTCCAACGCCTTACGGATACCGGTTACTATCGTGTCTGCATTTGCATCTGAGCCGGAGGATATCAAACCCTTTAACTCTACAATTGCGGTGTGCTTACCGATTTGTTCACCCAAAACATTGTCTTTCTGAACGGCATACATAAGCAGAATAAAGGTAATATAAACAAAAAACAGCATTTTAAATGCAATTCCCCAACGCCTGGCGCGTCTTTGTTCAGTTATGGCCGATAAAGCCAGTTTGTTGACTAAATCTCTTTCCCATGACTCATTTTGTTCTTCACTCATGATATTCCCTTTGACGCCAGTAATTCAGGTAGTTCCTGTATGTTGTTCAATATACATACCGGATTAAATTTTTCCAGCTGCTCTGTAGTATGCACGCCGTAATTAACACCGATACTACTCATTCCGGCATTTTTTGCCATTTCCAGGTCATAAACAGTATCTCCTACCATGATGGCCTGTTCTGGCTCCAGGTTCATCACAGAAAGTATTTCTTGCAACATTTGCGGATGTGGCTTTGATCGTGTTTCGTCAGCACATCTGCTTTCATCAAATAAATAATCGAGCCTGGTCTCATTCAAAGCATATTTCAAGCCTTTACGGCTTTTTCCTGTTGCAACAGCTAATTGGTATTGAGACTCCTTCAGATGCTTCAAGGTTTCTAATGCTCCAGGAAACAATGCCTGTTTCGCATCTTTAGCAAAAAAATATTCACGGTACGCTGCGGTAAAGCGGTCAGCAAATTCAATAGAATCCTGATCAGGAAAAAGATCAAATATGGCTTCACGCATGCCAAGCCCGATAATATTTTTCAACGCTTCATCATTACGGCTTTCCAGGTTTAATGTTTCAATAGCGCCTTTGAGGCTACCAACAATATGCATAACTGAATCCATTAAAGTGCCATCCCAGTCAAAAATAACCAGTTTAATATCTTTCATTACTTTATGATTCCAGTCGATTAAGAACTTCCTGCAGTTCTGATGATAACGGTGTACTGACCTGTAAACGATCAGTTTGTCCGGGTAAAAGAAACTCCAGTAAATGAGCATGTAGAAATAATCGCTTTAATCCATAACCTCTGATCCAGCTATTGTACGACTTATCACCATATTTCCTGTCCCCGGCTACAGGGTGACCCGCATGTACCGCATGGACGCGTATTTGATGTGTACGTCCGGTTTCCAGCTCAACTTCCATCAGACTAAGATCACGATATTGTTGTACCAGACTAAAATGACTAACGGCTGCTTTGCCTGCCGGGTTGACTTCCACCATGCGCTCACCGCCTTGCATAACATTTTTCTTGAGGGGGGCCGTCACTGTCTTCTTACCCCCTTTCCAATTCCCCGCCAGCCCGGTCAGGTATTTTTTAGTTACTGCGCCTTGTTTGAGCTGTTCATGTAAAAAAATAAGGGTTTTTCTGTTTTTGGCCAGCATAATACAACCACTGGTTTCACGATCCAGTCGATGCACCAGTTCCAGGTATTGCAGTTCAGGACGTATCGCTTGCACACTATCCAGCAGACCGTATTTAATACCACTACCTCCATGCACAGCCAGCCCTGATGGTTTGTTAATCACCAGACAATCATCGTTCTCGAAAAGGACATTGTTGCGAATCAGTTCTGTCAGGGAGTCTGGCATGGGCCGTTTTTCGCCCGGTACATCCAGTCGCACCGGGGGAACCCTCACCAGGTCACCTTGCTGCAGCCGATGATTAGTTTTTATCCTTCCTTTGTTTACCCTCACCTCTCCTTTTCTAATTATTCTATAAATCAGTGATTTAGGAGCTCCTTTTAAAACTCGAGTGAGGTAGTTATCTATACGCTGACCCTCCTGATCGGAGGAAACCTCCAGCATCTGGACCCTTGAACGTTGTTGTGAATCAGTTTTACTCATGACAGGAATATACCAGTTGTGGCCGCTTGCGCCTATTGGAATTGATGCCCGGGACAAACACTGCTATATTATCAGGTAAGAAATCGTTTTGTGTACAATACATTAGGTTAGATCCTGATGTTTATGCAGTCTCTCAGTATTATTAACATTTTAGATAAACGATTGGGGTTATTCGTACTTTTGCATAGGTGAGAATAGCCGGAATTAAAGTATAAAACTTCTGTATCCAGGCTGAATATGAACAGTGAGAGCCATAGAGATACACTATTTGAATTGATTAACCTGGACGAGGTTTACTGTTAAAACCCCGACCAGGAAATAGAATTTTGGTATGTTAGCCGCCCTGAGATGATTTTCCTCAGGTGTGCATGCTAGGGTACCCGAGAGAAAATACAATGAAAAGAATGCTAGTGAACGCAACTCAGCAAGAAGAGTTGCGCGTTGCAATGGTTGATGGCCAGAAACTTTATGACCTGGATCTTGAAACCTCCGCACGTGAACAAAAAAAATCCAATATATACAAAGCAAAAATAACCCGGATAGAACCGAGCCTTGAGGCTTGTTTTGTTGATTATGGTTCTACCCGACACGGATTCCTGCCACTTAAAGAAATCTCTCGTAGCTACTTCAAGAAAGACGCCAGTTCAGGTGGTGGTCGCGTCAATATAAAAGACGTACTTGAAGAAGGACAGGAACTGGTCATTCAGGTTGAAAAAGAAGAACGCGGCAACAAAGGCGCAGCCCTGACCACGTTCATCAGTCTTGCCGGGCGCTATCTGGTGCTGATGCCCAATAATCCCAGAGCTGGAGGTGTTTCACGTCGAATTGAAGGGGAAGACCGAAACCTCATCCGGGAAGCCATGGCGGCACTGGACATTAAAGAAGGCATGGGGCTGATCGTACGCACTGCGGGTGTTGGACGTAATCATGAAGAGTTACAGTGGGATCTGGATTACCTGGTTCAACTATGGACAGCTATTGAAAAAGCGGCTGCCGAACGCCCTTCCCCCTTCCTTATTTATCAGGAAAGCAACGTCATTATCAGAGCTTTACGCGACTATCTGCGCAAAGATATTGGTGAGATTCTGGTCGATAATGAAGAATTATTCTCAAAAGCGCGTGACTTTATGCAGCAGGTTATGCCGCATAACATTAATAAACTGAAGTTATATAAAGACAGTGTCCCCCTGTTCACGCGTTATCAGATAGAAAGTCAGATTGAAACTGCATTTAACCGGGAAGTTAGCCTGCCAGCAGGTGGCTCAATCGTTATTGATCATACTGAAGCACTTGTTTCTATCGACATTAACTCTGCTCGTGCCACCAAGGGCGGCGATATCGAAGAAACAGCGCTGAATACCAACCTGGAAGCAGCAGACGAAATTGCCCGTCAATTACGAATAAGAGATCTGGGTGGACTGGTTGTTATTGATTTCATTGACATGTACCAATCACGAAACCAGCGTGAAGTTGAAAACCGGCTGCGAGAAGCCCTGAAAATGGATAGAGCGCGTGTTCAAATTGGGCGAATTTCACGTTTCGGCTTACTAGAAATGTCTCGACAACGTTTGAGTGCTTCATTAGGTGAAGCCAGTCAGGTTGTCTGCCCTCGCTGCAAAGGTCATGGCACTATTCGCGGTATAGAATCATTAGCTTTATCGATCCTTCGCATTCTTGAAGAAGAAGCCATCAAAGATAATACCCTCAAGGTTGTTGCACAGATTCCTGTCAGTGTTGGTACATTCCTGTTAAATGAAAAACGCCAGGCTGTCATGGACATCGAGCAGCGAAATAAAGTTGAACTGTTATTAATTCCGAATCCTGGCCTTGAGACACCGCACTACGAAATTAATCGTATTCGTGAAGATGACACATCAGCAGATGACATCAGCCATCGTTTAATCAGTGAAGTTAAAACAGAACAGGAAGATACCGCCAAACAAGCGAATCAGCCTGTGGTTGTAGCAGAAGAACCTGCGGTTAAGAGTTTATCCCCTGCTGCTGCCCCCTCACCTGTCACTGCAAACAAAGAAGCAGAACCGGGATTTATTAAAAGCTTATGGGGGAGTTTATTTGGCACTAAAAAGGAAGAAGAAAAACCTTCTCCTGCAACCCGCCCTCAAAATAGTGGACGTAAACCGCAACAGGGTCGACGCACTCAGCAAAATAAACAGCAGCAACCACGTGGACGTAGAACACCTCAGGGCAACAAACAAGGTCAGAGAAATAAACCTGCCAATAAACAAGGCCAGCGTTCTAATCAAAACCAGAACCAGAAAAAACCTGTAGCCCAGAATAAAGATACAAACCAGGAAGAAAACAAACAAACACAGAGTACCACGACTAACCAGAACACTCAGAATGACACTAACACCCAGAATGACACTAACACTAACGCCAATCGAAATAATCGTCGAGGAAGACGTGGTGGACGCAATCGTAACCGTCGCCCTGATGACAACAGAGCCCGACAAAATGAAAATACCGGGAATAAAAAACCTGCTGCTGACACTGGCACGACTGACACCCAGGCACCTGCAAGTGATCAACCGGCTAACAAGAATGTAACAGCCTCTGCAAATACTACCCCGGCTAATAAGCCTCCAAAGCAAGAATTGGCAACCATTGCTGAAAAACAGAACAACAACAAGACAACAACAGCTCAGGCAATACCTAAAACTGAAAAGCCGGTTGCAAGTTCTGCTAAGCCGGATATGGAAAAACCAAAGACAGCATCAGAAAAGCCAGCTCCGGTCGCCAAATCTGTACAAACAGAAAGTGCAAAACCAGAAAAAAAAGTAGCCAGCAAACCGGAAAATAACAACACGACTAAAGAAGCAGGTACGCCTGAATCATAGAGGCAATGCTTTACTCACTTCAAGCCAGAAGTGGGTAAAGCGCAACCTGTTTTATCTGGATTTTAAAAAAATTTCAATCTGCCTGCGGATATCAGCAGAAAACCAGTTCCGACTACCTTTAACTCTCGCAACAAAACGCCCATCTCTTCCTATGATATAACTAACAGGTATGGCATCGACTTCATATAACTTCCTGATTTCTCGATGAGGATCAACAAGCATCCTGAATGACCATTTTTTTTCTTTCTGGTATGCCCTGATTTCCTGAGCACTGTTATTTACAGCAATTGCAACAACGCGCAAACCATCTGAAAAATATTCACGTGACAATCTATTCAACGAACCCATTTCCGTGAGACACGGAACACAATCCAGCGACCAGAAATTAACGATCACCAATTTACCTTTTAATTCAGATAATTTGAAAAACGTATTCTTTGTAAATACATTAATCTCAGGCAGTGAAATTTCAGGTGCCAATAACCGTGTGCGGGGATTTTCCAGAGAACTTACACGATCAGCTCCGACAGCAGATAGTGTAAATAACCACAATATAACAAACAAAATATTTCTGGATTTATTTCCGGGCATAACGTGCCAGGTAATCTATTATAGCCTGTTTACTTTTATGATCAGGCAAAGCATAAGACCGTTCACGCATACGATTCTCCATATGCATCAATACTACCATCCACTCATTTAATGTATGTCTGGCAGGATGAGGAGCGGCATGACAGCTATTACAATAGGCAATAAAAACACTGCCTTCCTGCTGTAAATTACCGGGTAGGTATGATATGAATCCAGCCTCTCGTGTTTGACAAGCAGATAATAAAAATATAGATACTACCCACAAACCGGAAAGATTTTTTTTCATCTACCTAGAAACCAAGTGAACTGGCAGGCTTTTTATATCGTCTACTTTTAGATGTCGGAATTTCTACATACCAGGTCAGCATAACTCTGTAATCTTCTTCTAACTGAGGTCCTGTTGTTTTAGTATACAAAGGCACTCCCACTGAAAAATCAATTATCTGCAGACTGGTAGGCTGCCACTGAAAGCCTAATGTTGCCATCACCTTTTGCTGCCCATAATAATTCGTATTCCATAATGGTGTCATATAAGGTGAGGTCGGATCATTCTTTGTTACTCTACCCGAAAAACCTGTACTGGCCTCATCCATTTCACCTCTTATCTTTCCACGATGCTGAGCATTAAGCTGAGCCTGTAACAGGAAGTTATGACTAACCTGATACATTCCATATAAATCTATACGCGCTTCATTACCCAGACGGTAATCTCGTTTATTATCATACAACCGGGCTGTATACGTACTATTAATACCCCACCAATAAGGTGATCTTGATGCCTGATAAAGAAACCCGATTGTTGGATCAATCGTTCCTGAGCCCAATTGCATACCATATGGAAGCAGTTCATTCTTGCGCATCATTACGGGGTGCGAAGTGTTTCTTTCGTCAATAGAACCTGTTGGTAAACTGATGTTAAATAATAAAGAAGCTTGACGTTTTGGTATCAGCGGATCATCAGTAAACAATCGGTATTTAGTCATAATCATGGTGTCTCCCATGCCTGATGACTTCATGGTAAAACCTGGCTGCCCTGTCATTGTCTGCATCATCGAATTGAAGCGCATATCCATGCTGTTATTCATATTCATGATCATCAACCCGGCAAAAAAATCATCCGTAACACTGTAACCCAGCATCAAATTAAGCATTTTCATATCCATTTCAACAGGCGCCGCCATATACTTTCCTGTTGGCATACCCATCATGACAGGCATGCCCAGAAGACTGCCTGGATTGATGCTGCTATCCCCATTTAGCAAACCATCCATATGCATATAAACGGGATTAATCTTTACTCTGAGCTCATGCGTCTCCGGCACCCCTCCACCCGGGATATTCATTGGCATATTACCGCCACATTTTCCACAGCACAGGCCTATATACGCTTGCGTCACCCCACTCATACTCAATATGATTATAAAAAACATTTTTCTTATCATTGTTTTACCTGTTATTAACTGAATTTGTACAAAAATTTTATCACTCGGCATCTCGAAATGGCATGCGACTTGATGTCGCGTGACAAAATGTCGCAGTTTGTTATATAGAGTCGTGATAAACTACGATCAGTATTGAATCAGGTCCGAAAAAAATGCCTCAATCCCTACCTTCACAATCCTTACATAGTCAACAACTCAGAGAAATTTTTCTTCTCAGGACTATTACTATTACCGGGATATTGATTGCTATATTAACAGCCCAGATTTTACTGAAAATAGAACTCCCAGTGGTCAGCTTGTATGCGGCTACTTTTTTACTCATCGCATTTAATGCATTTGTCTGGCTGCGTATTGAAAAAGGAAATAAGCAGGTTTCTCATCCCGAGTTTTTTAGCCACCTGATTATGGATACCCTGTTTTTTGCAGTATTACTCTATTTATCAGGGGGTGCGAGTAATCCATTCAGTCTGATTTTTCTAATCCCTGTAATTATTTCTGCAACAGTTCTGCCCATAATCTATACATGGTCACTCGCATTGATGACGATTGCTCTATACAGCATGTTTATTTTTTTATACAGAACAACTCACGGCATGCATTCCGAACACAATAGTTCCTTCGGCTTACATATACTGGGTATGTGGCTTGGATTCGTATTTGGCACACTCATCGTTGTATTATTTGTATCCAGAATTGGACAGCTACTGAGAAATCGCCAGGATCAACTTCATCGTGTTAACGAACAGGCTTTACGTGATGAGCAATTAGTTGTATTAGGCACGCTTGCAGCCAGTACCGCTCATGAAATAAACACTCCATTAGCTACTGTTTCACTACTTACGCAGGAACTTCTGGACGGGAATCATACTGATGATGAAAACCGGAAACTGGAACTGTTACAATCGCAAATAGAACGCTGCACCGAGGCACTGGCAAACCTTTCTGCCAATGCGGGTGACCTTACATTACGGGGTGGCCGCTCCTATCCTGCCAATTACTTTATACAAAACCTGTTACAGGAATGGAAACAGCGTTCTGATACCGCTGATTTTCTGGTTAAAATAGACGGGGAACTGCCTGCACCGGAAATCCTTGTCGATGATACCCTGAAACATGCTATGCATAATATATTTGACAATGCACTTGAAGCCTCACCTGATAATATTGAAATTCATTCTGACTGGGATATGAATCAGGTCTGGATTGATATTATTGATAACGGGCCCGGGGTTGATAAAAAAATACTGCATCAGCTGGGACATAACCCGATTAGTGATAAAGACAACGGAATGGGGCTCGGAATATTTATCGCCTATGCAGTCATTAAACGTTTTGGTGGAGAGGTATCCATGATCAATCGAGAAACCGGAGGTCTTCAGACACACATCAGGTTGCCTGTAAATATGGTCATGCAAAATGATGAATAAATCTAAAACATTATTGCTGGTAGACGACGATCAAATATTCTGTGACACCCTGGCTCGTGCAATGCAACGCCAGGATTTTACATGCTATACAGCCAATGACTCAGAAAATGCACTCTCGCAAGCAATAAAATTCAAGCCGGAATTTGCACTGGTAGACCTGCGTATTGATAAAGAATCCGGGTTGCAACTCACACAGGATTTACTGGAAAATTTGCCTGACTTACAAATTGTGATACTGACGGGATATGCCAGCATAGCAACAGCAGTCGAAGCCATCAAGTTAGGAGCGATACACTACCTCACCAAGCCTGCAACGCCCGAGCAGATTGTGACGGCATTTAACAAAACTGAAGGTGATGCCCATGTACCCGCCTCACAGCATCCTCTATCCGTTGAGCGTCTGGAATGGGAACATATTCAAAAAGTTTTAAATGAAAATGAGGGTAATATCTCCGCCGCCGCACGTTCATTGGGGATGCACCGAAGAACACTTCAGCGTAAACTTAACAAACACCCGAGAAAACGTTAAATAGCGGTCAAACTGTAACAGCACTGAAAAATGTAATAGTAGTATTGATAATAATCAATTGTTTATAAAATTTTCCGGGATATAATTTTCTCAAAGACAATTCTATATTTTTTTTATCCACAGTCGCGCTATACTGTTTATATATAACATATCTGCCTGTGTATAATACGCCTACGGAGTATAGTAACCATGCGAAAAAGATATTTCCCTGAACTATTTCTGATCCAGTTAATAGCATTATCTGTGCTTATAATCCAGCCTATAGTCGTTAGTGCAGCACCTGATCATGAAGCAGACAAAAAAAAATTCCGACAGAAACAACAAGACAATGTCAGCAGTAACAAACGTAAACATTCTGGATATGATACAAAGCACTATCAAACAAGGAAGCGATCAGAAAAGCAACCTTATAGCAACCAGCGTCACTATCAACCCCGTAAACGTTCGGAAAAGAAAACATATAGCAACCAACGCCACTATCAAACTACCCCGACAAGAAGAGACTGGTCGCAACGTGATGCAAACAGGCGGTATGGCTACCGTTATGATTACAGATATACTGACCGCCCCTCACCCGTAATACAACACAAGTATCGAAAACCTGGAAAAAGAACGGTTAGACCATCGCGTCGATATCAACATAATTACACTTACGTAATGCCATTTAGGGGTGGTTACCCCAGATATAAACCTCTTTATCATAAAAATAACTTCTGGGGATGGTTAGCTTTTACAGTTGTTACACTACAAATTCTTGATCATCTGGATGACGAGCAACAGCGTGCACATGAACGGGCACTATACAGAGCTACAACTTCACCCATTGATACAGTCATTGTCTGGAGAGAAGGTGGTGTCTCTGGTTCGGTTACACCCGTATGGGAAGGCCCTGGTAATACCGGCCAGTACTGCCGGGAATATCGGCATGAAATTACTATAGGCAACAGAGTCGAGATCACATATGGCAGTGCATGTCGCCGACCAGATGGCACATGGGAAGTCGTGAGGTAAAACCTGTTATTGCCGCATGTGTGTCGAAGGGTTCTTACTAACCAGTAAAACTAAAGAACATTTGACCTGATCTCCCGGCTTGCTGAATTAATTCATGATAGTTGCGTACCCGGATCTAAACTCAACGATCCAGGTACTACTAACATAATTATTTGATAACTGAAAACACGGGGGAATATTAAAAACAATGGAACTACAATTGATGATTGTTTTTAATATCACTTAATAATCCCTGAGAAGCCTCTTCTATCAGATCCAGCACACGCTCAAAACCATTTCGACCACCATAGTAAGGATCAGGGACTTCGGTAACACCCAGATCAGGAGCATACTCCAGAAATAACTTCAGCTTATTCTCATGCCCCTCAGGTGCGAGTGCCAGTAAATGTCCGAAGTTACTTTTATCCATTGCCAAAATATAATCGAATTCAAGAAAATCATCTTCTATCGCCTTACGCGCACGCAAGTTACCCAGGTCGACTCCTCGCTTCAAGGCAGACTCTTGAGCCCTTGGATCAGGTTCTTCTGCAACATGGTAAGCATGTGTACCTGCTGAATCCACACTGATAATGTCACTCAGCCCGGCTTTGTCAACCAGGTCCTGAAACACACCATGTGCTGTTGGTGAACGGCAAATATTACCCATACAGACAAATAAAACTGATAATTTACTCATAAATCAATGCCTTACATAATATCCTTGAGAATAAATATGTTAAAAGTTTACTTTTGATTTCTTTAAAAAACAATCACTTACACAATTACCACCGAAAGTATTTTTGCAAATATAACATATATTTAGATATAAATACCTTGGCAATAGAAATGAAATGTTGCTGAATAGCACGAATATTTAAATTAAAACCAATTTATTCTGCCGGGATTGCAAAAAAGATAATGTAGAGAAGTATGATAGCAACAGATATAAATAATATACGCATCCATACCGTCATTCGAGATTCAATCGGGCAATCCCGATAACAAAAATTAAGTGCCAGTAGAGCTTGCAGAAAATAGTAAAAAGCAAATGCTCGTGAAGCCAGTGTAATTATCTCAATCAGATCTACCGCCCAGACTAACAAAACTGCACAGATTGAAATACCCAGATAACCAACATGAGTTGATAGTCTTTTTCCACTGCTTTCACTTAATAAACCACCGCCACCACTGGTGTCCGCAACTGCCGCACTAAATTGACTCATCAGTGCAGCACCTATAAGCATAAAGGGTAAAACTATTGCCGCAAGACCAGTAACATCAACTATTTTAGCCATCTGTATATGCTGAAGATCGAGATGCTGGACAACCGGTAAAAATAAAATAACAGAAACCACATAGAGGATTCCCGAGATAATCTGTGCCCTTCTCATCGTCGCAACACGCATTTCCGGACTGTATTTTTCCCCCAGAAAACGGGACGTTTCAAAACCCTGCACTATGAGTAAAGCACCGGCAAGTATTCGTATCTGGGTACTGAAATCACGCTGTGGGTAATCAAAGTTCAAGCTCTCGCCCGATGTATAAAAAAGATAGGAAAAGGCACCCAAACCCAGCAGTAATGCAAAAACGATGGAAAGCTGAACTGTCATTGATATAGTTTCCAGTTTTTCCAGCCCACCTAATCCTCGCTTATAACCTACAACAGAAATAAAGATGACAATGATCGTTGTTAACCATCGTTCAGCATCAAGGTTTTCTATGCCGAGATAACTCAACAAAAAGGAGGATAGTAATGAAATGTAGAACGCTACCGCAACCATGTAAGCAAGAACCAGGGCTATATCACCAAGGTACTCAACTTCTCTGGTTCTGTTCGACAAGCTGCCATCTTTTATTCTCGGTTCAACATGCATAATATTGAACCGTATAACGCTACCAATAGCATAAGCCAGCACAACAATACCGATCACGGCCAGTGGTGAAAGCCCGCCTACAACACTCGCTAGCAGTGGTGACATAATCAGAAACCCGCTACCAATGATTGACGATAATGGTGTCAAGGTGGCTTGCCAGGATTCACTCCTCTGTAGCTTTGGTCTGCGCAAAAAATACAATGCGAATAGCGCAGCAAGAATTAACCCCGCATTGAGAATCATACTGGGTGCTGCTAACAGGGAATCCTGATTCATATATGTGAACTATAAAAGGAAAAAGTAAAACAAGAATAATAGCCCTTTTGCCAATAGTCCAGCTTTAAAAAACCGGTTTTAATGAGCTTCTCAGCTATTGTACGCAGGCACTGGATAATATAATTAAATAAGCCTCCATAAAAAAAATTTCTATTTACATAATATTGAAAAGCATGACCGGTTATTTCAAGTACCCAATGATATTGATCAACCAACTAACTGCATTCAAATGTCTACTGCATCATAAAAATGGAATTTTCACGTGTGTTATTTCACAGTTCAGTCATTCATAACTAAACAATACATTAGACTGGCAGTACTATAGGACTAACGATGAAGAATTACGAGGATGTTCACATGGAGAAATATTTTGTCAGGAGACATTTACCAAAATTAGCTTTAACCTTAACGTTATTAATTGTTGGATGTGGTGGCGGCGCTGGTAATAATATTACTCAGAGTAATACAGGCAGCAACACAGGTGGCAGCAATACTATCAATACTGCGCCTGTTATTTCAGGCACAGCGCCAACTACTGTTGTCATGGGAAGTCCATACAGTTTTACCCCGATAGCCAGTGATATAAACAATGATACGCTGACATTCAGTATTAGTAACAAACCTGCATGGGCCAGCTTCAGTACATCAACAGCTGCATTAACCGGTACGCCTGTTAGTGCTCGAACGGACAGCAATATCATTATTACGGTTTCTGACGGCACAACCAGTACCAGCCTGCCTGCATTTTCTATCACCGTCAGTTCAACTGCCAGCACCGGTCAAACTCCTATTCCGTCAGGATATGCAATTCATTCTGTAAATAATTCAGCTGAATTAATCGCTGCCTTGAATTCAGTTAGAGCAAATTTTGGCAAGGGTGCAATTGTTCTCGCGGATGGCACTTATCCACTGACCAGTACGCTGCAGATTGACATACCAGATGTCATGCTCTTATCCGCTTCTGCCGATCCGTCAGCTGTTATTCTCAAGGGCAATGGTATGCGTGTGACCAGTAATGTAGATAACCTGATTCGCGTGACCGCCTCAGGGTTTGTATTAGATGGCATAACCTTACAGGAAGCCGGTAACCATCTCATACAGATCACAGCTGAAACAAATGCAGACCGGCCTGTGATTCGCAACTGTGTACTGCAGGATAGTTATGAGCAACTTCTCAAGGTCAGTTACAACAAAGAATTACCCGCTAATTTTTCTGATGGCGGTTTGGTTGAAAACTGTGTGTTCAGGTATACCCAAGGGATAGGCCCAAACTTTTATATCGGTGGAATTGATGCACATGGTATTCGAAGCTGGACTATCCGGAATAATATCTTTAAAGATATTGCCAGCCCAGGTGGCAGTCCTGCCGAATTTGCCATTCACGCATGGACTAATGCATCAGACAACCTTGTTGAAGGAAATGTCATTATTGACTCTGATCGCGGTATAGGTTTCGGCATGGTTCAGACACACCCGAACATTCAATATAGCAACCTCGGAGGTATAATAAAAAATAATATTATTTATCATACCAACAATGGGGATACATTTGCGGATGTAGCAATCGGTTTAGTAGATAGTGCAAATACCCTTATTGAGGGAAATATCATTTTCATGGAACATAATTATCCAAATGCCATTGAGTATAGATTTGCTACGACTGTTAATGTATCCATTAAAGATAATCAGACAAACAAGGCGATTGTATCCCGAAATAATGGGCAGGCAACGTTGACTGGTAATACTAATAATCTGAATAGAAGCAGTTTCCTGGCCGTGCTGAATACAAGACTGGGAGTGCTCGGGTTAACGCCTTAGCCTGGGCTGTAGGCTGGATGCCAAGTTACATACAATCTATTACTTATCATCATCCAACAGGCTCTTCAGGTCAGCAAATGGATTATAGGTAGCGGTTTCACAGGTATCTGCTGATATAGAACGGTTGCCCTGCTCGGCTTCCAATTGACGCTGATGTTCATTGTCATGACAATAAAGACAGAGTAATTCCCAGTTACTTCCATCTTCCGGGTTATTGCTATGATTATGATCACGATGATGCACTGTTAATTCATGCAAGTTTTTATAGCTAAACTCACGTGCACATCGCCCACAGATATGTGGGTACATTTTCAGGGCTCTTTCACGATACCCTTGTGAACGCTGCTCACGCGCGTGTCGTGCGTCTGCTACAACCTGGTCCAGTTTTTCGTTGCTAGTTTGAGACATATTGACCTTCAGGGAAAGGAAAGTATAACCACAATAACGTATTGTTTATCTTGTCCTTCTCAGTGGGGCGAAGGACTGGATTTATATAAATGACAGGGGGATTCCTGCTTTATCCCCGAAATAATATAATTGCAGGAATAGAAATCATTGCAACCAAAAAAGCATAAAACACCCATGGACACCAGCCCCCAAGATTCTTACATGCTTTTTTCAAATGACACTTCTTACACGACATAATTCACCTCTAATTAGAATCAGTCCAGAATTACAAAAAGATGACATAAAATAAAGATATTTAATTTATGGTTATCTTGTATCTGCCTATCTCTGATCCTTATTTTATTATAACTTATTGTTTTAAATAATTAATTATCATCTTGCTATTTATTGATCCAGATCAAATATGTAACTAATTAACAAAATTCAGCATTATTATTTCACTGTTCAATCTGAAGCTCTACTTTACAGTATTAATTACAAGGAGCTATATATTCCAAATTGGGTATTGATTAGTTGCTTGGCGTTTCCTCCTTTTTTGGCAGGACTGTTTATCAGCCCTGCCGTTTTTTTGTCATCAGGCTTCGTACAGCATGATTAAGTTTTTCTGCCCATTCATGCTGAAATTGTTGTTCACTATTCTCACGTATCTCAGAAAGCGTTTGCAGTATCGATTGCTTATAATCCCGCTCAATTGAAGGATAGGTTTTACTGTCATAAAAGTTAACCAGATGAATAATCGCCGCTCCATCAGTCTTGCTACGGCTGTCCAAAAATGAAATAGCCTCTTCCCAACCTCCAAGATCCATCAGAATAGAAACAGGAATATTGTTGCCGGGTTTTATATTGAATTTTCTGACTAACATGTCTACACCCGGCAGTGTTTCATTAATATCCTGGAGGAAAATAGCAGCTCGCAGCTGAATACTGTCTACCGGACTTCCGGCCAGTTCATTCATTTCGCATGCCAGTTCAGAAAGTCTTTCAATTTTCCCTTGATGTTGGTCGGTGTCTGGCTTAAACCTTTCGCCCAACACTTCAAATATTTTCAGGTCTTCTTCAGTATGTATCACCTTATCTGCAAGATTTTCATTACCAAGTAAAGGTGCGTTAGTTGTAATATGTAAAAAACGATTCGTCAGTATTCTGATTTGAGAAATATCATTACAAATAGCTTCAAGAATATTAATTAACTCAAGGTAATATGACTCATCTAACGGCTGTTGATTAAAAATCTTCTCTGAACTTTCTTTAACTTTTTCAAGCGATACCTGAATGGTTTCGCCCAGATCAGCAAAGAAATCCACATGACTTTCTCGAACAGCTATTACTACACTTTCAATGACATGTGCAATACGTTCAGCAATAGTCAACTCACACATACGAGCATTACCCTTTATGGAATGCAGATGTCGCAGCATGTCGTGATAGGTTTCATCAACACTCTCACCCTCTTCAAGTTGCTTTAGATTGAGTTCAATTGCTTCAAATGCCTCAACGAAGCCACCCAGATAATCGGCAATGAGATCATCGTCCAGCTCTAATGTGATTTTTATTTCAGTCATTATGTATAAACGTACAGCCTGTAATGATATTGTAAATATTGTTCTGCTTAACATGTTAGCGATCATTAACAGGAAAAATTGAGCTTTTATCTGTTTTATTATTGATTTATTTTATTGAAAATACATATACTTGGGTGATATTCAGAACACTAAACACAATCTTATGGATTTCTGGTCATGGAACATAAAAAGAGCCTCTAATATGCAATCATATTTCATTCGCCTGGTTATCATCACAGTCACCTACCTGATGCCATTATCAAGCACACAGGCAGCTTCCGCAGGTATAGCGTCTGCACATCCCCTGGCGACACAAGCCGGGCATCAAATACTTGAAAAAGGCGGCAATGCCTTTGATGCTGCCATCGCCGTAACAGCTGTTCTGGCGGTTGTGGAACCTTATGCATCCGGCATCGGTGGAGGTGGGTTCTGGCTACTACATGAAGTCAAATCCGGTAAAACTGTTATGCTGGACGGGCGCGAAAAAGCGCCATTAAAGGCACATCGGGATCTTTATCTGAATAAATCCGGCAATATCATTCCTGGTCTGTCAATTACAGGAAGTCTGGCCAGTGGCATTCCTGGTGTACCTGCAGGGCTCACTCATCTGGCTAAACATTACGGAAACCTGCCTTTATCCGTCACACTGAAACCAGCGATAGACATCGCCAGAAAAGGTTTTGTCATTGATAGCAGTTATCGATTATATGCCAAACTCAGACTCAGGTCGTTGCGCAAAGATCCTGAAGCTGCCCGTATTTTCCTATACAAAAATAATGTACCCCCTGTCGGTTATTTGCTAAAACAGCCCGACCTGGCTGCCACATTAAGCAGCATAGCAACTTCAGGGCGTACAGGATTTTATCATGGCGCTATTGCCGATAAACTGATTACAGGCGTGAAAAAAAATAAAGGTATCTGGTCACATAAAGACCTGTCCGACTACAAACTTGTAGAGCGCAAACCCGTTTCATTTACCTATAATGGTGCAACTATAACAACTGCCTCACTACCCTCTTCAGGTGGTATCGTACTGGCCCAGATCTTTGGTATGTTGTCACAATTCCCATACGCTAAGCTGGATACAGCACATAAAATGCATCTGTTAATAGAGACTATGCGACGTGCGTATGCCGATCGGGCAAAGTACCTGGGGGACCCTGATCAATTTACAGTACCTGTCAGCAAACTACTGGACAAAACATATATCAAAAAAATGGCCGCAACTATTGATATGAAAGAGGCTACCCCGAGCGTACTGTTATCACCCATTCCACTGACTTCCGGAGGCAATGGTACAGATACAACTCATTTTTCCATTCTGGATAAGGCCGGTAATCGCGTAGCTGCAACTTTAAGCATAAATTATCCGTTTGGTGCTTGTGTAGTACCTCCCGGTACCGGGGTTCTGTTAAATGATGAAATGGATGATTTTTCATCCAAGCCCGGAGAACCAAATGCATATGGGCTTGTTGGTGCAGAAGCTAACGCAATAGCGCCCGGGAAAAGACCATTATCCAGCATGTCTCCAACTTTCGTTGAATCTAAACATGGGCTGGCCATACTTGGAACACCGGGTGGCAGCCGCATTATATCCATGGTTATGCTGGGCATTCTGGATTACCTGAATGGTGATAATGCAAAAAATATTGTTTCACATCGCCGCATCCATCATCAGTATTTACCTGATAAAGTTATATTTGAGGATGATGCACTATCTGCCAAAACCCTTAAATATCTAAAAAAACTGGGACATCAAGTACAAGAGAAAACCACACCATATGGAGGTGGAATGGGTGTGTATGGCAATATGCAGATCGTTATTTATGATAAGAAAAATAAAAAAGTAACCGCAGCGAGTGATCCAAGAGGACATGGAATAGCGATTGTTCAATAATATACAGACCTGCTTAATTATCAATAAAATACAACCACTTAATCATTCAAAAAAACAATTAATTAAAGCATTTCACCTTTTCTGTCGTTAAATACTACAGGTGAGGTGATTTTATGTTGTCAAAAATGATAGTTACTGAATCATGGCAATGGCGTAGCGATACTGTTATTGCTATGGCGGGGTTATTGATACTATTACTTTCAGGTTGTAACTCAGCTAATCTGAAATCAGATTCAAACGCTGTCCCTGCCAGTGTTTTCAGAAACAGTCTTCAGTACAGCAACAGTATCCAGGGCTATAACAGTCAGGTTAATCATACAATATTCAAGCTTGATTTCATCCACTACATCATTACCCAGAATCGCAACCAGGGCGCAATTAATATTGAAAGCCTTAAGCGCATGGTTAATAACTGGAATTCTGTTTCAACCAGCCCAAAAGAAGTGGTCAGATTCAAGGATCATCATTTTTACAGATTTGCATCCTTGTCAAATAATAATTCAAATTGCAGTACCAGTGACGTGTGCCTTATTGATCTGGAAGATGTAAACATTCTGTTAAAGTGGATGGGGTTTCAAGCACGGCAAATTACTCACCGGGCCAATGTCCAGACTGCAATACACATCAATCTGAAAGCGCTCAATCCGGAAAACAATATAAACCTGCACAAAACTTTATTATTGATAAATAAAGATCTTGTAGGTGCACACTTGATCAGAAATGCTATCGGCTATGGAACAAAAATAAAGGTCAAGGAATTAAGTGGAAGACATGGATACTTTAATTTCAGTACAAACGAAATTGTCATTGATCCAAAGATACTGAATTATGAGTTTAATATGCGTTATCTGGTACACGAACTCGTTCATGCTACCAATCACACCCGTAATAACTCTATTACAGAAGAAGTTTTATCAGAACTGATTGGCTTATCTGTACAAAACAGAATCACCGATATTCCATTTGAGATAAATCCCTATACAATGTTTATTGAACATCTGCTTCATCCTGACTACGGAAGCCTGCCTGTCACAAACAATATAAAACAAAGTCTGGGACAGACAGGCATAACACTACAAGAATAAATTACTCACTGCGGCTGGTAATTTCCAGCAAGTGATATCCAAACTGGGTTTTTACCGGCCCGTGTACGGTATTAAGGTCACCACTAAAAACAACCTCATCAAATTCACGTACCATTTGCCCGGGGCCAAACTCACCCAGATCACCACCTTGCGCACCTGAAGGACATGATGAAAACTCCTTTGCTATATCAGCAAAATCAGCTCCGCCTTCAATCTGACTTTTTAATTCATTACATTTATCTTCACTGTCAACCAATATGTGTCGTGCACTTGCTCTGGACATTTATGTTCTCCAAAAGTAAAAATTCAATCATTTACCGGGTATTGTAAAAAATAAGCCAGTATTCTGTCTGCCAGCCAATAATCCGGTCTGGTAATCGATCCTGCTAAAAACCCTACATGCCCACCATCAGTGGTAATTTCAAGCTGCACAGGGGCAGGAAGGCTCGAATTATCCGGTAAAATGCTTGAAGGTGCAATTGGATCATCATTGGCATGTAGAATTAAACATGGTTTCTTTATTTTGTTTATGTACTGGTAAGCACTGGATTTCTCATAATAATCAGCTGCATCTTTGAAACCATGGATACGTGCAGTAAAAAGATTATCAAATTCACGGATATCCTTGCATTTTATAATGTCGCTCTTATCCAGGCCAATCAATAATTTATAATCATGTTGCCGGTTTTTTTGCAGAAATTTATTTTTGAGTTGTTTTAACAAATAGAGTTGATAAAAACGAGACAATCCCTTCACCATGTAACGTGTCGACTCATCCAGTTTGACCGGGGCACTGACAGAGACCAGCGCGTCCAATGCTAGCTTACTCCCCTCTTCTCCTGCCAGTTTAAGTAACATATTACCCCCCAGTGAGTAACCGACAGCAAATAAAGATGCCAATGGAAAATTTTGTTTTACCCAATTAATAAAGAAAAGAGCATCTGCTGTCTCACCACTATGATACAGCTGTGGCCTGATATTTTCTCTTCCTGAGCAACTACGAAAATTCATAACGACCGCATGCCAGTTGAGTTGCTTGGCTTTTTGCATAAGTGTTCTTGTATAATGTGATTGCGATGAACCTTCCAGACCATGAAAAATCAATAAAACAGGTTTTATCGTTTTTGAATCGGGTTTATTTAACCAATCAAGATCCACAAAATCACCGTCAGGTAAAATTAGTTCTTGCCTGTCATAAACAACGGAACCGCGTTTATTCAGTATGACAGGCAACAACGTTTGTAAATGTCGGTTAGATGCCCATCTCACAGGGGTAAATACTTTATATGTGCTCATGGACGGGCCTCGGATAATAACAGCTCTATCTGATAAAATGCTCATAGTGTAACATCTTCAATCTGAAGCCATATCAAATCAAAGAGACCGTCATGCAAATACAGTGGTATCCAGGGCATATGCACAAAGCCAGCAAGGAAATGAAACAGATTCTGCCAAAAGTAGATCTGATTATCGAAATTCTTGATGCGCGTATCCCCTTTAGCAGTCAAAATCCAATGTTGACTTCTCTTCGTGGTGAAAAGCCATGTATCAAGGTTTTAAATAAATCCGATCTGGCAGATCCTGAACGTACCCACGAATGGCAGACATACCTTGATCAGAAACAGGGTATCAAAAGTATAGCACTCACCAATGAAAATCCTGCTCAGATAGGCCGGCTATTTGATTTATGCAAAAAACTGGTGCCTGCCAAAGCTGATGGCATCAAAACAATCAATGCCATGATTATGGGAATCCCCAATGTCGGTAAATCTACGTTAATCAATATTCTGGCTGGCAGGATGATAGCAAAAACGGGTAATGAACCTGCTGTCACAAAAACCCAGCAGCGCATCAACCTGGATAATGGCATTGTATTACTGGATACACCAGGAGTGCTCTGGGGGAATATTGAAAACATTCATAGCGGCTATCGTCTTGCAGCAACCGGAGCCATCAAGGATACTGCAATGAAATATGACGATGTGGCTTTTTATGTTGCCGAGTTTATGCTTCACGATTATCCGGATATGCTATCCAGGCGCTATCAACTTGAAAGTTTGCCCGCTTCCGAGATTGAATTACTGGAAGCCATAGGTCAACAACGTGGCTGTCTTCGATCTGGTGGACAGGTAGACCTGGATAAGGTCTCAAAAATATTTATGAATGAATTACGTGATGGAACACTGGGTAGAATCACGATGGAAACACCAGAAATGAGCATTCGTGAAGTTAACGAGTTAGAAATCAAACGTACAGAAAAAGAAGCTAAAAAGGCAGCACGCAAGGCAAAAAGGAAAAAATAACAATAAGTACTGAGTGCTTGCGGCCAGAAATAACTACCAGCCGCTATACATCACCCCATACTAACGCATATACGCATAACCTTTATCACGCTGTAAACGCACTATCTCTGCATCTGCCATTGGAATTATTTCTACAAAACCATGAATGTCTTTTGGCTTCAAGCCATATGCAGAAGCAGCTATTCGACACATCCTGAATTTGATCACCTCGTCATGTGTCAGACTTTCAGCCCGAATCATCAGATCTTTGTATTTATTATAGTTTTTTACCGCGAAGAAAGGTATTTCGCCACCATGCAGGACCACCACAATCGATGCGCTAAACGGGTCTGCCGTATACACTTTACTCAAATAGCTCACTCTGTTTAACACGCTTTGTAATCTGGCCACTGTCTTAACGTGAACGTCATAAACGACTTTATTCGGCTTATAGTTAATCTCCTTTACATTTCCAGTTCCCCAGGGGGTATTTTCAGCAGCAAATACTGAACCCGATGCAAAAAAGATAAATAAAACAAACAGGGGAATATTACGCATAATCCGTCTCCTTTTATAACATGATGTTCGATAGGACAATAATATACATCAATAGTTTTACTTTTTTCATGGTAAAATACAAAACATGAAAACAATGATATGCCCGCAGGGTAACTTTAAACTGGATCGCTACCCATCGCAAAAAAATCAGTCACTACAGGCATGGGATTCAGCTGATCTGTATTTACTACAATACATTGCTGAAAATTTTCAGTTCGACAATCAACCCAGTCTTTTGATCCTGAACGATAGTTTCGGCGCCATCAGCCTTGCTTTATCCGGGCATGCGCCTTTTATACAGTCAGATTCCTGGTTGTCACAACAAGGCATTCAACAAAATTTTATCAAAAACGACATTTCAACCGAGCAATTGGATATATACAATAGCCTGGATACACCGGATAAATCTCTGGATATCGTTCTGATTAAAGTGCCGCGTAGCCTGTCTCTGCTCGAAGATCAGCTTTTCCGTATACGGCCTTTATTGAATCGAAAAACAACGATAATCGCATCGGGGATGGTCAAGAATATACACACATCTACGATACAACTGTTTGAAAAAATTATCGGGCCTACCCATACGACGCTTGCACAAAAAAAATCCAGATTAATCATATCTGAATATGATCCGGACATTTTACCAGGTGACAACCCTTACCCGACACAATACAAACTCGATGGCAGCGATATTCTGCTAACCAATCATGCTAATGTTTTTTCACGCGAAAAACTGGATATTGGCTCTCGTTTTCTCCTTGAACACATGCCTGAAACGAGTGGAAAACTGAAAATTATTGATCTGGGTTGTGGCAATGGTGTGATCGGGATTGCTGCAGCAAAATCCAACCCTGATGCTCAATTAACATTTATTGATGAGTCATGGATGGCCATTGAGTCAGCCAGAATCAATTTTAATTCAGCTTTTCAAGAACGCAAGGCGACTTTTATCTTCGGCAACAGTCTCGAAAACATTACAGAAAACAGTATAGACCTGATACTGATTAATCCACCCTTTCATCAGCATAATACGATGGGTGATAGCGTTGCATGGCAAATGCTTCGTGAATCAAAAAAAGTACTCAAACAAGGCGGAGAAATAAGAATTATCGGCAACAGACACCTGAATCATCATCTCAAACTAAAACAATTATTTGGCAATTACATCAATATTGCCAGCAATAAGAAATTTGCAATTATTAAGGCCGTTAAACGCTAATTTCTGTTATCCTGACGTTCTATTTGTTCATTAAACTTGCCATAAATTGCTTCGCATGATTTTCAATAACTTTACCGTCATGAACAAGAACAACAAGCTCCAACGGGCCATCTCCCAATGCTTTTACTGCTACATTATCCGGGCTAATTGTATAACGCCCCAGTGTATTGACTGTTGGCCATTTAATGGATGTAAATGAAATATAAATAAGTTCAGAGCATACAATTTTATCACTGCTTTCAACATCAAAATTAAAATCGTAATCTTTACCCACCTGCCGTAGCGCTAATAAAATATTATTAGCCATGTTTTTTTGTTGATTAGCAACGACTCTTAATATGCCTATATCATCAATATTCATAAATTTTTTCAGTGGACTCATGACAACACCGCTACGCAAAGCTTCTACTACGGAGTTTCCACCCCTTATTTCCTTGTGATGTTTAATAACCAACGGGTGTTTCCATATGCCCAGTTTTTTTAGCTCATCTTCAGAGCCAATCCATATCGCGACATGCCCCCAGTGCCCAGGAATAAATTTATCTGTCAAACGAAATGGTGTTTTTTCCAGTAAGATATCTCCGGCTTTAAGCTGGCGTCTGACTATTTTAATAATGGGTTTATTATTAAATAATTTCCCGTGTCTGCTACCTATTAGCCCGACTGTATTCCCAAAGATCATACTAAAAATATTAATACCCTCGCGATTTAATGCATTTAATGTATCGCCTGTCATTGCATCCATAAATCTCAGTTTATTTTTTAATATTCTGAATGGTGAAAATTTACGTGTTAATTTATATGACGGGCTTTGGTGTATAAGTAAATCCAGATAAGAATAATCATCTGTCTGGTTATTTCCAGTAAATTTTCTGGCTCTTTTTTCATAAAAACGCATGACCTTACGCACACGAGCACGATTATTAAACGAGTTATAAGATAACGTAACGGCCGCCAGCTCTGCATAGCGTTTTTTATAACCAATATCACCACTATTCAAAAAACGTCTTAATTTTTTGTCTTCTTCATATATTGAAATGGCTAATAAGTAATTATCATAGAGGGTTAGTGCAGCCGATAAAGAAAGCATTAAGCCTGTTAGCTGTGTAACAGGCTTAATAGCCGACCTGGTATTTCTGTACACAGAATCTATCCAGCATTCATGCAATTCTGCATACCGATACAGTCTTTTTCTTAACTTTAAATAGGTCACCAGGCCCTGATTAAGAATCTGCACATCGGCACCCGATAAAGGGATATTCTTGCTAATTTTGGCCTTGATTTTTTTAGCCAGTGCAATACTTTTTTGTCTGTATACAAATGACTCTTCGATTAACTCCTGATACAACAGGATTTCACTCTCAAGTAAGCTGTTATTTCGTTCTTGCTGATGCAAATGCAAGTGTTCTACACATGAAATATCATTTGCCAATGCAGGAAAATATCCCAGACAAACGAGCAATATTAACGATGCTTGAATAATCAAAAAGAGTACGTCTCGACTATAAGCATATGCTCTCAGTATATAACTGAACATCATTCTCAACCCTCATTGTTCAAATAATTAATTACGCCAAATAAACTGCATTAATATTCTTAAAGTGCAATCACATATATGCATCACAAGTGATTGTTTATTATGCTATTAATTAATAATCTATATTGGATATGCACGAACCTTAAAAGCTTAAATTTATTCTACACACATATCTGTTATTATGCGCCAACTTCCTGATTGTAATTTCGGCAACTAACAAAAGACTGACACCTCGTGAATACAGATAAATTCTCAGTACTACCACTTTCTCCTGAGCTATTGGCTAATATCCAGTCATTAAGCTACCACATAATGACGCCCATCCAGTCTAAAAGCCTGCCTGACATTCTAAAGGGCAAGGACATACTGGCTCAGGCAAAAACAGGGAGTGGTAAAACTGCTGCATTTGCAATAGGTTTACTTCATAAAATTGAAACCCGGGTCTATCAGACTCAAGCCTTGATACTCTGCCCGACACGAGAACTGGCCGATCAGGTCAATAAGGAAATAAGGCGTTTAGCGCGGGCCATACCAAACACCAAAATTTTAACGCTATGTGGAGGCACGCCGATGCAGCCACAACTAGCATCACTCGATCACCCTCCTCATGTCGTTGTCGGCACACCGGGTCGTATACTAAAACATTTAAAGAAAGGGTCATTAAACCTTGGTCATGTAACAACATTAGTCCTGGATGAAGCTGATCGCATGCTGGACATGGGTTTTTATGATGACATCATGAATATCATCAACATGACACCCCGCAAGCGACAAACATTACTATTTTCGGCGACCTACCCTGATGCTATAACACAAATTAGTAATACCATTCAAAAAAGCCCTGTTGATATTCGTGTTAACACAACACATGAACATAACAAACTAAAACAGGTGTTTTATGAAATCAACAAAGGACAAAGAACTCAGTCACTCGTTTCACTGTTACACCATTACCAACCTGAATCTTGTGTTATTTTTTGCAACCGAAAACAACAATGTAATGAATTAGCTAATGAACTTCGTCAGAAAGGTTTTTCTGCACAAGCGCTTCATGGTGATCTCGAACAGAGACAACGGGATCAGGTGCTGGTACAATTTTCCAATAAAAGCAGCTCCATTCTTATAGCAACAGATGTAGCCGCCCGGGGTTTAGACATAAAAGCACTGGAAGCAGTTATCAATTACGAACTATCGCCAGACCCTGAAATACACATTCATCGAATCGGACGGACAGGACGTGCAGGTAATGAAGGGCTCGCACTAAGCTTATTTGCCGCATCAGAACAATTCAGGGTTGACGCCATTAGTGAATACCAGAAGAACCCTGTCAAAATCGAGGATATATCATTACTGAATAACCACCAGAATGTGAAGTTAATACCCCCAATGATTACCTTGACTATCAGTGCAGGCCGTAAGGATAAAGTACGCGCAGGTGACATTTTGGGCGCATTAACAGCCACTAAAGAATTGTCTGGTAAACAGATAGGAAAAATCGATATCTTTGATAAGATTGCATTTATCGCTGTAGATCGCCACATCGCCAAACAAGCATTATCAATATTATCCAGGGGTAAAATCAAAGGGCGAAAGTTCAGAGTCAATGCACTCACTTAATAGAATTTACATATACTTTCAAAACTTTTGCTCGAAGCAGGAAACTTACTCATTCATACCTGTCCCAATTGATTATAATCAGATGCGATTTATAGTTAAAATGTACTCTACAATATAACAGTCAGGACGAAATATTTACAGCAACCATTAACTGGAGGATAAAATGAAACATATAGTAATAATTATTCTGTTACTGACTCACAGCGCAATATATGCTGATGACTTTTTACCTGGCAATGCAGCAAAAGGAAAAAAACTGCACAATCAGAATTGCGTCTCATGTCATGGTACTGATGTTTATACTCGCTCTAACCGCATAGGATCACTTGGGGGCTTGCAAAAAAGGGTACAAATGTGCAGCACTATGCTTAACAGGGATATCAGCAAGGATGATGAAGTTAATATAGTAAAGTATTTAAGTGCAATATTTTACAAATTTAAATCAGAATAAGAATCATATTGCCAGACTTCAACAGATTTTATATTGATAAGGTAGCTGTTTTTTAAAACCGATAATATTAACCTGGACAGGTAAGCTACTGGATTTCGAGTATAAAATTCAAGATTCAAAGTATCACAAATAAACTGATTTTAATTTAGCAATAGCACCAAGAAGTCCTATTTTTTCTTGCACGATTAATTTCACAGTAATTTTTTTCATGCCTGATGTTAGCAATCCTTTATTATCAAATGCATTTATAAAAGACGGGGCTATTAACTTATCTTTTATTTTAATTGCAATTCCACCTGCAATGTAAATCTCATTAACAGGGTAATAATTTAATGCCAGATTTCCAGCTGCAGCCCCGTAGATACTGATAAACAGGTCTAATGTTTCTACACATAATTCATCATCACCAGATAATGCATGGTTGCTTATAACCTGAGCAGGATCATTTTTACTCATTTCATCAGCTATGTGTAATGACTCACTTACACCTTGTTCTAACATTAAGAATTGATAAATATTGACTATACCTTTACCTGAAAGCAACATTTCCAAACTAACATGTGATTGTTTTTTCAGCATCCATAATAATAATAGTGTTTGTAATTTATTTTCGGGTGCAAAACCTGTATGCCCCACCTCACTTGAGAAAGCATGGTAGTTTCCATCAATATATGTCAAATGCGCAGCCCCAAGACCTGTACCCGCACCAATAACCGCTGCATCTGCAATCACCCCGTAATCAGAATGTGTACCCGTTTGAATAACAACCATGTCTTCTTCACGTAACTCTGTTATGCCGAACGCAATAGCAAGAAAATCATTAATAATTTTAACCTGTGGTGTACACAGAATTTTCTCGAGTTGTGTCTCATTTATCACCCAGGGCAAATTTGTAACAGCAACAGTTCCATCCTTTACGGGACCTGCTATAGCAAAACATGCCGCATCAATAGGTGAAATAATATGATGCTCTGCAATAAATTTTTCCAGGACTTCTGTAAAATCAGTAAAGCTCTGACTATCGTAATTTTTTTCATTCAGACTCGTCCAGTCGCCAGCTTCATTTATTATCGCAAATAAAAGACGCGTATTTGTTCCACCAATATCACCAACCAATATATTCATAGCATGCCAATGATATTCAGTTCTTCTTAACTGGACGTCGGGATTTATAATAATTAATTTGCCCATTTGTTGAACTATCATGAGATTTTATTTCTACTGCATCATCCAGCTCATGCAGTATACTTGTAGCAAGCTGCTTACCCAATTCGACGCCCCACTGATCAAATGAGTTTATATTCCAGATAACTCCCTGAACAAATATTTTATGTTCATACAACGCAATAATAGAACCAAGGGTGGCTGGATCTAATGTATCGAATAAAACTGCACTTGTTGGTCTATTACCCGGAAATATTTTATAAGGTAACAATGTTTTTATTTCATTTTCACCAAGCCCGCTCTGCTTTAACTCCGAGTAAGCCTGTTGTTCCGTTTTTCCTTTCATTAACGCTTCAGTCTGAGCAAACACATTTGACATTAATGCGCGATGGTGACGTGCTATGCATCTGAAATTAGATATTGGTGCAAGAATGTCAGCCGGTACAAGTTTTGTGCCCTGATGTAATAATTGAAAAAAAGCGTGTTGACCAGCTATACCAATTTCACCAAAGATGACTGGCCCAGTAGTATAATCTACATCATGTCCTTCACGGTCAACAGATTTACCATTACTTTCCATGTCAGCCTGTTGCAAATATGATGGAAAACGATGCAAATGTTGATCATAAGGTAAGATAGCCATTGTTTGAGCATCAAAAAAATTATTATACCAAACACCTAACAATCCCATCATGACAGGTATGTTTTTTTCAATCGGTGTGCTTCTGAAATGCTGATCAACTTTATAGGCGCCTTCAAGCAACTCATCAAATTGTTCGCTTCCAATAGCAATAACAATAGATAATCCAATTGAAGACCAAAGTGAATAACGCCCTCCTACCCAATCCCACATTTTAAATATATTATTTTCACTGATACCGAATTTTTTTGCTAATTCAACATTTGATGTCACAGCTGAAAAATGACGATTAATATGCTCATCACCCCCTATTTTCTGTATATACCATTGCCGCGCTGTTTCAGCATTAACCATTGTGTCCTGAGTAGTAAATGTTTTTGAAGCAATAATAAAAAAAGTGGTTTCAGGATTAAGATACTCAAGCGTGTCATTAATATGGTTCTCATCAATATTGGAGACGAAATGTATATTAATATCATGTAATGAATATGATTTTAAAGCTTCGGTCACCATTAATGGGCCAAGGTGTGAGCCACCAATACCAATATTTACAATATCTGTTATCGCCTGATTAGTTACGCCTCGCCATTGACGTGTCCTTATTTTTTCTGCCAGTCTTTTAACATTTTCACGCTCTTCTTTAATCTCCGGGAGAATATCAACACCATCGATATTAACAGATTCAGTTCCCTGATCTCTTAAGGCTGTGTGTAAAACAGCACGATTTTCAGTACTATTTATTGATTCACCCTGAAACAATTTTTCAATCCATTCAGGCAGATTTACATCAGCTGCCAATTGATGCAATAATTTTGTAGTTTTATCATTTATTCGATTTTTGGAAAAGTCATAAAGAATATCGTCAAGCGCTAGTGAATACTTGGTAAAACGCTCACTGTCACTTTCAAACATATCACGCATATGAACATCTTTAATTTCATCGTAGTGACCTTTGAGTGCTAACCACGATGGCAACTGTGTAAGTGAAGACATTAGCAATTGACCTTTAAATAATTTATTTTAAAATATAATAGAAATTCTATAGTTTCCATATATCCTGATTATACTCATGCATCGTTCTGTCTGTTGAGAAGAATCCACTTGAGGCTGAATTCATAATGCTCATCTTCACCCAATCAGAACGTTTTTTATATGCACATGATACTTTCTCTTGTTCATTAATATAACTTCTAAAGTCTGCCAATGTTAACCAGGCGTCATGTGGATTAACAAGTGAGTCCATAATGTCATCAAAAATCCCGTATTCAAATGAATTAAAATGGCCACATTTCAACAAATGCATTACTTCTTTTAAATCTTCATCATTTTCAATGATCTGTTCAGGTTGATAATTTAATTTTTGCTTTTCCACTTCATCTGCTTTTAAGCCAAATAAAAAAAAGTTCTCATCACCAACAGCATCAAGTATTTCAATATTGGCACCATCATAAGTGCCAATAGTGACTGCGCCATTCATCATAAACTTCATGTTACCAGTACCTGATGCTTCTTTTCCTGCCGTTGATATCTGTTCAGATAAATCTGTTCCCGGACAAATAATCTCCATTTTAGACACACCATAGTTAGGGAGAAATGCCAATTTTAATTTATCACCAACATCAGGGTCGGAATTAATAACATTAGCAATATTGTTAATGAGCTTAATTAACGATTTTGCAAGACGATAACCTGGCGCTGCTTTTCCTCCGATCAAAACACAGCGATTCGTCCAGTTTTCAGTGTCATTGCGTTTGATACGGCTATAAAGATGAATAACATGCAAAACATTTAGTAACTGTCTCTTATATTCATGAATACGTTTTACCTGCACATCAAACAGTGAATTTATATCGAACTCCACATTACATTGAGATTTAACAAGTTTAGCTAATCTTCTTTTATTCTCCAGTTTTACGTTAAACCATTTCTCTGAGAAATCTACATCATCAATATAATTTTTTATTTTATTAATATCTTCAAGTTTACGAATCCAGTCATTTCCTATTTTTTTAGTAATAAGATCTGTCATCAACGGGTTAGAATGTGCAACCCATCGCCTCGGTGTCACACCATTGGTTTTATTATTAAATTTTTCAGGCCATAGATCATAAAAGTTTTTAAACAAGCCTTCTGACAATAACTTTGAGTGTAATGCTGCAACGCCATTTACTGAAAAGCTACCAACAATTGCAAGATATGCCATCCTCACATATTGTATATTCCCTTCTTCAATTATCGACATGCTAATTTGTTTTTGTGTGTCTCCGGGCCACTTCCGTGAGACTTCATTAAGAAATCGGGCATTTATTTCGTATATTATTTGTAATAAACGAGGCAATAGACGTTCAAACAATGACACCGGCCATTTTTCCAATGCTTCTGGTAATAGCGTGTGATTGGTATATGCCATTGTCTTACGCGTTACTTCCCAGGCTTGATCCCATGACATATAGTGCTCATCAAGGAGTAATCGCATTAATTCTACGACAGCAATAGTTGGGTGTGTGTCATTCATTTGAAAAACATTTTGTTCTGCAAATTGACTGAAGTCATTATTTTCGTTAAGAGCCCACATCCGCATTACATCCTGCAAGCTTGCAGAAGCAAGAAAATACTGCTGCTTTAAACGTAATTCCTTGCCATTTTCGCTCGCATCATTCGGATAAAGCACCATACTAATATGTTCAGCATTATTTTTTGCCTCAACAGCTTCTGAATAACTACCCGCATTAAACTCATCCAGATTAAATACATTTGTTGCACTGGCATGCCACAAACGGAGTGTATTGACTGTATTGTTTTTATAACCTGATATTGGCACATCATAAGGAATTGCCAGAACATCGGATGTCTCAATCCAGACAAGATGAGGTTTACGATTATGATTTGAGACCATTTTCACGCGGCCACCAAATTTAACAACCTGTGTAAACTCGGGGCGCTCAATCTCCCATGGATTACCATCGCGCAACCAGTGATCCGGCTCTTCCACTTGATAGCCATTTTTTATCAACTGTCTAAACATGCCATATTCATACCGGATACCGTAGCCCACGACTGGTAAATTTAACGTCGCGCAACTATCCATAAAACATGCAGCCAGGCGGCCAAGTCCTCCATTACCTAGTCCAGCATCATGTTCTTCGGTAATGATATCTTCCAGCTTAATTGCATAGTTATTCATTGCCTCTTTTGATTCGTCTTTTATATCAAGATTTAGTAAATGATTACCCAGTGAACGGCCTATCAAAAACTCTAATGACATGTAGTATGCTTTTCGCACACCTTTTTGTTCATATTTTTTCCAGGTATTACGCCAATCCGTCATGATGTGATCACGTATTGTCAACGAAAATGCTTCGTATAAATAAAATGGAACACAGCCGACAAATCGTCCTAAATGGTGCGTTAAATATCGCTCAAAGTCCAATGCCAGTGATTCACTATCAGAGGGTAACTTCTTCATTTCAGTTATTGCTTTAGTACAGAATGTTTCTTTATTAGACATGCCATTACCTCTGATATAATGTCATAAAATTATTAATTTTTTTGATTACGTCAGGCTTTACCTGATCCCAGTCAAAACGCCACTTCCAATTACCACCTACTGTGCCAGGGGAATTCATGCGTGAGGATGAATCAAGCATCAGTAAATCCTGCAAAGGTAAAATACATAAGAAAGAGACTGATGACATCGCTAATCGAATCATCGTTAATGTGCCCAATTCTTTGTTATTAGTATTTACCCCTGTATACCCTTCAAAAAATATTTTATTATAATTGTCTTTACTGCCAATCCATCCCAGCGTTGTGTCATTATCATGTGTACCTGTGTATACAACATCCTCAACTTTATGGTGGTAAGGTAAGTGTGGATTTGTATTATCACCATCAAATGCAAATTGTAATACTTTCATCCCTGGTAGATTAAAAGACTCTTTCAAATCTATCACTTCATCAGTAATTACGCCCAGATCCTCTGCTACAAGCGGTAAATGATGAAATGACTTATAGATTTCATCAAGCAGTGCTTTACCCGGTACTTCAACCCAACTACCATTAATAGCGGTATGTTCACTACTTGGTATTTGCCAGCAAGCCTGTAAACCACGGAAATGATCAATGCGTACCATGTCGAACAATTCCAGCTGAGTTTTAAATCGTTCTTTCCACCAATGAAAATCTGTTGATTGCATATAATCCCAATCATATAAAGGGTTACCCCATCGTTGTCCTGTGTCAGAAAATGCATCAGGGGGGACTCCAGATATAAACGGCATTTCACCATCAATATCCATCAAGAAATTTTCTCTTTGCGCCCATACATCAGCACTATCACGTGCAACAAATATCGGCATATCACCAAACAATTCAACATTGTATTTTTTTGCATACTCCTGGATCTCATGCCATTGCGTAAAAAATATGAATTGTTCAAAAAAAGTTTGCTGGATATTACTTTGTAATTCTATACGGGCGCTGTTCATACTCACAGCATCACGATTTCTTGATAATGCTGGCCACTCATACCAGGGCTTGTTTTGATATATGCTTTTTAAAGCCATAAATAAAGCATAATCATCCAACCAGTATGCATGTTTTTGTTTAAATTCTGTGATTTTTAACATCCAATGTTTATCATTGATTCGATGAAAGAAGTCAGAGGCCTGTTTCAGGCACATTAAACGAAAGCAATCATCTGTTTCTGGCGTGTCAACTTTACTTCTATCCAGCCAGCCTTTATCTTCCAGCCAGTCCAGACTAATTAGTAAAGGGTTCCCTGCATGCGAAGATAAACACTGATAAGGAGACTTATCATCATGAGTCGGACCTAATGGTAGCATCTGCCAAACCCTGAAGCCGCATGCATTCAGGAATTCTATAAAACGGTAAGCCTGATGCCCGATATCTCCATTACCTATAGAATCCGGTAGTGAGGTGGGATGTAATAACACCCCGGACCTCCTTGTCCTGTCTATTACTTGTTTATCATTTTCAGTTTTCATTATATTAATGCTGACCGGGCAGCATTGTGCCACCCATAGCAGGATGAACCGTACCAAAAGAAAATGCATTTGCCAGATACTCTGGCGGTTCTACTTTAAGCAACTGATAAAGGTTACTTAGGTGCAGGCGATATTGTTCGTCAAAAGCCGTTACTGATTCGGCAGCGTTATATTCACCAAACCACCAAAACCAATCGGAACTTTCACAAGTTGCCAGCTGCATCTCGGCAACTTTTTTTTCATTATCAGTAAGCTTTCCTTCGCACATTACTCTGTCATATACTATCTTCGCTTCAACCAACATATCCCATGCCCTGTTTTTATCTTTTTCACCAATCCATGTAGAAAAAGTCCCATAGACCCAACTACCAGCCACAATCTCATTTAATTGTATTTTCTGTTCATGAGAATCAAGATAGTCACTGTAGGTTGTGAGTTTTATCTTTTTGTGTTTTGTTAGCTGTTCATATAAAGCACTTAGAAAATGATAACCATTTTCCGGGTAATATTCCCATGCGTTTTCACCATCCAGAATGATTGAAACAATTGCATTCGGTTTATCCTTACAACTCTTTGAAATAGTTTCTAAATGATGTATCAGGTTAGCGACCGCATCATCTGCATGCCAGTCAGAATATTTAAACCCAATTGAATCTGACAAGCCATCATCTCTAAAGAAACAGGCAATATCATTATCTTTAAACTGATATGCACTATGAATGCAATCTTCATCAGCAATATTAGATTTTTCCATAGAATTACGTAAAACCGTTTCTCCACTGGCTAACCATCGAATACCCATTTCGGAAAATAGTTCAACAGTTTCAGCGCTAATACTACCTTCTGATGGCCAGCATCCATGAGGAGCAAAACCAAAATAATGTTCAAAAACCTCTAATCCTTTTTGCATATGCCATCGACTTCTTTCTCTGCCATCAGGGTATTCACTTGCTAATGGCAAATCTGCATCTGGCATCGCTTCCTTACTCGATTTAATATCCAGTAATAAAGGAATGATAGGATGTGCGTAAGGCGTCATAGTTAATTCCAGCCGGCCTGCTTCGGCAAGTCTTCTGTAACGTCCAATCACACCCTTAATGATCTCATAAATCACCTCAACCAGTATATGTCGATCATGCACACTGAAATGTTCAGCTTTTTCCATTAAGTTATCGATACGTTTATCAGTTAAACGAACAGATTCGCCTATCCAGGCAAGGTGATACCAGACTATTAAGTCAGAATAAAATTGTTCGGAGTAATAAGGCAGAATCGAATTATTTTCCATCCCTACTTCTGCCATTTCAGTCATTGTCTTAAATACAGGAAATCGATCTATCAGTCGTTCTTTATTTGCTCGTAAACAGTTTTTAATTATATGAATACGATTTTCATTCTCTAATGGCATAACTGGTTCAGCAAGTGCAAACAAAAGTGGATCTCTTAGTGCCTGGCCGTTATTTAAATATCCATCAAGTTGTTTTGCGTAATCATCGATTTGCTCAAGTAGTACAGGTGCAAAATTAACAACTGCGCGTGCTTGTTCACAGTTTTCAAGGTGAGCCACCATATCAACGTAGTCTTTAATCGTGTGTAAATACGTCCACGGTAAATGATATTCACCGTTACGCAGATCACGATATTCCGGCTGATGCATATGCCAGTAAATCACTACATTTAAGGGGGGTTGGTTAATATTATCTGACATAGTGAATAACTTGCCCAAGCATTTCAGGAGTAACTAAAACCACCCCATTCGGTGTAACATAAAAACGCTTCTTATCCTTTTCATTATCTTTTCCAATAACGGTTCCATCTGGAATATTGCATCCTTTATCGATAACAGTGTGGTATATGCGACAATTCTTACCCACTTTTACATTAGGTAACACAACAGAGGAATCAATTTTTGAATAATTATCAACACTGACATTAGAAAAAAGTAAAGAATGGCGAACACGTGCTCCTGAAATAATGCAACCACCTGATACCATGGAATCAATGGCCATTCCTCTACGTTTATCATCATCAAATATAAACTTGGCAGGTGGTAACTGCTCCTGACTTGTCCATATAGGCCACTGTTCATCATACAAATTAAGTTCAGGTGTTATCCCGATAAGTTCCAGGTTCGCTTCCCAGAAGGCATCAACTGTACCCACGTCACGCCAGTAAGCTTGTATTTCTGTTTTTGCCTGCGTAAAGGGATATGCCTGAACATGATATTTTTCTATTGCGTATGGAATCACATCTTTACCAAAATCATGGCTTGACTTTGGCGTATCTGCATCGCGAATCAACAATTCAAATAACAGATCAGTGTTAAAAATATAGATACCCATTGAACATAAAGCCTGACCTGACTTGCCTGGTACTGATACCGGTTGTGAAGGCTTTTCTATAAAACTATTAATTCGAAAATCCTTTTCGACACCCATTACACCAAATGACGATGCCTGTTCAATAGGTACTTCAATACAACCAACTGAAATGTCTGCTCCACTTTTGACATGTTTTGCCAGCATTGCACCATAGTCCATTTTATAAATATGGTCACCAGCGAGTATCAAAACGTATTTAGGTGAATGGGATCGAATAATATCTAAATTTTGATATATGGAATCTGCAGTACCCGCGTACCATGTCGCATCTATTCTTTGTTGAGCGGGTAACAACTCCACAAACTCGCCAAAGTCACCGCGTAGATGCCCCCATCCTCTTTGAATATGTAAGTTGAGGGAATGTGACTTATATTGTGTTAATACACCAATTCTGCGAATTCCGGAATTTATGCAGTTTGAAAGTGGAAAATCTATAATGCGAAATTTCCCCCCGAAAGGAACTGCTGGTTTAGCACGCCATTGCGTTAAATTCTTCAGGCGTTCACCTCGTCCACCTGCCATAATTAAGGCCAGCGTGTCCCTGGTCAGATTACTGATAAAACGTGGCGATTTCTGAGCTTTCATTATTTGTCACCCTGTTAAGTAGGTGCTTGCTTATACGACACCAATCCTGGAATTAAATAGTCAGTATAAACAAATACTATTACAATTTTATTATTGCAAAATTCAAGCCATGCAATATACCCATGATTTTTAACCGAAAAATCAATAATATATGATTTATTATATCATTATTGAGCACTAAACTGATCGATTAATGAACATTGAAAATCTTACATGCTTTATTTGAGTGCATAATTCACCTTGTAAAATGGTTCTTTTGATCGAATTGAATAAATACAACATACCAATCAATTGATAAATCAAGATAAACATACTTACTTTGACAGATGCGCATGAAACTTGCTACTAACTTTAAGATGATAGACTATAAACAATAGCATTGTTAAATTAGACCGAACATTCAGGACAACCAATTGATAAATACGCTACACATAGATAAAACTAATCGCGCGCTAAAAGCGCTAGAGAATGACTTTGAAAAAATCTCACTCGCACAACATCATGATCCCTTTAAAATATTAGGAAACAAGACTCGTCATAATACTGAATTTATCATTATCTATGCCCCTGATGCTCAGGAAATAAGCTTAACAAACAACAAAATACCGATGACTCGCTATGCTGATAGTGATTTTTTTATCTGCGTTAAAAACCTTAACCAGCTCAGCGAGCATTATTTAGTAAATCGTACAAACAAAGATAACAAGCTCCATTCATACTATGATCCTTATAGTTTCAACGCACAACTAAGTGATTTTGATTTACATTTATTTTCGGAAGGAAATCATCTGCATATATACAAAATTCTTGGAGCACACCCAAAAGCAATCGATGGAATCGATGGCGTATTATTTTCCACCTGGGCACCGAATGCATCACGAGTGAGTGTTATAGGTGATTTCAATGACTGGGATGGTCGCGTTTACCCAATGCGGTCTCGTGGCAATAGTGGTGTTTGGGAGTTATTCATTCCCGGACTATCGAGTGAAACACTTTATAAGTTTGAAATCAGAAACCATCATTCCGAAGAAATATTATCTAAATCAGATCCATATGCACAACAACTGGAATTAAGACCACGCACAGCATCAGTTATTAAAAATGATTCTCACTACGATTGGCAGGATCAAACATGGATTTCAAATAGAGATAAATATGAATGGCTTCATGAACCTTTATCTATTTACGAGTGCCATTTAGGCTCCTGGCAACGTGATAAAAATGGAAACTTTCTTAATTACCGTGAGCTTGCCCACCTGTTGGTAGAATATATTAAAGAGACCGGTTTTACGCATATAGAATTATTACCTATTACTGAGCACCCCCTTGATGCCTCATGGGGATATCAGACAACGGGCTATTTTTCACCTACCAGGCGGTTTGGTGATGCGGATGATTTTCGTTACTTTGTAGATTATTGTCATAATCATGATATTGGCGTATTACTTGACTGGGTACCTGCCCATTTTCCAAAAGACGCCCATGGTCTGGCAAGGTTTGATGGCAGCGCACTTTATGAACATGAAGACCCACGACGCGGCGAACATCGCGATTGGGGCACGTTAATATACAACTACGGCAGAAGTGAAGTTAAAAACTTTCTTTTAGCCAGCGCAGTATTCTGGTTAGAAGAATATCATTTAGACGGTTTACGAGTAGATGCTGTTGCTTCAATGCTCTATCTTGATTATTCACGCGAAGATGGTGACTGGATTCCCAATCAACATGGTGGCAATGAAAATATTGAAGCGATAGAATTTTTACGTCAGTTAAATACTGTCACTCATGCAAAATTCCCTGGTACCTTAATTATGGCAGAAGAATCTACTGCCTGGCCACAAGTCACCCGCCCTGTCAATATTGGTGGCTTGGGCTTTACTATGAAATGGAATATGGGCTGGATGCATGACACGCTGAATTACTTTAAAAATGATCCAATACATCGCCATTATCACCATGACCAATTAACCTTTGGACTCCTCTATTTATTCAGTGAAAATTTTATTTTGCCATTTTCGCATGATGAGGTGGTGCACGGGAAAGGGTCGATGTTAAATAAAATGCCAGGAGATGAGTGGCAACGTTTTGCTAATTTACGTCTGTTATATACTTATATGTTTACATACCCGGGTAAAAAACTTATATTCATGGGCAGTGAGTTCGGGCAAGGTGATGAGTGGAATCATGACAAAATGCTTGACTGGTGTGTATTACAATACCCGCTTCATGCCGGAGTAAAAAAACTCGTTAGTGATCTTAATCACTGTTACAGACAAGAAGCCGCGCTACATAAATATGATTTTGATCCTATCGGTTTTGAATGGATTGACTGTCATGATACAGATCAATCTGTTTTGTCCTATTTACGCAAAACCGAAGATGAAATAATCATTGTAATACTTAATTTCACCCCTGTGGTTCGCTCTAACTACCAGATTGGTGTGCCAGCAACAGGACGTTATCGCGTCATTTTTAATTCTGACTCTGAATTTTATTCTGGTAGTAATGTTGGCAGTTATTCTGATATCAATGCTGAAGATATGCCGTGGATGAATCGTCCTGCCTCTTTGCAATTGAGTCTCCCTCCCCTGGCAGGGCTGGTACTTAAATTAATTTTATGAACAAAGTACTTTATATCAGTAGTGAAGCTTTTCCACTCATTAAAACCGGTGGACTGGCTGATGTTGCCGGAAGTTTACCCTCAGCATTATTAAAGCAGTCTCAGGATGTACGTCTATTACTACCAGCCTACCCGGAAGTTTTAAAAAAGATTACAAAATACAAAAAACGTGCAACAGCTTCGTATTACAATTTACCCACAGAAATCATTGAGACGCGTCTACCCGGAACAAATGTCAATGTCTGGCTGGTTGATTGCCCTGCCGCATTTAATCGACCTGGTGGACCATATACCAATCACAATGGCTACCCATGGGATGATAATGCACTTCGCTTTTCTCTATTTTGTCATGCTGCTGTCGATATTGCTTTAGATAAACTCAGTCTGCAGTGGAAACCCGACATTGTGCATTGCAATGACTGGCAATCCGGACTTGTACCTGCACTGCTAAGCTTGCATAAAAAAAGGCCTGCAACCATTTTCACCATTCACAATCTTGCATATCAAGGTGTGTTTGATCATCAAACATTTGTAGATTTGAAATTACCCGATAAACTATGGCATATGGATGGGGTTGAATTCTATAATCAATTATCATTTATTAAAGGTGGCCTTGCCTGTGCAGATAAAATTACAGCCGTAAGCCCTAATTATGCAAAAGAGATTCTGGAACCGGAGTATGGTTATGGGCTGGATGGTTTACTTAAACATAGAGTCAGCCATCTTTCTGGCATTATCAATGGTATTGACGAGAAACACTGGAATCCGGGAACAGACAAATATTTAACTCATAAATATAATAAAAGAAATCTGGGCAATAAGACTCTGAATAAAACTGAATTGCAAAAAGAATTATCACTTCCCGTGGATGCTGAAATACCAATGACAGGAATGATTAGTCGGCTCGTCGAACAAAAAGGGCTGGAAATAATACTGCAAAGTATGAATACCTTGTTAAATTTACCTGTTCAACTGGTTATACTGGGTACAGGTGAATCTCACTACGAAATACAATTAGCGGAATGGGCTAAAAAATACCCGCAAAAATTCAAACTCATTATTGGCTATGATGAAAAACTGGCTCACCGCATAGAAGCGGCAAGTGACTTATATTTGATGCCATCAATGTTTGAACCTTGTGGTCTGAATCAGTTATACAGCCTGAGTTATGGCACATTGCCCATTGTCACGCCTGTTGGAGGGCTTGCAGATACCGTAACAAATGCTAATGAAAAAAATATAGCCAATAAAACAGCGAATGGTTTTGTGCTAGAAGAAAAATCCGTCATCGCATTGCTATCTGCCATTAAACAGGCATTAAATCTTTATCAAAAACACGATGTATGGTTACAATTACAATTAAATGCAATGAGCAGTGATTTTTCATGGCATACAAGCGCTAAAAGTTACATTGACTTATACCAGCAAGCTTTGAAAAAACATTAAAACTGTTTGATCAGCTACGCATCTTTTTGGCAACAGAGAAACACTCTTCACGCCACAGACATGTAGTTTGATCACATACACCATCCACGGCAGATGCAAAACAACTAAAGTTACCTTCAGAAAGTTGTATTTCTTTTATAAGATTAAGCTTACTCATACGTGCTGTTTTAATGCCAAAATCTTTTGCTCGCTCACGGACTTCCTGCATATTCATTCTTCGTCTCCTTTAAATTAACGACTCTTTGTAATTTGTAAATAGTGCAAAAGTTACGCCAATGTCTTAATAAGTTATAAATTCCTGATAATACAATAATTTAATTACAGAATTATTATTCCACTATAAAATTAATGCACAACAATTGTTCACATAAATAACATAGTGCACATTTATTGATATTACAAATGCACTTTATTATGTTTCACAATTTTGTCTTTTAATCAGGTTATGGCACCTGAAAAATCAATTGACAATGTCGCACAATCTTTAACAGGTAAGTTGGTATAGGAAATGCAATTCAATTACACATGCACATAATTATAAGCAAACACGTATTTTTCGGCACCAAAATTGTGCGTATTTTTACCATTTAACTAAATCGGACAGGAATACTGTCCAAATTAGTGCAAACAAAAATCATAACGGGTCATACAGGTTAAATAAAATGATAGAAAAAACACTCACTATAGTTCTGGCAGGCGGCGAAGGTAAACGACTTCAACCACTGACAAAATTACGCGCAAAACCCTCTGTTCCCTTTGGTGGTAAATATCGAATTATTGATTTTACGTTAACAAATTGTCTACACTCCGGGTTGCGACGTATACTGGTCTTAA